>Ga0126375_10000047_pt1 | contig 23358 bp, 32 predicted proteins | sample PanSoiMetPlot_14_FD_109577 | JGI IMG/M metagenome (GOLD analysis project Ga0126375, IMG submission 109577) | Tropical forest soil microbial communities from Panama - MetaG Plot_14 | ecosystem: Environmental > Terrestrial > Soil > Tropical forest | place: Panama | collected 2016-02-17 | reverse complement strand
TAGAAATTGGCTTTTGCATAGAAGTAGATTCAATTATCCAACTAAAGGGTTCTTAGATGATATAAAGAATTTGCCAACTCAAACTCCAGAGAATATAAAAGAAGTTTACGAAGATGAGTTTGGTTCAGGAGATAATGATAAAGAAAATGCAAAATCAGAACCAATGGGAGAATTTAAACCAAATTAAACAATCTAATCCTGAAGAGTACGCTAAAAGAAGATTAGAGGCTTCTCCGCTTCGGGATTTTATAGCAGAGGATAAAAATGGCATTCAAACCACCGAAACCAAAGAAACCAAAGAAACCCACTAAAGTTCCAAAATATTAATTTAGTTATGCCTTTAATACAACCAGACTTTGAAGATATAGCACTAAAGGTTCTTAAGCCAAGTGTAGGTCTTGAAGAAAAGCAAGAACAGAAAGCTCAACTTCTAGACATTCTAAATAATAATGGAGCTTCTTTAGATGCTGCGGCCCGTCGAGTTGCTAGTTTAGTTAATTTTCCTGAGAATGAGCAAAATGGACTAAGGGCTGCCGAATTAATCTTCAGAGCAAATGGTTTATTAAGGGATTTGGAGAAAGAAAAGAAAGAAGTTCCTGAAATCAATATTACAATTATTGGTTCAAACAACGATAATGTAGTTCAACTTCTGATGCCAAAATAGGAGAAATGAAATGGAAAGAAAACATTCTGATAAAGATAGAGATGAAGTTAAAAAGGAAGAAGTTAATCCAACTCCAGCTCCAACTACAGAGTCTAATCTAACTCCAGAGCCTACTATTCCAGAACCTCCAGCAGAAAAATCTCCTGAAGTAGTTTTAGTAGATACTTTAGGAGAAATGGTTCAATCGGAGCCACAAAATTATCTTTGGTATCGTGAAATGGCTTCTAAAGCTATGGCCGCGTATCAAAAATTTAGTGGTGGAAAATAAATGTCGCGAAAAGAAAATAATAACATTTCGGAAGATCCATTAAAAACTATTTCTTCTTCTGGTCAACCAGTAGTAGAACCAATGAGCATTCCAATTCCTCCTCCAATTAATAGCCCATACTATGATCTTTGGAAAATCTTTAATGATATAGTTCAAGCAAATCCCCCAATGAATTATCTTTGGTATAGAGCAAAAGCCCAAGAGGGAATTGATTCAATTTCTAAAAAATGAATGAAGATAGAACTTTCATTGATATTAGATTCCCATTATCTAAGAAGATTACGGCATTTCTTATTTTTACTGCAATGCCTAGTAAGGAAGAGTTTGATATTTTTAAGCAGTCTATAGCCTTATTGGAAAAGAGCTTTGATTTTAAAAAAGTAGAAATTAAAGAAGTCTCAGTTCCTAGAACAATAAGATATAGAGAAACGAGAAGAGTTAGAGATAAGAAAACTGGACAATTAGTTCCAAGTAAAAGGGGTGCAGTCCTAAATAAAGCAAAGAATAATACAAGTCTAAATGGAAATAAAAGTAATGAAGTTTCTGAGGAGCGGGTTCAGGAAACTAATTGACAATAAGTCGCCTTAGTTTTTCTAGAATCATAAGTCTCCTCAGAACAAATTCTGGGATACTAGAATGTTTTTCATATTCAAATATAATTCTCAAAAAGAGCAACGAACTTTAAAAGAATTTGAAGATTTCTCTGGTCAAATAGTGGCTGTAAAGTATAATTATAATCAAGCTATAGATGCCTTTGAGAAATTCAAAAATAAGTTAGTTGAAAATGATGAATTATATATGTTAGAATTACCTGTCTTGTTATCTACCAAAAAATCAGAAAATTCCGGAGAAAGAAATGTCTGTAAACATACAACAACTTAGTATTGAACAATTGGCGGCGGAAGTAGAAAATCTGAAGGCTCAAAGAGTTTATGAACTACATTACAAATATGGTTTTCAAAAACCAAGATCAAAATATTTCAGATTTTCTGGTAATATGTTAGATGCAAAACAGCACGCGCAGCGACATTGTATTGATATGGGATATACTTATATTTGGTGCAATCCTTTAGTTGTTGATTTAGATGAACAATTCGCAGCTAAGAAACGTGGCGAATTCGACGATAATCAGATTCGTTAATTAATATCCCTTCCAGTAATATCCTTTCTTAGTCCTCTCCTTCAGAGGCAATGCAAAGCTATGTCTAATTATAGTTTCAATAAAAATATAAATAATCATTCATCTAATAAAGGTGGATTAGTATTTCAATTTAGAAATGTTGAACAAGAAATCTTCTTTTATCATCTTCAACGAAATGGATGTTTTTCTGGTGGATTCAATAACGGTAAAACATACGTTGCATGTCAAAGAGCATTACTTCATTTGCTTACTTTTGAAAATTATAGGATGGCTATTGCTAGGAAAGTATACAAAAATCTTCGGGCAACTACTATGCAGACTTTCTTTAAAATATGTCCGAAAGATTTCGTCTACAAACATGATGAACAATTTGGAGTAACTGTTCTATTAAATGGATCTTTAGTTTATTGGATGCACTTAGATACTTTTGATGAGGGAGATGCAAAAGGTCTTGAAATAAATAGTCTATTAGTAGATCAAGCAGAAGAAGTAGAAGAGTCTATTATAATGGTAATGGATGCTAGAATAGGAAGGTGGGACGGCGCGAAGGTTCCTCAAAAGTTACTTGAGCAAAATCCAGATTGGCCAACGGATGATTTCGGTAGATATAGAGTTCCTAATTATTCTGATATTTTATGTAATCCATTTGAATCTGGAGAATTTCATTGGATCTATAGATGGTATCATCCAGATTCAGTAGAAAAGAATAAAGACTATTTCTTCATAGAAAGAGAAACAGATGATAGATTAGGTGATCCACATACTATGGCTCAAATGAAGAGTCGAGATGAAGAGTGGATTACAACTTATTATGAAGGAAAGTGGGGAAAATCTAAATCACAAATTCATTATGTCCATCCTCTATCTGTAATAGATACTGAGAAAACACCTCCTGAAAAGATAGAATTTCTTTTAAATCTAATTAAAACTAAAGGTAATCTTTATAGAATTCTAGATCATGGCGAACAGTCTCCAACTTGTTGTACTTGGTGGGCGGCGCTCAAATTAAGAATTAATAATATTTGGAATGAGCTGCATATATGTTTTCAAGAATATTATATGCCAAATGCTGTTATATCAGTTCATAGACAGAATATCTCAGATTTAACAGAAGGACTTATTATTTCAGGAGATTTTGCAGATCCTCAAATCTTTAAGAAAGAAAATCAAAAGAATGGAGGATTCTGGTCTGTAGCTCAAGAATATTATGATGAAGATGAAATTAGTGCTCCTCCTATAAATTGGCTTCCTGCTGATAATAATGAGTTAGCAACAAGGAATAGAATAAATGAGCTATTAAAACCTAATGAGAGAAATTTTCATCCAATTACTCATGAAAGTCCTGCGCCGGTGATTTATTTTATTAAAAGAAGTCCCAAATATCTTTGGGGATGTTTTCATGTAATTACTCAAACTCAATCTCAGAGGAGAGAATTAGTTGGCTCACTTAATGGTAAAAGTATATATTCTGATAATCGCGACAGAAATATTGTCGATCATGCTTATGATACTCTTAGGTATTATATATCTCAACACAACAAAGGAATGATTGATAAAGTACAAGAGCCTCCGCGTCGTAGTTTCGCAAGATACAATAAATTTTTAAGAGCTAGTAAATCTTTGGGGTATATAAATGGCTGAAAATAGTGGAATGTATGGTAGAGTTCAAAATCCTCGCGAAGAATTGGCTAATATGTTTAGTACTGCGCGGGCGATGTTTAACAAATATCAACAAGCCATGCATTATATTGATACATTAGGTGGATATGCTCCTATTGCAAAACAACCTAATTTATTAGCAGATCCTGGAATTTTAGGTGCAATTGCTCCTGGTGAATTTGAAGCCCCTGGATATACTTCTTTAATGCCTGGATTAAGTGCAGAAACAATTAGAGCAGGAAGATCAATGCAAAGATTTCAACCTGGAATGTTAGAAAAGTTTATGAAGGATATGGAAGCTGAAAAATTAGCTAAACTTGCTGCAAGAAAAGCTAAAATGTCTAATCCAAATTATTTTCCAATGGGTGAAATTAAGGAAGTTGCTCCTAAAGTAATGGAGATTAATCCTCCTTTAAATTATAAATAATGCCAGTTAATCCAAAATTCGTATTTCCTAAAAATCCTAAAGGGATGATAGAGCCTGGGAATATAATTAATTTATTTAATAGACCAGTCTTATATAATCCTCTTACAGGAAAATATAGTACTACATTATCTTCTAGTTATAATATAAATGGAGTAGAAACTCTACTACCTACCGTAATAAATGGAAAATTTGTAACTGATAAAGAGGCAATTGATAATTATTTAAAGACTGGGCAGCATTTAGGAAAGTTCAATAATATACAAGATGCCGAAGATTATGCTACACAATTACATAATGTTCAAGAAGCCTACGGCGGCTATTATAATACTGCACTAAAAAAATTTATGGACCAAAAAATAGGAAGATAATATGAAAAAGTCAAAACAAAAAGAAGAGCAAGCAGAAATAGTTAGAGGTAAACCACCTCAAGGTAAAGTAATTTCAGGAAGTCCTGAAGTTCAAGATGATTTAACAACAAAAAGAAAGAAGCTTCGTCAAAAATTCATGAATCAAAAAGGTTACTAATTAAATGCCGTCAGAATCTCCGTGGAAAGTTAAAATTAGTAATGCTAATAAATACTACGATACTTGGATGAATAAATTCAAGTGCGAAGTAAATGAAAAGTATTATGAAGGATTTCAATGGCAGAATTTAGGCGGTGATTCTCAATATAGACCATATACTTTGAATTTGGTAATGTCTACAATTCAGATTAAATTGGCTTCTACAATTTTTCAGAATCCCCAAACTTTAATTACTCCAATGCCAGGGAATGCTAATTGGAATTATACAGAAGCTATAGAATCCGCTCAATTAAAACAAGATCTAGCAAATACTATAATAAATATTCCTAATGCTCATTTTGTAGATGTTAGTGAATTAGTAGCTTTAGAAACGTTTTTTAGATTCGGAATGGCAGAAGTTGGATATGCAGCAGATTGGAGAAATCCAGTTAAAAAACCTCCTGTTACAGAAAGTCATTATGATAATGAAACTACTAAAGATTTAAAGAGTCAAAGAGTAGTTGAAGATCTTGAAATTCCTAGTAGTGAACTTATTTATTTTAAACATATTCCAGCTAGAAGATTTAGAGTTTCTACATCCGATAATCCTTTTCTTAGTAATTGTTCTTGGTGTGGTTACTATTCTTTTATGTATCGCAGGACTCTTGTTAAAACTAAGGGATTGTCTCTTCCAAAAGAAGCTGTTGATATATTATATAGCTCAGATTATGAATCAGAAGTTGCCTTATTAGATGGAGAGAAAGATAGATATTTAGATCAGAGGAGCCGCGGGCAAACTTTAAAGATGTGGAATATTTGGGACAATGAAACTAATGAACGGCTTCTTTTTGTAGATGGTTATTTTGATGAACCTGTTTGGCAAACTAAATACGAAAGATTACCATTTTCTGAAAGCAGAGGACCAATAAGAACAGAAGGTTGGTATCCAGTTCCTCCAGTATTTAATTGGTTATCTCCACAAGATGAAGTTAATCAAGCCCGCGAACAAATGAGGAACTATCGTAAAAGATATACTAGAAAATTTCAAGTAATTAAAGGTAGAGTAGATCAGGCAGAAATAGAGAAGTTTAGTACAGAATCAGATGGATTACTTATTACAGTGAAAGAAAGAGATGCTATTTCCCCTATTCAGAATCCTGAAATTGGAGTTACAATCGAAAATCCATTTCAACATGCAAAGGATGATTTTGATTCTGTATCAGCTACGTCTGCGGCAGCTCGTCAAGAAGAACCGGATGAATCTGCGACTGCTTCAAAAATTAAGGAAGCTAGAGCACAAATCAGAGAAAGTGCGGAACAAATTAAATTCTCTAAATTCCTCGAATCAATGATTCGTGAAGCAATATTGCAAGCTCAGGAAAATTTAGCTTTAGGACTTTGGGTTAGATTTACTCAAGATCCAATGGATGAATTATTTGGTGAAGTTCAAGTAGTCCCATCTTATAGATATGTAACAAGTGAGCAGATGGAAGATGGATATGATTTTAAAATAGAAGTAGATATAGTAAATGCTCCTCCAATAAGACAACAGGAAGAATTAAATAAATTAATAACTTTTATTTCCATAATTAATCAATTCCCAATGATAGCAATGAGTCCGCCGTTGATTATGGAAGTAGCTTATAAAGCAGGATACCGTAATCTTAAAGTAATTAGACAAGTTCAACAGATGGCAATTTTAAGTCAGATTGGAATGATTCAAGGAAATAATCCAAATGCTGGAAGTAATGCAAATAATATAGCTCAACAGCAAATTGCAAATGCAGCTCCAAATACAAGTCAGGAAATAAATAATCAGCTTCAAAGTGAAGGAATATAAACATGCCATTAAAATCTGGATCTTCACGAGAAACTATTTCAGAGAATATTAGAACTGAAATGCATGCCGGTAAACCTCAAAAACAAGCTATTGCTATAGCTTATAGTAAAGCTGGTAAATCTAGAAAAAAGATGCATCAAAAATTCATGAATAAGAAAGGATACTAGTTATGAGTGATGAGAATAAAGAAGTAAAAGATGAAAGTCTAAATAAGACAATTAGTGATGCCGCGGAGAAAGAAAAAGAGAAGATAGAAGGCAAAGAGGAAAAAGAAGAGAAACCTCCTAAAAAAGAAAAAGAAGATCCTGAAGAAGATGATGATGAACAAGAAGGTTCTGGCGATGATGAAGAGGATGAAAAAGCTAGGCAATTATATAAAGCTTTGTCTAATCCCGCAACTGCGAGACAAGTTATTGAAGTCATGGCTCGTAATGCAGGAATAATAGATACTCCTAAGAAAGAAGAAAAAGTAGTTAAAACAATCACAGATGTAATTAAAGATGAATTAGGTACTGAATATTCATTTCTGTCAAGTAAACTAGGCAAGATTATTCCTCAAGTAGTAGAGAGAATTGTAGAAGAAAAAACAGAAGCTCGGATAAATGAAATTAAAGAAAAGCAGATGACTAGAGAAAAAGAGGAAGTTTCTAAAGAATTCCACTCTGCTTTTGAAAAACTAAGTGAAGAATTTGAAGATTTTGATGATCTCCAAGGAAAAATGAATAAGCTGATGGACGTTCATCCTGTAACTAATAAACAAACAGCTTATGAGTATTTTAGAGACTTATATTATATAGCAAAATCTTCTCGGACTACTAAGTCAAAAGTTGTAGTGGATAAAGCTAAACTCCAAAAATCGAAAGAGAATGTAGGAGCTAGATTATCCGCAGAGGGGGAACCTAAAGATACATCAAAGGGTTCTTCAGGTAATATGACTTTGCGGCAGTCAATTCAAGCCGCCATTGATGAAATTCAGGAAAAGGGAACATGAAAAGACAGATAAAATGGAAAGAAGGCATTCGAGGATTCTCTAGTCTATTCTTCTCGATTGCTTCTCTAGTTTATCTATTTTATGATTTTTCAGTTCATGGTGTAGCGTTAGCCACTATAACTTTCGGTTCGGCTTCTGCTCCTTCAGATATAGCAGTTTTTCTGGATTCAGTATTTGCTACTTCTCTTCCAAACTATTCAAAAACTTTGATTGATAATATTTGTGCTTCTAATGCATTCTTGTATAAAATTATGAAAGGAAATAATTACAAGAGTGCGGATGGCGGTACGGATATTAGAGAACCTCTTATGTATGCATTGGCAACAATGGATTCATATGATGGTTATGATGAATTGTCTACTTTACCTACTGATGGTATTACGTCGTCAGTTTGGGAATGGAGACAACTAGCTGTTCCAATTGCTTATTCAATGAAAGAAGTTATTCAGAATAAGCATCAGATTGTAGATTTCGTAGAGACAAAGATTCTACAATCCGAAGAAGGAATTAAAGAAGGATTTGCTCAGCAATTAATGTGGGGTTCTGGTGATGCTGCTCTACAAACACCAAAAGTTAGTGCAGCAAATGGTTCTTCTGGAATTGAACCTCTTGCTAAATTAATTGCTTTCGATCCAACTGCTTCCTTAGCTATTGGAAATATCAATCAATCCACTTCAACTTGGTGGAGAAACAAAACAAAGACTGATACTTCTGGAACTGCGGCGGGTAGTTTTGATGGATTCCTTCGACAAGTAACAAATACGTATAATTCAGCTTCTTTAGGAACAGGTGGTCCAGTTGATCTAATGTTGACGGATCAAACTACCTATGAATTGCTTGAATTTGCGTTATACAATCGTTACAGACAAGTTACTCCAAATCTCGAATTTCCATTTGAGAACATCAAGTACAAAAATGCCGTAGTTGTTATGGATGATAAAGTTCCTGATGTTTCAGGTAATTTAATGTCCGCAGCAGCTAAAGGATCTATTTTCTTTATTAATACGAAGTATTTTAGGCTTCGTTATGAAGAGGGTAGAGATTTCCAGATGCTCAAAGATGAGAATGGAAAGACTTTTGCAAAACCGTTGAATCAAGATGCTAGAGTTGGACATATTGCTTGGATGGGGAATTCAACAGTTTGCAATCGGCGTAAAAATGGTGTAATGGGAAGTATAGACAGAACAAAAGCTGTCTAAACAATTAATCAGCCTGAGAGATAAATCAGGTGATTCCTAGAGAGACGAATTTAGGAGATTAAATGAGATTTAAGTCAGAAGGAAATAAGAAAGATAATGTAATTGTTACGGTGAAAAATTCATCGTCTACAATTACAATCAAAGCTGGTGCGCCGTGCTTTTTCAAGGAAGAATTAGATGGTTTACAGGTTGTTTCATCTGAGAACTTAGCTGCGGCGAACCAAGTTGGATTTGCTGGATTTGCAATTAATGACATTCCAGTAAGTACAGACCCTAAACCTTTTTCAGAAGCAATTGCTTTTGGACAAACTGATTTAGCAAGATTCTTAACAAGAACAAGAGCAGCTACTACAGATTCTTGGGCTTCTCAAGCTTCTATTGCTGCATTTGTTCTTTTAGCTCCTAATACAGGAGTTTCTTCTGCTGGGCCATCTATAGTCCAAGCACTTCAAACAACTGCTGCGGCGCTTGCTGGATTTATTATGGTCTTGATGCAGTCGATTGCTTCTTCTGCATCTCAAGCAAGTTCTTACAATTCTGGTTTCTTATCAGAAGTAAGAACAGTTAAAGTTCTGGTGCGTGCATTGTAGACTCGATTCGTTCTTTACCTCCTATCTTATGGACAAAGGGAGGGCGGATAACTCTCCCTTATTTTTTAAGTTAAGTAGTTAAAAAATGATAGTAGTAATATTAGTAAATACGTTAACTCTGATAGATCAAGCAGTTTATTCTAATCATATTCAATTCTTTTGTGAAACAGTTAAAGAATTTCCAAAAGATAAATTTATTCTATTCACTCCGCCGAGGATGTCAATAGATAAGGCTAGAAATGAAGCTGCTAAAATGGCTTTATACTTAGAGGCAGACTATTTAATGTTCGTTGACGATGATGTTTTACTGCCTCTAAGCTTTAATACAGTAAAAAAATTGATCGAAGCCGATAAAGATATAGTTGCTGGAAGTGTTAGAATCAGAGGATTTCCATTTAATCGTATGGCCTTTAAATATGATTCAAAAAATCCTTTAAAACTAGATTATTATAATGATGCGTTAGATCCAGAACATCCTATAGTAGATTTAGATGCTTTAGGATTTTCTTGTTGTTTAATTAAAACAGATATTCTAAAGCCAATGGCTCCGCCTTATTTCATAACTTCACCAAATGGAACTGAGGATATTTATTTCTGTATTAAAACTACTAGAGAATTGAATCCAAAACCTACTATTGCTTTAAGAGCTGATATTAAATGTACTCATTTATTAGATAAAGAAGGTATAGATGATGAAACTGTAGAAAGATGGACTCAATTTTATAATGAGGATAAGGCTAAAGAAAAACCTGAAATGTTTAGCCGCGGTGAAAAATACTTAGAGGATAATTTAAAGAACCTTGAAGAATTAGAGAACTTTGAAAGTTTAAGATGAAATTAAATATTGGCTCCGGCGAAACTAAAATTCCAGGTTATATAAATATAGATATAGAAGAATCTACTAAACCAGATGTTGTTTGTGATTTTAGAAAAACTAATTTACCATTTGAAGATTCAACGGCAGATAAGGTTACAATGTTGCATTGTATAGAACATATAGAATATTTTCATTGGCATGATATTTTATTTGAAATTCATAGAGTAATGAAACTTGGTGCAAAGCTTATTTTAGCTTATCCAGAATTTGAGCGATGCGTAGAAAATTTTCTTGAAAATAAATGGGGTATGAAAGATTTCTGGAGAGCTACACTTTATGGCAGACAATTATATCCAGGAGATTATCATGTTACTCCAGTAATAACAGGTGATTTAATGAATATTTTATCTGCTATGGGATTCGATCATATGAGAGCTAAACCAGAATTAGGTCAAGAATTTAATACTTTCCTTATTGCCGAGAAAGCTTTTATGATAACTAGGGAGGATTTATTTAGAAAAGAAGTATTTGGAATTCCTCTTCCTGAGATGCCAAAATCATGATTTTTAGTGATATTAAGCAGAATATTAGAAAAGATCTAGATGATATCGGCGTTACTTTTTATAGTACTGATGACCTTACTGACTCTGTTACGGATGCTTATAAAGACATTAATCTTAAAACTCATTGTATTATTAAAAAATCTGCTGGATTAAGTTGGATTGCTAATCTTTCTTATATAGACTTTAGAACTGATTATCTTATTACTGATTATATAGCTACAACGGCGATCTACAATAATAATACCAATAGATTTTTAGATGATAATATGAGTCTTCAGCAATTTAATTTAATCCGCTGGGATTGGGAAATTAATACTGGAGAACCTGATAGTTGGGCACCATCAGATTTTAAACGAATAGCTATTATGCCTAGACAAGCATCAGCTAATGGAACATTTGATTTATTCTATTGGGCTGATACTCCATCTTTTGTAGATACAGATACTCCATTAATTGCTACAGATATGCAAGATTTAATTGAAAAATATTGTGTAGCAGATCTTTTAGAACAAGCAGAAGAATTTGTTAAAGCGCAAACTTGGTGGGAAGAATATGATCTCGGCATAGAAGAATATGCTGATAGAGTAGCCACTTTAGCAAAAGCAGATTTAATGTTACTAGCTTAATTATGCCAGTAGTATTTGATGACGCGACAATAACAAGATTCAGTAATGACGGCGAAAACCAATTTGCTTCAGCTACTAGTTGTATTGTAGATAGAGTTTCTTTAGCTATAGTTTCAGGAACTGCTAATTATACTTTACCAGAGTCTTGTATAAATATTAGAAGAGTTACTTGGAGAGGTAAATGGATGGAACCAATGCCTCATAGAGATTATAGAGAAAGAGGATTTCCTTTTACTTCTTTAGGTGAACCAACTAGTTATATTTATAATAATATACTTCGACAAACTATTCAATTTTTCCCAACTCCTAATGAAACTATCGCGGCGGCGACCACTAATCTTTATGGATCTTCTATAGGAACTAGTGTAATTGTAGAGTATGCTAGAACTCCAGATTATTATACTTTCATAATTCCAAGTTATTTTAGACGTTATTTACTTAAGACTTTTGTATTAAAGATGTGTTTTGCTATAGAAAGTAAAGGTACTAATATAAAGGCATCTAAATATTGGGATGCTAAATGGAAAAAGATTGCTAATGATTATGCTCTAATTTTAGATGATTTGCATAATCAGCCAAGAAAATTACTTGCATCAACTTATACAGTCTTAAAACCAAGACCTCCAAGACCAGTTCTTCCAGCTTCTTTTGGAACTTACGTAGAGTAGGAGCAGTAGATTATGTGGGATACTTTTGGTGGATTCATTCAACAAAATACTGCTAATCAAGATCTTTTCTTCTTTATGCAGGACAGTACAGATACTTATCCTAATAGAAATGGAAAGACTGGATTAGCTCCCACAGTAACTATTTCAAAGAATGGAGCAGCTTTTGGAGCGCCTACTGGAGCAGTAACTGAAGTAGCTAATGGATATTATAAAGTAGCAGCTAATGCAACAGATTCAGCAACTCTAGGTGAATTACTACTAAAAGCAACTTCTGCCGGAGCAGCAGGTTGTTTTATTAGATTTCAAGTTGTAGGATTTGATCCTAGAGATGCAGTTAGATTAGGATTAACTGCTTTGCCTAATGCAGTATCTGGTGCAGCAGGTTCAATAGTAACTTCTGGTACTGGAGCAAATCAAATATCAACTTCTGCTGGATTAGTTAGACTATCAGCTACTGGAGTACAAGATATTTGGGATTTCTTATTAACAGGTATTGCTGTAGTTGGATCTATTGGAAAGAAACTTAAAGATTGGACTTTAGGTACAGATAATAAAGTATTAATTAGTGCAGATGGTCATACTTCAGGAGTAACAGTTCAAGATGTAACAAATAGTATTGCAGTAGATACAGTTACAGATAAAACAGGTTATGCTTTAAGTGCTGCGGCTTTAACTGCAATAGAGAATCAAATTTGGAATGCATTAACTAGTGCTCATACTACAAGTGGAACCTTTGGATTAAAATTAGGAGCACTTGCAGATCCTTGGGCTGTTGCTTTACCAGGAGCTTATGGAGCAGGTACAGCAGGAAATATTGTAGGAAATAATTTGAATGCCACAGTTAGTTCTAGAAGTACTTTAGTTGGAAGTGATATTCAAACAAATGTAAATGTTGTTTTAGATGCTACAGAAACTGAATTGGCTAGTTTACCTGCTGATACTGCTTCTATTCGTAATAAACTTAAGTTTTTGTTCCAATACTTTAAATTTAAGAGAACATGCACAAATACTCTAGAGAGTGCTTATAAAGCAGATGGAATAACTACTCTAGGGACTACTGCTTTAAGTAATGATGGAACGACTTTCTCTAAAGGTAAGATGAGCTAATTAAATATGGCTGATACTAAATTATCTAATCTTACAAATAAGACTAACTTAGCTACTACAGATCTATTATATGCAGTAGATCCTTTTTCAAAGAAACTTACTATATCTAATCTTATTAAGAATTTTGGTCCTGGAAATGGTATTCTAACTCCTCCTGTCGATGCTAATTATTCTTGGGTTAATCAAGGAACAGCTTCAATCGCAACTGGAGATTATGGAATATCTTTAATTGGACAGGCAGCAACTGGAAATAGTCTTAAAATTAGAGATAAGGCAGCTCCAGCAACACCGTATACAATTATTGCTGCAATGTATGGAACTATGTTTAATCAAGGTTCCGGGACTCCTGCTTGGGGAGTTATTTTTAGAAATGTTGCTGCGGGAACTGTAGTTGCTTTTGGTTTTGGATTTTCTTCTGGAGCAAACAATTATAATATTATTACTATTGATAAATTTACTAATCCAACTACATATAGTGGTGCAAGTTATATAACTGTAATAAGAGGTTGTGGTCAAATAGGAAATTGTATTTGGTTTAAAATTCAAGATAATGGAGTAAATAGAATATCTAGTCTTTCATTTGATGGAGTAAATTTTATTCAAATACATAGTGTAGTTAGAACTGATTTTTTAACTGCGGATCGAGTTGGATTTTATTTAGATGTAAATAATGGTAGTACATTTTCACAAATAGTTACTCTAGCATCTTGGCAGGAGTTAAATAGCTAATGTCAGATACAAAAGTTTCTTCTCTTACTGATAAAACTAGTTTACTTTCTACAGATACATTTTATATTGTAGATCCAACATCTTTAACGCCATCTAGAAAACTTACTCTTTCTAATCTTATTAAAAATTTAGGACCTATTCAACCATTTACTCCACCGATAGATGCTAATTTTAGTTGGAGGAATCAAGGAGGAGCTTCTGTAGTTACTGGTGATTATGGTATTACAATGATAATACCATCAACAAGTAATATTCATTCTAGAGAAATAGTAGCTCCCTCTACACCCTATACAATAACTGCTGGATTTACTTATGCAACAACTACTCCATCTGGCGGCGGATCTATTTTTGGATTAGGTTGGGCAAATAATGCAGCGGGAAGTTATGCTTTACTTGAAGTTCAGCAGTTATTTAATGCTCAAGCAATTTTAACTTCTAGTAAATGGACTAGCGGTTCTGTTTTTAGTGCTCATTATTTAACTAATGATTTTTATTTTCGTGGGCCTATAGTTTGGATGCAAGCTTCAGATGATGGAGCAAATAGAATAGTTAGATTTTCAGCAGATGGAGTTAATTTCATTACTTATCATTCTGTAGCTAGAACTGATTTTCTTACTCCTGATAGAGTAGTTTGGGCTGGAAATGCTAGCTCTGCTTCTAATGCATTGCTTAATTTAGTTTCTTGGAAACAAACTTAGGAGATAAAAATGGCTATACTAAGAGTAGTACTTTTAGTTGCAGCTTTTATTTGTTTTCTTTTAGCTACAGTTGGAACTAATGCTAAGATAAATTTATTAGCATTAGGTTTAGCTTGTTGGATTCTGACTCTAATTTTAACTATACAATAATACAATAATAAATGGCAGCTCCGACTTTCGTTTGGTTTATTGAAACTCCTATATCTATTGGTGTTGCTGCGAGTGAGTATGTTTTATTAGAAACTGGAGATAAAATAATTCTAGAAGATGGTACTGGATTTTTATTATTAGAGCAATATCCAATTAGAGATATAGATAAAAGTCAGCTACTAATAGGCTGCTCATTAGTTTTTGGAGTTGGAAATAATATAGATTATTTAAGGCGTTACCTAAATGATAAAGGAGTATTTACTTAATGCCTGAGACTTGGACATTTGATGATTTTAGCGAAGGTTGGATTCTTTCTGATGATGCTATTTCAGGAAGAAAAAATGGATTCCTCCGCTTTAATAATTGTGAATTAGATTCTAGGGGTGCAGTAGTTTTAACTCAGCCTCCATTAAAAAGTGGGCCTGCTTTAGAAACAGATGCTCATACTATATGGTCTAAATTTATTAATGGATTAAGAAGTAGATATTATGCTTTAACTAATGGAAAAGTTTTAGTAGATGGTTCAACTATTTTTAGTGGTGGAAGTACTACAAGAGCTGCTTTTGGGGTTGCTTTTAATTGGACTTTAATTTGTTCTGGTTCTAAAAGACAGAAATATGATGGAACTAATACTTATAATCTTGGTATATTAAAACCTACTGTAGCTCCTTCTGTAGTTAATAGTGGCGCGGGTCCGCTAACAGGAAGTTATGAATATATTCAAATTAATGTTTTTAAATCAGGTTCATATGTAGGTAAATCTCCTGCTAGTTTAAAATCTAGTATAATTACTCTAACTAATAATCAAACTACAGTTACTCCTCAAGATCCTTCTGGAGTTGATCCACAATGTAATGAAGCTTGGATATTTAGAAGAGGAGGAACTTTAGATCAATTCTATAGAGTAAAGCAATTAACTACAACTACAGGATTCGGTGCATTTGTAGATAATTTTACAGACCAAGATGCGATTACCTTAAATATAAAATTAATTGAAACTTCTTTATCTTTAAGTGTTACTGATTTACCTGATCCAATTATAGAAATAGTTGGACCTATAAATGGAAGACATCTTTATTTTACAGCTACTAATATTTATTTTAGTGAGATAAATTCTCCTGATTCTTATGATTCTAGAGCTGTAATGCCAATTTGTAGTAATACTAGTGAGATATTTTTATGGGCGCGCCAAGTTGCTGAGAATGTAGTTTTAATAGGAACAGGTCATACAGTCTATGCTCTAACTGGAAACTATGTTCAATTTCCAGATGGTTTTATGGATGTATATTTAAGAAGTACTGGAACAGATACTCCTCCATTACATATTGATGCTGCTGTTCATGAAGGTACTGCTGTATATGATAGTTCATTTGGATGGGTTGCTTTAAATTCTTCTGGAATTCCTCAATCTTTAGTTTCAACAGATGTAGACCTTTCTTATAGAGGACAAAAGAGGCATGGATATAATGGAGTTGCAGCAATTCCTTATCCAGCTAACAATATAAGATATCCTTGTGCTATTTCTAGAGATAAATTATGGGTAGCAATGCCTGTAGTAGATCCAGATACTCATGTATTTACTACTCGAATGGATATATATGATTTTAAAAGAAAATATTGGAGAACTGTAGATTATTCCAATGCTTGCGGAAATCCTACTATCTTATTTTCTGAGGAAGATGATAATGTATTTGGCTATTTTCCTAGTGATAAAATAATTAGGGATTTTGACGTATGGTTTCAGGGTAATAATAAATTAATTGATTTTACTACAAAACAGCAATTAGAATTAAAAACTCCTTTCTTCGATTTTAATTTTCCCCGCAATCGTAAAAATCTTTATACAATAAAATTAAAGGTAAATACAGGTGGAGATCCTGTTACAGTAACTGTTTATTTTAATAATGATGTAGATAATGTAGCTGGAATATCTTTAGGTACTCTTACTTCAACTACTTTAACTGAATTAGTAATTGATACTAAAGATATTTTTACTGAAATGGGAGTTTCAGGTAGTGGCGCTCCTATTAAAAATATCCAGATTAAATTAACTGGAACTGTTTCAGATTTTCAATTAAATTATATAGCATTTGAATATGATAATAAACCTCTTCAATTACCTTCTTTAATACTCGGTCCATTAGATTTTGGAACTTCTTCTAGAAAAAGAGTTTCAATGATTCCTTTTGTATTAGATACTTTGGGTAATACAGTTACAGTAGAAGCTTATGTAGATAGAGTATTACATTCAAGTAAGACTTATATTTCTAGTTATAAGAAATCTTTTGAATATCAATTTGATCCTCCCGCGGTGGGTAAAGATTTTGAATTAAGATTTTATACAAGTACTTGTGTTGCAGAACAAGGAATTGCTCCTGTAATATTTACTTCAGGAATGTGTGATTCTGTTTGTGCAGCAGCTTTATTTGCTAGATATGCTGCTGGAACTTTATGTCCTTTAAATGAAGAAATTACTCTTTATACAGATAATTTTTCTGGTTATGGAGTAGGTTCAGCAATAGCAGATCCTCCTTGGACTGAAATTAGAAATTCTGGAAATGTTGTTTGGACTAGAAATGATTTAGGTGGAGTTCCTGTTGCAGTTGGACAACAATTAGTTACTTCTTCTGGATTAGTTAATTATCATATTTTTAATCAAGGATATACAGGTTTTAATTCTACTACATGTGGTGTTTGGATTTCATGTATTCTTAAAGAAATTACAAGAGTTTTTGGTACAGATTTATCTGGTGGATTAGTTATTGGATGCGGCGATTTTTCAACAACATTAAGATTGCAATGGAATTGGTTTGCATGTGGAAATGTTGCTGGACAAGTTCTTCTTTCTACTGTTTGGACTACTGGGGGAACTGTAATGATTGGTGTTGCCGGAACTCCTGCTGTTGGAGATGTTGCTAAATTTAAATTATCAAATACTGGAGCTTTTGGTTGGAGATTAGAAACATATATTAATGGAGTAGTAATTGGCTCTACTACTAGTTCTCAAATTCAAATGGCAACAGCTACTCCAAAGTCTCTTGGATTCTGGTGCGGAAATGCAACTTCTGGTGCAGATTTAACTTCTAGAATTAAAATTGCAGATGTTAGAATGGGTGTTTGTTAAATGGGAGCTTGTGTATTTGAATTTTATGAAATGCTTCAGCCTAAGAATATTGAAGTATACCCAGAACAAGTAAATCATATAATTATTCCTACTAGTGATTTTGGAACACCTAATAAAAAGAGAGTTAGAGTCTGGCCTATTGTTATAGATACTTTTTCTCATGATGTAACTTTTACTCCAATTATAGATTGTGTAAATGGGACGCCGCTAACTATAAATACAGATTGTAAGAAAACAGTATTTTACTTTTTTAAGACAGACGTTTTTGGAATAGATTATGCAGCCGAGCTTGAAGCAGGAACAGATTATTATTTTGAATTATGGCAAATGGGAACTCCTGAAATTGTTCAAGTTCTTCCAATTGCAAAACAGTTTGATCAAATTGGTCCTGAAGAATTATTTGAGTATGGTAAAATTAGAGCATTTGAATTTAGAATAATTGCATTTGGCGGAACTTCAATTCCAATTCAAATTTATTTTGAAGATAATACTAACTATAGTACTACACTTACAGTAGATGATAGTAAAGAAGGATCATATAGAGTTTCAATTCCTAAAACAGTAGCTGGAACTATTATGAGAGTAGAATTAGGACCCACAGCTTTTAACTTTCATAGATTTTATACTCGCGTTCAAGTTATGCTAGAAGGTAGACAGAATACAGAAAACGAATGGCTTACTCTAGGTTCACAAAATGAAAAATGAGAGAGATCTTAATAATGCTTTTACCCATACTAACAATAGTAACGAATTTCTGGATATTCATAATAGACGGATTATTAATGTGGGTAAGAGCAAATATGACACAGATGCAATCACTAGGAAAGAAGTAATTGACCAATTAAATTTAATTAGAGCATTTGTAGGAATGCCTCTAATACAGGATTAATTATGGCTTACGGTGAAATGGATGATCCCGATCTTTCTCAAATATTCAAAAATCCTGCAATCAATGGAATGCAAGGAAATTGGATAAATTGGGGATTACCTGCATTATCAGGTGTAGCAGGTGCTTTATCAAATAGGCCATCTACTACTACACAAAGCTTAACTTATAGTAAACCCGCGACAGATTTAACTAACCAAATACTAGGCAAATATACTTCTATGCTTAGTAGTGGTCCTGGAGGATATATTTCTTCAGGAATAGGTAATATAAATAGGAATGCGGATTTACAAATGCAGGCTCTTCAAAATATTCTTGCAAGTAGAGGAATAAGTGGACAAGCTGCTGCTAATGCTGAAGCTTTGCAAGAAAGTAGAAGATTTGCGGATGTAACTAATTTTACTAATCAAGCGCCATTGCAATATGTTAATGAAATAACTAAAGGTCTATCAGCTTTACCATTAGAACAAACTAGAGCAGTTAAAGAACCTGGAAATATTTTAGGAGGAGCAACAACTGGAGTAGCTAATGCTTTAGGTCTTTTAGCTGGAATGGGTAATTTTGGTGGAGGAAAAGCTTTATCTACTGGTTCAATTTTGAGTGGATTAGGTAAAGTAGGGGGTTCAGCAATACATGGAATTGGTGGAGCAATAGGTACAGCAGGAAGTACAATAGGTCATGGAATAGGTTCTATAGGTGGTGCAATAGGTGGTTTAGGTGCTACTACTTTAGGTATTGGGGCAGGAGCAGTTGGAGCAGCTTTACTTGCTAAACATTTTATAGGTCAAGGAAGAAAAGCAGCAAATAAATTGACTGGTGAGGGAGGATTACAAAGAGGATTTAATGATACTCTTCATGAAATCTCTCAAATGGATATTCCAGAAGAACAAAAATGGCAGCATTATAGAGAAGCCTATGATGCTTTAGTTCCTCAAGCTTTAGAATTTGCTAAAAAAGGTAGTAACGAATTTAAAGTTGCCAGTCAAATGTTTGATACTATTTCTCCAATCTTTGGATTAGACAATCCTCTTGCTCAAACAAAAAATAAGATGAATACGGCATTTCAACAAATGTTAGGAAAGTTTACAGGAGCTTCTTAATATGCCAGTAGATACTAGAGCAATCAATTCAATAATAGAAGCTTATTTAAAAGGTGTAGGAATTAGAACTCAGAGAGAGGCAGAAGCTACTCGTCAAAAAGAGCGCGGCGAAGATATTAAACGAGAAGAAGAAAGATTCCAAGCTACTCAAGATCTTGCTCAGAAAAGATTTGATATTGAAAAAGCAAATGCTGAAATTAATAGGATAGTTGCACGGCAGAATATTCAAGAAGGAGCAGTTAAATTAGGCGGTACTCCTCCTCCTGGATCTACTCTTACTGGAACACAATATGATGAAACTGGACAATATCCTTTATCTAGAAGTTATGATATACAAGGAATGGGTCCAATAGAAATTCCAGATGTAGGTAGATTAAGTTATGAAAGTGCTCAAAGAGAAGCAGATGCTTTACGGATGAAATTAGGAACTGAAGAACCATTTAAGGCTGGCGCGGAGGAACGTAAATTTACTTTAGACCAAATAATAGCTGCCCAAAAACATCAGTATGATTTAGAATTAGAAAGAGAAAGAAATAAGGGTAAACTAGCTGGTAAGACTGTTACTGATGTTTCTGATTTAGCTAGATATGTAATGAGAGATCCTGATTCTATAAAATTAATTGGACCTAAAGAAAGAGCACAAGTTTTTGCTGAAATACAAAAATCAGGACTTAATTTTATACCAAGTGCAGTTAGAAATAGTTTAGGATTTCTACAAGAAGCTCAAACTCAGATTCAGAATATAAAAAATACTAAAGGATTTACAGGCGCTTTAGGTGGACTTACTGTTCCAGGAACTCAAACTAGAGCAATGGCAAATTATATACAATCTTTAAAAGCATCTCTTGTTATTCCAAGATTAGACTATATGCGTGGATTAGGTCATATGTCAGATAGAGAATTTAATAATTTATCTGCTTCAATTACAGCTTTAGATCAAAAGAGTCCAACATTTGCAAAAGATTTAGGAGATATTGAAAATGCGGTTACTGCAAAAGTTAAAGAATTACAAACTAGATTAGGTCAAGGTGGTCCTGGGAATATAAATCCTGATACTGGAACAGATCTTCAAGATCTAATAAATAGATATAAAGTGGTGCAATAAATTATGGCTGAAGAAAAAATTTATTCACAAACAAATGTTCCTAAGCTTCTTCAAGATCCTGAATTTATAGCATTATCGTTTGATAATAAAAAGAAAGTCTTAAATGCTATTGGGCCTGGATTTGAAAATCTTACTGAAGGTGAGTATGAAATTTTTAGAAATGAAATTTTAAATCCTCAACAAAAAGAAGTTACTCCTACTCAAGTATCTTCTAGTATAATGCCTGCCGCGACAACTAAAACTCCTCCAAAAGATTTAGCAACAGAAAGATTATTAGGCGGAATGGGAGGAACTTATTTAGGTGGATTATTAGGTGGATTTTTAGGTGGTCCTCCAGGTGCTGTAGTAGGTGGTTTATTAGGTGGAAGTGGAACAGATTATGCAATTAGAAGAGCACATAATGAAAATCCTGCTATTCAAGTTCCTTTTGGAGAAATAGGACAATTTGAACCAGGTTATGTTTCTGGAGCAGTAGATATTGGAACAGGAATGGCTTCTCAAGAAATGCTATCAAAATTTCTTAGAGGAGCTTACGGAGCAGGAAGAGGAGCAATTAATGCATTTAGAGAATGGAAAACTCCTGGATCTGTTGTTCCATTACCTGAGCAGGGAGTTACTTATTCTCAATATAAACCACCTGGGGAAAGAAAATATTCTGAATTTATAGAAAACTATTTAGCTCCTGGAGCAAAGAAAGCTAATCAAAGACAAGCTGAAGCAGATGCTTTAAAGAAAATAGAAGCTGAATTATATGCTCAAACTGGACAAAAAGTAGATTTAACAGCTCCTTTAGAAAGAGAAGCCCAATCAGTACAAAGTGAATTAGGTCAAAATTTCCTTCAATCAATTAGAGAAAGTACTGCACAGGGAGAAGCTGCTAAAGTTGGAGCAAGAGCAAATACTAAGGATTATAATGTAGTAGTTACTCCAGAGAAAATAGAAAAGATTCCTGGAAAAACTGAACAAGTGGATACTGGATTATTGGATGAAGATGGCAATCCAATAATGAAAACTGTTAAAACTAGAGCTAAGACAGTTAAAACTCCAGCTAAAACAGTTACGGTTTCAGTAGAAGGACCAATTCATCCTTTAGAAACTAATAATGTTATCAGAGATATAAATGAAAATGTTAGTAAAGGAGTAATTGATCCAGATGCTGCTTCTAAACTTTTAAGGGTAGTAGATAGAGTAAAAACTAAATATGCTAATGGGCATCTTCCTTTAGACTTTGAAGAAGCTTGGCAAATAAAGAAAGATTTACAAGAATATGCTGCTACTCATTATAAAGATAAAGTAAATTTTCTTGGTTCTTACTATAATAAACTTACTAATGCTTTAGACAATGATATTGAAAATAGTATACAACATATTTGGGACAAAGATCCAAGAGCTGCCGCGGCCTCATTAGATAATTACCTTACTTCTAAACGAATGGCTGGAATGAGGACTAGCTCGTTTGCAGATGAGGTAAATACAGTTAGACTACAAAAGGATGAAGACTTGTGGCCTGTAGTTAATAATGTAATTGATGATTCTAAAAAACTACAGAATGCTTTAAATGCTGGAGATTTAGATATTCTTACTAAAAATAAAGCTGGAGATGTTGTTTCTATTCAAGGAACTAATACAAGACGAACTCTTCAAAATTATCAAATTAAAAGATTATTGCAAAGTTCTTCTACTGTAGATCCTCAAACTGGAGCAAGAGTAGCTAGTAATCCAGATCAATTATTTAAAAATTGGGAACAATTTAAATTAACTGATTCTGCTAGAATTCTTTATAGTAATGAAGCTAGAAATAATATAACTAATATATTTAGAAATTTAAGTAAAACTGCTGGACAGACTCCTATGGAAAGACCTTATTTATGGATTCAAGCAACTAGAGGAACTATTGGTTTGGGAACAGGTTTATTGGCTCATATGTTAGGTAGTGGACCTGCTTATGGAACTTTAGCCGCGGCAGGAGGATATACTGGAGCAATTATAGGAGGACAACAATTTGGTAAATTACTTAATAATTCAAGAGCTGCTGCTGTTTTAGAAGCTGCTTCAAGAGGTGGTCCATTAGGAATGTCTCAAAAATTAGCTTCTAGAGTAATTGGTAAAGCATTAACAGGAGAATCAATTCAAGTTTTAATGAAAGACGGATCTACTCGAAATGGTAAAGTAGACTCTGATGGACAAATACAATTAGATTAATTAAAGATACTTATCTTTTATATCTCTTAACCAATAAAGTTGTTTCTTTGATACTAAAGTTAGTTTATCATATTTTTTAAAGTTTTCTGCCAACTTAGATACGAAATCTAATTCTTTTGGCTCTAATAGTTCTCTATCTATCATTTGTAATAGTTTCCAAGCTTCTTCTGTTCTTTTAGTTGGATCTGTGTCTTTTGTATCGTCGTACATATTCTTTTGTCTTCTCCTTAAACATATCGTTCAAGAACCTCTTACGACTATTTTCAATTTCTCTAGTTGCTAATTCTTCCTCTTCCTTAG
>Ga0126375_10000043_pt1 | contig 24786 bp, 17 predicted proteins | sample PanSoiMetPlot_14_FD_109577 | JGI IMG/M metagenome (GOLD analysis project Ga0126375, IMG submission 109577) | Tropical forest soil microbial communities from Panama - MetaG Plot_14 | ecosystem: Environmental > Terrestrial > Soil > Tropical forest | place: Panama | collected 2016-02-17 | reverse complement strand
GCGATTGTACGCGCGCGGCGATCCGCGCCACTCCAGGCCTGGACCGCGGCAAAGGCCGGCACAATGAACAGGCCGCCCGCGATTGCCAGACCGCTTAAGTCGATCGCGGCACGGAGCCCGAGTGTCGATGCAAGGACAACGGTGGGACCCTGCGGTGTATTCGCCGGAGTTGCGCCCAGAGCGGCAAAGCCGAGGTCGAGCGAAAACGCGCCCAACAGAAAGGCACCCACCAGTGTTGTTCCGAGAACGATGCGCCCGCGCGCGATTGCCGCGGCCAGACCCGAGCCGACACCCACCGCAATCGAGAACAGCGCGAGATAGACGGTGATGGTCCCCTCGTTTCCACCGATCAGCGTCTTGATCAGTGGAGGCAGCAATGACAGCACCACAATGCCGACAAGCCAGAACCAGCTGACGACCAGGGCGCCCCACCACAGCCTCGAGTCGGCATGTAAATGTCGCATCATGGCGACGGTAGAAGCGGCAATATTGGCATCGATTTTCAGCTGTGGCGCGCCTTCGCCCGTCGCGGGAATGAGCAAAGCGGACATCCAGCAAGCAAGCGCGAAGCTTATGACAAGAATGGCAAAGGTTCCGGTCTCACCCCCGCGTGACGCAAGGCCTGCGGCGATAGTGCCCAGAAGAATGGCGACAAAAGTCGCGCCTTCGATCAGCGCATTGCCCGATGGCAATTGCTCGCGTCGCAGGTGGTCCGGCAGAATGCCGTACTTGATCGGTCCGAACAGGGCCGCAAGAACCCCGAATGCGAACAACGCAACGAAGAGGGTTGGCAAGGACGATCGCGCATATCCGAGCACGGCAAGCGTCGCGATGAATATCTCGGCGAACTTCAGCCGTTGAGCAACCTTCGCCTTGTCGTAGCGATCCGCCAGCTGGCCGCCGAACGCGGACAGAAAGAAGAAAGGCGCAATGAAGACCGCGCTCGCAAGCGTGATCAGCGCCTCCGAGTCGGCCCTGTCCGACTGGAACAGGATGACGAAGACCAGCGCGGTCTTGAGAAAATTGTCGTTGAATGCCGCGAAGAACTGGCACCAGAACAGCGGGGCAAACCGCCTCGACAAAAGCAGGGGCGATGGCATGCCACCCCATTATTGCAAAGTTCCCTACGGACTGCTCCCGGAAAAAAATCAGGCGGCCTTTCGGCCGCCCGATTGAGTTTGGTACCAGCCCGTAACTCAGAAGCGAGCGTTTCCCTCGTGTGATTCGAGGGTCATCGCAGCAAGAGCGAAGCACGCCGCGATGCCTATAACGATCATGAACAATGTGATCCACATAGCGCGCCTCCTCTTCCATGAGCGCAAAAATTTGCGCCGGGGAAGTCCGGCCAAGGAAACGCGCGAGGGGCGTTCCGGTTCCAGGGATCGGCGTCAGGAGCCAAACCGGATCGAGGATGTCAGGTCGGCCAGCAATATACGGAGATCGAGTTCCCGAAACTCCAGGTAAATCCGGCGTAACCAACGCTGAATCTCAGCATGCGCGCTGATGGGTACGCCGACAGCGTCGGCCAATTGCGAGGTGGCAAATGAAAAGGGAGGCGTGTCGATGTATCTGCGCAGGCCCGGCGCCAGGACCGGGATCCGCACCACGGGACTGCCGCTCGCCAGCGGATATTTGTCCCGGTGCTGCGCCGGACCAAGCATTTCATTGTGAACCGGCGCGAGCGTCGCGTGAGAGAAGCGGGCGCGCAGATTGCGATAGGCGTCGACCGACGTCTTGTCGGGCGTCATCGTGAAAAGGATCGCGACCCCAATGGACCGACTGCGGGCTTCTTCGACGAAGCCGATCTGATGCGTTACGGCGAAAAAGGATTCGAAGGATTCATGACCGACATCGATGACCTTCGTCGTATCTTCGTCGGCGACAAGACGATCGAACAACGCGATCTGACCGTTGATGTCGCGAATCGATGCCGTCGCGGTCTGTGCCGGCAGAAATTGCTCGAGGGTTTGGTCGCCGGCATTGAGATCGAACGTCGCGACAGCACGGCCTTGCTGCTGATGAAAATCAGCAAGGAGTCGGGCCAACAAGGTCTTGCCGACGCGGGGGCGGGGTGATGCGACAATGGTGATGGAGCTGCGGAATGACATCACCGGACCGGACGCCGTCGCTCAACGGCGCATTCGAGAAAGGGCTAGCCGGCAGCCTGACGGACGTTGCTTTCCATCTTCGGCGCCACAAGGTCGACCAGCTTTACGCGATCGTACTCACCCCAGACATTGCCAAGCCAATGACGAACATAGCCGCGCAGAACGAAGGAATAGTTTGCGGCTTCGTTCTTGGCGCCCTTGTTGCCGACAAACGAGACGAACGGCACGCTGGCCACTTCCACCTGTTCGTACGCCATCTCGTTCAGCTTAGGAATGGTGATTTCTTCTGCGCCTTTGATCCGCTTGAAGTACGAATTGTAGGTCGCCGGATCCCAGTCAAAGAACGTGGTGTTGTTGATGAAGTTCTTGACAAGGAAGTAGTTGGCATCGCCCATCACGCGCGCGGTTTCGGCGATCTCCTCGAGCGAAGCGATGGACGGCCCGAGGATATGAAAGACCGCGAACGTGATCTGGCCTTTCTTGGCCGACTCCAGAAATCCGATGTCAGTCAGCGCTTGCAAGGTTGAAGACAGCAAACCGGCGCGCACGTCGATCACCGTCACCTTCGCATCGGCGCTGCCGAGAGTGTCGAAGATCTTCATTTGATCGGAGACCGACGCCACATCCACGACTTCGGTCAGTTCGGGATGAAACCGCTTGAGCGTCCCGCGTGGCGACTCGGTGTCGAAGGCACGAGTCGGCGTTTGATGTGCGCCGAAATAATCGATCAGGGTGCGCGCGACAGTCGTCTTGCCGACGCCCCCTTTATCAGCACCTACGAGAATCACAGCAGGTTTGGCCATAGTATGACTCTACCGTATTACCCAATCTTACGTTATTGGCGCGGGAGAATGACAGATCTTATTCGTCGACTCGGTCCTCACGCCCCCAACTAGCCCTCAGGAAACGATCATAAATTATAGCGCTATATCAAGCAATTGAATGAAGGCCCGCGCGCGGGCCCAGTGAACGACTTACAACAGGGTTATGGCGACCGAATTGAGAGTCAGGGCTGGTGCCGGCGGAGGGATTTGAACCCCCGACCACCCGCTTACGAAGCGGATGCTCTACCGCTGAGCTACGCCGGCTGAAACCGCGCCACTGATATCGGCGCAGACCCCTGTTGGCAAGCAATACGGCATTATTAGCGCCTAGCGGAACAGTTGGCGCAGTCGCTGCCACGCATCGCTGGCGGGAGGCGTCGAACTCTCAGGCGCTGGATCGCGGTCGAGACCCGAATCAAGGCCAGGATCGTCGGGCGCATGCACCAAGGGGATAACGGGCTCAACCGGCTTGGATTTTTCTGGCGGCCGGGACTTCGCGATCCTGGGCGGCTTTCCTGGCGGCTGCTCCGGCGGAGGCTCAGCTTTCGACTCCGGCGCGATGATCGGGATCGATTCGGCGGCCGGCGGCGAGACCTCAATGACAGGACGTGTGACACCGATTTCCGCAAGTGGGACCTTCCATTCGAACCCGTCGAGCCGTCCGTTCGGCGACACGGGCAGCCAGCGGTCGGACACAACGCCGTCCGCGGTCCAGACCGGATCGCCCGACGCACGCATGGCGCGCATCATCCATTCGCGCACGCGCCCTTCGTCGCCATGTTCGGCTTCCTCGATTTCGGCCATCAGAGTCGCGACGCGACGTGTTGGGGTCGACAGATGCGGCGCGAGCGCCGCGCGAGCCGCCGCAAACTCACGCGCATCAAGCGCGGCACGCGCGACCGCCAATGCGCCTTCGATCTGGTCAGGGACCTTTCCGGCAAGCTTCTGCATCCGGGCAAGCCGCTCTCTCGCGCTGTCACTGAGCCGCAGGTCCGCGTAGCTCTCGGCGAGATCGGGATGCGGATTGACCGCCCACGCCGCTTCCAGGACTTTTCGTGCCTTGCGCGTATCGCCGGCCTCCGCGAGGCGCCGGCCCGCCAGCGCCGCCGCCGGTACCAGGTCCGGTGCGAGCTTGACCGACTCGAGCACCAATGCGCGTGACGAGTCGCGATCAGTGTCCTCAAGCTCCTGCGCACGGGCAGCGAGCAGAACCGCACGCTTGCGCCGATAGTCCGGTTTTGCGAGCGCGCCTTTCATGGAATCGAGCGCATCGAGTGCCCCGGCCCAGTCGGCGGCCGCGCAGCGATATTCGAGGACGGCTTGCCCCGCCCATGCGACCGGTGGCCGCAACTTGGCTGCCTCTTCGGCCGCGCGCCGCGCCGCCTCCAGATCGTTGCGCCGCTGCGCCTCGATATAGAGTCCGCGAAGCCCCAAGGCACGCGTGTCATCGCGCGCGGTCATCGCGCGGAAGGCACGTTCCGCGCCACTGCGGTCGCCGGCCAGTTGCGCCGACTGCGCACCCAACAGCAATGCCAATGGATCGCGCGGCGAAAGTCGCGCGGTCTCCTCGGCCGCCTTGCGCGCGACTCTCAAATCGCCGACGCCAATCGCGATCAATCCGCGCGTGACCGCGAGATAACCTTTGGCAACGCGGCGATGCTTGAAAAAGAGCGATGCATATTCGGGCGAGTGCAAAATGACGCTGATGATCCACCAGACCGTCATCAGTACGACTACCAGCGCAACGACGGCGAAGAAAGCCACCATCAGCGAGGTTTCAATCCGGTAGCCCATCCACGTGACGGAAACCTCGCCCGGGCGATCGGCGATCCAGCCAACGCCTGCTGCGATCACCGCGAGCGACACCAGGAAAAGGATGATACGGGTCATCCCGGCCTCATCGCTTGCCAAGTGCGTGGGTGGCTTCGCTCGCGAACTGGCGCGCGGCAGCGAACGCAGCCTGCCGGGCCTGCGCTTTTCTGAGCCAATCCTGCGCCGGCGCGCGCTTTGTAGCATCAAGCTTGCCGAGATCGATGATGGCGTCATCGATTGCGGCTTGCGCCACTTCAACCTCGACGCGCGCCAACACGGCGGACGCATCATCGCCAGCCGGCGCATCGACGGGACGGATGCGCACAAGCTTGCCGGCGTTGGCTTCCAGTCGCTCCAGGAAACCGGTCGGTGCCTGTGCACCGGAAGATTTCATCAGCGCCGGAATCAGCGCGCGCAGTTCTTGCGCCAGTGCCGCGTTTGTCGGCGTGCCACTGTTTGCAAAGGACGCCAGCGGCGCCAGAACTTTTTCGTCGGCGCCGAGAGTCCTCACTTCATCGAGTTCTACGACAAATGGCACGCCGCTCAAGACTGCATCGCGCAACGCAGCGGCGCTCAGCGCAAGTCTCGCGGCATTGTCTGTCGGTAAGGCTTTGGCGACCTGCTCAAGTGCGGCAATGCGTTTTTGGACGACGTCGACTTCGGCGGGTGATAGCCCGTCGGCAGTATTCTTCGTGACGTCCTGAATCCTGGCACGCAATTGCGCGACCGCTTTCTCTGCGGCGTCCGCGCGTGCGCGGGCTTCCGCCGCTCCGGCAGCGGTTTCATCGTTGCGCTTGGTAAGCGCTGTCAGCGCGAGGCCGAGCGACTTCATGGTGTTGTCCGCGGCAGACAGCCGTTCCGACACGCTCGGATCGAGCGTCTGCGGTCGCGCGGTCGCGGCTTCGATTCTTGCGACGCGGTCGTTTAATGCCGCGGTCGCGGTTGAATCCACGCGTGTCGTTTCCCCATTGTGAACCGGCAGAAACCCACCGAACCAAAGAGCAAGAAGCACTCCCGTCATGACGGCCGCGCCCGCACAGCCCGCTGCCAGCATTTGCCACAGCGCCGCTCCGTCTTGCGGGGACCAGGCACCAGTGCCTGCCGCGCGGGGCTCGCGCTGACTTTCGGGCTGTGTGTCGGCAGCACGTGCTTGCGAGGTCTGATCAGGCTTTTCGTCTGTTTCAGCATCCGGCGCCCGGGACGTCGTCGATACTTCGGTCGCTTTCAGATCGATCGTCGGCGCCGTGCGCTTGCGGCGGCCGCCTCCAGCGGGATTCGGTGTCGTCAGCTTATCGGCCATGCGCGTTTACCTCGGCGAATCGGCTCAACCCCGCAGGCAGGAAATAACGCAAATAACGCATATGTACCAGTAATCACGCAGACCCTGCCGCCACCAATTCGATCAGCGTGGCTTCGTCCGGGCGAGCAGCAATCATGATGTGGCTGGCGCCGGCTAGCGGTTCGGCAACCTGCGCCGACAGACAAAGATGCCGTACCGCAAGCGCTGGACCCACGACACCCGCGCTCTTTGCCCCAGCCACATAGTTCTCTGCACTGCGCCGCGAAAAATGCAGCACGGCATCGACTTCGCCGGCCTTGAGCGCGTCGATCAGTGACTCCGGCAGTGGCATCGTGACCGCGCGGTAGACCACGCGCATTTCAACGGCCATTCCCCGTTCCAACAGTTCCCCAACCAGGTCGCTGGCACGATCTTGCCCGGCGAGATAGAGCACGGGTCCTTCACTTTTGCGGCGGCTTGCTTCGATCAGTCGGACGAGTTCACGCACATCGCCATCGGCCGACGTGACGTCCGTGAACCCGGCTTGTCGTGCCGCCTCCGCACTCCGCCTGCCGATGGCAAGCAACGGGAGCTTGACCAGCATGTCGCGCGCCGGATTGCGGGCAATCGCGTTTGGCGCGTTCGCGCTGGTGATGGCGAGCGCACTCCACTGTCCATCGAGATTAACCGCAATCGGTTCCACGCGCATCAATGGCGTGACCAGCACGTCGTGACCGCGCGCGCGCAGAGCGGCCGCGGTGCGTTCGGCGTCAGCCTGCGGGCGGGTCACGACGACACGCATGGTTCAATCAAAAAATCCGGGTCCGGCGCGATGCTTGAGTTCGCGTCCAGCCTCGCGACCGATGATACTCGCATCTTTGCGATGCCCGGTACCGGCGATGTCGTGCGCGGCGCTGCCATCCGGCCGGGCGATCAATCCACGAAACTGCACCGCGTCGCCGGCAATCGTCGCGTGACCCGCGATCGGAGTCTTGCAGGAGCCGTCGAGGGCTTCGAGGAAAGACCTTTCACAGGCAACTGCCGTAGACGTGTCGGCATGATCGACGCGTGCCAGGATGTCGCGTACACGCTTGTCGTCGTCGCGAGTCTCAATGCCGATCGCGCCTTGCGCGACGGCTGGAAGAAATTCGTCTGCACTCATTACATGGGTGGCGTGCTCGGTCAGTCCAAGGCGTCTGAGTCCGGCGAGCGCAAGAAGCGTAGCATCGACTTCTCCCGCATCGAGCTTGCGCAACCTCGTCTCGACATTGCCCCTCAGCGGCATCACACGCAGATCCGGCCGAGCGCGCATGGCGATCGCCTGACGACGCAGCGATGCGGTGCCAAGGCTTGCCCCTTTCGGCAGTTCGGCGAGCGAACGCGCCTTGCGGCTGATGAACACGTCGCGCGAATCCTCACGTTCGAGACACGCCGCCAAAATCAGCCGGCCCGGTAGCACCGTCGGCATGTCTTTCGCCGAATGCACCGCAAGATCGACACGGCCGGCCAGCAATGCTTCCTCGATTTCTTTCGTGAACAGGCCCTTGCCGCCCTCTTCCGCCAACGTGCGATCCTGAATGATGTCGCCGGTCGTCCGGATGACGACGAGTCTAATCCCGTCCTCTTCCACGCCCATAGCCGCGGCCAATCGAGCCCGTACCGCGCGCGCCTGGACCAGGGCGAGCGGACTGCCGCGCGTACCGATGCGCAGGGAGGCTGTGGATTGCGCCATATTACCTCGCGATGCTAGGCGACCGGGGGGTCGGCCCAGCGGTCAGGACTAGCTATTATTTCGCCCGCCGTCACCTCGCCCGACCGGGCATGGGAATGAGGGATTTGATGATCGTCCTCGGCATCGAGACGACGTGCGACGAGACCGCCGCCGCGGTCGTTGAACGATTGGAGGATGGCCGCGGCAGAATTCTGTCCAATGTTGTGTTGTCGCAAGTCAGCGAGCACGCTGCATTTGGCGGGGTAGTGCCGGAGATTGCAGCGCGCGCCCACGTGGAAGCGCTCGACGTCGTGATCGCCGACGCCATGAGGCAGGCGGGCCGCGACTATGATGCGGTCGATGGAATTGCCGCAGCCGCGGGACCCGGGCTTATCGGCGGCGTGATCGTAGGCCTGACCACCGCGAAGGCGATCGCGCTTGTGAAGAACAAACCTTTGATTGCCGTCAATCACCTTGAAGCGCATGCCTTGACGGCGCGGCTGACAGACGGAACGGCATTCCCATATTGTCTGTTCCTCGCCTCCGGGGGGCATACCCAGATCCTAGCTGTTCGCGGCGTCGGCGATCACGTTCGCCTTGGCACGACGCAGGATGATGCCATTGGCGAGGCCTTCGACAAAACCGCCAAGCTGCTTGGCCTTGGTTTTCCGGGCGGACCGCAGGTCGAGAAAGAAGCTGCCCGCGGCGATGCAACGCGTTTCCGATTGCCGCGTCCAATGCATGGTCGCAAGGATCCCGATTTTTCGCTCTCGGGACTGAAGACCGCGCTGCGCCTTGAAGCGGAAAAAGTCGCTCCGCTCAGCGATCAGGATGTCGCCGATCTTTGCGCGGGCTTCCAGCAGGCAATCGTCGACGTCGTCTTCGACCGGCTGCGGGCGGGCCTGATACTGTTCCGTGCCCGCTTTGGAGCACCGACTGCACTGGTTGCGGCCGGAGGCGTTGCAGCAAATCAGGCGATCCGGAAGGTCCTCAACCGCCTTGCCTTCGAGGTCGGAGCAACTTTGGTCGCGCCCCCACCGGAGCTTTGCACAGACAACGGTGCGATGATCGCCTGGGCCGGATGCGAGCGACTCGCGCTTGGCTTGAACGATGCTCTGGATACCGCGCCGCGCGCGCGCTGGCCGCTCGACGAAATCGCCGCCGCCGAGGGTGCACTGCGGCGCACTGCGGCATACAAATAGACGGACGGCGGCAACGCATGACCATTCAACGCATCGCGGTGCTCGGTGGAGGCGCCTGGGGAACGGCACTGGCCCTCACTTGCGCGCGCGCGGGACGAGACGTCGTGCTTTGGGAACACGACGCGGACAACGCCGCGAGCCTGGCACAGAAGTGCGAGAGCCGGTTCCTGCCCGGTGTACGGCTGAGTGAAACCATCAAGGTTACGCGTAAGCTTAACGAGACAACCGGCAGCCAGGCGATTCTCGTTGTGGTCCCGGCGCAGGCCATGCGATCGGTGATCACATCGCTGGCACCATCGCTGTCGAAAAACACCCCACTGATTGCCTGCGCGAAAGGCATCGAGCACGGCACACACAAATTCATGACCGAGATCATCGCCGAGTGCGCGCCGCGCTCGTTGCCGGCAATTTTGTCGGGGCCGAGTTTCGCCGCCGATGTCGCGCGAGGCCTGCCGACAGCGGTCACCATCGCTGCAGGTGATGGAAAAATCGCTCTCGCGCTCGCACAAGCATTGAACGCCGGCACCTTCCGTCCTTACCATTCAACCGATGTCCGCGGCGTGGAGCTGGGCGGCGCGACAAAAAATGTTCTTGCCATTGCCGCGGGTATCGTCACCGGCAAAGCGCTTGGCGCGAGCGCGCTTGCGGCTTTAACTACGCGTGGCTTTGCCGAGCTGGTGCGCTTCGGAAAAGCCTGCGGTGCGAAGACCGAAACCATGATGGGCCTGTCCGGACTCGGCGATCTTATTCTCACGTGCGGAACGCCACAGTCGCGCAACTTCTCCTGTGGTGTCGCGCTGGGCAAAGGCGAGAAGCCGGACACCGCTGCGCATGGTAAGTTGGCGGAGGGGGTTTTTACCGCACCTGTGTTGCTGGAAATGGCGCGAGAGAGAAACGTGGAAATGCCGATCGCCGGCGCCGTCGCCGCAGTCTTGTCTGGAAAAATGAGCGTCGATGACGCGATCGAGTCCTTGCTTGCACGCCCGCTCAAATCGGAATGAAAGCCATGACCTATTGGTTGCTTAAGACCGAACCCGACGAATATTCCTGGGACGACCAGCTCAAGCGCGGCGCCAAGGGAGAAGCCTGGACTGGCGTGCGAAATTTCACGGCGCGCCGGTACCTCAAGGAGATGAAAAAGGGCGACAAATTCTTTTTCTATCACACCGGTGAAGAGAAGCAGGTTGTCGGCATCGGCGAAGTGATCCGTGAATCGTTTGCCGATCCTAGCGCCGGAAAAGGCGAACCATGGGTCGCCGTTACGACCATCGCCGACAAGCCACTGCCGAAACCCGTCACGCTCGCAAGCATAAAGGCGGAGCCGAAGCTCAAGGACATGGCGCTCGTCAAATATGCACGTCTGTCGGTGCAACCGGTCACCGACGCGCAGTGGAAACTCGTCTGTAAAATGGGTGGCTTGAAATAAGGAGGGGGCAATGGGCTTTTCGCACGCCGCCAATCTCGGCTCGATCCTGATCGCCGCCGTGGCTGCCTGGATTTTCGGCGGTGCTTACTATACGGCGCTCGGCAAGCCTTGGATGACTGCGCAAGGCAAAACCCTTGAACAATGTAAAGCCGAACAGAACGCCAAATCCGGCATCGCCAAGGGTGCCCCGTTTGTCATTGTATTTGTCAGCGAGATCATCATTGCCTGGGTGCTCTACGGCATCCTCCTGCACTTGAATGCGTTTACGCTGCGCGCCGGCATTATCTCGGCCCTCTTCTGCTGGTTCGGCTTTGTGCTGACCACGATCGCGACCAACAACGCTTTTCAGGGCCGTCGCTTCATGCTCACGGTCATCGACGGCGTCGGCTGGCTCGGTGCCTTTGTCATCATCGGCGCCACAGTCGGTTGGTGGGGCCCGTAAGGGCCAGGGAATACCGCGAAAGTAGGGGCAATCCGTGCCTTGTCGGTCGCGCGGGCACCGTCGCATAATACGGCGACAAAGCGGAAACGAATAATGCGCCCTCCGCGTAGTGGGTGGGCCGGGAGGAAGCTCTATGTCGGACAAGATCTATGACGTTCCGGCCGATTGGCGGAAACGCGCCTACGTGGACGAAGCCAAGTACAAGGAAATGTACGCGCGATCGGTCAAGGATCCGAACGGTTTCTGGGGTGAGCAGGCTAAGCGCCTCGACTGGATCAAGCCGTTCAGCAAGGTCAAGAACACTTCCTACGACCCCAGCAACGTGTCGATCAAATGGTTCGAGGACGGCACGCTGAACGTCTGCCACAACTGCGTCGACCGCCATCTTGCCAAGCGCGGCGACCAGACGGCCATCCTGTGGGAGGGCGACGATCCGAAGGACGACAAAAAGCTTACCTACAAGCAGCTGCACGCCGAAGTATGCCGCTTCGCCAATGTGCTGAAGTCGCGCGGTGTCAAGAAAGGCGATCGCGTCACCATTTACCTGCCGATGATTCCCGAGGCTGCGATTTCCATGCTAGCCTGCGCTCGCATCGGCGCCGTCCATTCAGTCGTGTTCGGCGGCTTCTCGCCCGACTCCCTTGCCGGACGCATCCAGGACTGTAAATCTAATCTGGTCGTCACCGCCGATGAAGGCGTCCGCGGCGGCCGCAAGATTCCGCTGAAGGCAAACGTTGATGCGGCCTGCGACAAGGTTGGCGGCGTAAACTCCGTGATCGTCGTCAAGCGCACCAATGCGGCGGTCACCATGAAGTCCGGTCGCGACATTTATTACGACGAGATCGCGAAGAATGTGAGCGCCGACTGTCCTTGCGAAGAAATGAACGCGGAAGATCCGCTTTTCATTCTCTACACGTCGGGATCGACAGGCAAACCCAAGGGCGTGCTGCACACCTCCGCCGGATATCTCGTCTACACATCGATCACGCACCAATACGTGTTCGATTATCACGAGGGCGATATCTATTGGTGCACCGCCGACGTCGGCTGGGTCACCGGCCACAGCTATATCCTCTACGGTCCGCTATCCAACGGCGCCATTTCGATGATGTTCGAAGGCGTGCCAAATTATCCGACCAACTCCCGTTTCTGGGAGGTTTGCGACAAGCACAAGGTCAACATTATCTACACGGCGCCGACCGCGATCCGCGCCCTGATGCAGGGCGGTGATGGCCCGGTGAAAAAGACGTCGCGCAAGTCGTTGCGTCTGCTCGGCACCGTCGGTGAACCGATCAATCCGGAAGCCTGGGAGTGGTATTACCACGTGGTCGGCGACGATCGCTGTCCGATTGTCGACACCTGGTGGCAAACCGAAACCGGCGGCATCCTCATCACGCCGCTACCCGGTGCAATCAGACTCAAGCCAGGTTCCGCGACGCGTCCGTTCTTCGGGGTGCAGCCGGAAATCGTCGATGCCGAAGGCAGGGTTCAGAGCGGCGCAACGAGCGGCAATCTCTGCATCATCGACTCGTGGCCCGGACAGATGCGCACGGTCTACGGCGACCACCAGCGCTTCATCGATACCTACTTCAAGACCTATCCCGGCAAATACTTCACGGGCGACGGCTGCCGTCGCGACGAAGACGGCTACTACTGGATCACCGGCCGCGTCGACGATGTCATCAACGTCGCTGGACATCGCCTCGGCACGGCGGAGGTCGAAAGCGCACTCGTTGCGCATCCGAAAGTTTCGGAAGCCGCCGTTGTCGGTTACCCGCACGACATCAAAGGTCAGGGCATCTATGCCTATGTCACCTTGATGGTGGGCGAAAAGCCGACCGAAGACCTGCGCAAGGAATTGGTGGGATGGGTGCGCAAGGAGATCGGACCGATCGCCTCGCCTGATCTGATCCAGTTCGCGCCGGGCCTGCCGAAAACACGCTCCGGCAAGATCATGCGAAGAATCCTGCGCAAGATTGCCGAAGATGAGTACGGCAACCTCGGCGACACCTCGACTTTGGCCGACCCGGCCGTGGTCGATGACCTCGTCAACAACCGGCAAAACAAAAAGACGGCAAAAGCGGGGGCTTGAGGTCGCCGAAATCGGGCGCAAGGCGAAATCAGGGGCGCGAACCGACCTGAATCTGTGAGTTACAGCGATATTTTCGGGACCGTTCGCGGCGCGGACACAATTTTTCTGCAACTATCCGGGTATGGCGCGTCCGCGCACTTCCCCGCAGCCGGAAGTTCCCGGCCTCGCCGCTCGACGAATTGCCGCCGATATCCTCGACGGCGTTCTGCGGCGGCGAACGGCACTCGACGAACTTCTTTCGGGCAAAAGCGCACATCCGGGTTTAGCCGGACTTGCCGAACGCGACCGCGCCCTGATGCGCCGGCTCGTCGCAACCGTTTTGCGGCGGCTTGGGACGCTGCGACACCTGGTTGGGGGATTTCTCGACAAGGGCTTTCCTTCCGACGCGCCGCGGGTTGAAACCATCCTGTTGCTCGGTGCGGCGCAGATTCTCTGGCTTGAGGTTCCTGATCACGCAGCGGTCGATCTGTCAGTACGGCTTGCGCAGGCCGACCGACGCGCGGCGCGTTACGCGGGCCTTGTCAACGCCGTGTCGCGAAAGGTAACGCAAAGCGCTGCGACAAAGCCGGTCGACGGCAGCACCCGCGATACGCCGGAATGGCTGCTCAAGCGTTGGAAGAAAGCTTACGGTCCGGACATCGCGCGTGCGATCGCGACCGCCAATGGACACGAACCCGCACTCGACCTCACGGTAAAGCAGGATGCCAAATCCTGGGCCGAGCGCTTGCGCGGCCGCGTCTTACCGACCGGCACCGTGCGCACATTGGCCCATGGTGCGATCTCGCTCCTGCCGGGATTTTCCGAAGGTGCATGGTGGGTGCAGGACGCGGCCGCGGCGCTGCCAGTCCGATTGCTTGGCGATATCCAGGGGAAAAGCATAGCCGAACTGTGCGCGGCGCCCGGCGGCAAGACTGCACAACTGGCTTTGGCCGGCGCGAAAGTCAGCGCCGTCGATCGGTCGCCCGTGCGGCTCAATCGCATGCGGGAGAATCTTGCGCGGCTCTCCCTCAGTGCCGAAACTGTTGCGGCCGACGCCCTGGATTGGCAAGGCGGACTGTTCGACGGCGTGTTGCTCGATGCGCCTTGCTCGGCTACCGGCACGATCCGTCGCCATCCCGACATCCCCTGGCTCAAGAACGAAGCGGACCTTCCGGTGCTCACAGCTCTGCAGCAACGGCTGATCGATCGTGCAGTCGAACTGATGAAGCCGGGAGGGACATTTGTATATTGCGTCTGCTCACTGGAGCCGGAAGAGGGTCAAAATCAGATCGAAACGCTGCTTGCGCGCGATCCCCGCGTGATGCGGAGTCCCATTTCGGCACAGGAGGTGTTCGGCCACGCTGAATTCATTACCACCGACGGCGATTTGCGTACCCTGCCGCAGCAATTACCCGATCCCGACCCGCGCTGGGCTGGACTCGACGGCTTCTATGCGGCACGGCTTGCACGACGCGAGGTTTGATCGGCGGTTCTGACGCGTATTGGCCCTTTACAGGCCCTTCGCTATCGTGTGGTTCGTGCGTGCGGATTCGCACGCGCGACAGGAGACAAACGCTTGACGATGCGGGTTTCGGTGGCGGAGCGGGCCAGGCTCTCTGTGCTCATCGGGCGCCGTGCATTTCACAGCGTTGTCGGCGGACTCAACTCACATCCCCTGTTTCGCTGGCGGTTTGGCTCGACCAAAACCGACCGCCTGCTGATCGCGCCGCAGGAATTGCGCACCGCTGACGCAACCCGAGCCAGCGAGATCTATGCCGGTCGTTTCGCCTTTGCCGGCAAGGTGGTGATTAGCGACCGCAGGTCCCCCTTTGAGATGACGCCGCCTTCGGATGAGTGGGTGGTCACCTTGCTCAGCTTTGTGTGGCTGCGGCATCTCCGCGCCGCCGACTCAGCGATCACACGCTCCAATGCTCGTTCATTGATCGACGAATGGATCAATGTGCAGGGCGGCGGACATTCCACCGGCTGGCGCATCGACATCCTGTCGCGCCGCATCATCTGCTGGCTCAGCCAGGCGCCATTTGTGCTGCAGGATGCGGACGCACGATTTTATCGGCGATTCATCCGCAGCCTGTCGCGCCAGGTACGTTACCTGCGCCACAACATCAACGACTCGCGCGAAGGACTGCCACGCCTGCAGGGGATCATTGCACTCAACTATGCCACGCTTTGCATGCAGGGACAGTCCGGGTATCTGCGCGGCAACGTGCGCCGGCTCATCGAAGAATTGCGCAAGCAGGTCCTGCCCGACGGCGGGCACGTAAGCCGCAATCCAGGCTCGCTGATCGAATTGCTCGCAGATCTGCTACCGCTGCGACAATTGTTTTCCGCACGACAACTGCAGCCACCGCAAGCGTTGAACAACGCAATCGATCGCACCATGCCGATGTTGCGCTTCTTCCGGCACGGCGATGGAAACTTTGCGCAGTTCAATGGAATGGGGCCGACCCCAGTCGATCTTCTTGCCACGGTGCTCGCCTATGACGATGCGCGCGGGACGCCCGTGTCGAATGCACCGCACTCCGGCTACCAGCGCATCGACGCCGGACAGACTGCGCTGCTGATGGACACCGGACCTCCGCCGCCGATGGAAATGAGCCAGGAAGCACACGCCGGGTGTCTGTCATTCGAGCTGTCGTGGAAACAGCACCGGTTGGTCGTCAATTGCGGTCTCCCCGCCGTCAACAAAGAGAACTGGCGGCAAGTCGCGCGGGCAACGCCGGCGCATTCGACGGTTACGCTCAACGATCGATCGTCGTGCCGATTCCTTGAATCGCTTTCAATCCGACAATTGTTCGGAGGCATGCCCATCATTTCCGGCCCCCGCGATGTGCGCATTGAAAGAGAGCCCGGCACGCCAACGCTGCGTGCATCGCATGATGGATACGTCAGCGACTGCGGTGTCTTGCACACGCGCGCCATCAGGCTCAGCCCCGACGGCCGGGCGCTTGACGGTGAAGACACTTTCACCGGGCCCGACGGCCAGCCCCTTCCCGCCGACGCCCCCGATGAATTCGCCATTCGCTTCCATCTGCACCCCGCGATCAAGGCAAGTCGGCTGGCCGACGGGCGAGGCGTGATACTCCTGCTGCACGACCGCGACCTATGGACCTTCGCGACCCTGGCCGACGCAGTCGAGCTTGAGGAAAGCGTGTTCCTGGCCGGCACCGACGGTCCACGACGAACCGTGCAGATCGTGGTCTACGGGCGCGCGGGCCAATCGTCGGCCGTGCGCTGGAGCTTCCGCCATACGCCGCCCGCCGCGCCAGGGGCCCGCCCTGACCGGGCACAGGAGCCGGAACTACCACTTTAGACGATGGCTGTGGATGCCCGGTGATGGGTCGCGGTCGCGAATACACTTCCGCCTGCCTGATGTGCTAGCTCGTGCGTCATGAGCAGCCATCCGCGTCGTATCACGAGGGCCCTGCTGTCAGTCTCCGACAAGGCCGGATTGATCCCGTTTGCCCGAGAGCTCGCGCTCTTCAATGTTGATCTGGTTTCGACCGGCGGCACCGCAAAGGCACTCAGCGAAGCCGGCCTCTCGGTCGTCGACGTCGCCGAACTCACCGGCTCGCCCGAAATGATGGACGGCCGCGTCAAGACGCTGCACCCGAAAGTGCACGGCGGACTGCTCGCGATCCGCGGGAACAAAGAGCACCTCGCCGCGATGGAAGAGCACCACATCAAGCCGATCGACCTGCTGGTGGTGAACCTGTATCCGTTCGAAGCGACCGTCGCGAAAGGCGCTTCGTTCGATGATTGCATCGAAAACATCGACATCGGTGGCCCCGCGATGATCCGCGCTGCCGCGAAAAACCACATGGACGTGGCCGTAGTTGTCGATCCGGCCGATTACGAAAAAGTGCTCGGCGAATTGGCAGGCCACAGCGGCATGGTCTCCCTGGAGCTTCGGAAAAAGCTGGCGGCGAAGGCCTATGCGCGGACCGCAGCCTACGATGCCGCGATTTCCAACTGGTTTGCCGACACACTGCAGGACGACGCGCCGGACTATCGCGCCTTCGGCGGAAAGCTGATCGAGGCACTGCGCTATGGCGAGAACCCACATCAAAGCGCAGCCTTCTATCGCTCGCTCGGCGAACGCTTTGGTGTGACGACCGCACGCCAGCTGCAAGGCAAACAGCTTTCCTACAACAACATCAACGACACCGATGCCGCCTACGAATGCGTTGCTGAATTCGATCCGCAGCGGACGGCGGCCTGTGTGATCGTCAAACATGCGAACCCGTGCGGGGTTGCGGAAGCGGACACTCTGCTCGACGCGTATCGCAAGGCGCTCGCCTGCGACACGACATCTGCCTTCGGCGGCATCGTTGCGCTCAACCGCAAGCTCGATGCCGAGGCGGCAAAAGCCATTACCGAGATTTTCACCGAGGTGATCATCGCACCGGACGCCACCGACGAAGCGATCAAGATCGTAGCGGCGAAGAAAAACCTGCGTCTGCTGGTCGCCGGCGGTCTGCCCGACGCACGCGCCAAAGGTCTAACCGTAAAGTCCGTCGCCGGTGGATTGCTCGTGCAATCACGCGACAATGCAGTGGTCGACGAGATGCAACTCAAGACCGTCACAAAGCGTGCCGCGAGCAAAGACGAGCTTGCCGATCTGCGTTTTGCGTTCCGCGTCGCCAAGCATGTCAAATCGAATACGATCGTCTATGCGAAAGGCCGTGCGACGGTCGGGATCGGCGCGGGTCAGATGAGCCGTGTCGACGCCGCACGCATCGCGGCGCGAAAAGCCGAGGACGCGGCAAAGGAGCTCAAGCTTCCCGCGCCCCTGACCAAGGGTTCGGTGGTCGCATCCGACGCCTTCTTCCCGTTTGCCGACGGGCTCCTGGTGGCGATCGAAGCTGGCGCAACGGCAGTCATCCAGCCGGGAGGCTCGATGCGCGATGACGAGGTCATCGCGGCTGCCGACGCCCACAATATTGCGATGGTGTTCACCGGCACGCGCCACTTCAGGCACTAGCCGCGCGGCTGATCAGTCTTTCGCCAGATCGCCCAGCAAGCTCGCCGCGACCGACAGCTTGGACAGCGTGAGCCCCGAGCCCGCGATTTCGTGGATCGCCGAGCGGATGCGCTCGACTTCGGCCTGGCGCGGACGAACCCATTCCTCAACCGCGCCGGCACCGGCATGCCCGTTGCCGACCATGGCGGCGGTGAGCCGGCGTTCGGCGTCGCCGATCGAATCGAGGGCGCGATCGAGCGCCAGCCGATCGAAATAGTCGGACACCACGATATTCGGAACGGCATTGGTGACGCGATCGAGCTGGAAGAATGCCTCTGTCGCGAAATAAGTCGCGGTCACTTCGGCCACCGGCTTGCCCGCGCGATTCGCCACGAGCGCGATATCGGGCGCGGCCTTGAGTACGGCAAGACTGCCGATCCGGCGCGCCAGCGCGTCGGGTACGCCGGCGTTGACGAGCTCGGCCACCCGCGCGTCACGCGCATTCGTCGCCGACTTCGACAGTGCGCCGTCAAGCGCGGTTGCGACCTGCGCAATACCTTCGCGGTAATGCCCGATGATCTTCTCGAGGCCCTGCGTGAGATCGACGTTGCGCAGGAACCAGACCAGGCGATCGAGCAGGAGGTCCTGCACGGCGCCGTAAAGGTCGAGCTGGACCTTTCCCGATATCTTGTTGTCGAGGCCATCGATCTGGCTGTTGAGATCGATCAGATCGTAGCTGTTGCGGACCGCGGCAAAGGCGGCGGCGATCGCCGGAGAAGACGCCCCGGTCTGGTCGGCAATGCGCACGATCAGCGTTGAGCCCCCGCGGTTGATCATCGAATTCGTCAATTGGGTCGCGATGATTTCGCGGCGCAGCCGGTGTGCGTGCAGCGTGTCCGGGTAGCGCTTCGACATTTCCTTCGGGAAATAGCGCTCGAGCTCGCGGCCGAGATAGGGATCGTCAGGCACTGGGCTGTCGAGCAGCTCGGCGTAGAGCGACAGTTTCGCATAGGCGAGCAGAACCGCCAGTTCGGGCCGCGTCAGGCCCATATTGCGTTTGCGCCTTTCGGCGATGGCCACTTCGTCGGGCAGAAACTCAACTGCACGATCGAGTTCACCGCTCACTTCAAGCGTCTGCATCAGGCGCTGCTGGAAGCCGAGGTCTTCGAGGCCACGACGCTGCGCCAGTGAGAGAGCGAGCGTCTGCTGATAATTGTTGCGCAGGACAAGTTGCGCCACCTCGTCGGTCATCTGCGCAAGAAATGCATTGCGGGCCTCCATCGTCAGCCTGCCGGCGCGCACCGGGCCGCTCAGCGCAATCTTGATGTTGACCTCGAGGTCTGACGTGTTGACGCCGGCGGAATTATCGATCGCATCGGTATTGAGCCTGATGCCGCGCTGGGCGGCTTCGATGCGACCGCGCTGGGTCATGCCGAGATTGGCGCCCTCGCCGATCACCTTGCACTGGATCTCGCCGCCGGTGACGCGAATGGCGTCGTTGGCACGATCGCCGGCGGCTTCGTCGCTCTCGTTCGACGCGCGGATATAAGTGCCGATGCCGCCGAAGAACAGAAGATCGGCCGGCGCTTTGAGGATGGCTTTCATCAGCTTCTGCGGGGTCACGGTCTCACCGACACCGAAGAGCTTGCGAGCTTCCGCGCTCAGCTTGATCTGTTTCGAGGACCGCGGATAGACGCCACCGCCTTTGGAAATCAGGCTCTTGTCGTAGTCCTGCCAGCTCGACCGCGGCAGCGCGAACATCCGCTTGCGCTCGGCAAAGCTCTTCTTCGGATCGGGATCCGGATCGATGAAGATATCGCGATGGTCGAATGCGGCGAGCAGTCTAATCGTATCCTCGCGCAGCATGCCGTTGCCGAAGACATCGCCCGACATGTCGCCGACACCGACCACGTCGAACGGTGTCTTGCCGATATCGACATCCATTTCGCGGAAATGCCGCTTCACCGCTTCCCAGGTGCCACGCGCGGTGATGCCCATGGCCTTGTGGTCGTAGCCGGCGGAACCACCCGAGGCGAATGCGTCGCCGAGCCAGTAGTCGTGTTCGACCGAAATCTCGTTGGCGATATCCGAGAACGTCGCCGTGCCCTTGTCTGCAGCGACCACAAGATAAGGATCGTCGCCTTCGTGCCGCACGACATTCGCGGGCGGAATGAGCTTGCCGTTCGCACCAATGTTGTCGGTGATGTCGAGAAGCGCCGAAATGAAAATCTTGTACATAGCGACACCCTCGGCCTGCACGACATCGCGCGATGCTCCCTTCGGCATCAGCTTGGGCACGAAGCCACCTTTGGCGCCGACCGGCACGATGACGGCGTTCTTGACCTGCTGCGCCTTCACAAGTCCGAGAATTTCCGTGCGGAAATCCTGCGGCCGATCGGACCAGCGGATACCGCCCCGCGCGACCTTGCCGAAGCGCATATGCGCGCCTTCAACGCGCGGCGAATAGACGAAGATCTCGAAGAGCGGGCGCGGAAGCGGGAGATCCATGAGCTTGCGGCTTTCGAACTTGATGGAGATCACCGGTTTGAGCTGGCCATCTTTCTCCGATTGGAAAAAATTCGTGCGGATTGCCGACTGCACTGCATTGACGAAATGACGAAGGATGCGGTCTTCGTCGAGACTCTCGACTTTCTGCAGCTCTTCCTCGATGCGCGTGGCAATTCCGCTCTGCTCGGCGCAGCGTGCGGCATCGGCCCGCGGATCGAAACGAACGTGGAACAGCTCGACAATGTCGGCGGTAATGCCGGCATGTTTCACCAGCGTGGCCCACATATAGTCCTGCGAATACGGCACGCGGATCTGGCGCAGGAAACGCGATACCGTCCTGATCAGCGCGACATCGCGCCAGGCGAGACCACCCTGCAGCGTCAGCGCGTTAAAGCCGTCGTTCTCGGCGATGCCGCGCATCACCATGAGAAACGCCGCTTCCAATCGCCCCTTGCTGCTGTCGAGATCGATCGTGCCGCCGTCGGCACGTTCGAGCAGCATGTCGTGCAGCCAGGCGCCGGCCTCGCCTTGCGGCTCGATGTGATAGGTGCGCTCGTCCACCACGCGAAAGCCCATGTTTTCCAGCACCGGCACGCGTTCGGACAACGGCAAGGGCCGCGCGAAACTCCACACTTTCAGGCCGACCGAGCGTTGTTCTTCCTCAAGCCGATGGTGGAAATCGACGCCGAGCGGCCTTTGTTCCGAGAGCCCCTCGACCACGCGAATGTCGCCGGCCGCAACCGTCGGCGCATAGGCTTCGTGGAATCCTTCCGAGAACGCATCGCGATATTGGTTGAAAATCCCGCGCGCTTTCTCCGGCGGATTGAGCAGTTCGAGCGCGCGGCTCAGTCCGTCGGTCCAGGTGCGGATGATCGCCGATACTTCCCGCTCGAGCGTCGCGCGATCGACGTCCGGTGATGCACCGCTGCCGGAGCGGCCGATGATGAAGTGCACGCGCACCAGCGACCCTTCGCCGGGGAAATACGGATAGAAGGCCGACACGCGGCCGATGAAGGCACGCGCCAGATAGGCGCCGATCTTTGTGCGGATATCGCTGTCGTAGCGTTCGCGCGGCACGAACACCAGCACCGAAACGAAACGATCGAAGCGGTCGTGCCGCGCAAGCACGCGCACGCGCGGGCGCTCGTCGAGCTGCAGAATCGCCAGCGCGAAGCCGTAGAGCGTGTCTTCGTCGATCTGGAAGAGTTCATCGCGCGGGTAGTGCTCGAGCACGTTCGCCAGCGCCTTGCCGGAATGGCTGCTTGCATCGAAACCCGCGCGCGCCTCGACCGCCGCGATCTTGCGCCGCAGGTACGGAATGCTGTGCGCCGAGCGCGTATAGGCGGTGGATGTAAAAAGTCCGATGATCCGATGTTCGCCGATCAGATTGCCGGCGGCATCGAACTGTTTCACGCCGATATAGTCGAGATAAGCGCGCCGGTGCACGCGCGAGTGAATGTTCGCCTTGGCAATGATCAGCGGCCGCGGTTCCTTCAGGAACGCCATGATCTCCGGCGTGAACTCGAGAAGCTCGGTGCCGCGCTTGAGCACGCGCAATTCGCGCGAGCGCATGATGCCGAGCGCGCTTCTGAAATCCGGTTCCAGCGCCTGCCCGTCCACGCGATAGTCGCGTAGGCCGAGGAAGGTGAAATTGTCGGCGAGAAGCCATTGCAGGAATTGAACGGCCTCCGCGATCTCATCGACCCGCAGCGGCGGTGGATTGCTTTTTAGTTCGGCGACGATGGCCTCCACGCGTTCGCGCATCGTCTTCCAGTCGTGCACCGCCACGCGCACTTCACCGAGCACGACCTCGAGCGCGGGCAAGAGCTCCTCACGCGCGGCGTCACCGATGACCGAACCCAGGTGGATATGAATGAAGCTCTCACGCTTGCTTTGCGCATCGTGTGCGCTGAGCGCGACCAGTTTGCCGCTGTCGCGCTTCGCGCCGAACATCGGATGCGCGACCAGACGTACGTCGAGCCGTCGTTCGGCAAGTTCGCCCATCACCGAGTCGACGAGGAAAGGCATGTCGTCGTTGACGATCTCGATCACCGAAACCGCCTTGCGCCCACCTGAAGCCGTGAGCGCCACGGTTTCGCAACGGATTTTCGGGGTGCCTGGCGTGCGCTCGGACAGAAAATCATAGGCGCGCTCCGCCAGCGCGACGATGTCGTCAGCGCCGTAGCGCACGACATCCTCCGGCACGGATCGCCCGAAAAGTTGCGTGATGAATGTGCCCGGGATATCGCGGCGACGGCGCACCAATGCCGCGCCCGCCAGTTCGATCACGTTGCGGGCGGCTTTTTCCTCGTCACTGGCGGGAAGTTCGACGGCCATGGAACCTCGTGCGTGTTCAGGGAATCGGTCGAGGCGCATTTGAAGTTTTCACCTTCTGCCGCGCAACGTCGAGAGCAACACACCAATTGGTGACGCGTCGGTGACAGGCGTCGGACCGCGTTGCACGCGCAGCATTTAACTCTCTGAAGGGAAAGACGAAATGCTGCCCGGCGGGTCGTATCGCGGCTACCTGGAACCATGTAGTCTTCGGGCGGATACGCTGAAATTCAAAGGACGGGAAATGCCCAAGGTCAGTAAATCGCCCAGTAAAGCGCCCGATAAATCAGCCAAAGCGAACCAGCCGATGCTGCACGCCATCAAAGGGGGCAAGGGCGCCGCAAAAAGACCGTCGACCAGGCACGATTCTGCAAAGGCGCATCCGGCGGCGCCCGACGATGCGCCTATCATCGCCCTCAAGCTCGAGGCGGCGAAGCTCTCGCCGGCGATGGCTGCATATTTCAAGAAATGCCAGGACAAGCTCGGTTTCGTGCCGAACGTTTTGCTCGCCTACGCCTTCGACATGGCCAAGCTGGAAACCTTCGCTGCCATGTACAACGACCTAATGCTGGGCGACTCCGGCCTCTCGAAACTCGAGCGTGAGATGATCGCTGTGGCGGTGTCCTCGCAGAACCGCTGCTACTACTGCCTGACCGCGCATGGCGCCGCCGTTCGCCAGTATTCCGGCAATCCGTTGCTCGGCGAGCATCTCGTGATGAACTATCGCGTCGCGCGGTTGAGCAAACGCCAGCGGGCGATGCTCGACTTCGCGGTGAAGCTCACCGCCTCGCCTTGGAGCGTGGAGGAAGGCGACCGCGAGCGGCTGCGCCGCGTCGGGCTCAGCGACCGCGACATCTGGGACATTTCCGCGGTGACGGGTTTTTTCAACATGTCGAACCGCGTGGCATCGGCCACTGACATGCGTCCCAATACGGTCTATCACGGGCAGGCGCGATAACCGCGGGCCTAAATTATGCAGCTTTTGATGGGTTAGTGACCCTTACGTCCCCGCCACGGGGACGACAACAGAAGGCCCGTGATGCTCGTTCGCACCGTAACCGTCCTGATCGCGCTGATGTTCGGCGCCACAGCTTACGCGCAGGTGGCACCGGTCTCGCGTTCGCCGGTCATAACACCGGCGCAGACGGTTATGGCCGGCAACGGCATGGTGGTGGCGCAGGAGCAGCGCGCCGCTCGCATCGGGATCGAAATTCTCGATCGCGGCGGCAACGCGGTGGACGCTGCGGTGGCGGTCGGCTTTGCGCTTGCGGTGACTTACCCGCGCGCCGGCAATATCGGTGGCGGCGGCTTCATGGTCATCCATCTCGGCAAGACGGGCGAAGATGCCGCTATCGACTATCGCGAAACCGCGCCGGCGGCCGCGACCGAGAAGATGTTTCTCGATGCGAACGGCGAAGCTGATCCGAAAAAATCGCGCGACTCGGCCTTGTCGGTCGGCGTGCCGGGCACTGTCGCAGGTCTTGCGCTGGCGCACGAAAAATACGGCTCCGGCAAACTGACGCTCGCCGAATTGATCGAACCGGCGATCACGCTCGCGCGCAACGGAGTGGAGATCGTCGACGACATCGCCGACACGTTGCCGCTGGCGCAGCCGCGCATCGCGCGCTGGCGATCGAGCGCGCCGGTTTTCCTCAACAGCGACGGCACTGTGCTGATGCCGGGCCAGGACCTGTTGCAGCCCGACCTCGCGATCACGCTGCGCGCCATCGCCAGCGACGGACCGAAAGGATTTTACGAAGGCCCGGTCGCGGACAAGATTGTCGCCGCCGTGCGCATGGCCGGCGGCATCGTGGCCACCGATGACATGAAAAATTATCGCGCAATCCTGCGCGAGCCGGTGCGGGGGACCTATCGTGGCTACGACATTATCTCCATGCCGCCGCCCTCCTCTGGCGGCGTGCACCTGATCGAGATGCTCAACATCCTCGAAGGCTACGATCTTGCAAAGCTCAGCCGCGAGGAGTCGCTGCACATCATTGCCGAGGCAATGAAGCGCGCTTACGCCGATCGCGCGACATTCATGGGCGATCCCGACGCCGTGAAGATGCCGGTCGCCGGGCTGAT
>Ga0126375_10000042_pt1 | contig 24847 bp, 19 predicted proteins | sample PanSoiMetPlot_14_FD_109577 | JGI IMG/M metagenome (GOLD analysis project Ga0126375, IMG submission 109577) | Tropical forest soil microbial communities from Panama - MetaG Plot_14 | ecosystem: Environmental > Terrestrial > Soil > Tropical forest | place: Panama | collected 2016-02-17 | reverse complement strand
GTCACCAACAGACCCTCAAAGCAAGGCGCGCAAAATCAAGCCTGAACCGGATGAAGCTTTCATCGACTGGCTGCGGGACGTTGCGCCTATTATCTCGTCCGGTGAACTTGAAGCCGTGAAGAAGCTCCAAACCAACGAGGAGCGAGAAAGATTTATCGAAGACTTCTGGTACCGCCGCGATCCCGATCCAGACACGGTAGAAAACGAATATCGCGAGGAATACTACGAGCGCTTGGCTTACGTGAACGAGCACTTCAGCTCAGGCGCTCCCGGCTATAAAACGGATCGCGGAAGAATTTATCTCAAGTACGGTAAACCTGACGACATTGAATCACATCCGGTCGGCGGTTTGTACCAACGCGACCCGTCGGAGGGCGGCGGCTCGACTTCGACATATCCATTCGAGCGCTGGTTTTATCGGAACATCCCCGGCCGGCCAGGCGCTGACATCGAGTTTGTGGATCCCACTGGGACGGGCGAATACCGTTTGGCGCGTAACCCATTTGAGAAAGATGCGCTGCTGAATGTGCCCGGCGCGGCTCCTACGATGGACGGACGAAGCCAGGCTGATTACGTTTCCGCTTCCTATGGCGTAGGAAATCCGTTCTCTGTGCGCGACCAGGATTCGCCATTCAGCTGGCAGGAGTTGATCGGAATTCTGAACGCGCCGCTGCCCGCCCCGAAATACGATCCATTCGGAACACGCATTCCCAGTCCGAGGCTCGAAGACAATCCGTTAGATTTCGAGACCAGTTTCGGCTTCTTCAAGCTTGACGATAATCGGGTAATCACGACGATCACCGTTCAGACTGACAACAAAGAATTGTCATTTCAGGACAGTGGGGGCATTCAGGTTGCCTCGGTAAATATCACCGGAAGTGTTCTGAACGTTTCTAACCGGCGCGTAAGCTTCTTTGAAGATGCGGTGAGCACCACCGCAACCCCGCAGGAATTGATCGAAGCCCGAGGCAGAAAATCCGCTTATCAGAAGATCGTTATTCTCACGCCGGGCAATTACAAAGCCGATTTACTTGTTCGCGATACCAGGTCCGGTGCCGGCGGCTTACGTCACATCGGATTCACGGTGCCGAAGTTCGGGTCGAATCTCACAACGTCATCGCTTATTCTGGCTTCGGTTTTAGAGAAGGCAGACAACGCTCTTTCGCATCAATTCATGATTGGCGATCAGAAGGTAGTTCCAAATATCTCCGGCACATTTCGGCGAGGATCGCCCGTAGGTGTCTACCTGCAGATCTATAACGCCGGAATCGATCAGACGACATTGCGTCCATCAGTCGACGTCGAATATTCGCTGACAAAAGATGGTAAAGAGTTGGGCAAACAAAGCGAAGATTGGCACGGCACAAAGACTAACGGAGATCGGCTGACCTTGTCGCGTTTGATCGATTCCCGCAAGCTGGCGCCCGGCGAATATCGAATCGAAATACGCATACGCGATCAGGTGAGCGGCCAAGCCCTCGTGCAGAGCGGTAAGTTCACCGTGTTGCAATAGTTGGCTGTAGTTTTCAAGACACTGAAACGCGAGCGGCCTTTGGTCGTTCGCGTTTTTTGTTAGAATCTAAACAACCAGATGCAAACGCATCTCGCAGGTCTAACTCAGGCCGAGCTGTCTGAATTTATCGGATCGCTCGGTGAGCCCGCATATCGAGCGCGCCAGATTTTCGCGGGCGTTCACGCGCGGCGGTTGCCTTCGTTTGCCGAAATGACCGACTTGCCGAAAGAACTTCGCGCAAAGCTCGATACGCGGGCAGTGATTTCAACTTTGACGCTCGAGTCGCGATACATTTCCAGCGATGGAACTCGCCGTTATCTTTTCAAGACTCACGATAATCGTCCGGTAGAAACTGTTTTCATTCCCGAAGAGCGCCGCGACACGATTTGCTTTTCTTCGCAATCCGGCTGTCCTTTGCAATGCACCTTCTGCCTGACAGCGCAGCTTGGGCTGCTGAGAAATCTCACTGCCGGCGAAATTGTCGAGCAAATCATCGTCGCTCTCAACGACGCTTATGGTATCGGTGTTAAGGCACCGCGCGGGACGAACCTGGTGGGAATGGGAGCCGGCGAGCCGTTCCTGAATTTTGATCAGCTGATGAAAGCGATTCGTATTATGAAAGAACCGGCCGGGCTGCACATCGTTCCGAATCGCATTACTGTGTCTACCGCCGGCATCGTGCCCCGCATTCGCGAACTCGCGACCATTACTGACCGTCCACATCTGGCGATTTCACTGGCGGCTCCTAATGACGAACTGCGCGACCAGTTGATGCCAATCAACAAAAAATGGCCGATTGAAGAACTGCTGTCAGCGTGCCGGGAATTTGAAACGTCTTTGAAACGGAACGAGCGTTTCACGTTCGAGTACGTAATGCTCGACGGCGTAAACGATTCGGACGAACATGCTCGGCAACTCGCCAACTTGATCAACCGGCACCGGCTTCACGCAAAAGTGAATTTGATTCCGCATAACCCGGCAGAACCTTTGCCTTATCAACCTTCTTCGCCGGAACGAGTTGAATCTTTCAGGAAGAACCTGGAATCAAAAGGGGTTCACGCTTTCGTAAGAAGACCCCGCGGTCGCGATATTCTCGCTGCCTGTGGTCAACTGGCGGCACGAAGCACGGCGCAGGGCGCATCAGAAGCCCGACCGTAAGCGAGGCTCGTCTGTCTTTCGATTTCAGGCCGTATCCGGTTAAAATTCGTTTACAAATTCACATGCAACTTTTTTCCAGAGTGAATATGAATTCCAAAATCATACGTAAGATGCTCAAGTTGATGGCCCTGGTCGCTTTGATCGCCTTTCCGCACAACTTCCTGGCCGCGCCCTTACCGCAACCTAACATCGACGTCAAGGGTTATTACTCCAGCGACAAAGCGCAACGTGGCCGCAGCGTACGCGCCGCGATCGTGATGGAGATACCGGCCGGTTATCACGTCAACGCAAATCGTCCTCTGGGAAAGTATGCGATTCCCACCAGCCTAAAGATTGAAGCACCAAAAGGCGTTACTGTTGGCCCAGTCGGTTTCCCGCGGGCGATCGTTCGCAAACTCAAAGCTACTAATAATGAATCGCTGGCCGTGTATGAAGGCCGCGCGATTATGCGCTTCAGCGTAACCGTGCCCGCAAATTACGGGGACGGATGGCTTAACCTAAAAGCGCGTCTGCGTTACCAGAGCTGCAACGATGAAGTCTGTTTCCCGCCAAAAAATGTCGACCAGGACTTGGGGATTAGCATCGTGAACGCGACCGAGCGCGTGAAGAGCGCGAACGGCTGGGTCTTTGGCGGAAAGTAATAATTCTCGCTACCGGGACAGGGGAAACTGTTTCTCTGTGATTCATCTGAAGTTTGTCCGCGAGGATTTTTTCCCGGGCAAATAAGCAAAACAGTTCGGACTGACTATTATGTTTCAGGACTTCCAGACACCTGCTTATGCTGGATTCTGGATTCGCGTCGCCGCTTATCTGGTCGATACTTTCTTGCTTTCCCTGGTTTTTCTGCCGCTGGGTTTTGTACTGGGACTGGTGATAGCTCTCACAGGCAGCGGCGAAAATAACGAGCCCGCCGTCACACTTGTAAGCTTGCTTATTCGCGTAATCTCAGTAATGGCCGGCTGGCTCTATTTCGCTTGGCTTGAGAGTTCTTCCTGGCAAGCGACTGTGGGTAAGAAAGTATGCGGGCTGCGAGTAACGGATCTCAACGGAAATCAGATCACTTTCGGCAAAGCCACCGGGCGGTATTTTGCCAAGATCATCTCAGCCATAATCCTTTTCATAGGTTTCATCATGATCGCGTTCAGCGACACGAAGCAGGGCTTGCACGACCAGTTGGCGGGAACACTGGTGCTTCGCGGTCCGGCTGTTCCAAGTTATCCGGTACCGCCTGCACCGCCCGACTTCAGTTATCTCGGATCGGGTTTTACCTCCAGTCAGTGATTCAGGCGTGCTGCAGGGTAAATGACTAATTCGTCCCAGTGGTTCCGATCACCGCGATGAGCCGGCCAACTCGTCCATGCAAATGTTTCTCGCGCCGGTATGAGAAGAACAGGTCGGTACGATCCATCGTGCAGAGTGGCACAATATGAATTCTCTCGGCTGACAGGCCTGCATCAATAAGTTGTTCGCGATTGGCTTGCGGCAGATCTATCAGCGCATGACCATCGCGAGTTCTGTTGAGCAATTGCTCAGCTTTCGGAAATCGCTCTTTGAATACGTTGATTACTTCGCTGCCGACTTCGTAGCAACATGCATTCGCGGCGGGCCCGATGGCGGCGCGCAGGTTGCGCGGGTTTGATCCATACTCGCGTTCCATTTTGTCAATCGCCTGCTTGATTATCGAAGAGGAAGTGCCGCGCCAGCCGGCGTGCACAGCTGCGAACACACGCATGACTGGATCGCCAATCAGGATGGGAACGCAATCGGCAGTCTTCACTGTCAACAGAACGTTCCGCGTGTCGCTGACCAAAGCATCGCAGTATTGATCATCGCCGAGAACGCCCGGCTTTGGCCTGGCGTCGGCCTCGGAATCAACGACGCGAACGTCGGTGCCGTGAACTTGCCAGCAACCGGCCAGAGTCCAGCTGCCGTCGAAGAGTCTGAGGAACCGCCGCCGGTTTTCGTAGATGTTTTCGGCGTCATCCTCGTTGAAGCCGGCGAGGTTGAGAGAGTTTTCGAGCATGGGGCTGACACCGCCCATTCGCGTGGAGAACGCATTGGTAAAGCCGTCATCTTCCAGAGGTGCGCAAATGAGCGCGCGCACGCCGTCGCGTTCGCGCCAATAAAAGCCGCAGTTTTCGAGAGCAGAATCATCTGTGATCATTTCAATCGGAGTTGACATCATCGAAGTTCGCCGCGTGCGCGAAACCATCGAGCGCACGCCGCGTTTTGCCGAACGTGTTTTTACCCGCGCGGAACGCGATTACTGCGAATCGCGCGGCGCCGTTGCTGCTCAACATTATGCCGCGCGATTTGCAGCAAAAGAAGCTGCGCTGAAGGCTTTGCAAACGGGTTGGAGCGGCGGCATCAGCTGGCAGGACGTGGAAGTGACGGCCAAAGACTCAGGCGCACCGTTGATTTTGTTTCATGGGCGCGCGCGGGAACTGTATGAACAAAGCGGCGCGACCGCTGCACATCTTTCGATTGCTCACACTACCGAACACGCGATTGCCGAAGTGATTCTGGAGAAGATTTGAGTTTGAGATTTGGCAGGCGGCGCAGGAATCACCTTCCGGCAGTCCTTAAATCATTAACCAGGACTTTTCTTCCGACATTATCTGTGGCGATTTGCGTTTCCAGCAAAGAAGTGAATTCCTTTGGCGTATTCTTTTGGCGTTGGTTAGCCCGCGGGTCTTCAGATTTCGCAACCGCTCGATCTGGAATGAGCGACAAATCGTCGCCCTTATCAAAATAGACGTTGTGACGAAAACACTCTGACGTCGGCGCCTGCGAAGAGAGCATTGCCACCCGTTCGTAGGACGGACACTTTCCGGTGGCCAATCCGTCTGTTTCCGGATCGATTTCAGCGACGGTGATTCCTTCAGGTTGATCGAAAGACTGACCGCCAAGTTCCGGCCTCAGATCAACCGCGCCTTTCATGAATTCAACCCACGCGGGCAGCGCGGCTTCGGCGCCCGTCAGTCCCAGTTGCTTGTTGTCGTCAAATCCGATCCAAACCGCGCAAACTAAATTCGGCGTATAGCCGACAAACCAACCATCGCGTGAAGTTCCGGTTTTTCCCGCAATCGCGGTTTGTTTGATTGCACCTCGGGCACCGCGCGCGGTTCCGTGATCGACGACGCCTTGCAACATATCGGTGATCATAAACGCGGTCGTCGGCGCGATTACCTGCTCGCCTCCTTCATGGCCACCGCCATCAAAAACGAGAGGCTGAATCCTTCTTCCGCCATTTACGAACGCGGCGTACGCAGCCGCGACTTGCACCGGTGTGGCCTCGGTCGTCCCCAGAGCCAAAGCGGGAAATGGCCTGGGTCGGGGTAAACCGAATCTCGAAGCAACGTTCGCCACGCGGGCAAGTCCTGTCTGCATCGCCACGTCCACAGTCACGACGTTAAGCGACTTGATTAAGCCATCGCGCATCGGAACGTCGCGCATCGAGAATCCGCCGCCATAGTTTGCCGGACGATATTTTTGATCGTGTGCGTAAGAAAATTCCTGCGGCGCATCCGTAAACATTCTCAGCGGCGACATGCCGCTTTCCAGCGCGGCAGCATAAACAAAAGGCTTAAAGACGGACCCGGGCTGCCGCCTGGCATCGACCGCGCGATTAAGTTGTGACTCGGCGTAATCACGGCCGCCAATCATGGCCAGCACATTGCCCGTTTTTGGATCGAGGGCCACCAGAGCGGCCTGCGGCCGCACGCCGCGCGATTTGTAAGTCTGATCCAATCGATCGAGTTGATGCTTGATTGCTTCCGATGCGATTTTCTGCAGATCAAGATCGAGCGTGGTCACCGTGGCGGGCGCATCCTGCGCTTGCTCCGTGGGCGAGGAACCCTGGCCGGCTTTGAGAAGTCGATTCACATAATCGATGAAATAAGGCGCAACGGTTTCTCTCGCGGAATCAAAGTCGGTAACGGTCACAGGCTCATTTGTCGCCGCCGTGGCTTGATCGGACGTGATAAATCCATCGCGGAGCATCGCTCCCAGTACGGTATTCCGCCTGACACGAGCAGCTTCGTTCTGGCGGATGGGTGAGTAACGTGTCGGGCTTTGAATCATGCCGGCGATGGTCGCAGCCTCTCCCAGCGTTAGATCTTTCAATTCCTTACCGAAATAGATGCGCGCCGCTTGTTCGACACCGCGCACCGCGATTGCATCTCTTTGGCCCAAAAAAATCTCGTTACAGTACAACGCAAAAATGTCCTGCTTCGACAAACGCCGCTCGATCGTGAACGACAACATTGCTTCCGCAAACTTGCGGCGAAACGTGCGTTCCGGCGTCAGATAAGTGTTCTTGACCAATTGCTGCGTGATCGTCGATCCGCCCTGACCAATTCGTTCGCTCCCCGCGTTCCGCAGCAGCGCGCGAGCAACGCCGAAGACATCCAAACCGGGATGATCGAAAAAGCGTCGATCCTCAATTGAGGTGATCGCGTGCACCAGAAGCGGCGGAATATCTGTGAATGCGAGCTGGGTGCGGGCAGCACTCCTGGTGAACGAGTCGTTACTCAATGATTCAGGAGCCAGCGTAAACGATTCGAGGGCGATATCGTCGCCAGTCAAGTTGGCTATTCGTTCGCCATCAAGTGTCACGCGTACGATCGACGGCAAGGTGCCGGCCTTACTCGGTCGAATCTCAACCAGATTTCCGCTGCTTGAAAAACTGCCGTTCCATACATCGCTGACTGAGTCACTCTCTGCGTAGCCTGACGATCGAAGTGCCTGGATAAGTTGGGCTGGCGAGTACTTTTGGCCAACTCGCAGGGTTCGCGGTGCAGCATAGATGCCCGCTCGACTGGTGAGATACCCATGAGCGAGCCGTGCGTCAACAATCTTTGCGTATGAGCGGTACGTCTGGGCGAGGAAAATAGAAAGCGAGATAACTCCAAGGGCAACAATCGCTATCGAAACGCGCACGAACCGCCTGGCTCTTACGACGGCGCGGGATTGAGGGGCACGATTCCCAAACCTGTTGTTTTGTTTAGCTCTCATTGTGCTTTATCAGCCTAAAAATAGAGCCTTCCGAAGAGGCTTCTGCCACATTCTCTGCAACCCGGGTTGGGGAGTTCCCGGGTTCGAGAAACCAGCGATCCTTCAGTTCAATCCGTTGCTCTATTTAAAGTACGAATGAGGGCCGAATTCTGGGGGAATCTTACCGGCCAGCCTAACTTACTGCTTCAAGTTGATTTGGAACGCGTTGATAACTCTGCATCATGGCCTTGATTTCGTCAATTGCCGCCAATCCAGCTTCGTAACCCATCCTGATCAACTCTGACGAAAATCGGGTCTGGTCCCAGCGAATGTGGCCAACTTTGGGAACGATCAGCAGGTCGGCAGTATCCCGTTCTTGGTTTGAAACTATTTTCTCGACCGCGAGGAAAACTCGCGCGAGCACTCCCAGTGCCGTCCGGGGTTGGTCAAAAAAGTGCGCTCCGTCAAAGTTTACGTCCACCGCTATCACCAGATCAGCCCCGAGATCTCTGGTCACATTGATTGGGAGATTATTGACTATGCCGCCGTCGATAAGATAGCGCCCTTCGGGATCGCGAGCCGGCATATACAAAGCGGGGACGCAACAACTGGCGCGAATCGCGAAAGGCAGGTCGCCCTGGTCGCGATATACGATGGACTCACCTGTCTGCAAGTCAGTGACCATCGCCGCAAAAGGGATTTTCAGATCTTCGAAACGAGTGACGGGCAGGTGCTTTCGTAAAAACTTCTCCATGGGCGCGTTTGACTGCAGACCGAGCCGTGAAAACGAAAGTCTCGCAGTATGTCGCCAACGAAACGTGCTGGCCATCTTTTCCAGTTGCTCGATCGGAAGACCAGTGGCATAACAACCGCCGATTAATGCGCCTGCGGAGGCTCCCGCAATTGCATCAATTGGAATGTTGTTTTCCTCTAGGGCGCGCAGAATGCCGACGTGCGCAATGCCGCGCGCGGCGCCACCTGAAAGGGCCAGCCCAATTCGGGGACGATTAGAAATGGCAGTGCGCTCCATCTGCTAACTCCGCGAAAATTCGCTGGGAGATCTGACTGGAATAGCGCGTCAGCTACCACCAACGGTTGGTTGGTTGTAAAGCAAAAACAGCCTGCGTTACAAACAGTCTTATTTCGCCTTCGCTTTTGGATAATAGCCCTCGCGAGCGCGAACCCGCAATTCGGCACGCTGTGGGGTGCTGACGCCAATGCGGCGGAAGTTGGGGTTACCGGATTCGTTGTTCGAATAATATTGCAGCAGATATTGTGAACGGATTTCTGAGGCAATTCGATTGAAGATAAGAGGCAGTTCAGCTTCGTCCCGCGGTACAAAGGCGGCGCCACCCGTCGCGCTGGCAATCCGCTCCAACCCTTGTTCAGCCCGCATAGCGCGTGCGTTTAATTTAAGCGATAGGCCGCTGGGGTTGATCGAATAGAAGGTAACTTCCGACCGCTGTACCTCCCGTTGAGTTTCCTGGATCCCTCTTTGATTCAGTTGGTTTTGAATGTCCGCGCCGACGAGGCGTAGATCACTGCCGGCCGATTGCGCAACTGAAGCATCGACAATTCGCGCCGTGTCGTCGCCGTCCGAAATCACAACCACGATGCGACGGCGTCCGGTTGGCGACGATTCATCGAGGTACTTCGAGGCCGCCAGGACTGAATCAAAGAACGCGGTGTAACCTTTTGCCGCTTTAACCGCCATCACGCTCTGCGATGCGGCTGAAGCTGAGGTAAGCGTCTGTACCATCCGCGGCGTTTGGTCTATCGCAAACACCGTCGCCCGATCTTCGGATTTCAGTACCTGCTTCAGAAAACCTGCCGCCGCCTGTTGTTCAAAATCAAAACGCGCCACGACGCTGGCAGAAACATCAATTAGCAGGGCAATGTCCAGCGGCACATGTTCAGGATCGCCGAGTTGGGCGATCTCCTGCGGCCGGCCGTCCTCTTCGATGCGAAAATCAGTTTGCTTCAGACCCAGCACAGGATTTCCCTGCGAGTCAGTAACTGAAACAGGTACCATCACGAGATTCGAGGTAATGCGGACGACTTCGTACTCGGGCGCGGGCGTAGGTGTGGGCGTCGGAGTAGGTTTTGGCTTGTAGCGCGGAACGGGTGGAGGCGGACCCAACTCTTTGGTCTTCTGCGCCTGGCTAAGAGGGGTCGCCAAAAAAGCTGCGATTAAAAAACTGAGCGCCAGCGCTGCCATCAACAGCGCCGGCGCGAAAGACTGCCTGTTAATAAACTTCATCCACCAACTCCTCATGCCGCCTGCTTTGCATTTCCGCCATCAGCTATTTGACGCGCCCGACGGCATGATCGTTGGCATTGTAGCGCAATCCTCTGTGATTCCGGATTGCGATGTGAAACAACGTGCTTGCGTTACTGGCCGCTTCCGCTGCCCGGATTCATCACCGGCGCCGGTTGAGTCAGTCCCTTGTTTACAAGGATCTTGACTTCCACGCGACGATTTTCAGCCCGACCACTCTTGGTTGTGTTGTCTGCTATCGGCATCGCCTCGCCAAAGCCGTACGGCGTGATGATGCGACGCAACGGGATTTGATTATTTTCCACCAGATAACGAATCACCGCATCCGCGCGACGCTGACTTAGCGCTCGGTTGTAGTTCGTGCCGCCGGTTGAATCAGCATAACCAGTGACCTCGATCACATAGCCTTTCGCGGCCTGCGCTTTCTTAGCGATATCGTCAAGCTTGGTCTTCGAATCCGCGTTCAAAACGGAACTGCCGGTGCGGAAATTCACTGACATAGACTCCTGCGGCGTATAGTCATCAAGCGCCGAGATGCGATCGTTCGTGGCGTTTACCCCAGAGACCGCCGCATCGGCTGTTGCCTGAGCTGCTTTCGCGCCGCCGCGTGCAGTATTCGCGACCGCTGCCAGTTCCTCCATCTGTCCGGAAAGCTTCTGCGCGTTCTGCTCAACTTCGGTTATACGTCCTTCAGCTGCGGTAGCACGCTCTTCGAGTGGTACTGCGCGCGCTTCAACTGAACGAGCGGTACGCAAGTCCGATTCGTTAAATCGGATCTTTTCGGCATTTAGCTCACCGTTGGATCCGCCGCGACCTTCTACTTCCAGGTTCAGACCACGAAGAATGTTTGTCTGGCCATAGTTGGTGCCGCTGCGTAAAAATCCACCATTGCTCTTAACGGAGGTGTGATCCGTCAGTCGCACAATTGTGTCGACGCCGCTGAGATCGCGAACCGTAAACGTGTCCGCATCCCGGCGGACCACCACGCCTTTGATTTTCATCTTTTCTCCGCTCGAGACAGAGCGGGCTCTTGACGCATCAGCCGGCGCGGTGGTTTGGTATTGTCCGAAAGCTAATGGGGAAAGAGCCAGCGCTAACCCGAAGGCAAGCGCGATTGATCTAAGTGTTCTTGAGCTCATAATTTTTTTCGACTCCTTCATCGATGTTAGCGGCGCGCAGCCTAAACGCGCCGGATAGTTTTTGAGTTCGGACGATGAACTCTAATCACGTTGTCTGCCAGATTTGCGCAGACTGCTTCGAGATCGTCGGGCTAATGAGCTTAGATTGGCTGATGCCCATCAACTTGAATGTCGAATACTACGAAAGGGGATACCCGTGTCAAGAGGGGAAAGCGCGAAATGCGGCGTAAACGACAGTTACTATCGATTCATTATTGCTTCGCTAACGGATTGCAAGAAAAAGTGGTTAAGTGTCAGCAGCGGTTGCGATTCACGCCCTTGCTTACGCGCGGGCTTTCCGTGACGATCAGATCGCGAACTGCGCTGACTCAAGTTGCTCTTTGACGTAAGCGAGAAACTTCTCAGCATCAGCGCCATCGATAATGCGATGATCAAAGCTAAGCGCGAAATAAGCCATTTGACGAACCGCAATGTAGTCTTCGCCATCGGCTGAAGTCAGCACCTTCGCGCGCTTTTCGATTTTGCCGACCCCGAGAATCGCAACCTGAGGCTGATTGATGATGGGAGTGCCAAAAAGGCCACCAAAAACGCCGGGGTTGGTGATAGTGAAGGTACCGCCCGCAACCTCATCCGGCTTTAATTGTTTTGTGCGCGCGCGATCAGCGAGATCGTTGGCGGCGCGTGCCAAACCCGAAATCGACAAATCGTCGGCTCGCTTAATCACCGGAACGATCAAACCCCAGTCCAGCGCTACTGCCATGCCGAGGTTGATGTCGCGCTTGTAAACGATCTGATCCCCGCTGACTTGAGAGTTGAATACCGGGAACTTCCGAATTGCATCCGTCACAGCCTTAAAAATAAAAGGCATGAATGTAAGCTTGGTGCCGGTCCGCTCCTGAAAAGCAGCGCGGTTTTCATCGCGCAGCTTGGCAACTTTGGACATATCAATTTCATAGACCGTCGTTACGTGCGCTGAAGTGCGACGCGAAAGCACCATGTGCTCCGCAATCTTCTTCCGCATGACGCTCATCTGTTCGACGCGATCGCCTTCGGCGGGCTTCAACACCGTCGGTTGCTGAGTACCGGGCGCGCCTTGTAGAGAAACCTGCGCAGTCGGCGGCGGCGTTGCCACGGGGCGTCGCGGAGCTGGAGTACCGGATTCAATAAAGCTGAGAATGTCATTCTTCGTGACGCGGCCGCTCATTCCCGTGCCTTCGAGTTGCTTGATGTCGATACCGTGCTCTTCAGCGATGCGTCGCACGAGCGGGCTCGATTTAGTGCGTCGCAAGTCCTCAGCTGTCGCGCCTCCATTGCCGGGTCGCGCCTCCGGCTTACCGACGCCGGCATCAGTACGCTTCACCAATTGCTTAACTTCCGTTTTGTGCGCTTGCGGCGGCGGCGCAGGTTTCGCCGGAGGCTCAGCGGTGATTACTGGCTTAGGTCGTTCGACCGCGGGCGGTGGTTCCGCCGCGACGACTTCGGCGGCCACGGGTTCGGCCTGCTTGGGCGCAGCAGTTTCCTGATCGCTCGGGGCAGCAGTTTCCGCCGACGGCTTGGCGCCATCACCATCCAGCACGGCGACGACGGTGTTGATTTCCACGGTCTCGCCTTCCTTGAACTTGATTTCAGTCAGCGTGCCCGCTGCGGGCGAAGGAATTTCGGCGTCGACTTTATCAGTCGAGATTTCGAAGAGTGGTTCGTCACGATCGACATGATCGCCGACGTTCTTCAGCCATTTGGTGATCGTACCTTCCGCAATGGACTCGCCCATTTGCGGCATCACTACGTCAGTAGCCATGATCTTTGTCCGTTGTTAGTTGTCAGTTGTCAGTTGTCAGTGGTCAGTTGCAGCCTGTTAGTTGCGTGAATGAATCAACCTCACGAACAACTGACTACGGACAACTGACGACTGACGTTCTTATTCAGCCGTCGTCGGATCGATTACCGATTTAATCTCCGAAATTCGATTGGCCGGGAATCCGCCTTGTTGCGCGTGCGCCCGAATCATGTCTTCGCTCGGCGCGATATAAATGCAGTAAACCTTATCTCCGGTAACATAACTGTGCACCCATTGAATTTGTGGCCCCAGATTCTGCAAGACATTGCAGGACTTTTGTGAAATCGATTGCAACTCCTGCGGTGACAAGTTTCCCGCCCCTGGAATATCTCGTTCGATTACGTATTTAGGCATGTTTCAGTCTTAACCCCCGAATTTTTTTGGACAGGATTTACAGGATGGACAGGATTGGATGTTGACACCGTGGCCGGCTCTTTTTTTATGTTAATCCTGTAAATCCTGTCTATTCTAATAGGCGGCCAGCTTGCGCGCCGCATCCACGACATCTTTGACCTGTGGCAAGTAATAATCCTCCAGGGGCGGCGAATAAGGAACGGGTGTATCGATCGAGGCAACTCGAACGACCGGCGCGTCGAGCCATTCAAACGCCTCCTGAGAAATGATCGCCGCGATCTCGCCGCCTATACCGCCGGTCAACGAAGCTTCGTGCAGTATTAGCGCGCGGTTCGTCTTCTTGACACTGGCCAGAATCGCTTCTTTATCAAGCGGAGCTAAAGTGCGCAGATCGATTACTTCGACGTCCAGGCCTTCCTTTTCCAACTCTTCTGCCGCGTCAAGAGCTGTCAAAACCATCGCGCCAAAAGTGAAGATCGAAACGTCTCGGCCCGCACGGGCCGTTCGAGCTTTACCAATCTCCACAATGTAATCGTCTTCGGGAAGTTCTTCGCGCAGGCGTGGCAGCCGGTAAAGCTTTTTGTGCTCAAAATAAAGTACCGGATCCGGATCTCGTATCGCCGCTTTGATTAGACCTTTCGCATCGTACGAAGTCGAAGGCTCAACGATCTTCAAGCCGGCGGTGTTCAGGAAAAATGACTCGGCGTTCAGTGAATGAAACGGACCTGCTCGCACACCGGACCCACAAGGCCCACGAAACACGGCGGGAATGTTCGCTCCCCAACGATAGCGGCACTTCGCCGCATAGTTTGTCAAAAGATCAAAGCCGCAGGAAATGAAATCGATGAACTGAAATTCTGCCACCGGCCGCATGCCCATCAAGCCTGCGCCGCACGCTGCGCCGACGATCGCAGCTTCCGAAATAGGGGTATCGATTACACGCTCTTTTCCAAAATGATCGATGAGCCCTTCAGTGACTTTGAAAGCGCCGCCATAAACGCCGACGTCTTCGCCGATCACGAAAACGGTTGGATCGCGTTCCATCTCTTCCCAGATGCCGGCGCGAATCGCCTCGACCATCGTCACCAGTCCGCCACGGGGCGGACGGTCTGGTTTGCGTTCTTTTTTAACTGCGGTAGACATGCACTCTAATTCAGCTCGTTACCTTCACCGGTTCTTTCTCGGGCGGTAATTTTAATTTATCAAGGTTCGGTAAAAGTTTTTTCAACTCAACCTGGTCTTTCCCGGTCGCGTCGACAAAGGTCCAGCTCTGTCCGGAGTCAGTCGAAATGCCGATCAGGCTGCCTTCAACTTGAAAGATGCCATCCTTCGCTTTGAATTTCGAGGTTATTGGCACGACTGCGTAGATTCCACCGGCATCATGAACGTACTGGCTGGGCACCGACGCTTTAGATGAGATAATTTGCACGCCTTCGGCTTCCATCGTCTTCAGTTCATTGGTCATCGCTGTCAACAATTTTTCGCGACCGCCCGCATATTCAATGACCTTTGGATAGGTTAGATCAACGACCTTTGCATAATCCTTACGCTCGAGAGCATCCGAAAGCTCGTTTGCACGCGCCGTCAGATTTGGGTAGTTCTCACCCGATGGTGCCTGCGTTTGCCCTCGAGGCGCGCTTTTGCAAGCCGCCGAAATAAAAATCGAAAGAACCGCAGCTGCGAAATAGACGACTTTCATCCGGTAATCGATCGAACGATTAATTCTCCAAAACCTTTGGTCGAAAAGCAGGCGGCACAATCGAATTGTCAAAGACTCCGTAAACCGCGCCTTCCGCTTCAGGCATCGGCGAGCTTTCCGCCCAGGTTGAATCTTCATCAATCTCGCGCATCACATCAGCGGTGATTTCATCCAACTTCTCCCGGGTCGCGATCTTTTCGTCGAGCAGAAACTTTTCAAACCGATCGACCGGATCGTTATGCTTTTCCCAGTCTTCAATCTCACCCTCGGGAATGTACCTCTGATCGTCATGTTCGGCGTGACCCTTGCGACGATAAGTCTTGGCTTCGATCAAGACTGCACCGTGGCCCTTGCGCGCATGATCGACGGCTTGTTTCGTGACTTCATAACAGGCAATGACATCGTTGCCGTCGACGATGTAACCGGGAATACCGAACGCGGCGGCGCGCTCTGCCAGGTTGCGCACGGCAGTCTGCATGCTGGTGGGTGTCGAGTATGCGTAATGGTTGAATTCAGCGATTACAATCAGCGGCAGACGCTGCACGGCAGCAAAGTTCATCCCTTCATAAAACGCGCCGGTGCTGGAGCCGCCGTCGCCAATGTATGCCAGGCCGACAATATCCTTCTTCTGCATGCGCGCGCCCAAAAGAATCCCCGTCATCACCGGAATCATGTCGCCCAGGTGCGAAATCGGGCCGATAAATCCACGGTCCATGTAACCGAAATGGACGTTGAGATCTTTGCCGCCGGAAGGTCCCCAGGCTTTGGCCATGTACTGCGCAAAGATTTCGCGCGGCCGAACTCCTTTGACGAAAACCGAGCCGAGATCGCGAATAATGGGCGTAATGAAATCATCTTTTCTCAAAGCATATGCCGAGCCAACCGCGGTTGCTTCCTGCCCTAAAGATCGATAAACACCGCCGACCACTTTCGTCTGGCGATAGAGATTGACGATGCGCTCTTCGACCAGTCGGGTCAGTTTCAAATATCGATAAAGCTCGAGCATCTGCTTGTGAGTCAGTGAGGTATCCTTGATGCAGGAACGCGCCTGTCCCTCAGGAACTTTCCGGGGCGCGTACTTCGTATTGATGCGCATTTGAAACGCCGGGCGGCGGCGGTTCGTGTTTCGACGCTGTGTTTTCTCTTCCGGCATTCGTCTTATTCGTCCTGTCGGTCCTATGAGACAGCTGCGACGTATACAAAACTAAAAATGAATCGTTTTGTCGTGAACGCCTTCGGCGGCCTCCATCACGGCTTCAGAAACCGTCGGATGGGCGTGGATAGTGTTACCCAGCTCTTCTGCTGTTGTCTCAAGCTGCATCGCCACGCAAGCTTCCGCGATTAATTCCGTGGCGTGCGGACCAATGATGTGCACGCCGAGCACTTCGTCGTACTTCTTCTCGCCGACGACCTTCACAAAGCCTTCTTCCTCGCCGATAATTCGCGCCTTGCCTGACGCCGAGAACGGAAACTTGCCGATCTTGACGTCGTAACCCGCCTCTCTCGCTTTTGCTTCCGTCAAACCAACGCTACCAATTTCAGGATCGCAGTAAGTGCAATTCGGGACCAGCCGCAGGTTGATCGGCCGCGGATTTTTGCCGGCCAGATGCTCTACCGCCACGACGCCTTCCTTCGAAGCCAGGTGCGCGAGCAGAGGAGTCGGGACCACGTCGCCGATGGCGTATACCCCCTTCTCTGCCGTCTGCTGATATTCATCGACCTGTATAAAGCCCTTCTCGACTTTGATCCTGGTCTTTTCCAGACCGAGTCCCTCCGTAAACGGCATGCGACCGACCGCGACCAGAAGCATCTCGGCTTCGAGCCGTACGTCCTCGCCTTTTGAAGTCTTGCCGGTGACCACCACGCCGGTATCGGTTTTCTCTAACTTCTCTAATTTCGTATCGACCTGCGATTTGATTCCGCGCCTGCGAAACGACTTCGCCAACTCCGCAGAGACCTCTTCATCTTCAAGCGGAACGAGCCGAGGCAACAGTTCAACGATTGTTGTCTCGGCCCCGAAACGTGAGTAGGCCGAAGCGAACTCAACGCCGACGGCGCCCGCTCCCATTACGATAAGTGACTTGGGAACCTCAGTTAGTTCGAGAATATGATCGCTGTTGACGACATGCTTGCCGTCGGTTTCGAATCCCGGAATTGGCCGTACGACTGAGCCGGTCGCGATAATGATGTTTTTCGTCTGAAGGGTTTGTTTGCTGCCGTCTTCCGCGGTGACCTCAACTTTACCCGGCAACATTATTTTTCCGGTCCCCTTGAACACCGTGCACTTGTTTTTCTTCATCAGGAACTCGATGCCTTTCGAGTTCTTCATCACTACTTTCTCTTTACGTTTCTGTACGTCGGCGAAAGCCAGTTGAATGCCGCTGGCCTGCACGCCAAAATCTGCCGCATGTTGCATCTGTTCGTAAATATGCGCGGACATCAGAAGTTGTTTTGCGGGAATGCACCCGCACAGGGTACAGGTGCCGCCAAGGCGCTTGTCCTTTTCGACAATAGCGACTTTTAGGCCCAATTGTCCGGCGCGAATCGCCGCCACATAGCCGCCCGGGCCACTGCCGATTACGGTGACATCGAATTGTTCGTTAGCCAATTTGGAAGATTCCTCTCCTTTGTACACGCAATCCCGATTCATCGGGATCGCGACCCGCTAAATCGCAAGCAGAGAGCTTGCGTTACGTTTTAGATCATTAAAAGCTCGCATTATAATCGCTCGCGCTGGATTGAGCCAATTTGAGTGTAAGTCCCAGGGCCTTATTTTGGGCTCTCTCTGCGTAGTCTTTGTGTCCTCCGCGTCTCTGCGGTGAGAAAGGTGGAAGAAGTTCACCGCAGAGACACCGAGCACGCAGAGATGGCGCCGAGACTTGCAGTTAAGAATTCCAATGAAAGGTTAGTCAACTAACAACTGACCACTAACAACTGGCAAAGAACAATGAAACATTCCGAGGGCTTTCTAAAGGTCGTCAACGATGCCAAGTCACGCATCAAGGAAGTGACCGTGGCACAAACGCGCGAGCGACTCGCCGCAGATCCCGACACGACACTAGTCGACGTGCGCGAAGACAATGAGTGGGACGCGGCCCACGCAGCGGGCGCGATTCACCTGGGCAAAGGAATCATCGAACGCGATATTGAAAGGACTGTGCCGGATAAATCGACTGAGCTGATTCTGTATTGCGGCGGCGGTTATCGCTCGGCCCTGGCAGCGGATGTTTTGCAGACCATGGGCTACACCAACGTTTGGTCCATGGCCGGCGGTTGGAAGGCCTGGAAGGAATCAGGCGCGCCGGTGACATAAAAGCGACCGTAAGGGAGGGTGCAGCTTTGGCGGATTACTATTGTGCCTTTTCGTCGCTAATCCATCTGGCGTGAGGTCGCACCCTTCCTCACGGTCGGGTTTCTGCATTCTCACGGCTTCAACTTAAAATCGTTCGGCACTAACTCGACCGCGATTGCATCGCCGTCAATTTTCGCCTTTGCATCCTTTGGATCGCTGGTCGGCTTGTAAGTAAGCACGACATTCTCGGGAGTTTTCCTCGGCCCGCACGTTATGTTGTCCGGGGCCGGCGTATATGCCGTAAGTTGAACTCGCTGCAACGAGGCGGCGCGAATCCGATAAACTCGATCTGCGGCTTGAATACTAAAATAAGCAATCCCTTTGTTGTCGCAATCGAGTTTTAGAAATGAACCCTGCACGCGTTGCTCGCCGGCCTCCAAAGGACGCAATGCCTCGCGCAAGTAATCCGACTCAGACCGCGGCGCCATTTCCTTTTGCTCGTCTGCCGTAGTTGTCGTTTGATCTCTGCGTTGCAGCGTCGGCTGGCCTGACTCACCTGATCCTCCGTTGGAGTTGTATTCGGATAGTCGACCTTCGTAACTCTTGATTGAATCGAGCATCATGACCGCCTGCTGCTGATATCTTCGATCCTTCGAATTGCGCAAGGGCTCCAGCGTCTGTTTCGCCAAGGCGAACTTTTGTTGCCGCAAATAAATCTGCGCCAACTGCAGGCTGAGTTCCTGTTTTCCCGGTAAGAGGGTGAGCGCGCGTTTCAGCAAGTCGATCGATTCATCGAGTTGTTCGCCGGTAACCATATTCACGAAAGCCAGCAATGAATACGAACTCGGAAAGTCCGGTTTAAGTTCGATCGCTTTCTTCAATTCAGCGCGCATGGTCGCTGCCGAGTCTGGCGAATAGTTTCGCACCATGTTTGCCGAGTCCATGCCTTCGCGGCTGATCACATAGGCGTAATAGTAATGCGTCTGGTAGTTATTCGAATTAGCCTTCACGGCCTCCTGCAGAGCGCCTTTCGCTTCGTCAAACCGTGACTGGCGCATTCTGATGATTCCCAGTGAAGCCTGTGCCATGGTTATTTTGGGATCAAGCGCCAACGCCTGCTGCAATCTGGCTTCCGCATCCTTTAACTGGTTTGTGTGCAGAAGCAGATCGCCCAGATAGGCCAGGGCTTCGGCTTCAGTAAGCGGCGCCGCAGTCATTTCATTGTCGAATTCCAACTTTCGCTCAAACGTGGCGATCTGCATACGAAAAGTGTGACCCTCGATGTATTTTTTGAATTCTTTCTCGAGGCCCTCGACATCAGTCTGAAACGCCTGCTTCACGGCGTCATCGATGGCGACATTGTTACTCAGTATTTGAATGAATTTGCCCAGCTGCGGCATTCGCTGACCGCCATTGGCCAAAATTAAGTAGTGAACCAGCGCCCATGATTCAGCATAGAACATCCCGCGCTTACTTCCTTCGTTATATTCTGGCGAGTAGTGATCGACCGCGAATAGCGACCGCAGCGGGTAGAGTTTGTTTTCACGAAGGGTTTCCAGGTGATACGGGATTAGATCGCCGAGATGGACCTTCCGATCTTCTTCGATATTAAAAGCGCTGTAGTATTCAGCCAGGCCCTCGTTGAACCAAACCGGCACGTTCCCGGAAGTGTTATCGATTAGCAGGTGAACGTACTCGTGATAAATCACGCTGAAAGGATTCTGGGTCGGATCCGTTGTTAGCGTGATGTAGTTCACGTCTTCACCCTGCTGAAAATAGCCGGCATTGTTTCCCGGGTTGAAGGGCTTGTACGAGCCCATGCTCTTGAAAACAATTACGGTCGTAGGCACTGGCGTGTCGAACTTAGCCGTGCTGAACAGACGCGTAAAAACATCGCGAAACTGTTCGAGGCGCGTGGCTACCTGACGGACCTCTTTCTCGCTGGCGTTGCCGATCAGCGTAAAGTTCTTTGACTGAACTCTGGTCCAGGTATCTTTACCTTGAACTTTGTGATCCGCGCCGAGGACAAGGATCGTGAGCGCGATTGCGATGGCGCTGAGGTGCGCCCGGCGACAATGATTCATTGTGAGACCTCTCTAAGATGACCGAAGTAATGACGACTTTTCGTTCGGGAGGGGCGTCGAGAGCCAAACTATACGAAGCAGGCCGTTGGCTGTCAATTAGGGCGGACCCAGTGATACAATCCGCGCTCCCGAGAGCCGATTTCGCCGTAACCGTGCCCCGTGTAAGAGCGTCATAACGATCTTATCAGTCCGTTTCTTTCAAAACTCGAATATTCGAACTGCTGGACTCATCGAGGAGCTGCCCGCCTCTAAGGAAAGTCGACTTAAGTTGTCGGCGGGACGCCCGCGCATCCTAACTTGAAGTACAGGAGAAAGGCCATGAAGAAACTCTACCCAGTCGCTATAGCTCTGTTAATTTTCGCCGTTGCGCCGTTGGTGCTTGCGCGCGAAGCGAAGCTGGTTCGCTATCCCAGCTACTCGAACGGGCGCATCGCCTTCACTTATCTTGGGGACATCTGGACCGCTGATGAAAACGGTCAAAGCATTCAGCGCCTGACCGTGAACAAAGCGCGTGATGCTTTTCCGCGCTTCTCACCGGACGGAAAATGGATTGCCTTTTCGAGTGATCGCAACGGAAACCTGGACGTCTTTATCATCCCCGCGACCGGTGGTAGCGCGAAGCAGCTGACTTCGCATACTGCCGACGACGTGGTTTTGGGCTGGACGCCGGATGGAAAAGGCGTGCTCTTTAGCAGCCAGCGGGGCGAGGATTTCATGGGCCTGCTTTACGTCGTCAGTGTCGACGGCGGGATGCCCTGGCGCGCAGGTCCCGACATGGGGAACGCGGCAAGCTTTTCTCCTGACGGCAACCGCATTGCTTACAATCCAAAGGGTCAGGTTTACTGGCGCAAGTATTATCGCGGTGCTTACGCGACTGACGTTTGGATTGAAGACATCTCAGCCAAAAAGTTCATGCAGTTGACCGATTTTGATGGTCTCGATTCATGGCCGATGTGGGGCCGCGACGGAATCTATTTCGTGAGCGACCGTGACGGGAACGGTTTAACGAACATCTGGCGTATCTCCGACTCTGGCGGTAAAGCCGACAAGGTCACTTCATTTAAAGCCGGCGATGTCCGCTTTCCTTCGATCAGCGCAGACGGCCGCACCATCGTCTTCGAACACGATTTTGGAATCTGGAAGCTGGACACGGCTGGCAAGAAAGTAACGCAGATCCGCCTCGACATCGATGCCGAAACCGAAGAGAACGATTCCGAAACGCGCACGTTCAACTCCGAAGCTGACGATTACGATCTCGCGCCCAACTCGCGACGGATTGTCGTTTCGACCCATGGCGAGTTATTCACCGTTCCGGTTGACGAAGGTGACATCCGTCAAATTACCGACGGCCCGGCCCGCGATCGTGGAGTTGATTATTCACCGGATGGAAAATGGATCGCTTTTATCTCGGACAGCAGTGGTCGTGAAGAACTCTATGTCGTGCCGACAGAAGGCGGCACGCCACAGAAACTGACTGACATCGATGCGCTCAAGGCCGGCTATAACTGGTCGCCCGATTCGAAGGAGATTGCGTTCACGGCTTCCGACGGCAAGTTGAGAAAGGTGAACCTGTCGACAAAGGCGGTGACGGAACTTGATTCGTCGCGTTACGGCAATATCTCGGCGCCGGAATGGTCGCCGGACGGCAAGTGGCTCGCATATTCAAAGGCGGACGTCAGTCGCACGTCCGACATTTACATTTTGGATTCGACCGGTAGCGACAAGACACCGCACAAAGTCACGTTCGATTCTTACGACGAACGCGCTCCGCGCTTTGGTCCCGACGGACGCAAACTCTTCTTCGCGCGGACAGATTCAACCGGAGGCGGTGGTGGCGGTTTCGGTAACGCTTCAGTGCAGATTTTTTCAGTTTGGCTCGAGAAGCTGGATCGTGATCCGGACGATCCGGAAGAAAGAGCTGAGACTGAGGCAGCGCAGGCTCCTCCTGCAGACGCTGCAGAAGGCAGCAATCCTCCCCGCAGGCCCACAAATCGGCCTCCCCACGAAACCAGAATGGATTGGGCCGGCATGAAGCATCGCACTCGCCAGATCACGCGGATGCCGTTTCCCATTTCCAGTTACGCGATCGCTCCGGACAGCCGCACGATTGTCTTTGTCACCAGCGAACCCTCGAGCACCGGTAACACGCCGGTAATCTATTCGATTCAGGATGATGGCCGGCGCCTGACGCGCGTCGCTTCAGGTGGCCCGCCGCCGGGTGAAGGTGAAGGTGGTCCAGGCGGCGGCGGATTCGGCGGCGGTATTTCCGACCTGAACATCTCACGCGATGGCCGAACATTGTTCTTCAGCGAACGCAACGGGATTTATTCTGTGGCGCTTGGCGGTGGCGCGGCGGCCACCGCAACTGCAGCGCGTGCGGGCTCCGGCGAAGGTGGTGCACGCCGGCGTATCAACTTCAACGTGCGCGTGAAAATCAATCGGCCGGCCGAATGGGCCGAGATGTTTGGCGATGCCTGGCGTACCATGAAATATCGTTTCTATGATCCGGCAATGCACGGCATGGATTGGGATGCCGCGAAAGCGAAGTATGAACCACTGGTCAAAGACGTCGGCGATCGACAGGAACTACTGAACATCATCAACGAAATGATCGGCGAACTAAATGCTTCGCACACCGGTGCGGCCCCGCCCCCACGCGGATTCGGCGGCGGTGGTGTGGCGACCGGTAATCTGGGTGTCGATCTCGAACCGGACAAAACTGCAGGTCGTTACCGCGTTGCTTACATTTACGAAGACGGTCCGGCCGACAAGGATTGGGTCAAAGTGAACGTTGGCGATTACCTGATTGCGATCGGCGGCAAAGAGGTAAAGGCCGGCGATGAGTACTGGCAACTCCTCAACGATCGTCTCAATCGAAAGGTCGAAGTGACTTTCAACAAGCAACCGAGTGCTGATGGCGCCTGGAAGACACGCATCGAGACTGTGAATGCCAACGCTTATTCGACTCTTCGTTACGAGCGTTGGGTGAAAGAGCGTCGCCAAAAGGTCGATGAAATGTCAGGCGGCCGCATCGGTTACATTCATATTCGCGCGATGGATCAGCCGAGCCTGCGCAAATTCGAGAAAGAAATCCGCGAGTTTCGCAACAAGGACGCGATGATCATCGATCAGCGCTGGAACGGCGGCGGAAATATCGAGCAGGAGTTGTTGGCGATCCTGGTGCAACGCGAATATCAGGTGTGGCAGCCGCGTGGTGTCGAAGCATCTGGTCGCCCGTTCGCTGGATACTTCGGGCCGAAAGTCGTGCTGCAGAACTGGCGTTCGGCTTCGAACGCAGAGATGTTCCCGGCTGGTTTCCGCGCTCTGGGATTGGGCAAAGTCATCGGCACGCCAACCATGGGCGCGGTGATCGGAACCGGTAGTTACTCACTGATTGACGGTTCGACGGTGCGGACTCCGGGGGTGGGAGTTTATCTCGCGGATCAGAAACGCACGAACATGGAAAACTATGGCGTGCAGCCGGACATCCGCGTGGACAATGCGCCGGAAGACAATCTGGCCGGCCGTGATCGTCAACTGGAAGCTGCTGTGGATGAACTGCTGAAACAACTCGGCAGCGGCAGGCGGAACCAAACGACGACGAACAATCAGTAGGTTTGTTTTCAATGCAGGAGACTGGAGCGCAAGCGTCCTCGGTTGCAAGCGAGACGCGCTCGTATAGTCAGCTCAACCCGAAGGGTTGAAAGAAAGTAGCCGGAGGTCGAATCCCGATGTATCGGGAGGAGACCTCCGGTATCCGGGAAGATCCGCGTCGGCACCCTGAAAGGGTGCCAGAAACCGTTGAGCTAATCTCGCGCCCTTTTCAGGGTGCGGACTAAGTAGATGACCGGGATCCGGTGGTCTGCCGACCACCGGCTACTATCTTGCAGCCCTGCGGGCTGCTGTTCCGCATACGACCCTTCGTGTGAGCAGTTGGTCTTGCTGACGCACTAGACGCGAATCGAACCGCCAAACTATGCAGTGGCTTTCTTATCGTTCTCCCTCGCGACGACGAGTGTGCCGTCCTCGTGACTACGTCTGGCAATCAGCTTTCGTGCCTCGCGTTGAAGTATCGGCAAGGAAAATCCAAAGGCCATCGCTCCCATCACACAAGCCATGCCGCCCGCGGCAAACGTCCGTCGTGAGGTAAAGTGCTGGGCCAGAAAACCGACCAGGAGCGAACCGAAAGGCGCGAGCCCCGTCAGCATCATCGTCCAAATTGCCATGATGCGCCCGCGCAATTCGTCTGGAACAATTCGCTGTACCAGCGTGTTTGAAGCATCCAACAGCGAAACCATTGAAAAGCCAATCAACAACATCACACCGAGTGACAACGCAAACGAGTGGGAGATTGACAGCAGCACCAAACTGACGCCGAAACCTGCAGCCGCAAAGGCCACCCAATCTCCAAGGGTGCGCACATTGCCGAACGCCGCGAGCATGATCGATCCCAGAACCGCCCCGATGCCGGACGCGCCCATCAACAACCCAAATTCGG
>Ga0126375_10000041_pt1 | contig 24929 bp, 36 predicted proteins | sample PanSoiMetPlot_14_FD_109577 | JGI IMG/M metagenome (GOLD analysis project Ga0126375, IMG submission 109577) | Tropical forest soil microbial communities from Panama - MetaG Plot_14 | ecosystem: Environmental > Terrestrial > Soil > Tropical forest | place: Panama | collected 2016-02-17 | reverse complement strand
TTCCCAGAGCAAATCTACCAAAGATTGTTAGGTGTGCGTCGTGGGGAGAAGTATCATCACAACCTTTACATCTTTTTGTCCAAAGAAAAACTGGAATTACATTCATCTTAACCTTTCAAAAAAATTACATCTGTTCTGGTTCGAATTGTTCTGCTGAAGTTCTTGAAACTTTTCTCCACATACCTAAGACGTTCTCTTGAACAATCTCATCAATCGCATCTTGTATCACTACGGCTGCGTCTGGTTCAGACAAATCAAACGATGTCATGGCTATGCGGTCTAAGAAAGACATGGTGTTGTAACCTAAACTAATGTCATACTCCAACCAAGCATCGAAGTCGGTGAATGGATTGAATGGATTGTCCACTGTTGTTAGCATGTATTCTGTTGGTTCACTACTTGATGTAAGCATCTCACTCACTGAGACCCACCTTGAGTGTAGTCAGTCCAACGCCCAGTTGTTCAGCTATCTCAGCCTGGGTAAACCCACTATTCGCCATTGCTCGGGCTCTTACCAGCATGTTGCTCGTCATCTTAGGTTCAGTCTTTGGTAGAGCCAGGTATTTAACTCTATCAACATCGGCGTTACTAAGAATCTCGGTCAACATGTGATTACTAATTGCACCTGCCTGAATCGCTTCCCATTCGCGGGGAGTAATAACTATCTGATCTTTCTTGGCCCCGACTCTTTCTCTATACACATCCAAAGCTTTGAACTTCATCTTCTTCTCGGTCTCTTTGTCCATTCCTGGATTTGCCTGGCGCTGCTGGCGGATCCTCACTCCAGCAAGCTGCTGGGCTTGTCTTTCTAGGGGGGCGTTTCCTTTGGCCTTATCAAGTTTTGCTTTGAGAGAGTCTACCTCCGACTTGTAAACTTTCTTAGCCGATTTGTTTTGGGCGGGGGGTTTTGTAAGGACTGCTTCTTTCCGGGCCGCGTTTGCCAACGCCTTCAACTTGTTGGAGTGGGTGGCATACAGAGTTTCCATATAGATGTTATCACCCGATACCAGAGTACGTGCGTCTCGAGCCTCGGCACCCTTTGTACTTTTTACTAGGGGGGTTATCATACGGCCGGTCTCGACCTTTACTTTCTTTCCCTGTATAGTTCGAGTTTTGGTTTCAGCAATCTGACGCGTGGTGGTCTTAAAAATCTTCTCCCCGGTTTTTGGATCTATGGAGCGTGGACCTGGAGACCACAGCTGTTTCTTCGGCACTCTTACTTCCGACTTCTTTCTGCTGATGATGGTAGACGCGCCTCTTCGTTCCCCACCTTGATACTCCGCTTTCAGCGCAAGAATATTATTATCTTTCTCAGACTGTCTGAAATCGAGACCGTGTTTTTCCGAATCAATAACAACCATGGAATGTTTAATAGCACGGGTCAACTGTTCTCGGCTTGCCCCTTGAAGCGTCATATCGGTAATAAGATTAGAAATCTTCCCCATCTCAGTACCCTTTTGCTGAGCGGTGGGGGGTTTAATTGAAGGATCCTTGATCTTATAAATCATTGGATCAAAGTCCTTCAATCCTTCAAGAGGAGAAGTTTTCTTTACATCTCGTTTTGGGTTTGGAATAACAAGGACGGTATCCCCATCAAAATCTGCGCCAGACAAATGGTGAGCAACAGAGTGATGAATACCAACAGCATCAATCGCTTGCCTACCGATAATTCTTTGAGCTTCTTTGTTTTTATTATTCACGGTCAATTCTGGAATCTCAAACGTTCCACCGTGAGGAAATCGAATCAATACGACTCGCTCACCATTCTTATAGCTAGGTGCATAGATCTCTTTTGGATTCATAGTTCGAACCGGTAGCAATACCTTGTTCGACTGCCTCGGTAGATTGGCCGCTTTGAGATGTGCCGATGCCGCGTCCGCTTCATCGCCAAACTTATAGAGAAGTTGTTGCCGAACCGTAGCGTTGGTCAACGAAAGAATCTCATCGTATTCTTTTTTACGGCGTTCAAACGTCAAATCGAGTTGCTGCTTTGCAAGAGCGGGGTCTTGCTTGGACAACATCTGAGAAGACAAACTGCGTGACCAGGTATCCCAGTAACCTTCTTCTCCAGCTCCTTCTTTACCGCCGACCAGATTCATCGCCGATGAAACCTTGCCCGTTTTTGGATTATGCACTTGGCGTACGATCGTACCAAACGGATTGTCTGGATCAACTTTGCCGGTTACGGGATCTTTTTCGAGTTCCTTCATAGCATCTTTTTTACGACCGGTATCATCTTTCTTTGTGTGAAACTCCACATCGATATGATCCGGAAGATTGTCCTTGTATGCGGCCATGCCTTTCAGATAGTGCGTACCATCAACCATGATACGCACCTGCCCGTAACGATTGTCACCAATCTTCAACCTATCCACACCAGGCTTAACGTAAATCATACCGTCTGCTTTTGCACCTTCTTTACCGTAAACAACAGCCACTCTCCTCGAGCTGATGGAAAGTGGCGGCTGAGTATTGAGAAAGCTGCGACCACGATCTTCAGAATATGTATCTTGAATTTGTTTGACGATCAGCCGGTTTTGGTCAATTTGCTTTCTGGTGATACCTGGTTTTGCCAACACTTTTTGAATCGTAATGTTTCCAGTACCAAGCTGTCGAATGGGAAGGTCAAAGATTCCATACCCTTCGTCTTTCAGCATCGAAAGCGAAACCTTCAAACGGTCAGGCGTAATACCAAGTCTTTCGGGAACTCCTCTTCCGACGTCCACTACATCTTTTGCCTTGATTTGTTCTCTAAGCATATTGGCCGTAGAATGATAGACATCGGCTTTATCCTTCTCTCCTGCTTTCTGGTAAAGCCGAACCGTAGGCTCTGCAATACCCGTCTGCCGAGCAATAGCCGTATTTGACATGCCTTTTTCTTTCAGCCGTTCGATTTCGATAATCGATGCTTGTTTCACTTCCGCTTTAGCTCGGGACTTCTTGTTTCGAAGCTCAGTTGTCGACGCATAGCCCATGCCTTTGGCTATTTCGGCTTCCGACATACCTTTATTTTTAAGAAATTCAATATCGTCGAGAATATCCTTGCTTCTAGTAGCTTCTGGAGCATTATCGCCAGATCCCCAAGGATAACGACCAGACTTTCGAGGAGTGCCGTAATGCATAAGACGATGTTGTTCTTCGCTAACAATCACGACTCCTCCTCTAATCGCCGATGGCTGAGCAACCTGTCGAATTCTTGAATTTTTTCCATGATATAGAAAATATCCTCTGGATCAGCATCGAACACAATCACCTCATTATCTTGATAAATGCGCAACTCAATTTTGATCTTGAACGGATCCTTGTCGTACTCAAGACAAAACAATGCAGCATAAACTTCAAGTTGGTGTACCGAACCAGGATATACTCCTGTTTTCAAATCGTGAATTCGAAGAGTGTTGTATCGAAACGCAATCGTATCCGCAGTGCCGAAGCAATTTTCAGAAAAATAAAGGACCTGCTCGCAAGTCATCCTATACTTGATAGCATCGTTGATGTATAGGCCAACAGTTCCAACAAGATCGGAAAGTCTACCAGCTTGGATTTCGCGCATAGCATAGTCATGCTGCGCAACACCGTATTCTCCGGCTTTGGCGGAAGTCCAGCGATCAATCAGTCGCTCTGGTGTATAGTGAATCCAGTGATATGAACTAGGACTGAGGAATGCGTGTTCTCCTTGGAGATTTAAATGCCTGTTGAAGCGCATTCAAAACCTCCTCTTCAACATCAGGGTAAATATAGGCCGCAAACGACATCTCACTCAGCTTGTCAATGTAGTAATCTTGATTGGCTTGTTTACGAATTGATGGTCCAACTTTTACTTCTAGCGAAGCCCAAAATTCATTCCAAAGAAGTATGAGATCTGGAATACCTTGTCGGTATGTCGCATCGTTTTTTAGAACCAAACACCCTGGAAACATGCGCTCAAGTCTCTGTATTACCTTGGATTGGTATTGGGCTTCGTTCACATTTAGTGATTACCTCCTCAAAAAAGATAGAGTTAGCTACTACCTCTCATTATATTCTACGTAGTGGCTACGAACTAATATCTATTCCTCATAAACGCCAAATTCTTGATAAGTTGGGAAAACATAGGTGCGATTTAGGATAGACATTACCAGATCTTCCTCGAGAAGACCGTAACGCATAGCACAATCTAGCGAATTCTCACTGATCTCTCGTGTGTTGAGATCGATGATCGGCATTGGAATGTGGTGGGGGTATGAATAACGAAATTGCTGGTTGTACTTGATCGCAAACCACCTTGGACGCCATGCTAGATTGTCTACTTCGTTATTGTGACGATCACCGTTAAGGTTAATAGGAGTATCAAAAGGCCCAAGAGGCTGAGGAATAAAAGCCTTGGCCACCAGGAGTGGGACGGATCTGTGGTATTGGGTTCCATCTCGCATCATTCCTACTTGAAGAACGCCGAATTGGTTGGCGTTTAGGCGTAAGATTCTCCCAGACTTGTCAGTGCGCACGTTTCCTAGATTACTGACGCTGTATCCAGGGAAATCCGCTATCGGTCTCCATTGTTCTTCCATACTTTTCTCCTATTAGGGCCCTTGGGAAAAGGCGACGGCTTTGCGGGCCGATTTTCTTTTAAAGGCCTTGAGAAACCTGCGCGAGCCTTGTGGGTGGTTTTTATTGTTTTCCTCCTATAAAAAGATATTTGCCAAGATCGTTGCCAAGATTTTTTTTCAGCTGTTTTTGCTCGATTTTCTTTGTGGTTGAGCTAAAAACTCACTTTTTGGCCTTGCCAAGAAAAAACGTCAAAGAACTTTCTATAGCGTTTAACCTAATATCTATTCTCCGTGCGCGTAGGGTTAGAGAATACGTAGGTTATGGGCTATATAGATATTACACTCAATCCCCCATAAAGTTTCGGATCGATTTTTCTGGGCAAATCCTTACACGCTCAAACCGCTTGTTTAAGCCAAATCAGCTTTTTTATTTGCCAAGATGCCAAGATTTTCGACGTCATATTGGCTCGTATTGAAGTTTTTCTTGGCTTTCAGGCTCTTCCAGATGGCGTCATCTACCCAGCACTTACTTCTCAGGGTATAGTAGTACAGATCTATGAAAGGACTGTTCAGACGATCTATTCTCCCATGCGCCTGTTCCCAGGTTTTGTAAGAATAGGTAAGACTGTAGAAGGATATGGCATTGGTTTCTACACAATTCCACCCTTCGGAGCCTGCTACGTACTGTACCAGGTATGCCCACGAACTGGCGGTCGGAATGCGCTCGTGCTTGTGACCGTTCCACTCAGATACCGCTACGTCGCGTTGTAAGCCCCGTAGAAGCTCTAGTTCGTAGTCAAAGTTATAGAATACCACCAGCTTCGGATGGATGTTTAGAAGCTCTCCTATGCGCCTGACGCGACTTGGATCGCTGTTGATCACCCTTCTCATAACGATCCACAGCTCTGCAATATCTTTTATTGGCCTGTTTTGGTAGATGTGCCACCGGGTTTTGACGACATTTTCCAACAGAGATTCGTTGTAACCAACCCATTCTGTGTGTGGATGCCTAACCGTCATCTTCGGATACGGCATCTTCACTAATATCTGATCTCGGTATTTTTCTAGCCGTGTCTCGTCCAGATAGCGATCGACCTTAGGAAATTTCGAATACGGTTTGTAAACGACGTGCTCTCTTTTGAACTGAGTTCTATTCTTATAGAACCCGTTAGCGACGAATACAGGGATATAGTCCAGCCATGTGTCCCCTGGGGTTGCAGTGAGAAGAATCCATCGATTGTTTCGGGCAACTCGAAGGAAGGATCGCACCCATGTACCACTGCCGACCAGTCTTTGCTCGTCAAAGATGAAGAAAGCTTCTTCGACATCTCGGTACTTGTGGAGGTTATTCCAGCTATCAACATGTAGGAGTCCGGTATCTTTTCCTCTTTCATGCTTACTCACCCCACGCTCGACAAATTCTTTGTCCCAGTCCAATTCATCGCGCTTCTTGGCTGTTGTGATCACGTACACGTCCTTGGGCTTCTCGTATCGCAGGTAGTACTCGACTGCGACCGCAGACTTTCCGGCCCCCACGCCGCCCCACAGGATCGTGCCGTTAGTCAGCTGAGCTAGTGCTATCTTCTGATGCGCTTTTAGTTCCATCTAGAATGCCTTCAATTCCTAGGACGTCTTGGGCACCAAATCCAGTTTGAGCCTCGTGAAGCCAATGAGCCATCGTCCGGATTGCCAGATCCTGCCTGTCCAGACGCTTTTCGATTTCGGTCTTAGGTTCAGCCATTACGCCAATCCTCCGGTTGATCGGGAAGTCCCCACGTGTCAGCGCGGTATCTACGAATTTGTGTAAGTAGCGGTCCAACCATCTCTTGCCAATCGTCAGGCCAGTTTTCCTTTACCCACCCTACCAGTGCTGCGTCATAGGTGGCATTCATCGCTGCTTCGAGAACTTGCTGAGCCATCTCTCGCGCATCGGAGACAACGGCCTGCCATTCGGCGACTGTTTCCCATTCCGTCCCGGGAGAACGCTCGAGCTGACGAAATTGGACCATCGGTTCATCGGTTTTCATGGAGACGATACCTTGAACTTCTAAGCGTCCTTCTCTATCACTCATGATCTCCGCTCTCCTTGTCTATTGAACCAGCCTCGTTCGGAACATTCGGAGTTCATACACTTGTATCGACCTTTAGGTGCTTCTCCCTCGGGTCTAAACTGCCCAACTTTTTTCAGCTCTTCTCCACACGAAGGGCACTTACCCACTTTCCTCTCCATTATCAAACCACCTAATCGTCTTAGCACCTTCCACACATTTCGGATTGTCGTTGCAATAGCGAACATTTTGCTGAATTTCAACGCCATGCTCCATTGTCGTTTGTGAATATACAGAGATCTTGTCATCCGGACGCTCTTTACCGCACACGTGACATGTCCATGTAGGAGGACCAAGCATCACCAAACCACCGCCTCGATAGGAACTATGGAAATATGTTTTAGAAACATACGAAGATTGTCGATGTACAGTTTGTCTATGTTCTTACCCGAATATTGCCTGTGAATAAACTCTTCGTATGTTATAGAAAAACTTATATCCAATTCCATCTTCTGCGCTTCTTGTGCGATTCTATAAGCATCTTGACTTGTATGGCACACGATGTAAGACGTTAGTCCGTGAGCCATGTCGTCGGCTACAGCTTTGATCAGATCAGTTGTTCGTCCACTTTGTCGGTCACCAACTATGAGTTTCATTTTATCGGCACCAATCTGTTTTGCATTGCCACTACCAAATATCGATTGCCTTCGTCGATTACCTCGTATCTGTAGGATGGCGTCCCATTTCGTATCTTCTCCATCGTCTTGCAACGCCAGTTGGCACGCCATTTGAAACGAGTAGTCAGCTCTGGTTCACCGGGAAGTCGTATATCAAGTTCTTCGACCGTATAACCTTTAGGAATCATCTTGGTCCTTACTTAGTTTTATACGTCGAGACTTCTGGTGATTTGATTGTCGGTTCTTTTACACCGAAACGATCGGAGAAACTCGAGGACAAGACGCCTAAAACTCTACCAACTTCTTGCACTTCCAAATCTTCCTTCTTGTCCAGTACGACAGACGCTACCAAGGAGGCACCAGCCAAATGCCAAGCGAGGGCGACGAATTCTGGGCTGGTAAGTGCGTCGGGCTTTCGTCCGAACAGATCCATTTAGATATCCTTTCGAAAAATAAAAGGCTTGAACCGGCGGATGGGGACAAATTTAGTGGCCCTACCAGAGGGAGGATGTCTCTCCGGCATAAGGGAATAAACGCACTAAAAATGTCCCCACCCTATCTCCGAGTGAGCTCTACCCGCCTTAACTCTACGGATGTGTGTGTCTCGGAGAGTACTAATCGGGGGGCAGACAGAATGACTCCCAACACGGCGCCGTCTTGGTTATTAATCTGCCTCCTGGTTGTTATCCAGATACGGTACTACCGCTGCCCCTCCGAACTTTACTGAGCCTGATTCCTACCTGTGCGGGCTGATCCACCCGAGGTTCTTCGTATTCACGTCGGTCACCAGGCTCAGTCTTTATTTACGCTCGTAGCCCGGCCCTGTAAAGGAACACGCCGACGGTGAAAATAGCCGCGCCGAGTCCCATGAAGGAGCCGCCCCAAATCCGATAGTCCCGAGCGACCATCTCGGCTGTCTTGATGACTTCGGTCCGATTGATTGTCGTGGGCTTGGCAGCTGCCTGGAGCAGCTGTTCGTACTTCTCGACTGAGATCTTGACGGACCCATCACTCGACTTCTTAACTTCGTTGATGTTGGTAACTTCGTCGGGCAATTTTTCTCCTTTTAAGGATTCACAAAATCGTGGTAAACCCAGCGCACTGCGTTGACAATCAAAAGTCCTTCTTTTTCGCTCACGTTGTGCGCAATTCTTTTGTAGCCATACGAGATGGTTATGGCCGGTTTACTACCGCCGAGGCGACGACGAAAGTGAAGTGGGATTCCTTCTCGGTTTCGCAGTCTTCGAATTTCTTTTACTAGCTCTTCCATCTTCTTCCTCTTTCGGTGGATAAACGGGCCACACTCCAATTTTTGTAGACGGTTTAGATCGCACTTGAGGATACAGTGGCCAGCATGTCAGACCCCAGAGATTCATTTAGTTGTTTCGCTCAAAAGAAAACGGACACTAGCTTCGCTGATACCCATGGCTTTGGCAATTTCTTCAGCGGAAAGCCCATCTTTTGCCAAAGTCTCAGCCATCCGAACTTTCTTCACATGCTCGATTAGACCGTTCTCCAGCTCTGCCATCTAGAGATTTGCTCCGCACTTCAGCGCTGTCCCGCAAGGATGAGCTTTTGGATGTGTATTCGCCTTGCTGAGCTTTTTGCGCTTGTAATTTCCGCCGTTGTTGCCGTTCCCGCAGTACGTCTCTTTGCCACCAGGCTTCAACTGATGAATGGTGCCCCACTTCTCATGTTGAAGTACAAATTTGTCTACTGGCATTTTTTTCCTCTCAGTTCTTAACGAGAATAAATCCGGGAAACTCTGGATCTACGTCTGTTTTTACTTTCCAACCCAGCCTTTTCAGATTCTCGATCTGACTGTACAAGGTATGGTGAGGAACGGGATCCATGAACTCGAAATCCTCGTCGTCTGGGTCATCGTATATTTTAACCCAACTACTGTCGTCGCCGCCGAGTTTTTCGAAGGTTATTTGGTGCATTTATCCCCCAATTAATGCCTACCCCCTAGCCTCTTCACGCCGCAGTGAAAAGAATCTAGGGGGTTCGGGCTTGCGGAAATGATAGAGCCGCCCTATCCTTAGATGTCTCCCTTATCCTCTCATCTAAGCTTTAAATTTTATGGGTGAGCCCGCTCGGGCCTATCGACGTCTCACCCTGCATGCTTTGAAAAGCCCGATACGATGCCCGCATGCCTGAGACCACTACGAAAGGACTGAGCTAACGAGAGTAGCTCAGCTTGGCGCTGATTGTAATAACGACCTCTCGTACCGCCGGATTCTGGAACTACAAGCTACTCGCCCCTTGCAAGTGAACTTTCGCTTTCCTTACTACCGGATTGGCTCACAGATTCCTATGCTACTGTGAACTCAGTTTTATCCGTGAGTTGCGCCGTTCGCAACCATCTACCTTAGACCATAGGACGGAAAAACGCGCGGGAGGGATGCTTGCCCACTAGTGTGTGGTTATGGGCACCCCTCCCTATCTCCGGCGGATTCCCTCGCGCTTCCGGAGAATCGTGTTTACGGATCGACTACGATCGTGCAATGGATGGTCTGCGGTTCCTGATTGTTCGCCGTCTGTGAACCATCCCCACCGGCCCCGGTCGAGAAGTCGAGGTCGTTGTTGTCGCAGTCCACCGTCGACGCCGTGCCGCCAACGACCTGAGAATCGATCGAGACGGTTACGTTCGTCAGTGGTGTGTTGTGGAACGTGACATCCGCGTCGTCATTCGGCTCGTCACCGCAGCCAGTCGACGTAACGACAGTCACGGTCTTGTCTGCTTCTCCGTGATAACCAGAAGGCAGGATCTCGTGGACCGTGTAGTCACCAGCGAACGCCGAGACGAGAAGACCACTCACACAAGCATGGCCACTCGAGTCAGTCGTAGCACTACCGACGACGTTACCGCCGAGCAGCACCTGGAACTGAACGCCCGACTGCGGGTGATCGCCAGGTCCGTCAGCTGCATGCTTACGCAGCTTGGAGATGTCGATCGCTCCCACATCACGGTCGTCGTGCCACGTACAAGTGACGGTCTCGCCACCCTGCAGGCTGATTGCCGCCGGGGAACTATTGTCGTCACAAGACGGTGTTCCGACGATATGCCAGTTGGCAGGGACCTGCTCAGCTGCATCATACACACCAGGAACGAGATCGCTGATCGTCTGCGAAGCAGATCCAGCTTCACCTGCACCGGTTGTGGTGAGTGTGAATGGGGCACCGGGCAGCGTACCAGATGTGAACAGGAAGCTGCCGTTGCCGCTATCGGTCACCTTCTTGAGGATGATCGTGCCTCGACTGCGGTTGAAGTAGGTGCAGTCGAGAATATCGGAAGCATTGTCGATGGCAAACGTCACCAATGCTCCGTTGATTGTCGGACTTACGCCCGTTGATGCCGAGCAGTCCACATGATCGAAGTCCCAGCCAGGTGGCGCCGGATCTTCGCTCACGGTCAGACCACTTGCCTGTTGCACCCCAGTGAAGTTCTGAACACCATCGTCCTGCAACGAGAATGTGTTCCCTGTTGCAGGCTGTGTGGTGAATGATTTATGGTATCCGAACGACTGAGTAGCACCATTGGGATCGGTCTGCTTTCGAATGATCACCCGACCACAGTTCGAGAAGTTCAACGGAATCGGCGCCACGAAATCCTTGATCTCCGACGTAAACGCTGTCGAAGAGCGGGACTTCACGTACGACGACGTGAACGGCTCGCATGCGTTCGGCTGAACGATTCCAGCACATACGAGGTTGATCGCGGCCTCACCGAACTGCTGAGCAGGACGGCTAACCGGCGGTCGCCCACCGAGCGTGTCAAGAACCGGGGAGCTGTTTGTTGCTCCCTCAGAACAGGTGCCACTGATCGGAACCTCTGGTCCCCAGGCGCTGCCGGTCCACGATCGCCTCGTGAGCGTCGGCGTGTTGCTTCCACCCTGGAACGAGTAGTTGATCAGAGCATCACCCGCCATCCGGTTCAGCACCTTCGCTCCAGGCGTTGTCAGATCTGGCTGAGCCAGCTGATTCAGCTCGAAGTCGAAGTTGACCGTTCCGGACTGGTTGGCACGGCTCCACGCAAGATAGAGATACGTTTCGCCGTTGATGACCTCACCAGCAGTTGCATAGCGTGCGAGGTCGGCCTTCGAATTCGGAATCGAGCCCGAGACAACAGTAACGTTCACGTTGTCTTCCTTCGTGCCCTGTCCGAACGAGTTGTCAGTTTGGCTCCGCTCCTGATCCTGGGCGGAAGTCAGATTCGGAGCATTGTCCCAGTCAGTATGACCGGCTCCGTTCACGACGAGATTCCCGTCGTTTCCTTCGAAGTTACTGCTACCGATGAGTGCGCTCGAGGCGAACGCAAACACCAGAATTGCAGAAAGTGTCACAAACGCCGCCGCAAACCCCAACGGCTTACGGTGACGTCGCACCTTTCTTACTGCGGTCATTAGGTCATACCCTCCTGTATGGCTTTACAATGACCCTGGCCTAACACATCTGGGCCGCAGATTGTCTACGTAAGGCATCCTCCCTCTTCGCTTACCAAACTTGGGAAAATCGAAGAAAAAAAGAGAGCAAGAAAAAAAGAGAGCGTTAGGTAGCACCTCAAAACGTTCAGCTCTCTCATTATAGTACATGTTATTTCTGCGACCGTCTTGTAATCACCCAGAAGAGAAACATGAGAACCAAGACGATGATGACCAACCAGATGATCCAGCTCATGATTTCTTCTTCTGTCTTGCTTGATTGGCTTTGATTGCTCTACCCTGCTTCGACGCTCTGCTCTTCGCTCCCTTGCCTCTGTATACTTTCCCGCTGCTTCCGTACTGGTACCCGCCTTTGACTCGCCTGATTGGCACGTTTTTCCTCCGTTACCAATTCGATTCCCTTGCTATCGACATGACTCATCTGCAAACGTTCTGACACGCCGTTGGTGATGTCGATTGTGACGAAATGTCGAAGTTCCACACTCGTCACGATTCCAAGATACTCACCGAATTTGATCCGGTCTCCGACCTTCGGCTTTCTCTTCATCAAGTCATCTTTCGTCGCGTTGTACTAACGAAAGCTGCAGCGACGAATAAAATGACAAACCCCCACCAGAGACCGAGAATGAGCACTACTAATGCCCAGTCGTTCATCGTTGTCTTCTCGCTTTCATGATGATCCACGTGATTTCAACACCAATGAACCACCCAGTAAAAGCTAGAATTTGCCACGGTTGAAGAACTGCCTTAATCACCGGCCTTTAGACTCCTTGGTGCAAGAAATGCAGGAGTCTCGAGCTGACCTTCCGCTCGGATACCAAAGTACTCGTGAAGCATTCGTCCCTGACAATCCGGGCAGAGATCCGCTGAGTTTCTCTCTTTGGCTTCTGGGAAACTCTCACGAGGATCGTGTTCGACGGTTACGGTGACTTTCTTGATTTTTCGCTGTGATTGAGCCAGATCGTCGGGCTCAGTGAATCCACATCCATCGCAATGCACGATTGTAGCCACATTAACTCCTTAGATTACTGAGAGAAGTCGAGAAACCCGAAGATAAGACATATCACTACTATGACAAACCCCACGGATTTGACTATTTCCCAATCGATCATAGTCTCTCCTAATTTATGCGCTTCCGCAAATAGGCCAGGGTTGATACCCGCGGCGTCTAATAAGTAAAACTGCTCGATACTTCTGTTCCAGCTTGCTGTTTTTGTGAGGATATCCTTTCCCGTGTACAGATTTCCACGTTGACAGACTAAACTGTAGTCCGCCGTAATATGTCGCGGTTCTTGTGTGAGTAACGATATGCCAACGCTTGGTCGACTCACACATTGCCATACGCTCTAACTTGGCATTGTACGGTTTTACTACTTTCCAGCGATTATCTTGATGATGCACACCGTGCACCAAGAGTACTAGCGCTGTGAGTAGTACTGTCAAACGGTCCTCCTAAATATAAGGACCCTAAGCTGTTGTTCAGCGGGGACTGCGTGCTGCGGCAAGAACAACACTCCCTGGTTCGTCGTGTCAGCCCAGGTCGCGGAGATCGGGGAGTTCCCACTCAGGGTCCAGCTAGATTACTTCGCCGAAAGGTCGGCGTGCTTGAACTCTTCCTTGTCCTCTTCGCTGAGCGACTTCCAAAATGCCACGAACTCGTTCGGTTGAAGTGGCCGTGCATCTGCCTCGAAGTAGCGCCGAATATCACCGATCGAGTTCTCCTCACCAGCCGCGATCTTGGCAGCTGAGCTCATCTCGCTCAAAATATCACCCCTCCCTATAGTTTTGGTCAGCTTTCTTCTACCGGATCGAAATTTGCTTGAAAGGCCTTAGTAGTGTAGACCTTGTAGCCTCGTTCTGTGTAGAGAATCCAGTCTCCCACAAACGCCTTTGTCTGCCTCGGGTTCTTGGGATTGTGAACTCGAACATGGATGTACTGCTTGGTGGGTTGATACTCTGCTGATTTATCCACCGGAGTTTCATCGATGTTCCCAACTTCTCCGAAACACCACCGGGCGATATCCGCAAAGTTCTGCTCGGTCACCTGCACAGCATCCACGAATAGTGGCTTTCGCACATACTTGGTCGTAAGGCTAGTCTGTTCCAAGATAAGTCCTATTCGGGTCGATTGCGTGTTATACCAAGGAAATATCCAAACGCTATGCTGACCAGAACTATAACGGCGATGACAATAGCTAAAACTACCGTCATGGTTTTGGCCTAATTGTGCCCTCGATTATGAGCCTGTCTGCGACAGCGATCATAAGCGACTTATTAGGCTCAGGTACTTTTTCCCACGGAACTGCTGACGATCGTCGAGTCGTGTAACCGAAATTTGGAGCAAGCTCCTCATAGAGTTCATGGAAGCGCTGCGCAATATACTCTGATTCCACATTCTCGATCATGCTTGGTCCATCTCGGCATACTTACGCTCCAAAGCATCCTCCTCGATCGTGACGTAGATGCTCTGCAAATATGCCTTGATCCCGCTTTTGTCGTTGACCGTCCATTCGTAAGGACGAATAATCAAGTCGACATTGATGATGTCCGCCCAGTCCAACATTTCGACTGAGTTTTCATCGAGATTGGTCCTGCCTCTAGACGTGATTAACACAATCCGGGGCGGACGACCTTTGAAATTTACCGAGACTGGCAAATATGGCTGTGGGTGCTCTTCTTCGTCCTCGTCACGAGGTCTCAGAGTCTTGACGTTCCACCCATCTCGAGCCATTGCTTCGGCCGTTGCGTCATCGATTAACACAGCGAAGTTACGATCGCCCTCACGATTGTACTGGCCCTCTTTGCCGGAGAAGTTACGAAATATAATTCGAACACCTTCCATCAGTACCGTGTTATCTTGCTGTGCCATTTACTAACTCCTCAAATGATCCGAATTCCTCTATGGTCTTTATAGCTGTGTCTTTCAACTTCTCGAAATATGAGTAATCGATTTGGAGATCTGGCATGGAAGCAGCGATCTCAGCTTCTATCCACAGATGATCTTTGGTACCCGACACAGCATAGTACTTGTCGTCCGCTACTCGGTAAAGTGTCCCGCCGCCTTCCAACACAGGTACGAACCGGCCAGTCCTCCCAAGATGACGCATGTCACGATAATTGAGGTCTTCTTGCTTTTCTTTTCCTTCTTTTTCGCCATGATCCTCTCTATCTAGATACATTGTCCCCTTGGTGACGTTCTTACTTTCGCAGAAATCGTCGAATTCCAAATCTTCCCCGGAGAACAATTGTTTGAATACGTAAGGATGTTGAAATTGGGAACCTACAGCTGTCCACTGACCATCTTTACAAGCAATGTACACAGCATCATTCACGAGACAGAGCTTGTCGTACGTTGTCTCGTGTTCGAAGTCATAGCCATAACGAGCTCCGTGCTCTACTACGAAGTTGATCTCTTCTGGTGTTGCTTCAGGAAGCTTCACGGAGTCCGTCTTGATATGTGCTACAGAATATCCAGCATCTTGTAGATCGTTCTTCAAGTCGATCATATAGAGCGCGCCACGTTTGGCGACGATGTTGTCTTTGTTTCTGTGATCTCGGAATGGATTAGGGAAACTTGCCGATGTGAGCCCGTAGACGATGTTGATCACGATCTTCAAGGCATACGCTAGCTTATCCGCACCCTCTTCGTTTTCAAGATACGGAGCTAGTCGACCGTTCATCATCTGTCGAGCGGTGGCAAAATCTCCACGCTTGATGGCAATTCTCGCCAGCTTGAGATCTCCAAATTTTTCAGTATACTTACCAAATAGATTGAGTATTTCAATGGTTGTGGGATGCATAGACGCGATGTCAAGTAGAGCAACGGAACTGTATATACCAGGTTCGGCGTAAACGTAACCACCTTCACCTGGGTTTTCCCCTCGATAGTGGCTCTCTCCAGCATCAAACGTATAGCCATTGAATTCCTCGCTTAGATCCGTATAGACAAAATATTGTTGAGGATTCTTGTCGTCCCCAAATATGATCTTAGCTGTGTGTCTTTGTGTCGTGTCGTTGACGGTTAACCCACTGAGCTCGGCCAGAATCTGACGGGCTACGAAGTCTTCCCATCGATCTTCGAGCACTGCCTCTGTTGCCCTCACATCATTTACACAGTACTCGACTACTCTTGGCCAATCCTTCTCGTCTACGGGTTCGTTCAACGGAAAGTCCAACTCCATGTGATGGATTCCCAGATCGATCTCGAATTTCTTCAAGCCTTGTTTGATCGAGCTGAAATCCCAGACATCAGCGTAAGAGAGATTGTACGCCTGAGCAAACGGCGCATTTCGATTGTTGTCGACGACAATCTTTCGAGCAAGTTCGTACAATTGCGGAATGCTATATCCCAAGACAGCGGCGTACAGAATGTGATTGTCGAATCGACGGTTGTAGAAACCCACAAGTTTTAGTCGCGTTAGCGCCTCGACTTCTGCTTGTGTCGGATTGATCATCCTTACAACGTTGTCGTCTCCACGAAACTTCCAACAAATGACAAAGAGATTAGGATACACCTCAACGTCAAATATAACCATGCGATCATCGTCTACTTCTACCACAGCATCTGGACCTACTTCCGGTTCTGATTGGAAGTGCATCTTCTGAACGGTCTTCAAACAAGTCGATGCTTGATGTGTGCTGTTATTGGCGAACGCTAGAATACGGGGACGCATGTCGGTGACGTCGTACTTTAGCTTGGATTCATAGGCCTCCTCGAGAATATGAGCAATGAAGTCGACAGATGGCTTGGTGCCAGGATGGATCTCTTTCCTCAGATTTCGTTCTATGAGATCCCTAAGACCCTTTTCAGATGTGATAGTCTTGGCCTTAAGCATCTTCTCCTTCTTCTTTTTGAGAGGGAGACCGCTACTGATTCCTGCAACGGGAATGGAATTACAGAGCGAGAGTCTTCTTCGTAATGATGCATCTCCTGAATATACTTTGATCTCAATTCCCTCAGAATATGTAGTCGCCAGCTCACCGGAATCTCCTTCATATTCATAATGGAGATGTACGCCTTTTCCAGATTGGCTAAGCTCGGCATAGGTTGCTGGCCAACTGCTTGCGGCTTCCAAGTTACGTTCAAGGGCGTTGTTCTGTCCATTGAGCTCTTTCAGGTCGAAGTCGATTACGATGTGTTTTTCGGGTACTCGAACATAGTGGAGACGCGTTGTTTCAATATCTGAAAGAGTTCGTTTAACGTTTTCCCACTTGCGTCCTGGAACTCCGTCTTTATTTGCGTACTGAGCTGGCTGTTCAGCAAACTCAATATCAAGGAGTGAACTAGTCTCATCCATAACAAGAGAATATGCAGGTAGATCGCTATCAGTTTCTTTTGGAACCTTAAACTTTTCTGCATTAAATCCAGTATAGAGACTTCGTACTCTTTCTCCATCTACCTCGCCTCGATCTTTGAAGTCGTCAAAGTAATCACGAAGCTCTTCACGAATTTTGTACTGAGGCAAGGGTCTCTCGATACCGGTCTCGCCGCAGAACTCTTTGTACAGACCGTATGCTTGCTTCAAGGTCGTGTAGTTTTGTGATTTGAAAATATCGTAGTAGGCTTCGATAAAATTGAAGAACACGTCGGTTTGGAGCATCATCTCGAGTGGGCGGTAACCGTTGTAGTAGTTCTTGCCCATTTCCAGATATACTTGAAGACAATGCTGAGCGATAGCTCCGAGCTCGAATTCGATTCGACTCAGCAAGGTTTGGTAATGCCTGATCGGAATCCTTACACCAGTAGGATGTATGTCTACTAATCTACGGATAATTCCTGATTTGGCATCTGTGATTTTTACCGGTTGATTCGTACCGATAAACAACAATGCATCCGCTCTTGCAGAATAACTCGGCTTGTACTTCTCGTTCATCGTCATCTGTTCGTGCGAGACGATCGAGTTCAGCCGAGTGTTATCCTCAAGTCTGGACAGATCACCATCGTGTTGAATAGCGACCAAGGGATTGTGTTTGAAGGCTTCCGTGGCGAATGTTCCATCCGCACGCCCTAGTGCTTTCCCATCGAACGTCGTCGTGTAGCCGTCAAACAACTTTTGCATTACGTTCAAAATCGTGGACTTACCGGATCCAGCGGGCCCATAGAACACGAAGAACTTTTGGATTTTCTTCGAGTCTCCAGCCACGATGGATCCGATAGCCCATTCGATTTTGGCTCGTTCTTCCACTGAATACAACGTCCCAACAAGCTCATCCCACGCTGAAATATCGCCTTCTTCTAAGGGATAGCTCAGATGCCTACTGGCATAATCCTTCTTCTGTATCTCCGAATTCGAGAATAGAATCTTGGAATCGAGAGGATGATTATTGTCGCTGATATTAGCCAGGAATTGCTTGAATCGCGCCCAAGTATTGCTTTGAAATGAGCGCATGTATTTTACCACGTAATTAATTCCCGTTTCTTGACGAAGTCTACTTGCTTCTCTCTCTAGTTCTTCGTCTACAAGTCGCTGAACGTCATACTCATCGCGAGACCAAAGACCTTTTTCTTTATCCCAAATGGCATAAAAGGTCCGTCCTTGAACCATCAGATCCTGAGAGCGTTTAACGATGAAATCAGGGTATAGTTCAATACCCTTATCTTTCGTTTCTCTAGAGAGGATCTGATAAAAATCCATCAAACCCTCCTAACGTCTGTGGATTTTTATTCTCCCATCATTTCTGTGACGTACATGTTCATCTGAACCCAGAGTTCTTCTTTGGTTTGATCCTTGGTTGAGTGTTTCAACGGGAAGAATCCACCTTGACCGTTTGGCTCGTACGTCCGCCAAATCACAGCTTCGAGAATATCCTCAACTCTGTCAGCTTTTGCACCAACCATTGGATCGGACGCCTTGTTCAGTTTGAGATTCTCGAGAAGCTTCCACGCCCATACTGGAGGATATCCACCACCGGTAAACGCAGTTCTCCGGCTAAGGGCGATCAAGATCTCAAGCATCGATCCCGGATGTTCCAACATCATGTCTGCTCCATGCATGAACTCCACACGCAGATCGAGAGCGTCTTGTAGTCTGTTATGATCACCCGCTGTAGATGGACTTACGTCAAAGACGAACGCCGTATCGTGCAATCTCGAGAACAGATCTTCATACGTGTTGGTATTGCCTCTGGGAATCTGGATTTGATGAACTAGCCATCGGTAATATTCATAATCAAGGTTGCGTCTCATTGGACTCTGTGTCATCCAACCCCTGCACTTCTACCACGTAGCTCTTAAACAAGCGACAAACCTCGAAATCCAACTCGAGACGTTCGTTGCGAACGAACACAACGTTGGAATCGTCTGAACCATGTCCGAACTTCATCAGACTCTCCAAGCCGACGATCAACTCCGGTCGACTGACTTGTTCGTCGTTCTCATCGGCGAGAATATTGTCACTTGCGTAATACGTCCACGTTAGTTGCTGGTATTCGTCGGTGTTTTCGTTGTATTCATCCTGATGAATCACGTAAGGATGATTCTTGCTTCGACTTCGAACTTCTTTCTCGTAATCCCAAACAAGAGAGTCATTTAGTTCTTGTCTTCTTTGGTTTACCTCGTCTACTGCTTTCTGCTGTTCTTCTGTAAGCTTTGGTTCCTCAACTGGAACCGGAGGTCGCGTTGGTCGCTCTGTTTCTTCGACTACGACGTATCCCTTTTCTTCCACGACCTCGTCGAGAGTCGGCTTTGGCTCCATCGCCTTGAGCTTGCTGTAGTACATCTCACGAAGTTCTGCGAGCTCCTCGTTACTCTGCTTGAAAGCCTCGGCCCGAAGTTTCTCTTTCATCAAGCGATGTCCGAAGTAGAAACCGACAGCTGCGCCCACGGCAAGTCCAACGCCGAGAAATGTGACGTTCGAGATGCCGAATTTTCGAACAACTGCAGCAGTCTCCTCGAGATTCTCGGCTACTTGTTCTGTAACTTGTGCCGTTAGTGATTCAGCTGCCATTGCAACTCCTCAGGTAGCGTGTCGATCAGATTGTAGATCACACCATCGACGTTGAAGTCGAGTAGAATGGCTCCTTCGAAGCCGTTGACGAAATCTCGAGCCGCCTGACTATCTTCGTTGAAGATACCGAAGTCGACTTTGTTGTCGGTCGAGCCGTCATGAGAGACAACCCAGCCAACGACAGATCCGGCCGAGGTTCGCTCCAAACCGAGCAGGTCATACACTTCGTTGAGGAAAATATGACCACGAGAGATCAACTGATCGTTCGCGTAGTTCTGCTGAGACTGGAGGAAGAACCGATTAAGTTCTGGATCTCTGCTCCATGACGAAGAGCTCTCGTCGAAGAACTTGGCGTAGATCGATTCGGCGCCGAGACCCGCACTTACAGTCGTCGTTCTCTCTTGCGTCTCTGGGTCTACTACAGTAATCTCCCGAGTGCCATATCGCAGATCCCGATCCGCCTCCGCTCCGTACTTCGCGATCACTCGAGCTCGGTACTCCTTGAACCCTCGATCAAGAGCAGTGTACGCAGCCACCAAACCTGCATTACGCTGATTCAAGATCTGGTGCGATCGTGTAAGGGCAGCAATAGAAGCAATGCCCAAAATTACCACCGGAGCATATTCCTTACCGATCTTTGCCGCCGTTTGATACCGAATAAGCGTACGATCTCGTGCTCGATCTCTATCGTCGTAATCGTCATGTTGCAAAGTATTGGTGAGATCCATCTTGTTCTTTGCTTCATTCAGAACATCGTCGACTCTCAATGTGGCTCGGCAAGCCAGGATCGTGGTTCCCACAAAACCAACAACGCCCGCGCCAAAGAGAATCTCGGGAGAGTTCTTCTGAACCACTAATGCTGTACGAGCGATCTTTATGCTGATCGCTGCCGGTAGAAGATTCATGTCGACTCCTTATTTAAACCTCTCATAAAATCATCGAGACCATCGAATTTTGTGATGTCAGACCGATTGAACTGAATATCGGCCGCATCTTCTCTTAACTTTTTGATCACGAGAACATCGGTTGTTCCGCTGTCTTTTGCATCTAGCGAAGTTAAAAGAAACTCACATAAGCGTTCCACACGTTGAGCAAATTCTCTGATCTCGACTGATTTAGACGTCAGTACCACCTACCTCTTTACGAATATCGTCGATCTTCTCCTGTGTTGCGTCGAGCGCGTCGTTGACTACTTCATTCTTTTTGGTCTCGAGTTTGTCCCGAACCTGCGCGGCCTTTTCCTTTACTTCTGCTCCCGCTTCCTTCACGTCCTCAGTCGAGGGGCGTCGGGTCCGGGAGATCCAGTAGATAGCCATCGCGAAGCCGAGAAACCCCAGCCCCAGAAAGGTCCGTCCACCCCCACTTGTGGTCTGTGTGTGCACTGGAAAGCCCCACCAATTCGTAGAGGTCTGCAACTGTCGCGGATCCATAACGATTCACCACCTCAAACATTTGATCGATTACTTGCTCGGCCTCTGTTCTTGAGTCCAACACAATCTCATCGAAGTCATGACGAGCCCGAGCCTGACGACTTAGTGCTCTCTGGGCGGACGGTAGTCGACTTGCGCTTCCCCCCATTGGACCCGAATATCTATTATAGCTGACATACCCAGTTGGTCCCGACTGTGGATGCGTGGTTCCACGATATCGACGCGAATCTCCATAGATCAGCTTCTCGATCCAGCCAGAGAATGCATCGACGATCGTGTCTCTTGCTGCTGGAAGAAAAATATCCATTGCTACGTATCGGACAGCAGATTTCACGTCGCCACCTATAAATGTGTCCTTAAATTGCTTACCAAGAGATCTTCGTTTTCGAACCGGTTCACTCGTGGTAATTCGCTCGAGGTCTTTTTCGGGCAGATTTCTCCTACTCGCCTCACTATTTGGAGGAAAATCCGGTTGCTCCATTTTACCCCTAATTTAGAAGACAAAAGAGAGAGTCCGAGTTTGGACTCTCCCTTTGCTACTTACTTCTCTTCTTCTGCTTCTGCCTCGCTCTTACTTTTCTTCCAATCTTCAACTGCTTCTTCCCACTGTTTGTTGAGATGTTCTCGGGCTTTGTCAACGATCATCGATCCGAGAATGAACCCACCAACGTTGACCGCGTACTTATCGACGCGAGTCGTGATGGTGACGTTATTCTTGATGATGTCGTTGAGGACCTTTCCAACACTCAAACTTGCAGCGGTGGTTGCAGCAAATTTGGCAATAGAAATAAGGCCTGACATCTATACTCCTTTTAGTAGATAGCCTCTCATTATAAGGCATGTTATAGCTGCGAATGTCTGAAGATAACCGGCGGACACATCCGCTTTTCAGTCGTGGGACCGACGGACGATTTGTCAGCGGTTCTCCCACGAGTCCCCGCCTTTTGTCGCCCCTTATACGGTTATCCTCAGTCTTGCGGGCCGCTCTTACCCAGTCTCACCTCACCTGACTGGATCTTCGGGCCGATCGCTTGAAGCTCTTCCGCGGACATCGCCTCCATCTCTTCGGGTGTGACGATCCGCACTTCTGGTTCTGGAGCAGCTTGCAGATTCGTTACTTTTACCTGCTCCGCTAGTTCGGGTAGGTCCTTTGGAATCACACTGTTGACGAATTCGACTGCTTTGTCAGTTTGGGTAACCAACTCCATGAACAATGCATCGTACGCGTTCGTCGATATGAACTCGTCACGTGCTTCTTGTGTCTTGATGAACCGTTTACCGTCGTCCGAACGCTTTCCGTACGAGAGCAAGATCAAGCTCTTGAACTCCTTGATCAAGGCCGCATTGTCTTGAGCCTCGACGATTCGTTCCAACGATGCAGATAGACCACCTTCATGACTCATCTCAAGTTCGACTAATTCGGCCTTCGATAGATGGAAGAAGAAATCCTCGCTGACCGTATCTCCGTTGAAATCCTCATACGTGATGGTCTTTTTGAGCACTTATTTCCTTTCTACCAGCGTCTGTCCAAATTGTTCTCTCGCATCCATTCACGCGCTGCAATTCGCGCTTCATCTTCTGTTAGACCCTTTGGCTCAGGCAGGATTATGTAATACAATGCTCGAACAGCATGAGCAAGGCAAAACGGTCCTGCGACGAACCAGTAGTACCACGGAGCATGAAACAACCATAGATAGACGCCCCACGCGATCGCCACAGTTACTCCGAGAACGAGCGTTAGGACGTCAGAATATAGGAGCTTATTCATTTATCCTTTCCATACGAGCTATGACGGTACAGTCTTCCAGTCAATCGTAGTCGAACCTGTTGAACCCCGAGATAGGAGGGTTTACGAAGTCGATCACGATGCACGGTCGATTGTCTGTCGAGATCGTCGCTGAGAAGTCGAGCTCCAGCAGATGATCCGAGTTGAATCCGACGGAATCGGTATACGCTGTGCCAGGCAAACCGATCTCGTCATAGAAGTCACTCAGGCTCGAGTACATGTAATGCGTGATGTTGTAGTTCACCTTGTTCTGAGCCGCTTTGACACTTTCCATCGTGCTCTGGAAATACCGCCCAGTAGCGTTGTCGAAGAAGAGAGCTTCACCTGTTCCGATGATGATCACTTCTTGCGATTCGATCGGGTTCTCGTTCACACGATCCTGAGCGATATCGTCCCGGATCTTCTGATGATCTCGCTGGCCAATCCGTTCGATCACTTTCGTCTTGTACTCCTGTAGAGCTCGTTCTGACAAACCCGCAGCTACTGTCAGTGCAGCGACCTTCCGAGAAGCGATGCGATTCGCTCCGATGATGGCAGCGACCGTAGCAACACCACTTGCGACCGGCGGAATATACAACTTCCAGACGACCACAACCTTCTCGAGCTTGGTCAGTTCCTTTCCTGTTTCGCGCTCGTTTTCTCTTGCCTGCTCTTCCGCAAGGATCCTTGCAGCTTTGAACGACGCACGACCGCTTAGAACTGCTGTCCCAACTGTGCCTGCGACGCCTACAGCCGTAAGGATGGTCGTGGAGTTCTCGTTCAGTAGGTACTTCGCCTTGCCTGCTACCATTGTCAATCCGCTCAAATTCATAAGCTACCTCTCATTTTGGGTAAGCGTGATTGCTCTGACATGAGTAACTCCGTGAGGTTCTACTACCCAACCATCGTTGACCAACTTCTCGATCTCACGGAACATTGATTCTTCGTTCACGTGCTTACTTGTGTCCCCATCTGTTCTGCGCCATTTGCCGAGCATCTGTTTTTTGAAGAAGATCTGTCTTTGCATGATGGCTCACAAAATATAGGACTGGTTCCTCCTTCTCATCTCACGGACGAAGATCCAGATCAACCACAGACCTGCCGTGAGAAACAACATGATGACATCTCCGATGAAACTGAAGAAGCCATAGCTCTTCTGTTGTACGACTACGTACATGACACCTCCTTTCGGAAATAAAAAGAGAGGCGCAGTCCCAGCTGCGAACGATTCCAAATTGAACCTTCCTCTCATTATATGCCATGTTATTCTTGCGGTTTACGTCTCGAACAACTCGACGAGGAACTGTCGAGGCACTTCCAAAGTCATCTTCATTGTGCGCCCGCCGTCACTATAAAGAGTCATTAAGGAAAGCTCGATGTGTGTGTTCCTGAATTCGGACGATCTTGCGAATCCAGCAACGACGACAGGAGTATCTCCGATCTTGAACACGTCTCCTACTACTAAGTTCTCGACTGCTCTGATCATAGACCTCCTTTCGAAAAAAAAATTGAGAGTGCATGAACACGGTCTTAGACGGTAGCCGCTGTATCCCTTAAACGTCGGGCATGTCACTCTCTCATTAAAAGCCATGTTATTTCTGCGCGAGAAAAAATGAGAGGGCGTGTGCAATACAGCCGGAGGCCGTTAATTGCACGAGGCAGCCGGAGGCCACACTCTTTACCCTCTCATTATAACCCGTGTTATTTCTGCGATTTACCCGTTTCTCGGAACTGCTATAGCGATTCTCTCGAAGTGGAATCCACCAACATGCGCAGCTTTTCCGTTCAAATGAGTGCCAAGCATGGTTCGGCTAAGACCCATTTCTCTAGCCGCGTGACTTTGCGATAGAAACGGTACTCCAGTTTCCACGCATCGGACCATCCAACTCGGAGGTCCCATATCGCGGGCAAACGTCTGGATCAGAAGAACACTCTGATCGTTGGTCGTAACGTTTTTGAGTTGTGTGGTTGTGCTAGCTGCCCCAATTGCACTTGACGGACTTACAAACTTTCGAAGCACGACAACCGACACGACAGTTACGACACATCCGGCTCCGAACGAATATGCGACCTTATGACGCTCGACATGACC
>Ga0126375_10000040_pt1 | contig 24991 bp, 34 predicted proteins | sample PanSoiMetPlot_14_FD_109577 | JGI IMG/M metagenome (GOLD analysis project Ga0126375, IMG submission 109577) | Tropical forest soil microbial communities from Panama - MetaG Plot_14 | ecosystem: Environmental > Terrestrial > Soil > Tropical forest | place: Panama | collected 2016-02-17 | reverse complement strand
GGTTCACATCGCGCGCCGACTTGTTGAAGTAGTACTGCGCGGCGGCGTCGACGCCGAAGGCGCCGCCGCCCATATATGCGCGGTCGAGGTAAAGCTTGAAAATTTCGTTCTTTGTTAAGCGCGCCTCTAGCCACATGGCAAGAAAAGCTTCTTTGACCTTGCGCTCAATTGTGCGCTCGTTGTTGAGGAACAGGTTCTTCGCAAGCTGCTGCGTAATAGAAGAGCCGCCCTGCACGACGCCGCCTGCGCGTGTATTCGCCACCAGCGCGCGCGCCGTACCTGGAAGATCGATGCCGAAGTGCTCGTAAAAGCGGCGGTCCTCAGTCGACAGTACGGCCTTGATCAAATGGTCGGGAAACTGGTCGAGTGGTATTGCGTCATTATGCTTTATGCCACGCGAACCGACTTCATTACCGTAGCGGTCGAGAAAAGTCACCGCGAGCTCAGATTTCTTCAACCAATCATCGTCGGAGGTTTCGCGGAACGCAGGCACCGCGAGCGCCAGCATCACCACCAATCCGAAAGTACCAAGTGTAGCGCCCTCCGATACGAGTTCGTTGAGCCCGCGCCGCCAACCGGACACGTGGAAACGGTCCATAAAGGTTGAAAAGCGTTCATAGCTCTCGCGTAGGCCCGCAGCGCTGCGGAACACGCTGAAGTCGACCCATGCGTCCAGCCCGAGCAGGAAACGCTTTAGGTTAGGCTTCCAGTCCTCGGGAAATAAATCAGGCAAGGCTCTGCCGCTCGTGAAATGAATCCGGCGGGAAGCCGGATAAACGAATTTAGCCGATCGGGCAACCCACAGCCAATGCTACAGTTCCCTCGGCTGAAACCAAGGTGAACGAAAATTGCGGTGAAAAATGGCCTACTTAAGGTGTTTTGACGCTGTTTTTAACCTCTGGTACCGATTTCTCCGAGACGGCGGCAGCCGGGCGAGAAAGTTCAGACCCATCGGCCATCCGGCCGCCGGCCTCCTTCTCCAGCAGAAATTGAAGGGCCTTTCGCTATGGGAGAGGTTGACGAAACAAGTCCAACCATGATGAACACTGCGCCAACGGCTACAAGGGCTGGCCAAGGATTCGCGAATGTCTGACCCGCAAACCCCGTTTTGGCGCCGTAAGACGATGTCCGAGATGACGCGGGCGGAATGGGAAAGCCTGTGCGACGGCTGCGGCCGCTGCTGCCTGAACAAACTGATCGACGAAGATACGAACGACACGCTTTTCACAAACGTCAGTTGCAAGTTGCTCGACTGTATGGTGTGCCGCTGCCGCGACTATTCTCATCGCCATGCCAAGGTGAAAGATTGTGTGCGGCTTACCCCGCGCAACGTCCGGCGGCTAAAATGGCTACCGCCGACCTGTGCCTACCGTTTGGTGGCTGAGGGCAAAGATCTCGCCTGGTGGCATCCACTGGTGTCCGGCGATCCTGAAACTGTGCATGGGGCGGGTGTGTCGGTACGCGGACGTGTTGCCGCAAGTGAGATCGATGTGCCTGACGAGAAACTCGAGGAGTATATAGTCAGCTGGCCGGGAAAATGGCCGAAGAGGGCGCGGCGCAAAGCTGCGATCCCAAGGTAAGCTTCATCTTCCCCGCAGCCCTATCGCGAAATCATACGCGCGTGGCTCCGCGGCCGCAGTGAATGAAAAGTGCCACCATTCTCGGAAGTAATTCGCAAAGCCGTGCCGCTGCATCGCGGTATTCAATACCCCCCGCCAACGTCGCTGCTCGGGGGTGATGGCGCTGCTCATGCTGTAGCTCCTGACATCGAAGCAATCGAAGCTGGTGCCCATGTCAACGCTATTATCGGGCGCGCGTTTTGCGGCCGGTCCGTTGCAGGGCCCGTAGCGCGCCGTCGAGTCGAAGCGTTGGGCGGGCGTCACCGGTAATTTGATTAGCGTGAGATCGACCGCAGTTCCGGTTGAATGTCGCGACTGCGCAGCGATGTAACCGAGCGCGAACAAATTGCGCTTATGTAGCGCCGGATAGAATCGGCGAGTTGCCTCGTTATCGTCGCCGTCATGAGCCCAGGTTGCCATCGCGCGCACGGTGCGGGTCGGGCGGTAGCAGTCGTAAACCTTCAAGCTCAGATTTTCGCGCACAAGATCGGCCTGCACGCGCTTGAGCGCTTCGGCTGCCTCGCGGCGCAAGATGCATTCAGCGGCACCGTAACCGGGCAAGGGACGGCCCATGAAATTATCGGCCGTTGCATAGCGGATATCCTGTTGGATGCTGGAATCTAGATCCCGCAAATAGACAAAGCCTGGAGGCAACATCTCGCGGGCGCTTGCCCACCCGACCACAAGTAACGGTGCAGCGACGAGCAAGAATTGCCATTGCAACCGACGAATCATGCGCTTGTCATGAGTCCCAACCATCCCGATTTATAAGACACGGTTTTGCCTCCTATGCGAGAATCGCCGGGCCAAGCCCCGCGATTACAAGTGGGAAGTGCGGTCCGGCGAGCGATCTCTCGCACATAGCACTCCCGCGCGGGCACGTCTTGCTTTGCCGCAACTGGCAGGGCATTGAGCGGGTTGCTGGCCCTGAGTCTTGCGTGATCGCCCGCGATGACCTCCCTCAAGCTGAAGCCCAAGGCACGACCGGTGAAGTCCCAGGCGCCCCCAGAGCCGCGCGCACTGACCCACCCGGAAATCAGGACCATTGTGCTTGGCATCATGCTGGCAATGTTCCTTGGCGCGCTTGACCAGACTATCGTTGCTACTGCGCTGCCGACTATTGGTCGGCATTTTGGCAATTTCGACGATCTGTCTTGGGTTGTAACCGCGTACCTGATCACAGGCACGACTGTAACTCCGCTCTATGGTAAGCTCGCGGATAATCATGGCCGGCGCGTCGTCATGCTCACCGCGATCGGCATTTTCATAGCCGGTTCTGTTGCTTGTGCGCTTGCGCCAAGCATGACCGCTCTGGTGCTGGCGCGCGCATTTCAGGGCCTTGGCGGCGGCGGACTGATGGCGCTTGCGCAGACCATTATCGCTGACATCGTTTCGCCGCGTGAGCGCGGCCGCTATCAGGGGTATATCGGCGCGGTATTTGCGACGTCCTCAGTCGGGGGTCCGGTGCTGGGAGGATTCCTTACAGAGCACATCGATTGGTCACTCATTTTCTGGATCAACCTGCCGCTTGGCCTCACTGCACTCGGCATGACATCGAGTGTGCTCCGCCGGTTGCCATTTCATGCACGCGAGCACAGCCTCGATATCATAGGCGCGCTGCTGATGATGTCGGCTTCGATAGCTCTCCTGCTCGCACTATCCTGGGGTGGGCGGCGCTACGAGTGGATTTCGCTGCAAATTGGTGCGCTGCTGCTTGTCTCAGCGATTTTGTGGGGCTCCTTCGCCTGGCGCCTCGTAACGACTCGCGAGCCGTTCCTTCCGCTCGCGGTGCTGGGTAATGCAGTGGTTCGCTGCGCGACGCTAGCTGGAGCTTGCAACATGGGCACACTGGTCGGCATGACCATGTTCGTACCGCTTTATTTCGAGGTTGTTCTGCACCTATCGGCGAGCCAATCCGGCCTCGCGTTGATCCCGTTGATGGCGGCGACCGTCACGTTTTCCACGATCACCGGACGGCTCATGACACATTTGGTCCACTACAAGCGCGTGTCGTCGATCGGGCTCGCGCTTTCAATCCTATCCCTTGGACCGCTGGCCATCTGGCCAATTTCGATGCCGACCGTGCTCGTTCTGCTACTCTTGCTTATTATCGGCGCTGGGCTCGGCACAGTATTTCCTGTGTCCACCGTGTGCATGCAGAATGCAGTGTCGCGCTCGCAAATGGGAGTTGCCACTGGCGCCGCTAATTTCTTCCGTGCACTGTTCTCGGCGCTCGTTGTTGCGGTGCTGGGCGCAATCGTCCTCGGCGGACTTGGCGGTGTCACCGGAATGTCGATCGAGATCCTGGCGCGGACAGCCTCCGCGCCCGAGCTCGCTTACGCTTTCCGTTTCGTGTTCCTCGCCTGCGCGTTGGTGCTGTCGTTCGGCATGGCGTTCCTGATTGCGATGGAGGAACGGCCGCTCAAAGGCCCATCAGTGTCGCCACAGGCGGCCAGCGCGCCTACGGCTCCGGCAACGCCGATTCCCGCGGAGTAATGACAGCTCAAAACAGCGTTCATGTGCCCAAGCTAGAGGTCTTCGCAGACCGACCCGGCAATTATTTCGTGAGGACGCGAGCCACACGGTTCTCCCACCCGTCTGCAAATGTTCGATAACATGCCCGACGTGCAGAATCTGATCTTGTCCAGCGAATCGGCATATTCAGCGAGAAGCGGAAAAGTTCTTTGAATTTACGAGCAACAACGGGCCCAGTGATGCGGCTCAGCGTTGGATGAAGGTCCCGCTGCGTAGTTCGGAAACCGCCTGCTGCAACTCAGGTTGGGTGTTCATCACGATCGGCCCATACCACGCGACCGGTTCCTGTATCGGTTTGCCGGATACCAGCAGGAAGCGGATGCCACGATCGCCTGCCTGAACCGTAATCTCGTCACCGGAATCGAACAGCACCAACGATCGGTTGCCAGCCTTCTCGCGCACCAGAACTTCGTTGCCGTCCACCTGCTTCTCGCTGAGGACGCCCATTGGCTGCGATGCGGCATGGAAGGTGCCGTCGCCTTCGAAAACATAGGCAAAGGCATGGCGCTCAACCTCGACCTTAAGTGACTTGCGCATACCCGCCGGTACGAACACGTCGAGATAGCGCGGATCGGCGGCGACGCCGTCGACGGGGCCTTTCTTACCCCAGAACTCGCCGCATACGACGCGCACACGTGTGCCATCATCGTCGATGACCTCGGGGATATCGGCACCCTTGACGTCCTGATAACGCGGCGCGGTCATCTTCAATGAGGATGGCAAATTGGCCCAGAGTTGAAAGCCGTGCATGCGTCCCTGCGCGTCGCCTTGCGGCATCTCCTGATGCATGATGCCGCGCCCGGCGGTCATCCATTGGACGTCGCCTGAGGTGAGTATGCCGCGGTTGCCAAGGCTGTCGCCGTGTTCCACAGTGCCCGACAGCACATATGTGATTGTCTCGATGCCGCGATGCGGGTGCCATGGAAAGCCGGCAAGGTAGTCGGCCGGGCAGTCATTGCGGAAATCGTCGAGCAAAAGAAATGGATCGGTCTCGGCAGTATCACCGAATCCGAAAGCGCGGCGCAACCTGACACCTGCGCCTTCAATAGTGGGCCTCGACTGCACGATGCGTTTGACAGGACGGATGGACATTTGAGTGCCTTTCATGAGGCGCCGCCAGACGCCAAAAGCCCAAAAGTGCCCTGCACATGACGCGCGAGGCTTACATTCATTTACTGCTGTTCATATAGGGCTTTCGAACATCGAAAAAAGATCCAAGGGGTGTTCATCAGCTATGCATCTGGCATGGTGCACTGTCACGAGCGCGACGTCAGCCGATCGGATGATGACGCCTATGGCAAATGGGTCAGTGCTCGGGCGGCCGCGATCGGCTATGCTAGCGCTCATGGTGAAACATCTCGCCATAGTTATATGCCTTGGCGTGCTCAGCCTCAGCCTTGTCAGCTGTACAAAGTGCGGCTGGTTCTGGGATCAGGGGCCGCGCAGTTGCCGTTCCGACGCGCCGCGCTGAACAACTAGCCAAGGACCGCCGTTTCGGCGACCTATAGCAGCTGAGCCCGTTGCTGGTCCCGCAGCCGGGCGTCATTTTTTCGACGGCGGGAGAGCAGAAGCACGAAGCCTTAGAATCTGGCTAGGTTTGCCCAGCGCGCCTTGAGTTCTCTCATCACCTGCTCGAGGCTCATGGCATGACCGCGCTCATTTCCTTCAGGGCCCCGACGGAACTCGCGCGCAAACCGTGCATACTGCTCCGCTATGGCGCCGTTCAGCAAGCCGACCACCGGCATCGCTGCTGGTTGCCGCGCGCGCACCGCTAGTGGCCGCGCGACCGTCGCACCGCCGAGAAACAATATGAACTCACGCCGTTGCATGTGCACCCGCCAGGACGACGCCTTACGCAATAATGTTAATCATAACTGGTTATAGAAACCGCCGTCCCGGCATTGTTCCACCAAGGGCGGCAAGCCTCCCGACTGATCTGATCCGCATCTTCACCGAGTGCAGTGAAACGCGCATGTCGTGTCTTCCGTGGGCTATGTCGTGCTTGCCTGGTTCGCTCTGCGCGAACTCGTTTGCAATCAGCCGGCGCTTCGACAATTTTGTGCGCGAGCTTGTGCTTCAACGAACAGACACATGGCGAATTTTCCAAATTGTGCATGAGATAGCTTGCCGATTGATGGTGCGGTGTGGAAGCCGGAAAGGAGTTTGCTCATGTCAACCTGGTCGAATTGGATGGGTAAATTTGGCTTCACGGCGGTTATTACGGTTGTGCTGGGCGCTCCATGGCCTTTATGGGTCCAGGTCCAGCAGACCCAGAACCCGCCGCAACAGCCGCCGCAGCAACAGCAGCAACCGCTTAGTCAGCAACAGCTCCAGCAGCTTGTCGCGCCGATTGCGCTCTATCCCGATGCCTTGTTGGCTCAGGTCCTGACCGCGTCGACCTACCCGATCGAGGTGACGATGGCGGCGCGCTGGTCCGAAATGGCGCGGCACTCGAGGATGCAATGCATAAGCAGCCCTGGGATCCGAGCGTCAAGGGATTGACGTCAGTTCCGCAGGTGCTGGCGATGATGAACGAAAAGCTGGATTGGACCAGTCAACTCGGTGAGGCGTTTCTGGCTCAGCCCGATGACGTGCAGAACGCGATACAGGCATTGCGTAAGCAGGCAGAAGCGACCGGCAATCTGAAGTCGAGCAAAGAGCAGAAGGTTAGGAAAGTCGCCGCGCCGCCAAGCACAGGGTATGTGGGCCCGCCCGAATACATCATGATCGAGCCGGTCGAACCCGACTACATTTACGTTCCAGTCTATGATCCTGTGGTCGTCTACGGTCCTGGCTACTGGTCACCGACGTACGTGCCATTCTTCTGGCATCCGCCCTGGTGGACGGTCGGGCCGGCATTTGGATTTGGTGCGGCGCTCTTCGTCGGTCCGGCGCTGTGGTACCACTACAACTGGGGATACGGCGGGTTTGCGGCGATCCAGACCAACACCGTGCTGTACAGCCAATTCAACAAAGTGAACATCAGTGGTGGCGGGCAATTCCAGAACTGGAAATTCGACCCGGCTCATCATGGCGGCGTGCAATTCAAGAATACAAAGCTGCAGCAACAGTTCGGCAATCTCGGCGGCAAAGGAATCCAAGGAATCCAGACCGGCAAAGAAATTCAAGGGGTTCAGACCGGCAAAGGAATTCAGGGAGTCCAGACCGGAAAAGGAATCCAAGGGATTCAGACTGACAAAAGTGTCAAAGGAGTCCAGACTGGCAAACGCATCGAAGGGGTCCAGACCGATAAGAGCATCAAAGGTGTCCAGACTGGCAAACGCATCCAGGACGTGCAGAGTGGCAAACATATCGAGGGAGGCCAGACTGGCAAGCGGATCCAGGGAGTCCAGACTGACAAACGCCTCCAGAGCGTCCAGGTTGGCAAACAGATGCAGGGAGTCCAGTCCGGTAAACAGATCCAGGGACTCCGCACCGGCAGACAGATCCAAGGCGGCCAGGGCGGTAAAGGTGGCCGGGGAAAAGATTGACCAGCTGCTGCCGAGTATGAGGTCAAACTTGCTGACACAGCTTCCGTGGCGAGTGCGGGCCGTCTCATGGCCACAACAAGGATAATTTTGCTTTCCAACGGGACTAGCAAAGCATGGTGGACGAAGTCGATACACAGCCTGGCGAGTTCACCGAAATCAGGGTGACTTTGCCGCGCGTGGCTGCGTTACTTTCCTGAACGGTCGTAATTGTCCCAAATGTCCGCTTTTGGCCCAAAGCGGACGCCACACAAACATGCAATTCACGTCCGTGCGACACCCGCCTGTCTCCTCAAGTGTGTGGCTCAACGATAGATGTACTCGACCTGCCGCGTCGATGGTGCGACGAGTACTGGTAGATTATTCACATAGGCGTAGCCGTAGTCTGTGCCTGGCACCGGTGTAAGCGCCACGCTCTCCGGCAGTCCGACGCCCTCGACCACTTCACCGTTCAAATAAACCGGTGCGACCGGGTGGTTGGTGACGAAGGTGCCCACGGTGTCCGGCGGAGCGATAACAAGTCGCTGCGCGGGGGCCGTGCGCGCGATCAGGGTCCCGGTGATTGCGGGCAATGTGACAGCGCTGCCGACTGTCTCAGCCGGCGCTTGATATACGACCGTTGGAATATCGGTCAGACGTTGCGCGACGGCCAGCGAACGGCCGGACAAACGCGCCGTTAAATACTGGGCATAGGCCCAGCCCTGGCGTCCGTTGTGACTTACTTGGCACCACAGGCTATCACGAATGCAGCCGATTATCGTTGTTTGCCCGCGATCTGGGATGGTGCCGATGATGCTGTACTGTGGTCCAGGCCCTGACCGCACGTTGAGAGGTGTCATGGCAGTCGCAACAGTCTCTGCCGAGACCGGAACGGCCACAGCAGCACTCAGTGTGAGGGCGGACACAAAGAACGTTCTTTTGTATCGCATAACGATCTCCTTGTAGTCGGTGGGTGTTTTTGTAACGTCCCGCCCGTTTCGCTGTTCCGAAGAGTTCCCGGAACTTTTGAACTGCACGAGGGTCCGAGCGTTAGCAGGCACTAGCGCGAACAAAGGTCGGGGCGACATTAAGGAACACGCCATGACCACTCGGCTTCCGGTTCAGCACAACCGATTGACCAATGATGAACTCCATCCGGTTGTCTATCGCTCGATAATTGGACTGACGATTTGGCTAGTTCTGTCCGTATGGGCTCTATTCAGTCGTGGGGCCTATGAGGGGTTGACGCTGTCGGTGATCACGCTGTTCTTCCTGATCCTTGTCGGCATTCCGGTCATTCTTTGGCTGAGCTGGCGACGGAACACCGATCCCAACGAACGGCACGGCTACGTCGCCCCATTCCGTGAATGGAGCTCCCACTCGTTCGTGACCTGGACTGGCAGCGTCAGCGGCCGCGAGGCTGCAATGCAAATCTTGCTACCGATTGGCGCGGTCGCCTTCGGCATGACGATCTTTGGTCTGGTGTTTCTGTTTGCAGTGCCGCATCTCGGTGCGCACTAGAACGCGCGCAAAAGACTTGCAATCCTATTTGTAAACACAACTGATGAAGAGATTTTCACTGGCAGTTGTAAGACAAATTAAACTGATGCGTGGCTTGAAAGCGGCACCGCTGATGTAAGGAGCGTGGGCTCATCCTTGGCCGGGAATTTGCTGGCGCCCGACGATGTCCGCTATTGGTCCATAGCGGACATTCCGACCGCGACGCTCCTGAATGTCCGCTTTTGGGGATAAAAGCGGACATGCGGCCTCTCGTTTCGATTCCAAAAATTGATAAATTGATGAATACTGCTCGTAAAATGCGTTTATAAGTGAGCGCGGCACACCGTTCACCAACCATGGCTTCCAGTCGATGGTGGAGCGAGCTGGTGAGGTTGCCGGCTTTGAAAATCCATCCGCACATGCTGCGCCATGCCTGTGGCTACAAGCTCGCCAATGGAAGCGTGGATACGCGTACGATCCAAGCTTATCTGGGCCACAAATCGATACAGCATACCGTTCGTTATACGGAGCTGTCGCCAGCACGATTCAAAAGCTTGTTCCGCGATTGAATGTCCGCTTTCGGGGCTAATGACCCAAGCGGACAATTGTGGAGTAGATTATTGAGCGTCTATGGTCGTATGCACACGCTGCTATTTGCACAGGTTTGCGGCCGCAACACCGACTTGTACGATTCGAGCTTTGTCGACGCCGGCAACACCTACATATTTGAAAATCTGGTCATCGATCTCGCGCTTGCGTGCACCCTGGATCACGACGTCCTTGCTGCCGTTGAGTAGCGGCCAGAATGCAGATGCTTGTGGCTCCTTTGCCGCGTCCGGGCTGAAAGTGAAGTCCACGCCGGTATTGGTCAAATAAGCGTGCCCCGCAGGATCGGTGATCCAGAACTCTTGTATGGCCGATCTTTCAGCAACGCTTTTCAAAATCGTATTAATTGCGTCGCGCGTCATACCTGTTTTTTCTGCGAGAGCCACGAAATGTGCGGCCAACAGAGCTTCGCCAACCATATGCCGGCCCACCGTGTCCTCACAATCTGCAGCTTGTAAGGCCGAAGCGCCGGTTAAGAGCGCGAGAGGAAAGACAAACGTCACGATCAGGCTTCGAGTCATCATGCTGCAGGTCCTATTGTAAATACTGCGGCTAGAAGAATAGCACCTAATTCCTAGGATCGCTGGATAGGGCGACTTCATTTGCCATGGGCAGGAGCAACCTTTTGGTCAAGAGATGGCAAGGCGCACCGCCGGCCCTCATCGCGCGCGCCGACGAGATGATTGAATAATTTGGCGGACATTCCTCAACGTCCCTTTCGGGGGTAAAGCGGACATTTGCCAATTGCCCCTCTAGCGCCATGGTGCGATCATCAGACAAAATTTCAAGACAAACCCGCCCGGAGCAATGCACTGACATATCGCTCTCGATTGTGCGCCTGTTTGTAGGGCGGGATGCGGATTTTAGATGTGCTAAGCCCCGCGTGGTGGGTGCGCAGCTTCGCAAGAACCGATTGCGCCTCTTCGATTCTGTTCAGCTCGGCCAACACCGCCGCCCGGGTGAGGTAAAAATCGGGCATGGTAACAATGCGCATAAGCGCGGCGTCAATTCGATCCAACGCCGCCTGAAGATCATCGGTGGCGAAATACGCTAGTGCCAACACCCACAAGACGATTGCGTTGGCCGGTGCGCGTTGATCGGCAACGAGCAGTTCTTCAAGAATTGAAATCCCCTGTGCGATCTGCCCAGCGTACGAAAGCGATTCTCCTGTAAGCCTCAATGCCGGAGCGAAGTGCCGATTAAGATCAAGCGCCCGGTTCGCTTGCCTCAGCGCAAATTCCTGGTCGCACTCCAGATAGAGCGCCAGGGTGCCTCGGACCCAATGAAGAAAATCGCTTCCCTGTTGGTGCTCCAAGGCGAGTTCGGCCAAACTGATGGCTCGCTTGCGCTCATTGACAGGCAAGGGTTCGGTACCAAAGTTGGCCGCCGCGAATAACGCGAAGGCACGCATCCCAAGAGCCATCGGATGCTGTGGCTCGTTCTGGAGGACCGCATCCAGAATGACAGCCGCCTGCTCGTAGCTTTCGGGCGTCGCCGTGTAAAAGTGCCGTGCAGCTTGGGCGAGCCGGTCGCCGGTCGATAGTTTAAATGAGGTCTTTTCCGCGATACGCTGTCCATCCCAAGCGTGTAGCTTCCAGCGTACCGTCATGAGTATCAGATGCGCTACCTCGTCCTCCATCACGATAATATCTTGCATGTCTCGGTCGTAGCGCTCTGCCCAAATCTGCCGAGCATTCTGCGTTTCGATAAGCTCTGTCGAAATTCTTAACCGTGTGCCGCTACGCTGGATGTCTCCCCTGAGCAAGTAATCAATGTGGTGGCTTGCCAAACCGTTTGGCCCGGACCCAAGGCGAGCAGCCACCTCTTGACTGACGATTTCTATTCCAGTTCGCCTCGAGAGGCCCACTCGAATGGCGTCCGCAAGCCCAAGACTAAGTGTTTCCGGTGCATCTCCGATGCAAGCAAACGGCAGAACCATCAACCGTGGCTTAGTATCTGGCGATCTACCCACATCAACTGGCGCCCCCTGCAGGTCTGTACGAACTTGTGGCTCCGGCTCCTCGACCGCATCCGCGACAAACCGGACCCCACGCTTCGGAAACGTCCGAATAATGGATTGCTGTTTACCTTTGTCGTGCAGTGCGCGCCGTGCGGCATTGATCCGGGAATTGATTGTGGCATCAGAAACGATTCTACCGCCCCACACACTCTGAACTAGTTCGTCTTTCGCGACCACCCGTTTGCGGTTCTTCACCAGATAGACAAGAAGATCGAAGACCTGTGGCTCAAGCACTTGCGTCTCCGCTCCGCTCCTCAGTTCGCGGAGGTCGGTATCAAGACGGAAATCCTTGAACCTGAAGATCACCGCTCGTACCTACACAAAAAATCACGTTTTTCTGAACGGAAAATCAACGCGAATTTTAAGCGCTCCTTGGGTTGAAGAGCAAATTCTCTTTCCTGCGACTTTTCGAGCCAAGAGCACGACCATGAAACGATTTGCGGACGCTGAACTCATGGACTTCTTCAGCGATCTCCCCGACGTTCGCGGTCAGCGGTTGCCAAATGAGCATGAGTCCGCTGAAGCCCTATGGCAGCCACTGACCCGCCGGAACTTCGAACAATTCTCTTCCAGTTGGTCCGTAGGAAGATGGGATGTGACCAGCAGCGGTGCGGTATCGAACCTGGCCATGCGAGTCTGTTAGCCAATAGCATTGTGGGTCAACACCACTGATTGATCTAAGCTTCCGCGCGCCGGAAATTGTCGTGGCCGGTCTGACATTTGGAGTTCAGATCGCGCGACCGACCTTCGACAAAGGTTATGAACCAAAAAATTCTACAAACTAATGCGGTACGTCCGAGTTACTGGATCTAACCGGGGCGGACAACGGTCTCAACGGAAGGGATGTGACCATGTTTGACCTTGAACAATTCATCGCCGATTGCCGCGCCGCACTGGCGGCCGACAGATCGCACAAGAATGTATGCGAGGTCGTTGCTCGCGCGGTCTCAGAACCTGTCGCCATTCTTAAGGGATTGGGCGAACCAAAGCGGGCTGAGGTCCAGAAGCTCTATCATTCAGACGATCTGACGATCTTGAACGTGATTTGGGCGCCACGCATGACAATCATGCCCCACAATCATCAGATGTGGGCGGTAATCGGCATTTATACCGGTCGCGAGGACAACATCTTCTGGCGCCGCGTACCAGGCGATCCAGGCGGCAAGCTGGAAGCCGTGGGCGCGAGGGCCCTATCGGCGAAAGATGCTGATCCCCTCGGAGACAACATCATTCACTCGGTGACTAATCCGATCGCCCGGCTGACCGGCGCCATTCACGTCTACGGTGGGGATTTCTTCGGAGCCGAGCGCAGCGAATGGGATCCAGAGACCCTTCAAGAAGGTCGCTACGACGTGGCTAAGAACATGAGGCTGTTCGAAGAGGCAAATGCACTTTACCAAACCGGATGATACATGCCGGCGTGGCGCATTTCCGTCCGCTTTTGGCCCTTAGCGGACATCCCGCTCATTCTCTCGAATGTCCGCTTTCGGGGGTAAAGCGGACATGGCGCGCGCAATGCGAAATGTCCGCTTTTGACCCAAAGCGGACATCAGGCAACCCTAGCTGTCCGGTTTCGCATCTCGGCAGAGGCCAGATTGCTGCGCGTGCGATCAATATGTGACTTTAGTTCAAAAAAAAGGTCAGAGCTTCGCATCTGAACAATGTTTGCCGCCCTTGCGATGCTTTCCAGCTCGATGTGAAGCGCCTTCATCTCAGACGTATCCGGCCCCGACAACAACACTCTCGCACGAATCAAATGCCGGATGGAATTTTCGAGGCGACGATATAACCTGCGCACGCGATCGTGGGACAAGTCTTGGTTGTCCTTAAACAGCCACTCGTGATCCATCGTCGAGCCTTTCCAATGACCGACCGTCACCATCCTCGGTTCAGAAACGAGCTAACGGGCCGACTAGCACCTTTATTCAATCACCTGATCGGTGCTGGCGATGCTGCAGTTCGCTGACATAGAGTTCCTTGACAGGCGGAACAGCTCGGAAAAGTCGGACCCAAAAGAAGTGTAAACGACCAAACAGGAAAGCCAAGAAAATGGCACCAAGATAAATCTTCACCAGATAGGCATTCCAACTCGCGAGTACCGTTTTGTGAATCAAAGCATCGGAGTCTGTCGGAAGTCGTGGCCCAATCGCTAAGACTTCAGATGTCATTCGGAGGAATCCGGCAGCGGCAAACAATGGAATTACAATGACTAGGGCGGCAAGTAAGCGCTTAATTTTTTGCATAGCGCGGAACCTCCGCAGCGTAATCCAGAGGCCGAGACATCCGTGAAGCCAACCGGGAGCCAAAAGCGCGAGTTGCATACCCTGCCTGCCTGCCGCGAGTAGATTCGCAATGATCAGCGAGTATGACGGCGTTATCCCAAAGAGCGCGTCGCCGAGCCGCGTTGTCACGGCATGGTTGATGAGCAGCAGCGGAAAACTAAAGCCAGAGGCTAGCCGGATAACCTCGACCCACGGCAGCCTCCAAGAAAGACGACTGTACAGGGCCCAAAGTGCGAGCAAAAAATGTATCGCCACTGCCCCATACAGAAGAAGTGTCATTATTGGGGTCCGCCAGAACACCATTTCAAAGCGCAGGCCAGTTTCCGCAACAGCGAGCGAAATGATGCCGAGCCCATGGTTGAGAAGATGGATCGCGATGTAGGCAAACATGACGATGCCTGACAGCAGACGCAGTCGCCTAAGCGTGAAAAAGCGAAACACATCCATCATAAATATGTCTCTACATTCGGGCCGGGTGCTTTAGCAGCAGCAATCGCGCGGGATTTCAAAAGTGCGAAGGTGGTCTTCTTTGTTCAAGGTGCTCAAAACGTCATCATGTTGCTTCTTCTGCGGTTGGAACCTACGCAGGAGTAGACTGCCAAACGGCTTGCGCTATTCCGGATAGTTGGGGGTCAATACTTCACTTCTGGATAACGAGATTGCGAAGACCACTTGGGAATAAATCTCGCTTAACGCTCATGATGACATCCGGTGCGAGTGCGACGAGTTCCGCCGCCAATTTTCGGATGTGATCGGCTTCGATCGGGGCCGAGCGGTGGTCATCGATGCGCGCGACCGCGAACGGACGTCAATGACATCTTTGTGATGTCAGTGCGACGCGGAAATAAATCGTCGTCACGATCAGTCTGGTCTCTGTCAACGCAAACTCGTTACGGGAGACTCAACGATGACAGAGTTCAAGAAATGTAAACCGGAGCGCGGCCTGAAAAAGTTTTTCGCGCTTGCCGTTCTGATGTTGCTTCAGTTCACCGGCCCGGACGGTAATCCGGTTTACGTTGCCGCTGCGAATGTCGCCGACGTGTCGGCGTCGGGTGGAGGCTATCTAACAGCGCGCACGCAAATCCGCACGGTCAACGGTTCGCTGTACGTGCGCGAGAGCCCGGCGGAAGTTGTGAAGAGGTTGCGTGATGAACAAGGTTGAGTAACGAACATGTCGAAAAGAAAATCACTAATGAACGTTGTTTTTGCAGGAGTCGCGGCCTTCCTACTCCTGGCGGCGACGCCGGTCTGGGCGGCGGATGCTACCGTCAAGATCGCAAACTTCACGTTTGGTCCGCAGGAATTGACGGTGAAAGCGGGGACCACGGTCACTTGGACCAACGAGGACGACATCCCGCACATAGTTGTGTCGCCCAACAACTTCCGCTCCAAGGTGCTCGACACTGACGGTACTTACGCGTTCACATTCACGACGCCCGGCACCTACAAATACTTTTGTTCCTTGCATCCACACATGACGGGAACAGTCGTTGTGGAGGCGGCGACCGGAAGTATCACCCCGCCGTGACGCATCAAATTCGCAACGCAGAAACTCCAGCAGAGACGCGCGATGGCGACCATGCATTAAGGCAGTGAACGTATGCAGCCAACCAGCGCGACGATGCTCAGACCTGAATTCAATCGCTACTGCGAGGTCGTCGGCCGGGCTTCAGCGATCGTCGCCTTCGTCAGCATGGCATCGCTCATCTTGGCAGCAACTGCGTTCGACGTTTTGCGCTAGCCGGTTCGAGCCGCGGCGCCGTTTGTCCTATGTCCCTTTTACCCCCCAAAAGCGCGTATTCGGCAGTGCAAAACAAATGTCCGCTAAGGGCCAATTGCGGACATTGCCGGAAATTATTTTAGGGCAAGGACCACCGGCCCAGAGACCGGGTCCGTGACACCAAGGCCCCCACCAAGGTCTTCAAGCGTGTCGCGAAATGAATCAAGCGTCGCAATCATATTGGGTCGCGCATTCGCAAGTGCATCCATATCAGTCCATTCAGCTATTATGCAGAAAGTACGGTCACCAGTCTTAATCATATTGGCGTGCTTAAGGCCTGGCCAATTAGCTTGGACCTTCTTATGAGCATCGAGGAATTCTTGCTCGCGGCCAGGCTTTACTTTGAAACGGACAGCGTTGAATGCGGTCATAGAGGTCTCCCAAGAATGGTTGACATTCAAGTGTAGCTCATGAAGACCCTAATGATGTACCCGCGCCAAGGGTCAAAAGCGGACATTGCGCTACCTTGTCGGCGCGTTAGTCCGCAGCAATTCAAGCGTCCGAGGGTCTGCCTTGCCACTATAGAACTGGTTTAAAGCTTCCGCGAATAACAGGCGGTCGGAGTCGTCGGACGCTGCTTTACCAAACAGGGTAAGGCAGGATCGAAACTTTAAGTCATCCGGAGTGCCGAGGATTTCCAGCGCCGACCTGCCTTTATGGCCCATCATCAATTTCACATCTTGCCGCAAGCGTCTTCCAAGAATGGGGTCAGCCAGATAACGTCTGGCCTGATCCAAATCACAGATGGCGTAGCGCTGCGCCATGACGCTGTACCCCAAGCCTGTCAATTGCGGAAAGATGAACCACATCCAGTGAGTGCGCTTGCGCCCGTCGGTCAACTCGTCAACGACTTGGCTATAAACTTGGGCTTGTGCATCTACAAAGCGAACAAGATCAGCCTGAGTCACGGACTATCCTCCATTTCGTCGGCCGCCAGGTATCGGGTGACGTTGTGTTGAGAGGCGCGACCACGGCAGTTGGCTCTGTGCCCGCGCGCTCAGGGGCCAAACCGCAGCAAAACCGACAAGACCGATGAACTCGCGCCTCCGCATACGCCACGCTTTACCAGCAGGATAGGCACATCATATCTGCTCAAACCTAACACCCGGTAGGGCAAACCGATGTCCGCTTTGGGTCAAAAGCGGACATAATATATCAACATCGGCCCCGGCCGCAGTGCGGTCCTGATGACAACCTTTTCACACAGAGCTCTCCAATGAAAACCTACAAGATCGCAGCTATTCCCGGTGACGGTATCGGCACGGAAGTCGTCGCGGCTGGCGTCCAGGTCATGAACGCCATTGCCAAGCGTGACGGCGGGTTCACGTTCAAGTTCGATCACTTCGATTGGGGCGGCGAATACTACAAGAAGCACGGCCGCATGATGCCGGAAAATGGTCTCAATCTGATCCGGCACCACGACGCCATTCTGTTCGGCTCCGCCGGCCACCCCGAGATTCCGGATCACATTACGCTTTGGGGATTGCGGCTCGCCATTTGCCAGCCCTTCGACCAGTACGCCAATGTGCGGCCCACCCGCATTCTGCCCGGCATCACGTCCCCGCTGCGCCATGTGAAGGACAAGGAGCTCGACTGGGTCATCGTGCGCGAGAACTCAGAGGGCGAATACGCGGGCGTCGGCGGCCGCGTGCACCAGGGCTCACCGCTGGAAGCGGCGACCGATGTGGCAATGTTTACGCGCGCCGGTGTCGAGCGCGTGATGCGATTCGCTTTCCGGCTCGCCCAGTCTCGGCCGCGCAAGCTGCTGACGGTCGTCACCAAGTCGAACGCACAGCGACATGCCATGGTGATGTGGGATGAGATTGCAGCCCAGGTGGCGCAGGAATTCAAAGACGTCACTTGGGACAAAATGCTGGTCGACGCGATGACCATGCGGATGGTGATGCAGCCGCAGACGATCGATACCATTGTGGCGACCAATCTGCATGCCGACATTCTGTCCGATCTTGCGGCCGCACTCGCCGGCTCGCTCGGCATCGCCCCGACCGGCAATATCAACCCAGAGCGGACCTTTCCGTCCATGTTCGAACCAATCCACGGTTCCGCCTTCGACATCATGGGTAAGGGCGTGGCTAACCCAATCGGCACCTTCTGGTCGTCTGTGATGCTTCTTGAGCACCTGGGTGAGAAGCCTGTAGCCGAGCGTCTCATGAAGGCGATTGAACGGGTGACGGCTGATCAGCGTTTTCACACGCCCGACCTCGGCGGCAAGGCCCGAACAGCTGAAGTGACGGCAGCCGTCATCGATGCCATTCATGGTGCCAATGCCTGAGCGCTAAATCCAAGTATGGACGGATGCACACGCCCAAGCGAACTCTGCGACGCATTTTTGATGCCGCCATGCGTTCTTGTTTTGATTAGAACCAGTCCTGAATGACCGTTTATGGCCCTTAGCATATAAGTCGCTAGTGAACCCGAAGCGCGCTTCCGAATGTCCGCTTTCGGGGGTAAAGCGGACATCGCGTTATTTTTCAACCTGATTTCGTTCGGTGAGCGGTAGCGCATAATGCGCCCGACTTTGCCGACTCGATTCGCGCACGTAAAAGACGATTCGCCGCCTCACGAAGGCCTGCCGGCTCGTTTCTGCTTGGGTGCCGCATCCGGGGTTTGAACGTTAGGATATTCAGCTGCCAGATTCGCGGCGCCCGTTCTCGGTTGGTCCTCTTCTGGCTGTGCTTTGAACGGCGCTGGAACGCCGATCGTTTGTGACACCGGCAGCGGCTTCGGCTCCAGCCGATTGCTCACCAGGACCAGCCCGCCAAAAAGAACGGTCCCGACAACCAGAAAGTAGGACAAAATTGGCATTCGCATCGACTGTCTCTCCTAACGGGGCATCAGCTTGTGTCTATGGAGTTATGCCTTAGCGGCGTCTAGCGATCTGTGTCGCAGATCACATCTGCGACGAATCCGCAGTGGCTTGGTCCTGCTCTGTGGCGGCATCTGTAAGCAGGTCGCGGCCGGCCACCAGCCGCAGAATGGAACTTTCCTCGGTCTACCCGTACCGCTAGTGCTGCTGGTAAGCGCCGACGAGGTGATCGAATTAGTTGTGACTGTCCGCTTATGGATCTTGGCAGACATTTTAATCGCGCCCACAACGGCTGCTATTGGGGGTGGTGCGGACTTTGTTGTTTTGCCATGGGAGCAGATCGTGATTGGAATTCGGCCACGCTGCATGTCCGGCGGGTAAAGGGCGGGTGTATTCGTGAGCGAACACGGTGGACCATTCACGACGGATAGCTTCAACTGGATGGTCAAGCGGGCAGGGAAGAAGGCAGACCTTCCGTTTCAAGTACATGCTCACATGCTTCGCCATGCTGCAGGCCGATGGTCACGATACCCACTCAATCCAGGACTATCTCGGCCACAAGAATATCCAGCACACCGTGCGCTACACCGAGCTGTCACCGACCAAGTTTAAGGATTTCTGGCGCGACTAATATTGTGATCCAATGATTTTCGAGGGTCTTCTCGTGCCAAAGGTTCCACATTTAATAGCGAGCACATCACGATCTAATCGACCGACACACCGTCGATTGGATGACCGTCTACATCAAGCAATTACTGCATACATCCAACGCTCACAACTGTGTTCACTTTAGGTTTGATGATAGCGATGGCCTTCTCGATCCGGCGAGTCGCGCCTTCGTCGGGCCGCGTTTGTCGGCATATTCTTTGCTATCAATCGGCGCAACATGCGGTGGATCCTTGTCGAGATACGGTCGCCCGATCCCAAGCTCTTTTTCGTGCGCATCGATCCACTTCCATAAGATTTCACTCCACCTGCATCTCTCCGCACGTGTCTCGCCCTTTACGCTCACGAGATCGGCCGCAAGCCCAAAGCCATAGCCACCGCGGCGGCTCCCGCCATGGTATGAGCTGTCCGGCGCAGCTTTGTCGCCGCTTGCGAGCTCTTGCCGGTAATCATCGCGGAATCCGCTGGTTATCCCAGGCGAAAGCCCGGCGTCGTCCATCGCGCGAAGCGCATCATACAGCTTCCGTTTGAAACCCCGATCCATGCCTCCGATCACGTAGTCCTTCAACGACATGCCGGCTTTCTGCGCGGCTATCGGATCCTTCCACGCGAAGTCCTGGGTGATGTACTTCGTCAGAGTTTTGACGACGGTCCGCGTCTTGCCCTTGTTCTTGACCTTCACCTTGATCCGCTCCGGCACCTTGACGGTGTCGACCTTTGGCGTCCGCTCGTATAGCGACCAGAGGTATTGGTCGATGCAGACGTTCGGCTCGAGGCACGCATCGAGAGCTTCGGAGCTTACGGCCGGCCTGGCGGCATTCCGCACCGGATCAGTCGGACTCACCGCCACGACCAGCACGGGTCGCGCCGCGGGCCGCGGCGTCGGAGGAGGGTCGGACAAAGCGGCGCTGCCGCTCCCCATATCGGCGACTTCGACCGAGCCAGCTGCCTCCTTGGCTTCGTTTCGTACCGCATCAGGCGTGCTAAACGACGCGATTCGCACGCGTGATGCGGCGGGCCGCGGCATCGGACGACCGTCGGACAAAGCAGCGCCGCCGCTTCCCTTATCGGCGACGGAGACACCGACCTCGCCCAGTGCGGTTGTTTGAGGTGCGTCGAAGTGCTCGGCGCGGGCGGTAGCAGATGTTGCCCGACTGACCTCGATCGGCGCTCCAGTGCTCTCGATGCCGGGCGAACCGAGGCCAGCGAGCCCGGCAGCAACCCAACCGGCGAGAACGACCGTTCCGCACAACGCCGCTAATACAGCAAGTCGCCGCGGGCTCTTCACCCCCTCCTCCGTCTCGTCCAAGGCTCCGCGTGAAAAAGGCAGGCTCAAATATGGTCAGGCAAGGAAGAAAAACTGTAAGCTGTCATCTTTCTCAAATGGGTTGCCAGAATACAACTCGGGTTTGAGATAATGGTTAAACTGCTGGCCCTGTCCTTTCCAAAAATTGGTGGATCGCGGTCGTAAGTCCAAGCGTCGGAAGCCTCAGGGCCGCTGCCGCCGCCGGACTGGCAGTCGTGCCCCTCAACCGGAGTCTGCTTACGCCTCAACTTCGCGCGCTTGGAGCGGAAGCCGAAATGCCGGCGCTGCCGCACGTAGAGCTCTTGGTGTTTGTTCGTGACGATGGGGAACAACATTAATGAGTGCGTCCATAGAACGAACTCCCGAGGACGCGCACACACCGTACATTGCTGACCGGGGAAATGCGATCTGGTGTGGCTAGCTTTGAGCACCTTAGCATGTTGGCATCCTTGCCATTTACCAGAAAATATTGGTGGAGGTCTTTGTGTCACGCTATCGGCTGACCAAAATCCAAATTTGCTTTGACTCTGGCGAAGCCTTTAGCGGAACCGCGCACTACTTGCTTGGTGAGAAACTTAGCGCGCTCATCACTCGAAACGTGGACAACCCGAATGTCATGATTTAGTGGTACTCGAAAAAGTGAAATGATGCCCCGCAGATTGCAAGGTCAGGCGCAACGATGAAAAGTCGTTTGGCAGTCATCGCTGCCATAGTGGCTGGCGCAGGCGTGCTCTCCGCGTGCGCGACAGAAAAGACTGACACTGCGCGCCGCGATTATGATCGCTCGGTTGCAGACCTTCAGAACTGCATCGCAGCCAACCAGATGAGCGCATGCGAAGCGGAGCGCCGCATCATGGAGGCCAATAAAAGAGTGCTGCAGCGCCGTCGCCCCTCATACTGAAGAGCAGTCGACCTTCTGAACTTGAAGTAGCCGATTACACCGACGGGCCACTGAGACATGCGCGCAAAACAAATGTCCGCTTTGGGCCAATAGCGGACATCGAACCGGCACGGATCACATGCCGGTTCGTTACCTGCTTTGGCTGTCTTTCTTGAGCAATCCAAGCGCGCGGCGCAGCGCCGGACATGACGGCTTGTTTAACGCGCATGCAAGAAGTGCGTGGTGCCGTCCTGTTTGATGCGTTCGAGCAGGTCGACTTCCCACGATAGATAAGCACTCATTGCGGCCTCGGTGTCGTTGGGCTGCTCGTAGGGCTTGAGCCAGATGTCGACCGGCTCGTCGGCCATCTTGGAACTAGTGGAGAGCGGGAACCCGGCCGCCGTCCAGGCGGCGTTGCCCCCTTTCAGCCAATGCACTGGCCGCTGCGTTAAAGCCTGGGCCTCGGCGACAGCGAGCCTCGCGAGAACGCCATCCTCGCTGGTGAGGATCACCTCGCCTGTGGGTGCGATCTTCGGCAGGGCGCGATTGAGTCTCGACCTTATTGCGAACCAGGCGCCGGGGATGTGGCCGCGCCGGTAATCCGGGCTGCGCGACAAATCGATCACGCTCACGTCGTCGGCTCCGAGCACGGCCGACGGGTCGATTGCTCGGTCCGCCGCCGCGGTGCCGAGGATGATTGTTGCAGGCCCGCTCGTTTCATTGCCGGCCTCTGGCAGCACGAATACTTCATGCCACCCCATCTGTTTGAGCCAGGAGGCGGTCATCAGCGCGCGGACCTCCTTATCGTCGCTGAGCACAATGCGGGCGCCGAGCGTGGCAGCATAGATATCGGTCGCCTGCACCAGCTGGCCTCCGGGCGCAGAAATGGTTCCCGGAAAATGCCCGGCTGCATATTCATCCGGATTGCGCACATCGAAGACATAAGTCGTGCGAGCCGAGTCAGCGCGGAAGCTTTCGAGTTTCTCACGGCTGATACGCTCAACGCCGAACTTTCGCGCGACCGCCTCGGCTGCCGATTTTGCCCACGCCAACCCACCGCGCGATAAGGCAGGAGCTCGATCGGACTTGCCGCTGTTGCAGCTGAGGCCTGCCAGGTGCCAGCCCATGGTGCCGTTACGCAGCGCCACGACTTTGTTCGGCACACCAGCATTAATTAGGGACTGGGCACCGATGATGCTGCGCGTGCGCCCCGCGCAGTTGACGACGATCGTAGTATCGGGGGAGGGCACGATGTCGCGCACGTGCAGCACCAGCTCGGCTCCCGGCACATTGATTCCGGTCGGAATCGAAATATGCGAATATTCGTCGAATGGCCGGGCATCAAGGACTTTCAGGTCGACGCCGCCGCGTATCATGGCGTCGAGTTCGGTCGCGCTTACACTCGGCGTGTTGCTGTCGTGTTCGACGAATTCGCCGAATGCCTTACTCAGGACATGCACGCCCGAAAACGTCACAAAGCCGGCCTTCTCCCAGGCCGTGACGCCGCCATCGAGATATGAGAGATCGGTGTAGCCAGCGTTGGCAAGTGTGGTCGCGGCAGGCCCCGCCAGGCTGTCATTGTCGTCCTCGCACAGGACGATGCGGGTCGTCTTGCGCGGCACCAACCGCGCGAATCGCAGCTCCAGGCGGCTGAGAGGGACATTTCGCGCCCACAACAGATGATTTTGCGAGAAATTCAATTCCTCGCGGACATCGATGAGCGCCAGCTCTGCACCATCGCCGAGCATGGCCTTAACGGCGTCGGCGGTGGCGGGATGCGCAACCGGAATATTTGGCATGGACTCTCCGTTGTCATGCGTGGGCTTGACCCGCCCATGCCGCTTAGGCGGGCACCGCGCCTTGCTAAGCGAGATGGCCGGGACAGGCCCGGCCATGACATTGAAACGATTGCATTAGTCGCTACGTCGCCTGCTGCGCGTACATTTTCTCAACCGCGCCGGTCTTCAGGTCGATCTTCATGCGGTCGATCTTATCGAGGTTGGTTCCGGTCACGCGCACGAAGCGCGCACGGTCCGGATAATCGATCGAGTGAATGGCGCCATTCTGGTAAATGCCGGCCTTGCCCGGCGTAAGCCGGTATTTCTTGATCGGCTTGAGCTTGGCGTGCTTGGGATCTTTGCCGTCGTCCTCGCGTTCCCACTCGGTCATGTCGGTGTATTTGGTCGCCTGGCCGTAGATCGCCCAGGACGCGCCGTGGTCATGCGGCGGCGAGACACGGGCTTTGTCATTGATATGGGCGAGGATCTGGAAGCCGAGCTTCGGGTCTTCGTACAGCACCTTCAGGCCGCTCGGTACGTTGTCGCCGCAATATTTCTCGATGAAATCCTTGTTGGCGAGCAGACGTTCGAGATTCTGGCGGACCAGTTCGCGCCCGGCAGGGCCGGGATCGCGCGAAAGGGTCGCACGGCAATCGGCGATGAATTGGTCGAGGTCATAGGCCATAGCGTCCTCCCGGGTATGGGCCACAGGTCTTATTTTAACAGCCGTTCGTCCCCGCGGAAGCGGGGACGAAAGTTACAAAGCACGCTGGATGCACGCTTGCGTGGGCATGATCGGGATGCTGCCCCCACCGCATCCGACACGGGAGGTCGTGGCCCTACATTACTTTCTTCACACGGCCCCACGTCTTGAGCGAAATCCGCTATGGTCATCGGATATTTTGTGCAGTCGAGGCATCGAAACGGAGTGACGCGCAACGACCGCTGCCGGGCAGCCGCGCACGCGTGTGAAAGAGTACTTCAAATGCAGTGATCTGCCGGAGTTCGACAATCAACAGGCCGCAAATGCGGTGCACTACATCAAACGCAACGCCAATGGCAGGCAGCTGTTCTTCATGTACGTGGCGTTCATGAAGGTGCACAATCCAAACTTCCCATCAGCCGATTGGAAGGGCAAGTCAGAACAAGGCAACTTCTCTGGCTCGATGATGGAGTTGGATGCAAACGTCGGGAAGGTCGTGCAGGCCGTCGGTGATGCGGGCATCGAGCGAAACACCATCGTCGTGTTCAGCAGCGACAACGGTCCGCGGGTGGACGCTTGGCCAGACGCTGGCTACGGCCCCTTCCGTGGTGCCGAGGGAACGCCATTTGAGAATGGTTGGCGCGTCCCCGGTCTCATGTGGGCACCCGGTCGCATCCCAGCGGGCACAGTCCTACACGGCATGATGACATTGTTCGGTGCAAATGAAATGTCCGCTAAGGGGCGATTGCACTGCGAAATGTCCGCTTATGAGCCAAAGCGGGTGCTCATGATTCTGGAGGTTCGGAGTCGGTAACAATTGCAAGGATGTTCAAGGCGGCAGCAAGGACCAAGACAACGGTGAACAGCGTGGTCCACATGGCGAAGGCCCCCCTTGGCGCGGACGCGCCGGCTACATCAACGCCAACCTGGAACATAGTTCTCTAAATGGAGCAAAAATAAGGGCCGCAACGGAGCGCGGCCGCAATGAAGGTACAATGGTGAGCAAGGACCGGCGAATGCCC
>Ga0126375_10000039_pt1 | contig 25019 bp, 34 predicted proteins | sample PanSoiMetPlot_14_FD_109577 | JGI IMG/M metagenome (GOLD analysis project Ga0126375, IMG submission 109577) | Tropical forest soil microbial communities from Panama - MetaG Plot_14 | ecosystem: Environmental > Terrestrial > Soil > Tropical forest | place: Panama | collected 2016-02-17 | reverse complement strand
GCAACGGAAGACGTTAGCGACCTACGGCCGGGACGGGGACCCGTGGGCGTTTGTGCGGGACTGCGTGTGGACGCGGGACGAGGTGACGGGGCGCGTGCGGCGCTACCCGAGCCAAGCCTATGCCGAGCTCTTGGTGCGGCGCTGGCAGGAGCAACCCTTGCTGGCGGTGGCGAAAAGCCGGCGGATGGTCGTCACCTGGCTCTTCGTGGCGGTCAATTACTGGCTCGCGCGGTTTTGCGGCAATAGCAAGGTCGCGTTCATGGCCCGCAAATTGGGGAAAACGGAGACGGAGGGATCGGCGGAGCTCGTGCGCCGGGCGAAGTTCATTCACGAGCATCTGCCGGCGACCTTTCCGGTCTGCGAGGTCGAGTATTCCATCGGTTTTCTTCGGTTCCCGAATGGCTCCGAGATCGTGGCGCTCGGGGAAGGCGAGGAGCAAGCGCGGCAGCACACGTTTACCAGCGTCTTGGCCGACGAGGTGGCGTTCTGGGATCACGCGTTTGAAACGTGGGTGGCGTTGCGGCCGACGATTGAGGGCGGCGGGCGGCTGACGGCGGTCTCGAGCGCGGGGCCAGGTTTCTTTAAAGATTTGGTCCATGACCAGCTCGGCTAGGGGAGCGCGGGGCGATGCCGACGATTGCCGACGGCGTGCAATTCATTCTCGACCATCCCGAGGCAAGGACGCGCTGCCTGCTGTGCCGACGACGGGCGCGCGTGCTCGGTGTCTTCGTGCCGGATGATTCGCAGCTCGCCCGACTGCGTCCCGACCTGATCGCGATCGCTCCGCCCTGGCACGGCTTTCGTGACACTGCTGCCGGCCTCGTGGCGATGCTGGTGCACGCGAACGCGATTCCCGCGGCGCAGGGCAAGCACTGGATGATCGGCTACGGGTTATGCACTCGGTGTGCGAAGCTCCCCGACCGCAACGCGTGCGTCGAAGCGCACATTCTGGACGAGCCCTATCCGACGGCGGGGTCAACCTAATGGCCACCGACCCGTATGTCGGCGATTGACGCCCTCGACGGCCAATTACGCGAGCTGCGGCGGCTCGTCGCCGGCGCGCGGGCACTCTGCTATACGGGCCCGCCGCGACGTCCGCGCGACGTCGCCCGCCGCATGCGCTACACGGTTGAGGTCGAGCTGTCGCTGACGGTCAAGGTCCTTGACGCGGCGCAGGGGGCCCCGGCGACCCGCGAGACGCCGCCTGAGCCCGACTTTGTGTACCTCTCGGTGCACTTGGGGGCCCTGGAGGTGACGGCGTTTCTCCCGCCCGAGGTCTTGGCGAACCTCGAGGACGACGCGCTCGAGCGGCTGCGGCGCGCGGCGGACGAGCCCTAGCTGGGTGGAGGCGTGAGGATGCGCGCCAGGTCCTCGAGCTTGCGATCGAGGCGGGCGAGGAGCTCGTCGGTCCGGCGGCTGCGCGCGTCGCGCTGGGTAAAGCCGAGGATCACCTGTTCGACGAAGCGGTCGACCTGGGCGTGGAGCTCCTCGACGGCGGTGGCGAGCTTGGCGACCTGGGCCGTGAGCATGTCGAGGCGTCCAGCCTGCGTGAGCAGGATGGCCTCGATCTGCTCGAGGCGGTCGAGGTCGGGGCTCATGGCGGTGTTACGCTACCGCGCCCGGCGGATCGGTTGCAAGGCGCGCCGCGCGCCGCGCCAGCGACCCAATGCCACGACGCCGAGGAAGGCCGCCATGTCCTCGGGGTCGTCGTAGGGCACGAGCTGGTACGAGCCGTCGCGGCGGAGCTGCACGCCGAGCCGGGCCGGCGGCCCCCACGGCACGGGGGTCAGCACCCCGCCGCCCGGGGGCGCAAAGTACATCCCCTCGAGCGCGTACCCGGCGGTCTGTAAAGCGTACGTTGAGGCCATCTTGGCTGTCGACTTGCGCTCGACGACAACGGGGCGGTTGCCGGGCAAGAGGCCGACGACGTCGAGCGTGCCAGCATAGCCGTAGCGTGGGTGGTAGAGCGGGACTTGCGAGGCGACCGGCGTAAAGCCCTCGTGCTCCCGAAAGGCCAACCAGGCTTCCACGTAAGGCATCGCCTCAGGGTGCACGCTTCGCCAATCGAGGTCATCGGCATCAAGGAGATCACAGCACGCGTCAATGTGGATGCCCCTCGCGCGGGCATGCTCAAGCACGGGGCGGGCAACGACTGAGTAGTCCGGCGTGAGGCCGGCGTCTTCGAGGAGCTGCGTCACGCTCGGCACAAGGGTGCCGTCGACCCGGTAGGTATGCGATGCCGGGTCGAACGCGAGCACGCTTGGCGCGGGCTCGGAGTCGCTCGAGACGGTCGTCACCGCAGCGGCCGACGCGGGGCGGCGTAGCTGCGGCGCACGAGGCGCGGCGCGGGGCGGCGCTCGCCCGCGAGCGCGGCCTCGACGGCGACCGGGATCTGCGCACAGAGCGCGTCGTACTGCTTGTACGAGCAGTGGGTGACCTTGCTACGGCCCTGCGTCGTCGCAACCCAACCCGCGAGCCAGTCGAGCGCGCGGGTAAACATGTCCTCATGCGAGTCGTCGGGCACGCCTTGCTTCTCGACGGCCTCATGGAGGAGCGCCATCAGCCGCCCGATGCGCGGCTTACTGAGAGCGTCACTCGGGGCCGGCTCGTCGCCAGTGGGGCGTGCCTGGGCTGCAGGAGCCGGGCGTGGCGCGCCCGCCTTGCGGGCGGCGACCTCGGCGACGGAGCGGCGGAGCTGGTCAGTCAGGTCAAACTCGCCTTGTGGGCCCGTGGGCGCTGCGGACGTCGTCGCCGCAGGCTCGCTCTGCCGGCGCGGAGCCTCGAAGGGCCGCGGCTCGTCGGCGTCGGCGTCGCGCATGAATTGGGGCATGTCCTCGAGGTCCTGCGTGAAGATCTCGGAGAGCCCAGCGCAGCGCAGCACGGCGTCAGTTTGCGCCGACTTCTGGCACATCTTGACGGCCTTGTTGACGTCGCCGAAATCCTGGTCGCGGTGGCGTGCGCCGCGGCCCTCAGCGACGACGACGCCCGCCGTAGTGACGAGCTCGCAGACGAGTGTCATCAGCCCGGCCTCGCCGCCGAGCATCTCCCAAGTTTCGACGTCACGCCGGAAGCGCGGCCGAAGCTGGAGTAACCCGCAAATCTTCTCGCTCCCAGGCTTGCAGAGCGTCGCCTTGCCGCCGCACGTCGGGCACGTCGCCCCCGTGGCGTTCGTCGCATTCGGGCACGGCGTCTTCGCATTGCGCGGCCCGACCTTGCGGTGGATCACCATATAGTCGATGCCGGCGACGAGCCGGTTAAACAGCCAATCGACGAAGAGGCCGCGTGCCTTGCTAAAGGACTCGAGCTGCGCGGCGAGCGCCTCGGGATTGCCGAGCACCAAGCCCTCGGCGACGACGTCGGGGACGAGGGCGGGCGCGGTGACGGGGGCGGCGGCGACGGCCTCGGCGGGAATGCTTTCGGCTTCCATAGCTGTCTCTTCCTTTTCGGGCACCGTGTGATATTCCGGGGTTAGCTTGGCACTCTTTGCTATCCCGGGGTTACGCGTGCAAGCGGCCGCGTTGCGCTCGGGGGGCAAGCGCACGTTTGCGTTACCCGATCCGGGCCCCGATGCGACCGACGCCGAGGTGCTCTTCGAGGAATTCCGCGCGCGCCGGCGGGAGCTTTCCGGGGAGCGGCGGCTGTACCTCGCGGTCTTCATGGGCGTGCTACTCGACCTCCACCGCTACCCACGCGGGACCAGACCGTACGCCCTGGCGTGGCAATGGATCATGGATGACCGGGAAGACTGGCCGCTGGCGTTCCGGCCGGCGTGCGCGGTGCTCGACTTGGACGCCGGGGCTGTGCGCCGCCGGGTGTGCGCGGCGCTCGCGGTGGGGGCCCCGTGGCTCGGGACGCTCAAGAGCCGCGGGCATGTGTACCGCGGGCGGTCGGCGCCGGCGCTCTCCGTGGCGTAGCGCATTAGCGCCGCCCCCCACGCGCCTCGGGATGGCGCCACGAGAGCTCGCGGGCGGCCTCGGCGACCTCCTCCGGGTCCAGCGTGAGACCGCGCTCCTGGGCCGCGTAGTCCGCCGCGACGCGCCATAGCATCGTGAAATCAACCGTCGTCATACCCTCTAAGACTACCGCCGGGCCCCAATAGTGTCAAGTCCGATAGTATTAGGCCCTTGCGTATCGTGCCGGCCTCTGGTACAGCCTCCGGCATGCCACGCGACGGCCGCCGCCAGCTCCCGAGTAACATTGTCTATCGCAGCACGCATGCCGCCGGCGGTCCGTCGGCGCTCACGCAGGCCCTCGGGATTTCCCTCCAATCCCTTGCCCGCTGGCGGCGGGAGGGCCGCGTGCCGGACGCACAAATCGTCCTCGAATGGGCCGCCCTCGTGCATCCGGGCGCGCCTGAGGCGCAGCTACGGCTTGCGCGGCGGCTTGCCGGACTCCCCGCGGGGCCGGGGCGCCCCGCGGCTAAGGATCGGAGCTAATCGCTCGCCGCCGGTGCGGAGCGCAACCCAATCTTCGCAGATTAGTTGGACCAGATCGTTAAACGACCGGCGTTCCTCGAGCGCCGCCTTGCGAAGCGCGTTGTCGAGCGGACGACGGAAGCGCATGTGCCGCGTGACGTAGCTCCGTGGTGGCTGTGGTGGCCGTCCCATGGTTTTGTGCGCGTAGCGGAGCCGTTTTCGGCGTTCAATCTTCCCGTTATGCACCGTTTTCGGCATGTATCATGCGTAATCCGGGTTGACAGCTTTTGACAAGCACCGTACAAGCGCCGACGCACCGACGCGGTAAGAGATGGCAGGTCTGCCAGTAGACTCAGCGCAGGGGTGGTGGGGAGGGGACGGACGAAGGACCCGAGCGCAAAGGGGGCCAGCAATTCGTGCGAGTGGCGCGGCACGATGATTTCCCGCTTCCCACGGTCGAGGCCGTGTCGCGCTTACCGCACCACGTCCTCGCCGGCACGGTCATGCAGCTCGCGGCGTTGACCATGGCCGTCGGGGCGCGCCTCAAAACGGATACGCACTCGACGCAGTCGGATCCGACCGACGCTGTGTCAAAGGCGGAGGCTATGGAGCTCTTGAAACTCAAGAGCGAGCGGTGGCTCCGCAGCCCCGACGGGAAACAACTGCGGTGCGCGCATCGCATCGGTGGAAGATGGATGTATTCCCGCCGGAAGATTGCGGCCTTTCACCGCAACGAGCCGATCACATGAGCCGGCGACAGCGTTACGGGCTCGGCCGGATCTTCCGCCACCGTCGCCACGGTGTGCCCTATGGCAACTACGTGGTCGAATTCTTCGTGCGCGGCGTGCAGCATCGCGAGAACAGCGGCACGCGTGACGCGCAGGCCGCGTTACGCATTCTCAAAGCTCGGTTGGGCGAGCTGGCCGCAGGCCGCCCACCCGCCCCCCACGCCCGGCAGGTCACCGTCGAGCGGCTGTTTGACGACTTGGACGCACGTTACACGTTCGAGGAACGGCCGACGCGGAAGAACCTGCCGGGTCACCGGGCGGCGTGGCGCTCGGCGCTCGGGGCTGGGTGTCTCGCCGCCGACGTCTCGACCGCGACGCTCGAGCGCGCCGTGGATAGCTGGCGGGGCAGGGTGGCAGCCGCGACGATCAATCGCCGCCTTGAGGCGCTGCGCCGGGCCTATCGCCTCGGGGCCCGGGTGACGCCCCCGACGGTGCTGCACGTCCCGGCCTTTCCGCCAAAGCTGCGCGAGGACAACGTCCGCGAGGGATTTTTCTCCGACGCGACCGTGGTGGCGTTGCTGGATCATATCCGCACGGGCGATCCGGTGCTGGCCGATTTCCTCGAGTGGTTTTCTTGGCTCGGCATGCGGCCCGGCGCGATTCGTGACCTCGAGTGGCCGGCGGTGGATCGCGAGACGAGTGCCCTGCGCCTTGTGCGGGGCCAGCGGGCGAATAAGGGAAAGCCGCGGTGGGTGCCGCTCACGGGCCCGCTCGCGGCCATCATCGAGCGGGCGTGGGCACGCCGCGTGGCCTACGCCCAGGAGACCGGGCGGCTCGTGCCGTGGATCTTCTGGCGCCGCTACGCCGGTCAGCCCCACCCGGGGCTCGTGGCGGGCGACCCGGTGCGGATCGTGGATTACCGCAAGGCGTGGCGCAGCGCGTGTCAGGCCGTTGGCTGCATCGGGGCGATTCCGTACGACCTCCGCCGGACGGCGGTGCGGAACCTCAAGCGGCAGGGGACGGATGACTCGACATGCATGGCCATTACGGGGCACAAGACGCGCAGCATGCTCGAGCGCTACCACATCGTGGATGATGCGGCGGTGGCGGCGGCGCTGGAGCGGACGTTTGTGGGGCGGGGGCCGAGCGAGGCGGCGGATCTCCGGCGGATCTTGCCCGGCCCGGGACGGCAGCAACGGGCGGGCGGTGGCCGGAAGTCTGCGAGTAAGCGGCAATCGTAGCCACTCACTGCCGGCTACTGACGGCCTGCATCAGGCTTCGAACCTGAGGGTCGGGGGTTCGACTCCCTCCGGGCGCGCCACCGACGTCGAGCGATTTCGCTCCGTTAGCGGCAACCATTGGTCGGTCTGTGCGCCGGCGGGCGGTCCGTCCGGCGGATCTGCGGCGGATCTTGCCGCGGAGGAGGTGCGGGGACATGTGGGCTCGGCTTGACGACGCGATCCTCGACAATCCGAAGATCATCGCGGCCGGACCCGTCGGCCTCCTGCTCCACGTCGCAGCGATTACATGGTGTGCGCGGAATCTCACGGATGGGTTGATTCCCAAACTCCGCATCCGCACGCTTCTCCCGCTCGATAGCATTGGGACAGCTATCCCAGCCCCGCCAGCCTGCGGCCCGGAGGAAGATCGGTTCGACCCGATAGATGCCGACGAGGTCGCTGACGCGCTGGCGACGATCGGGCTGTGGCACGACCGCGGCGCGTACTGGGAGCTACACGACTATCTCGTCTACAACCCGCCGCGCGCGAAAGTCCTCGCCGATCGGGAACATGCGCGGGCCAAGAAGGCGAAGCAGCGTCTGTCCCCGGATGTGTCCCCGGATGTGTCCCCAGGTATGTCCCCGGGGGACATCGGGGGGGACATTCAAAATGTCCCGACCTATCCCGTTCCCGTACCCGTATCCGGATCCGTACCGGAAGAAAATTTATCGTTCGCTTCGCTCACTCAGGGCGACGGGGCGTCGCCCCGCCCGACTGAATTGGGCTTTGTCCGCTTTTGGGCGACCTATCCCAAGAAGCGCCACAAGCCTGCCGCCGCCCGGGCATGGAAGGCCGTCGACGGAGCGCGCCACCTCGAGGCGATCGTCGCCGGGGTCGAGTGCTGGAAGGCCAGCGAGCAATGGGCGGGTGGACGGATCGAAGATCCGTCCACGTTTCTCCGCCAGCGGCAATGGGAAGACGCGGTGCCGACTGCCCCAGCCTCAACGGGCGTCGAGGGCATGGCCGACCGGATCCGGAAGAAAGGGCTCTTATGACCGATGCCGATCTCCAAGCATTCAGTCGGGCGCTTTTCGAGATCGCCGTCGTGTGCGGTCGGCATAAGCTCGAGGACGACGTCGCGGCGGTCTATTTCCGCCAGTTGAGCGATCTCCCGCGCGAGCCATTGCTGCGCGCCATGGCGAACTTCGCGAAGACGGCCGAGACCGGGCGCCGTTTTCCCAGCCCGCGAGAGATACGGGAGTGGGTCAGCAGCACACAGACGCAGCCGCACGGGCTGACGGACGACGAGAAGACCGCCGTCTGGCTGCGTGTGAATCCGGCCATGAATGCGTGGGAGCGCTCGGGAAAGCCGGGCTCAGCATGGCCCACGTTCGAGGTGACGTGGCACGGTGCGCTGGCCGATCTCGGTCTCCTCCGTGCCGCGAAGCCCCAGGACCGGCAGGACTGTTGGCAGCGGTGGCTGTGGCATGGCGCGGTCAATGCCGAGGAGGCCCCGATTGCCACGCGTGAGCAGGTCGAAGCGATCTTACGCGATGTGATGCCGCGGACCCGCCCCGGCCCGTTTCGCACCGCGATTACGGAGATCGCCGACCGCATCGCCGAGGCGCGCCGCGACCGCGACCCGGGCGAGGACGGCTGAATGCTGGTCAACGGCTCGCGGCCGATGGTCTTGGCCGAGCTCCGCCGCCCGCCGCGGTGGCGGGCCGTGGCCGTGCTCCTCGGGCTCTATTGCTGGCGGTGCGGGCGGTGGTGGCGCCATGCGCTCATCTGCCCGCGCTACGGCCGCCCATGAGGCGGACCGTGGGGATTGACCCAGGCTTAGCTGGCGGCCTCGGGGTCCTCGATGTCGACGACGACGGGAGCCCGCTCCATGTCGAGCTCCACCGCACGCCGTCCATGCCCGTCGTGCGCAATCGCAAGACCCGCAACGAATACGACCCGCTTGGCATGCGGGCGCTGCTTGCCCGGCTGATCGACGGCCGCGCGCCGGCGGTGCATGTGGTCGAGGTCGCCCTCGAGGCCCAGGGGGCCCGACCGGGGCAAGGCGTCGCCTCGACCTTCCGCACCGGCCTCGGCTTCGGCTTGTGGCTCGGGCTCATTGTCTCGGCCCGCGTGCCCTACCGGATCGTCGCCCCACTCGTCTGGAAGCAGCACGCCGGGTTGATCGGGGCCAACAAGGCCGCGTCCCGGCTCCGGGCGCAGGAACGATTCCCGAGTCTCGGCCCGATCGCGGCCGCCAACGAGGGCCCGGCAGAGGGCCTCCTGATCGCCGCCTACGTCGCGGCGACCCGCACCCAAGGACCCCCCCATGCGACGCCCGAATGACCCGACCTATGCCCAACTCGCCGCCCGGATTCCGGCCCGCCTGCACCATGCCGTCAAGCTCGCGGCCTTTACCGCGGAGGTCACGGTGCAGGACTGGATCGCGGATGCCCTCGAGGCCCATCTGCGGCGGTGCCAAGGCCCGGGTCCAGCCAAGGCTCCGAGCCCTGAGTCGGCCTGATGGCCGAGGAGCCGCTCCGCTTCCCGTTCGAGCGGGACGAGTACCGGCACGTCCTTCTCGCTCGTGCGGGCCTCTGGTGCGTCGTCGAGCGGACGTGGATCGGCGACGGCCGACCCCACCTGCCGCACTACGAGGTTATCCAGCTCCGCCGTGTCGGTGCACGACGGTGGCCCGACGGGCGCACGACCGCTCCGCACGAGGCCTATCCGCCGCCGAGCGGCTGGGGCCGCGAAGGTTGGTCTGAGCCGACGCTCCGACATGCTCGCGATCGGTGGGAGCGCATACGGGTCAAATTGCACGACGCACTGCCCGAGTGGCGGGACCTCGGAATTCCAGATGACGAGGAAGGGTATCGGGCTTGGAAGGAGGGTCGCCTCCCATGTCGTATGGCCTCTGCGCCAAGCGAGGGCATTCTCAGAGAGCATCCGTGACGGCAGAGAAGCCCGGCCGCCGCTGTGCCCACTGCCACCGGCCTTTCACCCCCCAGCGCCGGACAGCCCGGTACTGCTCCCCCAAGTGCCGAGTCATGGCGTGGCGCATCCGGCAAGGAGGCGAGCGTGGATCCTGACCAGCCACGGGTCTTCATCAAAGGCCAGGATCAAACTGAATTTCTCACTGAGTGCATCAAGGCCGGTGCCCCCTTGCGGGCGATTGGCAACGCCCTCGGCGTCTCGCGTGAATGGGTGCGAATGTGTGCGGCAACGATCGGCCTGCGGTCGCGTGCGAGACAATTGGGGCGCGTGCGGCGACTGCACCAGCGCTATCTTGAGCGTGGATTACGCCCAGCACAGCAAGTCGTCGCGGACTGGTGCAACGCCCATCGCATCGCCGTCAAAATCGTCGTCACTCAGGGTCAGGCGACCTACTGTACTGGCGTCCTCCATGTCGGCCCGACGGAGGTGGCGATCTGCTGTCACGCGACGGGGGCCGCGTATCAGTTCAGCGCGTGGGGCCGCTATTTCCGCTCGGGCCACTGTTACCGTCGGCCGGCCTATGTCTGCTATGTCGTCAGTCCAGACCGTATCTTTTGCGTGCCGCACTGGGTCGTGCGCCAGTACGGTACCTCGTTGTACTTTCCGGAGAATCACGACGGAATCTGGGAATGGGCCCGGATTGAGCGCTCGTTCTTGATGGATCCTGCGATGGCCCACCAGAGCGTGCAGGCCGCTGCATTGAAACTCGCGGCGCAACGCTGGCGGCTCGCGCGCAGGAAAACGCAGTGCCCCCGCGGCCACGTCTACACAAGCGAAAGCGTCTATGTGACGCCCTCCGGTGACCGCGGTTGCCGACCATGCCGCACCCTCGCGTCAACGCGCTCTAGGCAGCGTCACCGCGTAGCTACTAAAGGCCCCTAGAGGCTCGCCGAGACGCTAGGATGGTCGCGCTGGCCTATTGGGCGGTCCTCGTCGCCGTGATTGGCGTGGGGGTCCTCGTCGCCCTCTATGCCGCCATCACCGTCGCCACCGTGCTCGGCACCCTCGTCGCCATGGTCGTCGCCGGGCTCCGGGCGTGGTGGCGCGCGCGACACGTTTAGCGTAACAAGTAGGTCTAGAGGGTATGAGCACGCCGGTCTCGGAGCATCCGATCGACCCGATCAGTCAAGCCCTCGGCCGAATTGAGGGGCGCTTTGACCAGTTCGAGAAGCGCGTCGATGATCGATTCCGCGCGGTTGACGAGCGGTTCGCGACCCTCGAACGCTATATGCTGTGGGGCTTCGGGATTACTTGGACCCTCGTCATTGCGACGGGAATCCTCGGCCGATTGGTCCACGGATGACCTGTTAGCGTTACAGGTAGCGTCTAGAAGGTATGACGCTCTTACGTGCTCTCTGTGCGAACTGGCTTGGTGCACTGCTCCTAGTCGCGGGAGCGACGCGGCTCTTGGTGGGCTTCCTAGATGGCCTCTTTCCCCCTCCTGCCCCCATGAGCCCGGAGGAGGCGGCGCGTGTCTTGGCACGCTTGAAGCGCAACCCACCGCCTCACGATGCGCGTTCTCGCACTGGGCGGGGGCTTGCTTAGAACGACGGCAAGCCCGCTTGCCACGCCCGCTCAGCGTACGATTGACCCCCCAGCCGCGCCGCCGCCGGCGCCGCCACGCCCATCGTACGTGATAAGCCGCCGCCAAACGCCGCGAATCGGGGGCTGACGAGTGCTTGCCGCGCCACAAAGGGCGCCATGAGGTCGCCGGCGGCGACGGTATACCCAAGGCCCGGGACGTGAGGGAGCCCCGCATACTTCGCCGCGGTCGCCGCGGTACCAGCAACCCCCGGCAGCGCCGCGCGGCCAAGGGAGATATCGCCCGCCCGTAAAACGTCCTCGAACGCAGCCTTGTGCGACCCAAAGAGCGCCGTTTGCGTCTCAGACCCCAGCGCCTCGTACTGCGCACGCATGGCCGTGACGGGGTTGGCACTTTGCGCCGCGGAGCGGCGGGCTGAATCGACCCATGCAGCAGCAAGCGCAGGCCGTTCAGCCTCGCTCGCTTGCTTCGCAATCGCTTGAATGGTCGCGGGGGTTTCTGCGGCGAGGTTCGTCGCATCGCCCGCGACGCTCGAGAGCGCATAGCGTGTCGGGAGCTGCTGACCCTGCGCGCTCACATATTGCGCGTGCATGGGGGCGGCCGGGGTACCCGCCGCCGCGGCGTCGAGCTGACCACCGAGCGCTTGGTGCAATTGCTCGACCGGGGCGATCTCGCTCGCGGCGACGCCATTCGAGCGCATGCCGCTGACCCAGTTCTCGACCTGCCGCTGGGTACTCATAAGCTGCCGATAGTCGGCTGGGGCGCCGCCCGTCAGGGGCCTGACCACGCTGTTAAACTGCGCGACTTGCTCGGGCGTTGCGCCAGCCCGTGTAACGGCATCTGTGGCCGCCGCGACGTGTGGGTCGAGCCCCGCCGTCGACACTTGGAGCCCTTGCCCGGCGCTGCGAGCAGCGTCGAATGCCTGGTCTGTGCTCGCTCGAACACCCTTCGCGGCTTGCGACGCCAAGTCGGAGACCCTCGGGGCGGCAGTCTCGGCTGCTTGCCCGCCCGTCGCGAGGACGGGCCCGGCCTGCTCGACAGCCGTAAGCGTGGGAAAGAGGCGCCCCGCGGCGTACTTCACGACCGGGGCGGCGAATTTGGTGAGCACCCCCATGCCGACATCCGTCGCCGCGCCGAGGGCTCCTTGCTCGGCGATATTCGCCGGCGAGATCTCCTCGCCGGCGAGTTTCTCGCGGATTGCTTCGCCGCCGCCCATACCAAGGCCGGCGCTCGTCGCGGACAGTAGCCAGAGGGGCAGGCCAATCTCCGGTTGCGCAATCGAGAGCGCCAGCGGCCCCGCAACCGCCATCGCCGGGGGAATCATGTTCAGCCACGGGGTTGCCCCCGGCGAGGGCACGGCGACCTCTTGACCGGACGGGGTCCAGCGCTGCGTCGTTGGGGGTGGCCCAGAGGCGGGAACCGCAGAGACGGCGGGCGCAGCTGGAGGTGGTGTCGGTGGGGCCGGTTGCGCGGGCGGCATTTTGTCGGGGGAGATGAACCCCGTAAACGTGTGGCCTGCCTGTTGCTCCGCCGCCGCAGCGGCGTCGTGGTCGAGGAGTGTCGGCGACACGACTTCGCGGATCGTTTGCGAGCCGTCAGGTGCGGTTGATTGCAAATATTGCCGGTAGAATTGCTGCTCCTCGGCCATACGCTACTGCGCGGGCTGGATCGTATAGCGTCGGTCGACGAGAAACGGGCTCGTGGTCGTCGTCGTCGAGCTCGTTGGTGTCGCTTGGCTCGAGATCGGTGCGCCGGTTTTTTCGTCCCACGGGTACGGGCCAAAATGTACCGTGCTCGGATCGGACATGCGTTCGTTGATAAACTTCCGTTGCTGGTCTGGCGTCAAATCGGCCGGGTGCATATTCGCGAGCGCGGCTTGCACGGAAATGATTTTGTCGACCGTATCGGCCGACGAACGTAATGCACTCTCGTATTGTGCGGGCGTTGATTCGTAGCCGGTCGGCAACGGCAGCTCACTCTTCTCGCCACCCAACGCGGCATGAATGCGTGTATTCAAATCAAGGAAGCGTTGATAACGTGGGTCGTTCCCCGACCAGAACCGGCGCAGATACGGCTCCACGTAGCCGACGTACCCGGCACGTTCCTTTGGCGTGTACCCGTTGAGGAGGTCGTTTATGTCACTCCGCACCCGATATGCCTCGTCAAGTTCCTTCGTTTGAGGAATCGAGCCGAATTTTGACGCCACGTCTTTCTCAACCTCGGCCCGTCGCCGTGCCATCTCGAGGTCGGCTTCACGCTTCCCGGGTGTCTCGCCTGCAAACGTTTTGGTGCCCCCGCCGAGCCTCGGTTCGATGGGCTGCGTTTGCGTGAAGGTTTCCGTGCCGACCGGCATCCCCGGTGGCGTCGCCGCGGGTTGCGCTGCTGGTTGTCCCGCCGGCGTCGGCGTCCACGGCACCGCGGTTGCGGGCACGGCGGGTAACCGTTGCTCGGCAGGTGCGGGCGGCGCCCCGCTCACAATGCCGCCGAGCTCGGCGCCCGGAACGAGCTGGTAGGGTGGCGGCTCGGCGCGTGCGACCATGATGGGCGCGGGGGCGGCCACGGCCGGTGCGGGCGCTCCTTGCCACGGCATCTGGAACGGTGACGGCCCGGCGGCGGCAAGCAGCGGCGGCGCGGTGATTGGTGCGGCCTCTGCGCGCGGTGCCGGTGCGGGCGGTGGGGGCGGCGCGACGGGCTCGAACGATCCGTCCGGGCGTTGGCGCACGATCTCATGCGGTGGCGGTGGAGGCGGTGCGGGAGCTGCTTGCGACGCGGGTGGTGGTGGTGGCGGTGGCGGAGGTGGCGCGGCTGCCGGGGCCGGTGCGGGTGCCGGTGGTTCGGCGGCCGGTGGTGGTGGCGTGACCGGCACTGCCGGACGCACCGGGGCTGGTGGCGCAGGCCGCGCGGCTGGCGCGGTCGGCAAGGGTGCCACGCCCACGGGCTCTTGCTTCACGTTGTAGTATGTCGGCACGCCGTTGACGGTGCGCCCGGTCGGTTTCGTGACCTCGCCCGGCTGCCGCACGGCCGCCGCCTGATTCGGGTCAGTGTATTCGCCCTGGACGGGGCGCTCGGGCGCTTTAACCTCAAAGCCGCCGCTCGGGCTCGGCACGACCACCCCACCAGTCCGCTGGGCAACGACCGCCGCCGCATTCTGGTCGAGATAGTTGCCGCTGATGTACGGCGAGCCGACCGTGACCGCGCCGCCCGGGAGCTTGTACTGGACTTGCGAGCCCGGGCCCGCTTGCCGCACCAGCTCGCGGCCGGCACCAACGGCTTGCCCCATTTCCTCCTGGGAGAGCGGCACGCCAATCGAGAGCTTCGATTGCGTGCGGATCGCGGGATCGTTGCTCGTGAGCCCGATCATCGTCGCGCGATCCTGCTCGGCTTTCACTTGCTGGGCGTAATCGAGCGGGGCCACGCCGGGATACCATGTGCCGCCCGTCGGCAAATAGCGGACATCTTGCGGTGCGGCCGCCGGCGGTGGCCCGCCGCCGCCGGCGGGTTGCGCGACTTGCGCTTGTGCCGCCGCCGTCGGTGGGGCGCCTTGTCCGAGGCCAAAAAAGCCCGCGGTAAAGGGGGCGTCGATGAAACTGGCGCGGTACGCCGGGTCGGTCATCATGCGCTGCCGCGCGAGCATGTAGTTGGCGAGCCCGCCCCCCTTGATGCTGGCGAGCGCCGACAAGAGCCCAACGCCGCGGCCCGCGATATTCTCGACGGAGCTGAAGCCGTCCATCAGAAGCCCTTAAAGAGCTGCCCAATCATGCCCATGATCGGCCCGGGCCCCATCGGCGGCGTCTGGTCGGGAAGATACTTCGGGCCCCGCAACGGCTGGACACCGCTCACGCCGCCGACAATCGGCGCGAGCGACATGCCGCCCTGCCGCTGCGCGTTCAGCTGGTCGAGCGCTTGCAAGAGCCCACCGATGCCTTGCCCGAGACTCGTCCCCGCGCTCGCGTTGGCGAATTGTTGTGGCCCGTGCACAAAGCCCTGCACCATGCTGTTGAGAAACCCCGGGCCCGTAAACGTCGAGCTCGGGCCCGCCAACTCGACCCCCGCAGGCACAGGTTGCCCGAGCGCGGCAATCCGCTCCGCCTCGGTCGGGACCGCGCTAAAGAGCGACTTTAAGCCCGTGCCCACACTCTCGAGCCCCGAGAGCGCGCTCTTGCCAGCGCCCCCGAGGGCCGCGCCCGCCGCAGTCTCGAGCCCGCTCCCGACGGCGCTCGCGGCGCTCCCAAGTGCCGAGCCGGCACCCTCGGCAGCTCCGCCAAGGGCACCGAGCATGCCGTATGCGCGCGCGACCGTGGGACCACGACGACGATGGTAGCGACGGCTATCGTGTGTCATAGGATGTTCGATTGTTTGCTCGATTGCGCCGTCGTCGGCGCGGTCGCCTGGAGCATCTGCAGCCCCGGTGTCATGCCGGCCGTGAGCAAATTCATCAGGTTGCCCGCTGATTGCATCGGAAGATTGTATTGTTGCATGAGGGCTTGCCCGAGTTGGTTGACGGCGGCGGCTTGCTGGCCGGCGAGCTCGGGGCCCGTCATGAGCATCCCGGCGCCTTGCTGCGCGGCACCCCCGACGTTCTGTGCCCCCTGCTGAATCGCCTGCAAATACGGGATCATAGACTGGCCGAGGGCGGCCTGCCCGGTGGCCGCTTGCTGCACCCCTTGGCTCGCGCCGGTGAGACCTTGCAAGCCTTGCTGCTGTAAATTTCCCAAGCCCGAAGCCGCGGCCCCGACGTTCTGTTGCGCTTGTGATTGGATGTTGCCGAGCCCGCCCGCAGCCCCCGTCAACCCCTGCAACGTCGCTTGCCGCTGCGCCGCTTGATTCTGAGCAAACTGGTACGCAAGATCGCGGGACACGTCGGCCTCGGCTTGCGCCCCAGCGCCGCCGGCCTCGAGGCCCCGGGCGGCGAGCCCCGGGCGGACCTGCGCAAGCGCCCGGCGGGCGGCCATCTGGTAGAGATCCTCCTGCGCAATCGGGGAGGCGGCTTGCTGCGCGTAGCGTTGCGCGAGGCTTAACGCCTGCCCGGCTCCGGTCTCGGCGGCCCCGCCCTGCAAGAGCCCCTGCGCCCGGGCGAGCTGCGCTTGCGCGGCCTGCATCTGCGGCCCGGTCATGTAGCCCTGCGCTGCGGCTAAGGCTTGCTGCGCACCTTGCGTGCCTTGCCCAGCGATATTCTGCAGCGCGGGGAGCATGCCGGCGGCTTGGCCATAGAGGTTTTGCGCTTGCCCGAGCGCGCCGATATCGGCCTGAAAGGCTTGGTTGACGCCTTGTTGATACTGCGGCATGCCCGCCTGCGCCGCAGAAATCGCTTGCTGCAAGCCCTGGACGGCTTGCTGACCTTGTTGCGAGAGCTGCTGCCCGATCCCCTGCGCGCCGCCGATCACCCCCGGCGCAAATTGCTGGATTTGCTGGATCGCTGCGCCGAGCGGCCCCGGCGCGCGGCCGCTTTGAATGTCGGCCATCAGCCGTTGATACCGCTGCCCCTGTCCCGTGCCGAGCCCGAGGAGGAGCGGCGAGAGCTCTTGGCGACTGATGCGGCCGGCAAGCTGTTGCGGAAAGCCGCCATAGGGCGAGACCACCTGAGGCGTTGAGGACTGGCTGCCATACGCCCGTGTGAACGTCGGCGGCCGCACGCGATGGTAGCGGCGGCTATCATGCGGAACCATTACCGCTCTCCTCATCAGGGCCGGCCCAGGCCGTGACCTGCGCCATGGGGGCAACGTAGGAGCGCGCCGTTTCCTGCCAGCCGCGCCGTTGCCATTGCCGGTCGCCGGGCACGCTGCGGCACTCAACGTGGGTCACGCCGTGCTCCCGAAGGACCGTTAACCCGGCACGGACAAGGGCCCGTCCAATGCCGAGCCCGCGCGATTCCGGCGTGACATAGAACCATTCGACGAAGCAAACCGTCGCCGGCTGACCGACGGTGCGCGTGCTCACTTCCCCCACCAGACACCCCACGGGCGCGCGGTCGGCGGCCAGCACGGCGACGAGACGTGGATCTTCAAACAACCGCGCTGCGTAGGAGGCGGCATAGAGCGCGGCGGCCTCCTCGGGCGGCATGACCGGATAGGCACCGGGATAGGTGCGTTGATGCTCCCGCATGAGGGCGGCCAAGAGGAGCTCGAGCCCGTGGCGGTCGCCCGGCTCCGCGGTGCGCACGACGAGCGTCATGCGCGGCCCCCGGCAACCAGCTTCGGCCGCGGCACCGTGCGCCGCCGCCGACGGCGCTTCCGCGGTGGCGGTTCGACTGGGGCCGGCGCCGTCGGGGCCGCCGAGGTGGGTTGAGCGACGGCAGGGCGCTCGGCGACGCCGGCCCGAACGGCCGCGAGCGGTAACACGTGGTGGACGAGATAGGGGAGCCAGCCGCGAGTCGCCCATTGCGTATCACCGGCAATGGCGCCAATCTCGACGTGCGTCACGCCGAGCGCCTCCAAGTCGGCGACGCCGCGCGCGGCAAGCGCGCGGGCGAGGCCGCGGCCCCGCGCATCGGGCACGATGTAGAGCCAATGCGCGGCCCCAAAGACACGCGGCTCGCCGATGGCGCGTTCCGAGATCTCGCCGCCGAGAAAGCCGAGGAGCTCGCCCGTCTGGTCGTCCACGGCGACGTAGAAAAGCAACGTTGGATCCTGCTCGAGGCGGCGGGCGGCCAAGAGGGTGAAGCTGTCAAGATCCTCGGAGGCATGCCCGGGATAGGGCACTGGGTACGCCAGCGCGAGCTCGGCTTGCAGCGCCGCATAGAGGCGGCGGAGGCTGGGCACGTCGGCAAAGACGGCGGGACGGACCGTCATGACGTGGCGTCCTCACCGGCGCCATCCGTGTCGGTGGCGGGGGCGGCACCGAGCTCCTCGAGTGCGAGCACGGCGCCCTCGAGCCGGGCGCACATGGCCCGCGCCTCGGCGACGCCGCGACGGAGCTCGGCCAAGCGGCCGCGTTGCCGCGTGAGCTCCGCGCGATGCTGTTGGATCTTCGCCTCAATCACCTGCGACATCACGGGACCTTCTCCGCCAGTTCCCGCACCGCGTTCACGAGCGCGACGAGGATCGGGTGCATATCGAAGGTGAGCACGCCCTCCGTCTCTTCTTCGTCGGCCGGGTCCAGTTTCATGCGCGTCTCGGTGACGCATTCGGGGAATACGGCGCGAACTTTCTCGGCATCGAAACCGCAGGTATCAATGTCGTTTTGCTTAAGCGTGTAGCTGATCGGCTCAAGTTGGAGAATCTCGGAGAGGCCGCGCGTGTACCTCGCGACATTTTTCTTCAAGCGAATGTCGGAGGGGTTTTGCCACGCGGTGCCACTGGCCTTGATCGCCACCGCGCCCGAGATGGTGATATTGCCATTGTAGTCAAACCAGAGGCTACTCGTGGCGGAGGTGGACCCGAGCGGCGTCGTGTAAATATACGCGCTCGCCCCATGCGCCGTCGCCGTCCACGTTTCGTTTGCGACGAATCGCAAGAGTGGACTGGCCGCGTAGCTCGTGCCGTAGCCCCATCCCGTCACCTGCCCCAACACATCATTCAGCGTCGTCGCCGCGGGCGAGCCTGCCGTGCCCCGCGCCTCATAGAGATCGACTTGCCCCCCCGTAGCGGCCGTCCCGATCCCCTTCAGCGCAAGCCGCGCGATGCCGTTATCGACGCCCGGAAGCGTCAGATTGCCCGCGTTGTCGAGCGTAAGCAGAGCGACGTTGGCACCACCCGCAGGTTGTCGCGACACGGCGAGATTATCGAGGCTGATATTGATTACGCTCGACCACGAGACCTTAGTCGCATCATCCTGCGTTCCAGCGGCCACGTCGCGATTAACCGACATTGACAACCAAGTGTTCTGGCTGGCAACCGTGTTCAGTGTTTGCACCCGCGCTTTCGCGGTATTGCTCCCGAGAATCACAGACGCCGTCCCCGTCGCTGCCGCCCCACCGGGCACGCTGACCGTCTTCGTCGCATCGGTCGGCGTGAGCGTCGTGCCCGACACCGTCCACTTGGACTTCGCCGCCGCGACCACCGTCGGATTCGGCAGGTTCCCGCTCAGGTCCCCGCCGAGCGCGCCATTCCATGCCGCGTAGATGGTGTCGTGATCGGCGTCGGCCTCGCTCGCGAGAATATCCTTGAAGCCGAGCCCGACCTTTGCCTGATACGTGGTGACGCTGCCCTCTTTGAGTGGCCGTGTGAGCGCCATTTATCCAATCTCCCACGCCGCGATGCCGCATCCCGCATCACCGCTCACGAAAATCGTCCCGCCGCTGCCGGCAATTTTCACCTCGAGCTGATAGGTGTAGGCTCCGGCCGCGGGTACGGCGTCATACCAGGAGAGATTGGGCAAGGCCGACGCCACGGCCACGTTGCCCGCGCCCTTGACGCTCGTGCTGCAGATATGCGTCCCGTTGCGTGTCCAGCGCACCTGAATGAGCCCGCCGTCGTTGATGAGGTAGCAGAGCCCGTGATTGGTCGCGAGAAAGACCAAGCCGGCTGCGCGCGTGTTGAGCGCGGCGAGCGCGACCACGGGATTCCAGACGCCGGTCGCATTGTAGCTAAAGGTCGTCGGCATGGTCACATATTGCGTGTTTCCTTGGATGGCACCCGGGGCGAGTTTCGCACGTGTGACGGCGACGTCCGCGAGCTCTGACGTGCCGACGGCCAGCGGGGCAATCTGCGCGGCCGTGATGGTATCCGCTGCCAGCGCCGCCGCGGTGATGGCGCCCGCCGCAATGCCGGGATTCGGATAGCTCCCGCTTAAGCTGCCGCCCGCCGGGCCCGACGGCGGATAGGTCGTCGGCGCGCCGGTCACCTTCCCCCACGCCACGTTGCTCACTTTGGCGTCTGTCACGGCACCGTCCGCGAGTTTCGGTGTCGTCACCGCGAGGTCTTGTAGATGGGCCGTGAACACCGCACCGTCGGCGAGCTCGCGCGGGCCAACCGCATCGGCGGCGAGTTTTGCGCTCGTGACCGAGCCATCTTTCAGATTCGCGGTATCGGTGCCGTTGTTCCATGCGTCGTAAATCGTATCCAAATCGGCATCGACCTCGCCGGCGAGGATCTTCGTATAGCCCGCCGCCACCTTGGCGACATAGCTCGTCGTATTGCCCTGCTTCGGCGGCCGCGGAATCTTCGCCATTTATCGCGTCTCCCGGGCCGAGGGCTGGACACGCAACTCAAAGTCTCGGAGATCGCAGGGGAGCGCATCGACGTGCGTCAAGGTCGCCGTAAAGGCCCGGCCCCGGGGCTCTGGCACGGGGCATTCAAATTCGCTGAGCACGGTCCAGCGCATGGCAAAGTCGCTCACGTTCCAATCACTCGTGTCCCACGCGTCCCCCGGCGGGGTGGGGAAGACGAGCGTCCCCGACGCGGCATAGCCATAGTCTGAATGCACGACGATGCCGAGCGAGGTCGTATCGACCGTCTGCGCGATGATCCGGGCCCGCTTGGCGAGTTTCGGCGTCAACGGTTGCTGCGCATCGAGGAGTGCCGTGCGCAGCCGCGAGACAATCGCCGCAGAGACTTCGGTGGCCCACTGGCCCGTGTTCCATTGCGCCACGTTCCATTGCCCACCGCTCCGCGGCCCGATCGGATCCATGTACTCGTCGGGCTGGTCGAGGAGCACAAAAAACGTGCTCGAGCCGTCTTGCGCGGCCCAGGCTCGGTCCTCCTCATCTGGATGATCGGTCGCGCGGGCGGCCGCCGTATACGCCGGCGTCGTATGCGGCCCCCACCATTGCGGGGGATCGGTCAAGCCGTGGCGGAGGTCGAGCCACCATTCCTCGCTCGGGTCGCTCCCGCCGGCGGGCACGAGCGCCAGCTTATAAAACCCGCGATGAAAGATGGCCCAGGCCCGCGTGCGGAACGGCACGGGTTGTGCCCGCACCGCCGGCTCGATTGGCCAGCCCACGTCGCGTGGCTCGGCTTGTTGCGGGGTCAAGAGATAGACGCTGCGCTTGCCGCAGAAGAGGACGCCGACCGGGGTCGCCACGATGGTCCGGTCGCCCGGGCAGCCGATCTCGCCCGAGACCTGTACGAGCTCGCTCTGGGGGTCGTCGAGCGGGTCGCCGAAATAGAGCCACGTACTTGTGGCGGTGAAGATCCCGAGCGGCGACGTCGGGCTCCGGTTGGTCGAGCTCAAACTCGCGACGGCAAAGCCGGTCACCGGCGCGCCGAGGTCCGGACTCACCGCCGCCGCAGGAAAGAAGAGTCCTTGCTCATAGAGGGTCTGCTCGAGCCCGGGGACGAGCACACTCGTCGCCCAGGCCCGTCGGCGCGTCGCATCGAGGCCGCCGGCACCCCACAAGCGGCCGCGATGTGCGATGAGATGCGAGCCGCGCCGGACCACGCTCGACGGCGTCGGCACGCCGACGGATTCCACGGCCGGGTCATCCCACAAGGCGAATTGCCCCCCGGCAGGGAGCCCGGCGGGCGTCTGGTCGTGTGCGCCTTCAATCTCTTGGTCAACCCCCGCCAAGAAGAGGTGATACAGCAGTTGCCCCGAGAGGGCCCCGCTCGGTGCCGTGAACGCGATGCGCTGCCGGCCCGTGCCGCCCGTCGTCACCGTGCGCACGGGCCCGATCTTCGTCCAGACGCTCGCCGCGTGATCGTAGAGGCCCCACCGATAGCTATACGTCCCGGCGAGCACGCGCGTGGCATCATCAGCGGTGAGCGTCGTTGCCTGTCCGGTATCATCCAGACTCACGAGCGGCACCAAATCGGTGGCCGCGCCACCAAGGGGCACCTCCTTGATCGGATCGACGTCGCTGCCGACGTAGAGCGTATCGGCGACGACGGCGGCCCCGTAGCGGTTGTCGGTGCCTGCCGCGCGGGCCGCCCGGGTGCCCGGAAAGAGGCCGTTTGTGACGGGACTAAACGGGCTATCATCCTGCGACACGTAGAGCTGGTCTGCAGCCACCGCGTAGAGATAGCGATGGCCATCGGTTGCCGTGGTGTAGACGAGCGGGTCGCAACGCCCCGGCTGCGGGAGCCGCACCCAGGAGAGACTGCCGCGGCGCTTGCTCAGCACATAGGTGAGATCGGGCACCCAATTCTCGGCGTGCGTGAGAAAGCCCGGGGGCGTGAATGCGGGGTCCATGGCGAGCATGGTGCCCTGGAAGCGTCGGACGGGCAGCGGCGTCTCGCGGTCGGGGGCGCCCGGCATCTAGTCGCCTCGGTACGGCCGGCGAAACACGGCCGGGTCAAGTGGAATGTCGGCGCGTTGCGAGCGCAGCGGGGCCGCGCCGCGGCGGATGAGTGCCAAGAGATTATCACGACTGGCGGCCTCGGCTTGTGCCCGGGCGTCGCGCTCGTGCTCGAGCGCAAACACATAGACCGCCTGCACGAGGTAGTTATGATACGGGAACACGGGGATATCGGCGGGCTCGTCGGCGGGGAGCGGCTCGGGCGGCAAGCGCTTGTAGCGCAAGACGACATCAATCCGCCGGCCCGTCGGGTCGGGGGCGACGCGTGCCGTCGTATCGCTTCGCGACACCGCCCAGTAGAGCGGCACGCCGCCGGCACTTGAGCCGGCCGGCGGGGCGATCGTGGCGAGCTCCTCGGGCGACAGCTCGAGCGCAAACAGGTTTGCTTGCGGGCTGCCATCAATCGCGATGATCTGAAAGCCGTGGTCATCGGTCGCCGTGACGAAGTCGGCCGGCAAGGTGACCATGGGGCCCGAGAGCGTGAGCGGGGCCGAGACGTAGAGAAACGGCCAGTCGGCGAGCGTGTAGAGCTCGAAGAGGTGCTGCGCGAGAAAGTCGGCGGCGTCGGCGTCGAGCGCGCGGTTGCCCGCGCGGTTTAGCGCGAGGTCACGGATTTTCTGCCGCGTGTACCGCCCCGGCGGGATTGTCGGCACGAGTCGCGTCCTCCTCCGCGGGCGGGTCGGGCAGCCCGAGCTCTTGGCGGAGCTGCCCGACCGCGTGGTGGTACACTTGGCGTTGGCGTTGCTCGAAATGCGCGCCGGCGCTCAAGACGGCGGCGTTATTGGCCTGCAAGCGCTTGAGGGCCGCAGCGCCCGCCGCGGCGAGGGCGGCCTCGAGCTCGTCGGGCGTGCGGGCCGTGAAGGCGATTGTCACGTGCTCGTTCTCGCCCGTCGCCTTGACGAGCTGGCCGGAAAACGGCGGGGTGCCGCCATGACGCGTCGCGGGGCCTTTCGCCATCATGCCCGTTGAATCGCCCGCGCCCGCTCGGCAAACGGCGAATCGAGATCCATGGTCGGATGCTCGCTCTGCTTGTCGTCCATGCGCTGCGCCTCGACCTTGCGGGCCTCGTAGACGAGGCTTGCCAAGGTGCGCGCCTCGCAGTCCCAGACCTCGACCCGCCCGAAGTACACGCGCTCGTTGATCCGCGCATAGGTCTTGTTGGCGAGCATGGGTACGTAACGGTGACCCGCTCGCAGCCGGGATGGAGCTCCAAGTGCGTGGCCCGACGGAGTCGGCCAACGATGCGCCGCGCGAGCTGCTTGCTCCCCTCGTCGTCGTACTGCACGACGTCGCGCCATGTGTCGTTGAGTGCGCGCACGACCTCCGGGGTCAAATGGGCGCGGTCGTCGAGCGCGGCAGCAGCGACCTCCTCGGGCTCAAGCGGCGTCTCAGGCTCAAGAAGGTCGTCACCCGTGCCGACGACCGGATCATGGACCGCCCGCGGGCGGCCGGGAGGGCGTCCCATCGGAATCAACCGAACGCGCTCGAGCACTCGAAACGCCGGAAGAAGTCCGTGTTCAGAATGCACGTCTTGGTCATGAACTTGAAGCCCGCTTTGCGGCGCTGCTTGAGTGGGTCGGAGTCGCTCGCGGTCGCGGGTGTCAAGGTCGTGATGGTGCGGGCACCGAGCGCCGGCACCGCAAAGGCGCTTTTCCCGAAGATGTAGCCGATATGTACGTTGAACGCGGACGAGGGCGGATCAGCGCCGGCGGGTGCGCCGGTCGACGAGAAGCCAATGGAGACACCGCCGCTCACCTTGGCGACGTTTACCAAGAGTTGCGCCCCGACGGGCTTCGACACGATGCCCTGATAGAACGGGATGGTGCCGCCCTCAGCCGACACGTAGAGGTTATACCGGCCCTCGGGCGCGGTCGCGGAAATCGTGAACTGCACATCAAAGGCCGAGGCGTTGGTCACGGTGGCGGTCGCAATCTGCTTGCTATCGAGCCCGGTAATCAGATCGGCGAGTGCCGCCGTGACTTTCACCGACGAGCCGGCCGTGAACCCGGTATCCCCCGTCGGCAGCGACGTGATGGCCGCGGCGCTCACGCCCCCGGCACCGGTCGCCAAGAGCGAAATAATCGGGAGGAGGTTCGAGCGCTTCCAGCGCACGCCGCGCCAGCGGCCGACCTCCGCGTTCATCAGCGCCGTCGTCTCGGCGTACTGGTGCGACGAGACGAAGGTCGAGTCTTTGGCGAGATCTTGCTCGGTGTACGGGTCGAGGACCCCCGCGTACATCGCGCCCGGGAAGGAGGGCGCGCCGAGCTGGCGGAGCGTCGCGACGATGCCCGAAACGAAATCCGTGGTCGGCACGTCCCCGGCAGCGAGCGTCGTCCGCGACGTCTTGCCGCCCGGGAAGACGACGACCCCCGAGCCCATCAGCACCTTTTGGATCTCGCGGTCTTGGAGCTCCGCCGACGCGTTCCCGAGCCGGTCGGTCGCCGCCGTCAGCGCCGGGTGTTTCGTCGTCATCAGCGCGACGTCGGTCAAGGAGACGACCATGCCCCACTGCTCGAGAATCGCCGTCACCTTGTTGACGACGAGTGCGGTCGAGTCGGGCGTGATGCCCTCAGTGAGCGGCGCACCCGGCAGCGGGAGCCGCTCGTAGCGCTGCGCGCTGTAGGTCTTGCCCTCGCCGTCCGGCATGTTCGGCTGGTCGCCGATGTCGGCAAAGACGGTGAGCTTCTGCGCAATGGCGAGGAGCTCATCCTGCAGCCAGAGCGGCGCAAGATCATTGACCAGCGTCGTCGAGGTCGAGAGCCCCGGGTCGCTGTAGTTATAGGTACTGCCCGGCATGGCGGCGTCCTCCTATTAGAGCGCGGCGCCCTCGAGCGCCTTGCGTTTCTCCTCGAGCGACATCTGCCGGAATTGCTCCGGCGTCGGCGGGGTACGACTCTGCTTGGTCGGCTCCGGGCCGGCTTTCTGCGCCGTCGCCCCGCCCTC
>Ga0126375_10000038_pt1 | contig 26681 bp, 28 predicted proteins | sample PanSoiMetPlot_14_FD_109577 | JGI IMG/M metagenome (GOLD analysis project Ga0126375, IMG submission 109577) | Tropical forest soil microbial communities from Panama - MetaG Plot_14 | ecosystem: Environmental > Terrestrial > Soil > Tropical forest | place: Panama | collected 2016-02-17 | reverse complement strand
TCGCAATTTCATTAAGAAAAACTGTATAGAATTTAGTAATTTTCCCAGAATTGTATAGTTTGGAGGTGATTTGTGTGGAACCAACTATATCAACCATTGCAATACAATAGGATTCTGACTTGTTTGAGAAAACAACTTCATTTTTTTTCAAATCGTGTATGGGTTCTTTCTGTTGTACTTCTGCTTTTCCAATATTGCAGTGACGTAATGGAGACATCCTAATGACAAATCTCTCACCATAACGTGAGTCGTCGGTAATTTCCATGAGTAATATTTAGCCACTCAACATTATAGGTAGTTGTAAGAGTAGTTGCTTATTTGTACACAAACCAGCTTATTACGAATAACCAGGTCCCTGCTTTCATCTCCTATTTTTTCAAACAAATCACAAATTAATAACTTTAGCAATATTTTTCCTTGATCTATTCCCTCTTGGTATTACTATGTGATCTATGTGATGTTGCTAAAAGAACCTAATCCTTGCCAACTCCTGATCATCCGTATGAAGCCCAACTCCAAAACTATGATGTGTGTGTGCAGATTTAATTTAATTCTCTATACTGCTAGCGGCCGTCCACATGCATGGCATCTAAGATGCGATTTAACAAATAGGAGTTCTGAGCGTTCCGATACTTCTATACACTCGGGTGCCCCTTCCCTACAAATGTGGCAATAAAGTTTTGTCATTATAATATTTCGCGAAAGTTGAATATTAAGATAATGATCCATACGCTATTTGGTAATAAGATCTATTTCATTCAACTAAACTATGTATTGTGAGACTAAGATTTTGGATCAAAATTTTACAAATTCGAGTTACTTCAATCAATCACAATCGCTTACATCTGAGCATACGCAGCAGATCTGGTTTCGATAGAAGTATTGTTACCAAACTTATCCAGTCTAAATGATTTGTTATTAATCGTTTGGAATTCATTATCTTGATCGGACAGATTGTCCTCAGAAAACTAATTTTTCCAAGTACGTTGACAACGATTTAAAAAACTGTGGCCCCTAGGATAAGTAGTAATAAGTTTCGTATAATATCAGGATTCATAGACAATATACAATCTGATGTTGATACTCATAATATTGATTCGTAATATTGGTGTTCTGTGAAATAGTCGAACTGAAAATTACTGTTTTGTCAAATTCAGTTCTAATAATCACAATAACCCACAATATTTAAAAAATCAATAAGGAAAAAAAATTGTAGGATTATTGAGGCTATTTACTAAGGTCTCGCCTCATAGATTATATTAAATGGTGTCTGGGTAGCACGTCTGAATTTAGTAAATCCCGCAGCTTGTACTATTGCTTTTATTCTCTTTTCGCCTGCCTGCGCACCTAAAGCCGGGCCATTGCCTGCTAAAGAATTAGGTACACATACCAAAGTAGATGCTGCATAAAATGCTCTACCTACTAAGTTAAAGTTCTCCTCTAACTTGTCGTGAGCCATTGGTTCTATAATCATACATGTTCCATCTTGTTTAAGAGAACGCCTTGCATATTTCATTGCTCCTACAGGATCATCCATATCATGTAAGCAGTCAAAAAAAGTAATTAGATCATAATGAGTGCCAATTGATCCATCGTTTGCTGAGGCGGGACTAAATACTATATTTCCTAATCGTTGTCCTGTTTTTCTTCCTCCTGTCTTACTTGGTTTTTGGCTTGTTCGATGGAAGGGCCGTGATTATCAAATCCATAAAACTTAGAATTTGGATATGCATTGGCCAGGATAATTGTTGATACACCATATCCACATCCAATGTCAGCAACTTTAGCTCCCTGCTTTAATTTTTGTTCAACTCCTTCAAGTGAAGGGATCCATAAACTTACAAGATTTCCAACATAATTGGGTTTATAGAATAGCGCGGTACCTTCAAAGAGATCATGATGGTGTTCTTCCCATTTCATTCCCTTCCCGGTTTTGAATATGTCAACAAACTTATCTTCATCTTTAAAATAAGACCTTATTGCTTGATACGCCCCAAGAATATATACAGAACTATTCTCATCAGCTAACGCCATTGCTTGTTCTGGTGGAAGAGAATATTCTGCATTTGATGCATTATATATTATATATCCACTAGCAACCTGATTTGCTAGCCATTCTTTAATTAGCCGTCCGTTCGTATTAGTCTTTTTTGCTAACTCTTCTGATGTAAGTGGTTTCCCCGATAGTGCCATGGCTTTGTATAATCCCAATCTGTAACCAATGAGTACAAGGACTGCACTTAACGTACTTGCGATGTCTCCGACAGCTCTTAGCATAAAGTCATTTAGTTTTTGTTCATTAATTTTATTTGAATTGATATTTTCTTGCATTCTGTCAGTGTACGGTACATTATTTTTAGTATTTTAATTTATTTCAAAGGAAGTTAGGCTTGGTTATAGTATTTAAAAAAACATTGTGAATCGATCATTAACAGAATTGCTAAAACTCAGATCGAAGTCCAATGAATTAGATATAAAATGTTCTTGCTATTTTTTTTACAAGAAGTAAATTACTTTGTGATTAGTACATTGATTTGTGAAAATTGCTCACATCAATATTATTATGTCATTAATTCAGGTGCAGTACTCATTATATGATTAATGATAAACACGGTAAATACTTAATACTAATAAAACGATCTTAGAATCGAAATTCAATGGCAAAGATCATTAAAAAGAGCCTAAATAACAAACCGGATGAGACAAGAACTTTTGAGAAGGGCAAAGTGGAAGTCGCGAGTTTGAACGATGTTACGATAGGGAGAGCTGAGTTCGAGCCAGGTTGGAGTTGGGAGAAATGTGTAAAACCGTTAGCAAAAACAAATAGTTGTGAAGCACCTCACACCCAGTATGTCATCTCTGGAAGAATGAAAGTTGTGATGGACGACGGTACAGAAGAAGAATTTGGGCCGGGTGATGTTGGAATTGTTCCACCGGGACACAATGCATGGGTAGTTGGAAATGAGAAATGTGTAGCAATTGACTTTACAGGTATGACAACGTACGCAAAAAATCAGTAAATATAATTCAGTTGCAAATAACTTCCATAATTTTTTTCAATTGAACATTTATAGACAAGACAAAATCCTGATCGAGTTAAATTATAAATTAAGTATTAACCCACCGACTTGTCTGATTATTCCTATTCATTACTAAAATAGGCTACACTCTCTATATTAGACGAAACAAATTACCTTAATCTAGAAAGACAATTATATTGACATTGAATTAACTAAGTTTCCTGAAGTTTTTATTCTACTAGACGTGAATCATTTCACTCTTCATACAGCTGGTGGGAATCACACAGATATCAAATATCTAAAACTACTGAACTCCCACCAGTCGATTTAAATTTTGGCAATTCCATCCCAAATGGCTTCCAAATGTATTTATCCTTCTCTATATTTTAAAAAATAGGTTTGGAGAGGAGACGTCCTACAGGTGTTACAGTAATTGCAGTGCTTGCAATAATCGCTGGAGTCCTCCTTCTATTTGCAGGGTTGGCGCTTGTCACATTAGCCCCTTTTTTAAGTCAGATTAAATTAAATGATGGTATCAATTCTTCAAAAACTTCTATTTCACTAAATGTTAACGGAACTGTCGTTACTATTCCAAAAAACGCACTGTTTGTACTGGGTGGATTTATTGGAATACTTGGAACTACATTGATCGCTCTTGGGATTGCAGACTTTGTTGTAGCGTGGGGTTTATGGAAAGGTAAAGGATGGGCGTGGATAGTTACTATTATTATTAATATTATTTCTGCAGTACTAAATATAATATCTATAGTTGCTGGAAGTTTGGGGAGCATTGGCGGTCTGATAATAAATGGAATTATCGTATATTATCTTTATAGGCCAAACATCAAATCCTATTTTGATAGTATAAAAGCTCGCACACTGTAATTTTCTTACTGAAAGTTATACTATATTGTAGTAACAACACTAGAGCAAAAGAAAATCTGAATAATAAAAAAAGAAATTATGACAGCATCTTACTCAGATTGTGCATTGTCGCGAAACTCAAAGGCAACCTCCATATCTAGATTCTAAAATTATTCCATATCGGTAAGAACAACTGCTGATTATTCATTATTCATCTTTGAAATTTATCCTTCTGTAAAAAATTCATCTACATAACACCATTTCCACTTTTCACCAGGTTGAAAAGATCTTATGACTGGATGACCGGTGGATCTAAAATGTTTTGTTGCATGTTTATTTATAGATGAATCGCAGCAACCTACATGACCGCAAGTCAAGCAAAGTCGTAAATGAACCCACTCAGATCCAATTTTCTCACATTCCTCACAGCCTTTTGTATTGCCATTGATGCTTTGATTGACTTTATTTATATGTTCACAGGAATCGACAACATGATTTTTCAATTCACTTCATACTATTATCTCAAAAACAGTATTTAATATTTGTTAAAGATGCAAAAATCATATAATTAAGACGACGTAGATAAAATAGAAAAATAAGATTTTGCTAATTGGTTACATCTTTGAACCTATCAGCAATTCAGTCCAATATCTAATATATTCTGCAGGCCTCAGTCTGTCTAGATATTGGACTAACATTAGAAGCAACAAATATAACTTTAAGGAATGAGCATACTTGTTAAGAGACCGTCTGTAGTGTGTGGTGGCAAGTATGAAAAAGTTGAACTACCAAAAGGCATGGAGGCTCATCATGAGTTTGTTCTATATCTAAAGAATATTACTTTGTCTAGTACTATTCTAAATGATATTTTGCTTTTATGTTTCCTACGTTTATCACTTTTTTGCTATCAACGTAAGAATATTCGCAGGAGCCAATAAATTATAGAAATCCTCAATCAAGAATGTTTTATTTTTCGATTCCATGAGAATCGGCAGCTCTTCTTAAGCCCTTAACAGAAAATAGGAAAGATAAAATCTTAGTCCAGTATAATGAAAAGTGCCAATGCTCAAATTTAAAGTCCACTTTATCATTGCGTTTTATATCTCAATTGTAAGTCTGATTATTATGGCTGTATGTACTCCAATTCTCCACTCTACACATGCCCAACTTCAAGCAAATGTCACTACAAATTGTGAAAATGAAAATTGCACTACTACAATATGCGTTAATAATGAACCTTGCAAGATAACGAATTCAAATTCCACAAACATTACATCATTTGGCGGATTAATAGGCAACGGAACGGTTCCAAAACCAACTGTTCCTGGAGAAATAGTATAACAGACAAAATAAGAAACCAATATTTCATAACTTTATCCGTTTAATGAAAAGATGAGTAATGAGACATTGATCACCGGCAAATGGCACACAGTTCGATGGAAAGGATTCAAAGTAGAATGGAGAGACTTTCAAAATATACTAGACAACAGATCTGGCGAAATTTATGACTTGTTTTTAATAGCATAGCGCAATTTTCAACAAGGGTGATTTTTTGAGCTTATATGAGCCAATGTATAGTAATAAGTCTAAGTAACCACTCTTGTTACCAACCGAATGGCTATAAGAAATACTGTTAAACTTCCTAGTTGCCTTTTCGTCATCATTTCTCAAATCCCACTCTTTTTTTTATCACTACCAATTAATAATAATAACTTTAAATAAAAATAAGGAAGTGGAAAGTTATACAGACCGCCGTGCTTCATGGCTAGAAAGTTTTTACGACCTAGTAGTTGCAATAGTTGTCTTGCAATTAAGCATCAATCTTAGCCATGACATATCTTTAATTGGTTTTCTTAAATTTGTAGCATTGTTCTTACCGGTTATCTGGGCATGGATTGGTGTTACATTTTACGCAACACGATTTGGAACTGATGATGTTATACATAGATTTCTTATGTTATTACAGATTGGTGTTTTTGCCTTTATGGCGGTTAACATTCCTGATGGCTTGGGTAGTAATTCAGGTTGGTTTGCTCTATCCTATGCTGTTAGTCGTGGAATACTTGTAATTGAATACCTACGTGCTGGGAGACATGTCCCCACGGCACGCAAACTGACAGACAGTTATTCCATTGGATTAACGATTTCGACAGGAATATGGTTTGCATCCGTATTTGTACCTCCACCGTTCAGATATATTCTATGGATTATTGGTCTTGCAGTTGACGTGGGTGTACCCTTGTTCTTCGCCAAAACGTTTTCAATGCAATTTGCTCCCCATATACGACATCTGCCCGAACGTTTTGGATTATTTACAATAATTGTTTTAGGAATATCTATCTTAGGCGTTGTTGATGGTATTGCAACTCATCAATGGACTGTCTCTTCTATGGTAACTGCAGCCTTAGGACTTGGAATTACATTTAGTCTATGGTGGCTATATTTTGAAAATCTAGACGGCTCAGAAATTAGAGCACTTCGTGAAAATAAGCAATTGGGAGTTTATGTTACGTGGTTATACATCCACATTCCTTTAATTATTGGTTTTACAGCTCTGGGTGTAAGCGTGGAGCACGTAGTGTTGAGCAATCAGACATTAGCTTTACCACCTCCGGAAACATGGCTTATGTGCGTGTCGACTTCCATATGCCTATGCGCCATAGGAGTAATTGAAATGACGTCTGCAAAGAGTAACATAACTTTAATTAAATCAAAATGGTCAGAAAAATATAAAGATGCAATTTACAGTCTAGGAACAGCCGCAGTCGTTCTCATCATCGGAGCCATTTTGAGTAATGTTCTGTTACCAGTCGTTTTAATTTCTATTATCGCTACAACATGTGTTGGTCAAGTCATTCTAGATATAAGACGCCATCCTTTTCATCGTGAATACAAATTTTGAGTTGTGATTCCACCTCGAATAATATATATCATGTGATGTTATGGATCATGCGGGTCCGTCTAGCTTCATCTGGAAGATTTGATTAAGAATAAAACGAGACTGTATGACTAGGTTTCAGAGAATCACTTATACACTAATTTCTAAAAAGTGTATATTTCCAATCACCTATCATTCTTCCTCCTCATCCTCATCCTGTTTAGCGTCTTCTAATTCATGGGCTTCATCTTTCATTTCTTCTCTTTCATTGTCTTGAGCATCTTCCTTATCAGATTCATTTCCCATGATCTTACTATCGATATAAACTACAATAAAAATAGTTGCAATTATTTATTATCTTATTAATTTGCCTAATAGTACCAATTGATTTATGGAAATTTCAAAAATAAAGTAGGGAGTTAAATTTGATGTGTGCTAGTTTTATCCTAAAGCTTGCATAGCTGCCTTCAGATGCATAAGAGCGCCGTTCGTATCTCCACCTGAAAACGCCTTCATACCTTCATCAAAATGCATCTTGGCCTGATCAGATTCTCCAGATATGGCCGCTTGTGCAGCAGTCAAATGAGTCGAAGCTGCTTGTTTATCTCCACTCTCTAGGGCTTTAATGGCTTCCTGTATATGCAATTTCGCTCCGCCGGAAGCACCTGATGTTGTCATGTTTCCACCTGTCTTATTTGATGAACCTGTCATGTTGGCAGGTGCCGTCATATTTTGCGCTTTTATAGGACAGAATCCTGTGAATGTATAGCCAAAAAGTACTCCTGCAACTAAAGCTATTGTCGCTATTGTTGAAGTTGAGAATTTCATTCAAACTACTATAGACAACATGCCTCTTAAGCATTCTTGCATCAAAATCGAACTATGTGTCAAATACATATCGATTTCTATACTAGAAATGTTAAATATCTTGGTTTCTTCCTAATCTTATGATAACAAGGTCTGGATTACTATCATCACTTGCTTTGGTAGCAATCATAACTCCGATTTTATTTTCAAGTGTGACGCAATATACAAATGCCCAACGGGATGCGGTAACCGTAGTGAGAGACTCACAAACCGTTCTTCTTGAAGGTTTGACGATCCCAGCAAATGACTATATTCATTTATACGATACTACGCCATATATGATAATGGTAGGTCATGTAGCTGCAAAGCTTCCTTGTGATAGCAACTCAAAGACATCATTGAAATTACTAATAGGTCAGGCACCAAATCTAAAGCCTGCGAATCTGGAATTGGTCAAGGAATTATCTAAACCAGGAACAATGTGCATATATCACGCAGACATTGAGTCAAGTCTACAAGGTAGTAATGGAACAGTAACTGACATTGCTTTACAAAATCCCACAAATATCTTCGTAAAATTTGGACCTACTGCTACAGTTGTAATAGGTGTAGATGAAATTATGGCCGGCGCAGAAGCTAAATCAATGGGAAATATGTCAATGGGTAACAGTACAGGTTAGGCAATTCAAAACTTTTGCCTACATCTCACCTTTTATAATTTCATTAAGAGCGAATTCTTGATAACCATCTTGTAATTAATTCAAAATAACTAGAGCGTAATTTAGTTCATTAATCAATTGGAGTTTTAGTATGATCTCTAATTTGTTATCAGCTTTCAAAAATAAAAAAAATGGAATATATCATAGGCAAACCTTGGTCATTTTTGCTTTCTTACTAATATGTTATTATCTTCAATCTTGACCTCATATTTTGGGACCGCTCGCACTGCAGGAGGTTTGGTTGGTTGGCCATTCCTAATATCAAATTTGGAACCATGCCAAGGACATTCAACTTCATATCCTTCAAGCGTTCCCTCGTTCAATGGACCTCCCACGTGAGTACATATATTTCCTATCGCATAATAATTTCCTTCTTTATTAATTATACAGACTTTTTCCCCTTCTACTTCAACTGCTTTCATACTTGAGGGTCCAATTTCTTTTGTTTCGCCAATCTTAATGAAAACCTCATTCATACTCCATCTGTCTCTTCATTATCCAAAAAAGTATTTAACTGCTATAGAGTTTCGAACGTTAGTTTGGCATGCTCTAGACAACTACTATTTTTACATTCAGCAAAATACCGATAAGAATCTATACCAGTAGTAATGGTTTGAAATCATTAATTCATGTTAATATCAAAAGAATTTAACTGAAATTATTTAGTAAATAATAATCCTTATAGGATTGAATAAGTAGATAATCATGATTTGAGAGACTAATGCTTCAATTAGAGAGATCTAGGCTTAATCCAATATTAGTTCCCGATGAATCTAATTGGTGGGAGTCAAAGGCAGTTTTTAATTGTTCCGTTCTTAACGATGGAAAGACTATTCATATGCTTTATAGGGCAATAGGTGAATATGATAATTATGTATCAAGGATTGGTTATGCATCGAGTAACGATGGTCTTTACTTCACCAGAAAAAAGCAAGCGGCGTTGTATCCAGAAGCGGACTACGAAAGCTATGGTATGGAAGATCCTCGACTAATGACCATAGGAGATGAAACCTATGTAACATATGTAGTTCTTTCAAATTATGTCAAAAATAATCCATCAATATATACTGCTCTCGCCAAGACAGAGGATTTTTCTCATTATGAGAGACTAGGGATAATAACTGCACCTGGCTCGGAAGATAAGGATGTGGTATTGTTTCCCAAAATTGACAAAGCTGCATTGAGTTACATGATGCTACACAGACCAAGTACATGGGTTGGTCCACAATATAATACAGAAAAACCAAGTATATGGCTAGCGGAAGGAGATTCAATTACCAATTATAATAAACATTCTTTATTAGTCAAACCAGAACAAAGTTGGGAGGAGCTAAAGATAGGAGTGGGCGTGCCTCCTATTAGGACCAAAAATGGTTGGCTTGTAATATATCATGGGGTGGACTCAGACCATGTTTACAGTGCTGGTGCTTTTTTACTTGATATTGATGAACCATCTAGAATCTTGGGAAGAACTAAAACACCCTTACTAACACCTCAGGAGGAATGCGAAGTTAAAGGGGATGTCAGTAACGTGGTCTTTCCAACAGGGGCTTGTATATTGGATAATAGATTATTAGTATATTATGGTGCTGCAGATAAGGTGTGTTGTGTCGCTTCGGCTGATTTACAAGAATTATTAGATTATATCATGTCAGATAAATGTTCCCCACGATCCGAATGAAAGTAAATCCAATATATCTTCAAATATCATACTGGTAACGTCATTACCATTGCAAAAGATAACATAGTACCAGACTAAGTTAAAAAATTTGCGTCTATTACTCTTCCTACAACAAATACAACTAAAACTACAAAATATACAACTTTTACAATATCGTCCTATAGTAGAACTGATTTAGTAGAAAAAACATTCAATGTAGGAATTTATTAATATACTAGTCGTCTATACTAATATACCCGATGAATAATCAAATAAGATATCGTTACTATATGATTATCACGTTATGTGTCAATCACCTTATTCACAAATAACGATATGTATGCCGCAGCATTTGAGCCTGTTCCATTTAATAAAATACCATCGGCAATAATTAATTCAGAAGACCATAAGAATAAGTTTACTGCGGATTATTCATTAGATTTTGGAGGACAAACAAAAATTAAACATGATGATAACGCTCTGCTAGCCAGTAATATGAAATTGGACAAAGACGATAATACCTTATCTCTTAAAGTGAAATGCGATAGTAATGATATATGTGATGATAGCTTATCACCTACTGATATAACCGTTTACTTAGTTGACAGGGGTTATAAAGATGGTCGCATTGCGAGGAACTCTATCCCGCAAATAGAATTACAAAAAAATAATTGTGATTCTCACACCCTAGAAGGCTGTGCACATTTTGATTTTGATATACCGCATGATATATTGATCAAAAAATACAAAATAGTCGTTGATATGGTTTTTGACGAAGCAGAATGGATATTTATAAATCCTGTTAGAATAAGAAATTAAGACTAGACTTGATAATTTTTCGGCGCCGAAAGATTTCTTTGATATTCTATTAGAGCAACGTCATCAGAAACTAGTAAATGTTCATTAGAGAGGACGTAGAGAGAACTATCGCAAGCAGCATTTATCAATCCTGTCAATATGTATCTTATAAGTGGTGTAAATTAGCACGGTGCTTGAAATAATGCTGGCAGATAGATGTGATCAATAAAAAAGATTTATTTTGATAATAAAGTACCAAAATAGAGTTAATAACATGACCAAAGAAAGGACATCACGCAAAACCTTTCCTAAAATAAACGGTCTGTTAGTCAAATTAAGAGAACTCTCTATGTCCGATGCTGTGGATATTAGTGATTTAATGAGTTATAATATATCCAAATCTCTATGGCAAGTTCCATATCCCTATACCGTAGAAAACGCCGAGAACTTTATCAATTCAAGTCATAGAGATTTCGAATCACAAAAAGCTGTAAATTTTGCAATAGAATACAAGAATAATCCTGAAGGTGTAAGTCCCCTAGTGGGAATAATAAGTCTTAAGAATATAGATTTTGATAAAAAGAAAGCAATCGTAGGGTATTGGATTGGAGAACTATATTGGGGGAAAGGTATAGCAACAGAATCCGTGGCACTAGTTATTACTTATGCTTTCTACATGTTAGGTTTAGAAGAAATTTGTGCATATGTTTTTCCTGAAAATAAAGCATCGATACGAGTAATAGAAAAGAACGGAATGATAAAAAAGAAAGAGTTAAATGAATTTAACAAAATGTCTGGCAGATATCATAGAACAACAAAATATGTGATTCAAAGATCATATTATCTGGGCAAGCTATTGTTCTAAATAATATTGAAGTTCAAATTTATTATTCACTACCTAAGAAAATTCTTTTAAACTCATTTTATAAAAAAATTTTGTGGGATTCGTTATAATTGTATTATTTTGGATTTACCAGTGTTCTTGTAGGGGGACAAAAAACAAGGTACTTATCAACACAATTCCCAGTAACATTCCCACGACATAAATATTCGATTTTAGATGTTTCAAGATACTCATACAATACATTCGCATAACAACTATTACTACTATAGTTAACATTCAAGCTGAAAATTAATAATCGACTTTGATTTGTATACAACAAGTTTGAAAATCCTTGTATGCCAAGGATATCATAATAATTGAAATAAGTTCACTCATTCTGATTAGTGCTTTTGTTAGGCCCAAGATCTATCAGTGAGCCCTGTAGAGGGTGGCCATCTTCTCCAATTATGGAAGTAGTTAGGTGCATCAAGCCATCACTGCCCTTGTTGATTTTAAAATATGCAAAGTTGACTATTCCTCCGTCAACATACAATATTGTGGGTTGAAAGGTGGGGTCAAACATGGGTAGTGGAATTCCTGGAATCCCAAAAGGAATAGCACTCAGTGGACCGCAGACAATCTCATAAACATTAACTGAATCGCCATCCCTATTTACATCAGCATTATACTTTAATATGGCTGGAAAATGAGCATCAGTGGTTACGAAAACAACATTTTCAATGTCATGGTCATCAATAAACTTCATTAAATCCCAAAGTTCTCTTTCAAATCCGGTCTTCGAAGAAAAATCCCTATTGATCCCATTTGCCCATCCGTCTCTTCCAAACACAGAGGCATTCGAACCTGTTGGGATAGACATGGGCACATCGCTACTTATTATCTTCCACGTCGCATTAGAATTTGCTAATGTGTTTTTTAGCCAAGACAACTGATCACCACCTAGCAACGTTTTATTATTTTGTTCTGTGTCTGGAAGATCATTTCTACTCCTGTATGATCTTGCGTCTAAAATTAGTAGATCCATGTCTTTGCCCCAGTGAAACGATCTATAGATTCTATCTGGATCTTGTTGGTTCCTTTCTATAGGAGAGAAATTAAAGAAGGTTTCTCGTCCAGCTTGTACGAGATTTTCATATCCTGTTCTGTTCTTGTTTAAGGAATTCCAGTAAGACCATTTAGATCCGAAATCGTTAATGACTTCATGATCATCCCATTGCATGTACATAGATGTATTTCCAAGAAATGCTTGTAAATGAGGATCTGCTCTATTGTAAGTCCAATGTTTTAGATATGTATCATGTACTAGTGCTTCATTCTTCCAGTCGACGTTTGAATCAGCAATTCCGGGAAAATTTCCTGGAATATTCTGACCACCATCTGGTCTAACTATAGGACAATTATTAATGGCATAAATCATATCACCATTTTGAATATAAAAGTCTGGTAATAGTAATTTCAATTTTTCAAAAATTAAATATCCATCCTTTGCTTTACGGCAGAACCCTTGACCACCAATATCTGCACCTATTAAGAAACTTATTGAATTATCACTAGAATTTGGATTTGGCGCAGTTCTGAAACTTCCTAGAACAGCCGAACTATTGACATCGTTATTGGGGCTAGAAAACCAGACTTTATAAAAATATTTTGTATTTGGCCTGAGATTGTCTACTTTTATTTTTCCAGCAAGATCTGTTTTATTATCAACCCATTTGACTGATGAATTAGAATGCGTAAACTCCGAATTATTATCGTATTTTGTATGCATAATGGACTGGTTATTGATCCTTGACCATATCATTGCGCTTTTATAAGTAACATCCCCACTAGCTACTCCTCCGTTAATAGTTAGTATAGAATTGTTTGTTGTCTGGCCGTAAATGTAGGATGGTAAATTAATAGCATTACTTATGACTAGTATTAACAAAAGTATTGATGGGAATAGTTGAATTAAACCGGATTGAAGTCTATCGTGTCTATTGCGAATTTTCATATTATATGAAGGGATGGTCTAAATATATGATTATCTTTCTCATTGTTGAGATCTGTCGCTTCTATAAAGCAAAATCTGCGCTGAATGGGAAAGGACTATAAAAAATATATAAACAGTTGGTAGAGGAAAAAGACCAATTCCAGATTTAGTCAATTTGATACTCGTTTTCTACTTATAGATAAGCTCGGTTTGGCTATAATTCCATAAAAATGGAATTTTAATAAATCACTGGTGGGTTGTTTAGGAAGTGATAGAGAATATCCCACCAGTAGATTGTACTTTTGTCCCGACGATTTCAATAGATACGATAGAAGAGTAACTTACCCACGCAGGGAAAATTGCGTCCTCAAGTTACGTATCTATATTCGTGATTAAACTCTCTGCATTAAAATAAATAAGAATTAAGGATCTTATTTAAGCAAAGTTTAAAAAAGTCGCGGTTTCTAGGTGTGTGTTTAAACATCCCGAGGTCTAGATCTAGATAATGAAACGTAGCGGTACGGAAATAAGAGTAGATTTTTCTCTGAAACGTGAGGTATTCTTCGTTGTTATAGGCGCAATGCTAGGAGCTGTTTCCATGCTGATTCCGACTATTTTTGAAGTTGGAATGGGCTTACCTTACTACGTTACATGGGTCGCATTTGGACATGTTGTAGGAGACTACTCGTCTAACGCTGCTTATACGGGAATAGCAATTCATACAATAACAGCAATTTCAATAGGCATTGTCATCGGAGTCTTTCTCTATAAAACTGGTATACTTAACATAAGCAAACTTTCAAATGGTTTGATTTACGGACTATTTGCCGGTACTGTTGTCTTAATTGTTTTTTTCATCCCTGTTTATATGCTAATTTTGCAACCAGAGATTAATCGTATTCTAAATACATCTATGCCTGAAGACTATGACGAATATGCCACGACATCATCGCGTTATAACTTCCCCTTGGTGATTATAAGCTATATTATCATGCATCTTGTCTTTGGAATAGCTGTAGGAGTAACAACATCTACTTTGTCAATTAGGTTTGGGAGTCGTTATAGATGTAAAAAATGTGATATTTCCTTTTCTAGGATCGATTCATACCAAAAACATGTGCAACTTGTACATGGAGAAAAACCACTTCAATTAATACGCATTCTAATTTTGGGAGGTGGGTTCGCAGGAATAGAAGTTCTACGACAGCTTCAAAGCGCATTTCAGAATGATATAAAGATAGATATAACGTTGGTGAGTCGGGACAATTTTTTCCTTTTTACGCCAATGCTTCCTGAAATATCATCAGGGATGATAGAAACAAGGCATATAGTAACACCCCTGAGAGCATTTTGCAATAGAGCAAAATTTTATGAAACAGATATAGAGTCAATTGATTTAGAGAATAAAAAAGTTGTAATAACTCATAGGATAGGAAAGCTGACAAACCCACTTGAACGACGTAATCACATTCTAAATTATGACCACCTTGTTATCGCACTCGGAAGTGAGACAAACTTCTTTGGTATTAGTGGAGCGAGCAAAGAAGCCTTTACTCTAAAGAACCTTGGTGACGCCATAATCTTGCGTAATCATGTGATAAATATGCTAGAACAGGCCGATATTGAACATGAAGATCTCCATCTTAGGAACAAACTATTAACTTTCGTAGTAGTTGGAGGAGGTTTTTCTGGTGTCGAAATTGTAGGCGAATTGAATGACTTTATAGTTGATTCAATAAAATATTTTTACCACAATCTACAAAGTTCTTTTGTTAGAATAATACTGGTAAATGCAGGCGGAAGGATACTGCCAGAAGTAACAGAAGATTTAGCAGATTTTGCTTTAAATATAATAAGAAAAGATGGAGTCGAAGTAATTTTAAACACACGAGTCATTGAGGTTAACTCAGAGGCTGTTATATTAGATGAGGGCACTACTATCACAACACAAACAGTGGTGTGGGCTGGAGGAGGAAAGCCCCATAACTTGCTTTCCACTCTTCCTTGTGAACACGACAAGTCTGATAGAATAATGACCAACAATTATCTTGAAGTTTCTGGGCATGTTGATAGCGCTATGGCCGTAGGCGATTGTGCATGTATTCCAGATCCTAGAACAGGAAAGCCTTATCCCCCAACAGCTCAGCACGCATTAAGACAGGGAAAAATTGCTGCAAAAAATTTAGTTGCTAAAATTGATGGTCAAGAAAGTAATAAAGAACCATTCGATTACAAAACAAAAGGGGTTATGACCCTGATAGGCAAGCGAAATGGTGTAGGAATTTTATTCGGACACAAGGTTCATGGATTTGTTGCCTGGTGGTTTTGGCGTTCATACTATCTAGCTAATCTACCTACTGTAGAAAAGAAATTGCGAGTTTCGGTGGATTGGGTGATAGACTTGTTTTTCAAGCGGGACGTAACCCGACTGAAAACATCCACAGAGGAAATTGGCTTCAATCCAAATATATCGGATAGTTCATTTACTAGCCAAGCGGAATCAATCCAAAAATAGTGAGACTTACTGATATGATTTTATACACTATTTTTCAACTTTAGAATTTGATTTCTTCAACGGATAGGTCATCCGTATCGTAGCTAATGGAACATGAACTAAAAATCGGATTTCGCTCTTTTGTGTTAGCAGTGGTCATCGCGGTTCTATGGTCCAGGCGAAAATTAATATAGACAAATTCTAAAAAAAGTAAAGGCCTCGTAATTACAGCTCGAACAATTGATATGTTCATGGTATTAGTAAACATCTTGTCATAATATATTGTCCTAATAAATCTTCAATTCATGGAATTTCAAATATGTAGGATAGATCTCGATATAAGATAACAATGTTAAGTAAGCAATATATCTCCTATTAATTGTTTAATGAACAAGAATGAATAAAACAAAAACCTCAGTAGTTTTACGTGCAGTAACATTCAGATACGAATATGCTCAAGTTCTTTACCATACGGAGACTTGGTACAAATATTAATGTTTACAAGAAGTTTGGACACAAATTACTCTGATAATAGAAGATTAGTATCTTACGGGCGTATGCAAGTGACTCTAACTCCTAAGTATGTCTTACATACATATGGAATGATATTATAAGAATGGCATACTCAAGATTCAAGCAAAGATGGAAATTCATTCTCTTGATAGGAGGATTATGGCTACTGTTCTTGTTTCCTGTTCCTTTTTTACCTTTTTTCGGATATAAAATAGATATTAATTCTCTTATGACGCTGTACTTGATAAGTGCAATAGTATCAATACCATTCACATTGTTAGCGATCTTCATGAATCATAGAGATGAATAAAAACTAAGTAGAATCAAGTAAGAGAACATTATAATGATTAGAGGACTAAACGATAATTAATCGATGTGGCGCTTAAGTCATTGGTTTAAACTCCAACTAGGTTAACAATAAGACTCCAAAATCTCAGATAAATCTTTGACCTTCAGAAGTGTCTACATAAAATGCCTATATGGCTCACACATTTGAATATGAAATATGGGAAGATCGATGATAACTAGATTGTTGGCAATTCGAGTCCCAAGACATCACTTTTTTGAGGAATACAAAAATTTCTAGCCAATCTTTATATGGATAACAATTAATTCTATCTAGCGTAGATAATTTGACAAAAATAGGAGAGTTAATGACCGAAAAGCTAGAAACTATCGAGGCATCTTTATCAGCTCAAGAAGCAGCAACGAAAATGCGGGATAGAAAAGTAAGCTCATTAGTAGTGGTTGACACTAGCAACAAGACAGTGGGTATGGTAACAGAAAGAGATTTGGTAAGAAAAGTATGTGTTTATGACGCGAGTAGTAAAAATACCTCAGTACGAGATATAATGTCCGATGCACTCGTCACAACTGATGCGATATCTGAAGTAGGGGTGGCAGCTGATCTTATGATACAAAATCAAGTCAGACATTTGCTAGTAGTCAAAGATGATGACATAAATAAACCATTAGGTATAATTACACCTAGTGATTTTGCGGGTTATCTAAAAGAAAATTTGAATATTGATGATGTAAATGCGACCATACTTGAATCCTTAAAAGAGACTGAAAAAGATTAGTATTCAGCTTTTGATAAATTTGTGGTAATTATAATAGAAAATAATTGGTAGAGCCAATAACATTTATTTTAATTTAGATACCCACGACGATCCTCTTGTGACTGCGTCGTGCAATTGACGTATACCATATCACAGCTATAGATAACCTAGTAAGAATACATAATGCTACAAAAAAATCACGTTGGATCGGGACCGGATTTAGACCAGGTCACATGATGTCGGTCCTTGCTGATATGATACTCATCATATATGTTATTGGCAGTTTAACAAGATTTGATCAACTTACATTTTGGTGAGGAGTGATAGGAGCCATAACCTTGGGAGTGCTTGGAGCAGTAAACATTTACTCAATGAAGAATTGGGGTTAAACTGGATCCCCTATCCTCGCAAGTAAAGTCTTAGCTAGGACCAAAGTTGTAAAACCTTTCCAGTCTGCTTTAGTTACTGGAATGGTATTTGGTATAGGATTCGATACTGCTACTCAAATTTCCGCAATTACTCTGTCCGCAGTGGCGTCAGCAACTCTTGGAGTGCAGGTAGCCCTTAGTCTTACTGGATTTTTCGTTGTGGGTATGGTTTGTATAGACACACTACATAGCATTATACTGCGATCGGCTTTTTCTAGAATATTTGACACAAAGGGCTTTAGATATATGGCTTACTCTTTAAGCGTGGCTGCTTTAACCGTTGCAGCCGTCGGTTCATACGAATCCATCACGAACTCGAAAATATTAACGGAAATGACCGGCCCAATATTAGCAATATCGATAATTTTAGTGTCTTTTGGATATGCTTACACTGCAAGAAAAAGGAGTGTTATTAAACTAAACGAGGTTGGCATAGATTCGCCCATAAAGGACGAACTTCGATACTGACAAGGACATACCTTAACGTTATCTGACGTGTCTAGCGCCAGATCAATTCAGTTACTTCACATTTAGTTTTAATAGAAGAGATTCAGAAGACGGCGTAAGTCTTGTGGAAGACAAAGAGCTGTTCGTCTTTAATTTACTATCCTTGACTTGTCCCGTTTACTAGGGATTAAATATATGAACTATTAAAGACTTATATAATCATACAATTATATAATCATATTAATATGGGTTCCCCATGGAAAGCCTTATCAGATGATAATAGAAGACAGATTGTGCTACTGCTTAAAAATAAAGATATGATACCTACTCAAATAGCGAATGAGCTTAGCTTTACCCTACCTGCAGTATCAATAAATCTTCGAATCTTAAAAGAATCAGACTTGATAATAGAAAAGAAACAAGGCAAATATCGATATTATTCGTTGAACAGGAAGACAACATCGGAGTTGGCGCAATTTTTTGACGATATGTACGATTATAATCTAAAATCATTAAAGGAATATGTTGAAAATAAAGAGAACAAAAGGAGGAAAATGAAATAATAAATGACTAGGTCATTAGACGCACACAAAGTTGTTTCTGAGAATGAATGGATTGAAGCTCGTAAATTACTTCTTAAGAAGGAAAAAGAATTTACAGTTTTGCGTGACCAGCTTAACAGACTGAGACAAGAATTACCGTGGAAGGAGGTCACTAAACAATATCTCTTTGAAGGACCTAATGGTAAACAAACACTTCCAGAACTTTTTGACGGGAGAAGTCAATTGATAGTTTATCACTTTATGTTTGATCCAAGCTGGGACGAAGGATGCTCACACTGTTCCTTTTGGGCTGACAATTTTAACCAAATAATGGTGCACCTGAACCAACGAGACGTCACCATGATCTCCGTATCACGGGCTCCCTACAGCAAGTTAGTTTCTTATGAGACGCGAATGGGTTGGGATTTCAAATGGGTTTCCTCTTATAATACAGATTTCAATTTTGATTATAATGTGTCGTTTACGCAAGAAAACTTGGATAAGAATAATGCATTCTATAACTATGATTTGCAAGATACACACAGTTTAGAAAGAGAAGGAGTAAGTATATTTTACAAAGATTCAACAGGAAGAGTATTCCACACCTATTCAGCTTATGCACGCGGTATCGATATGTTGAACGTAGCATATCACTATCTCGATTTAGTACCCAAAGGACGAGACGAAGACGATCACGAATTTCCACAGTTTTGGGTGCGGCGGCATGATGAATACAGCAAATAGATAACTCCAGATTGTGTCAGAATTGGTTGATACCAAAGTACGCGTAATATCTGTGATCTATGAGGGAATTTGAATTGCCATCTACTTTCTAATTTTAATTTAAGTGACGCTAGTTCTGGATGTCAGACGTCTGTAGGATTTTATAATGACCGAGTTATGTCCATAGGGTACTGTATGGTTTATAACTTGAGTTCAACTTGAAGAAATTCTCAGAAAAATAAACTTTTTTCTAAGACGATATTTAACAACAAAGTTAACTAATCGAACCTATGTACATAAATATTAGGTCAATTTACATTATTATATGTCCCACTACATCCTATTATTAAATTGGACTGATCAAGGAATCAGAAACGTCAAGGATACAATAAAGCGAGCAGATGCTTTTAGGTCATATCTTGAGAAGAAGGGTGGTAAGTTAACCGACATATTTTATACCTTTGGACAATATGATCTGGTCATAATTGTAGATTTACCCAATGACAATGAAGCGATGTCTGTATTACTAGGGACTGGAGCATTAGGAAATGTTCGTAGTACAACTCTTAAAGCTTTCAATTTGGAAGAAACACGAAAGATAGTAGAAGATATAAAGTAACTGCAATAATTACTGTTTAAAGCCATTGGCGGATTAATCTATATTCTCAGGCTATAATTACAACTGTTCGGATATTAGGGACTAGACTTAAAGTCCATTATCTTCGAGTCATTACCTCCGACCAGTTTTTGATTCGCAATGAATTCTGAATAGTCGTTATGGATTTAAATCTAAAACACAGTTTTTTTATTATGAGTACAAATTTGAACTGATCGGAGCAGATGTCATTTATTAAGCAAATCAGATCATTTTTCCAGTGTTGTCATTATCTCCTATTAAATCGTTAATTTCTATCAGATAATACTTGGCAAGAAATTTTGGATAGCTTAATTCTTAGAACACTCACTAAAACACTTAAATCAATTTACTAAGATTTGAATCATAAAAGTCTGAAATATCTTGCTCGTTTTTAATTTAACCATTTTCCATCTTTGGGATAAGTAAATTTAAATGAATCATCTGGTTTTACAGGGAAGCTTGACAATTGATTCTGATTGCAAACTGGACATATACTATTAGTCCCAAGTATATCATGGAGGTACAATTTATTAAGACAAGTTACGTTCCAGAGACACCGATCGCAAATTAGAAAAATATTATTATTATCCTTAAAATTTTTAGAGTGGTCTATTACTGTGTTTGAAGCCAATAATGATAATTTTGTATTTTCAATTATTTAAATTTCGATTATTTTTGTTAAGCTACTCAGATTTCTTCTATCAATAAGTTCTCTCATAACTCATGCATTCCTAGCGTACTTAAAATGCAAATTAAGTTTATTCGAAAATGAGCATCCAAGATGGCATAATGCTTATGATTTGAAGTAATATTGTAAGTTCCTTCTAATCCTCATCTAAAGCCTGTATCCATGAGTTAAGATAAGTTTACAGCTAACGCGACTCTGGTTCCGACGACTAATGGCGTTAGTATTATAACACAATTCGTGTCGAAACGCCCTAATGGCTTAATTCATCGATAAAGCAGCACTTTTATTACGATGAAAGAAATTTGAAATTAGACTTTTTTACTTTACGTATGATACTTTATTTAGTCTCGTGAGACTTTGTAATAATGAAATGGTCTATTTTATTCAAATTAGTGTTCTCGTAGAACGTTCCTGATAATGTCGTTTCTTTTTTAGAATTAGCTAAATCGATATTGATAAATCCGTAATCAGCGAATTGCTTTGCAATAAATGGCGAAGTTCCTGTAAAGTTGTATATTTCTGCTCCTCCTGTTCCTACAGTTAGAAATAGTATTCCGTTTGGATCTTTATATTCTTCCTTATCTTTATCAGCAACAATAGGATGATATTGTGGGAACAAAGAACTTTCATTATATATTAATGGGAACGTTCTCTGATAATTGTGATTATGTGCTTGTAGAACAACATCAACCCCATATTTGTCAAACAACGTATGAAATGTCTTCGGTAATACGTCATCTCCGTAATGTTCTGTAATGGAGGAGTAAAGCGGTCTGAATGTGTATACTATTATCCAATCAATGCTCTCATTATTATGAGCATTCTTTAGATCCTCCTGAATGAAATTATACTGCTCAGATCCATTTCTGTATGGGATAACAGAATTCTTTGCAGTAGCCATCGCCAAGAAGTGAACATTTTGATAGTTAAATGAATAATATGGCTTAGTTAGGTTGAAGTGATTCATGTAAGCACTATACCTGTTCATCTTGCTTGTAATGTCGTGTTCTCCGAATGTTATTTCTACCCTGCTGTTGTTCTCTAACGGAATAATGGAATTTAACCAACATGCAGCAGATTTGTTGTATGCAAGGTCCCCGAGTGCTATCATCATCTCAGGGTTTTTCTTTATCATTCCATCTATTGTCCTATTAGGTTCATCACCGCATCCAAAGTCACCGGCAGTAACAAAATTAAATTTTTGAAACCTTTTTGACATAAAAGGGTCTTCGTCACCATCCGCATAACTTATGTGATACAAACTAGAAAATAAAAAGAAAATAAAACAGAAAGCCAGAGGGCAGGAAGCTTTATAAGCTTTTGCCGATTGTCCTGGGACTTTATTATAGGTCATTTAATTAGAGAATTTAACCTCGAGTAACGCCATATTTTAAATTTTTGATTGGTAAAATGCTCAAAAGTTAATCCTCCAAAATAAAAACTACGGGATTGTTTACCAATCAATATAACTAATGATAAAAATAACGTGCTGCTATTAGGTATCCTCAAACTTACTTATTTGGAAACACAGATAGATATCGTCAATATGAAATAAAAGAGCATAAAACTCCAAAATCAGGAATTGGGAACTATTCTGTAGATTACCCCTTTATCATTCCCTTTGATCCCTGATACCACATATAAATAACCGTCATAGGGGCTGACTACAAGATCGGTAATTATTCCAAAATTTCTTCCAAACACTATCTGAGCAGGATCATCCCTCTTGTTGAACATCATATCTGAAAGATTGCCTGATAATGACAAGGATTTTCTATCTTTATTGAGCTTAAAATGGTAGATTATCCCGTTTTTTACTGAACCCACGAAAATATCATTTTGATATTGTTTACCAAGCTTACTTGAATCTAAAAATGTCAGTGCAGTTGGTCCTACAGGTTTCTCCCATACAAATTCCGGCTTGCTATAACTTCCTTTACCACCAAAATCGACCAACCCTACCCCTTTATCTGATGTGTTATATACCGCTTCTATATCCCTCGTCTTGTTTAATTTCCAAATTCCTTGTACTTTTTCCCATCCACTATTGAACCCTGGTTTGACTAGATTAATTTCGTCTCCAAATTGTGGCCCATTCTCCGACTCCCACAAGTTATTTGTTAGCGGATCAATTCCTATGCCAAAGCTATTTTTTATTCCGTATGCATAGTATATATTGAGAGGATAAACGTCACCTAAAATCCCCTTCCCCACCGGCTTACCGTCAGGAGTTACCCTCAGAATTCCCGCGCGGCCATCAGGATCGGTCCCGTTCATAATATTCTGTGCTTTGGTATCATAACCTACCACGTTTTGATTATAATTAGTTGGTTGTAAATCCCCTATAGTAGCAAAAAGATTATGCTCCTTATCCATTAGAAGCTTGCCCCCGTTGTGGCTTGGCCCTGGTAAAGCCGGTAAACTCAGTATTAATTTGGGATCTGTTAGTTTATAATTATTTGTATCAAGTCTATATCTATACACATAATTTCCACAATTTTGAGGAGTTTGTGCCTGTCCTGATACCTTTGGACAATGCGTGTAGTATACGAAAACAAAAGTATTTTTTGCGTTTGAGCTTCCATTTTGTAACAAAGCCAATCCTAATAATCCTCGTTCGTCTCTGAATGAAACATCAATATGCAAAAGTTGATGAGTAACGTTACCATTTAACAGTCTTATCACGTTCCCAGTATTCTTTTCTAGCAATATGACATCATTTTTTCCCAAAAAGGTCATACTTGTTGGAAAATCAAATCCCTCCGCTACCTCTTCTATCCTTAATTTAGTGTCAGTTAGTGAAGGTTGGGATATGGAGTGAGTGGTTTGGGGATTGGTAGCAGTTACATTAGGGTTTTGAATTTGACCAAGTGTCGGGTGTTCTGATACAACAAATAAAAAGATCATGAAAAATAGCATCATAGGCAAGCAAGAAAGGATCAAATGTGGATCTTGATTATTGACCAATCGTCTTCCATAACTTTGAATCCTCTTATCTATCTGTACCCAAATTATTTCTGCGCCCATCAACAAATTTTGTAGTATCTCAAATGGTCGCGGATACAATTATCCTATTGCCCCATAATAATGATTTAAACTTATTTTACAGAGCTTAATCGCGTTCGTCTACAATCGGCCCCGAAAAGTATCCATCCACATCCTGTATGTGTCCATTCTGACTATTAGAGACAGGTGAGAATACAAGTATTTCATTATTGTGTCGATCTGATACGTATACATTGCCTTCATTGTCTATTGCCAAATGTTCTGGATCTACAATCTTTCCTTGTTCAGTTCCGTAGGAACCAAACTTTGCTATAAAATTACCATTACTGTCGAATTTTAGCACCCGAGGTTGTTTGCTACAACCAGGGTCTGACTGAGGGTCGGTTACGTACACATTATCAAATTTATCTAGAGCTATATGTTCCATATGACAAAATTGATTATTGGAGGAGCCTTTACTTCCCCAAGACAACAAGGGTTTCCAATTGCTGTCAAATTTCTGGATACGCTCATTTCCTCTCTCGTTTACAAAAAAGTTGCCTTTTGAGTCAATCTCAATAGTGGTAGGAAGATTAAATTCACCGGGATTACTTCCAAGTTTACCAATCGTCTTCACAAAGGTGCCATTTATATCAAATTGCTGAATACGATTATTTTTAGAATCTGCAACAAACACGTATTTTAATGCCTTGTCTACTTCCACAAATCTTGGGTTATCAAATTTTCCCGGTTCACTGCTTGGATGACCATCCAAGTTACCAAACTTCGAAATGAAATTGCCTTTGCTATCAAATTGCTGTATTCTATGATTTCCTCTATCAGCAACCCATACATGACCCCTAGCATCAACATCAATCCCATATGGAACTAAGAATTGTCCATCGCCCTGCCCCTTTTGTCCAAATTTGAATAGAAAGGTACCATTCTTGTCAAATACCTGTATTCTGTTTCCGTCTCTGTCTACGGAATAAAGATATGTGTTATTATTGTCAAATTCTAGATCGTGGGGGCGCAGAAATTGTCCATCTCCAATGCCTTTAGAACCCCATTCTTTAACAAACGTATAATTTGCAGATTGAGTAGGTAATAATCTTGTTGATTCTAAACCGAAAATGTTTTGCGTATGGAATACTGTCAATAAAAACGTTAGAGTCAATCCTACTACTATCATTATAATGTAACTTTTGCTTGCCAAAGCCAACTCGATGTAATTTATATGATAATATAAATGATTTATTTACGCATAAAATTACTAGCGCCGACTTCAGATTTCACATTCAAATTCATATTTAGTCGTTTCATAACTACTAACTGCCAATGACATCATAGGTCGCTGACTATCCAACTCAGTGGGAGTGGTATAAACTGTGGAAAGATAACATGTGACAATCTTTGCTTTGAATAGTTATACTTCGCTTGATAATCCCAAGATAGATGTGACCAACACCTAAAACTAAAACTGTAAGGGGAACATTAATTTCAAGGCCTTTTGCCAAGACAGCACTCTATTTTGAGCCCTTTTACTTAAGAGAAGTGGTTTGACAATACAATGTATTTTATTTTATATTAACTAAACCGTATTCCTCTTCTTTATTCCAATCAGCCGTCGGTTATTACTTAAATTAATAAAGTCTATTTACCCTTTGTGAATAAACTCACAGTCAGCATTTACCTCATCTTTGTCAATACTAGTATTTATCCATGCATTGTCATATCCTTCTCCGCAATTGACGATATCCTTGGCGCCGTCTGACTCCGTTGTATTCCTATCTGAGGTATAGATTATGTCGTCGTCTGGACCACCACTTATTTCATCAGCCCCATGGCCACCTACAATAAAGTCATTACCTTGCCCTGCGATAATGGTATCAGGACCCGCACCTCCTAAAATAGTATCATTTCCTTCTCCTCCCATTATTTCGTCAGCACCGAATCCACCTGTAATGTTATCGTTACCAGTGTTACCAATTATTGAATCATCACTCCAACCTCCGTCAATTACATCATCTCCTGTTCCACCAATCAGGGAATCAGTCCCGTTATCACCAATTATGTTATCATTACCTGAGAGTCCAAGAATATAGTCACTTCCCTGAAGACCATTCATTTTGTTTGTCTCCTTATTTCCTATCAGAACATCCATCTTGTCCGTTCCATTGCAGATCGTTTTTCCAGATTCACACATTGCGGTTTCGCCACTTGTTATGAGATGGTAAGGTAATGAAAAAAGAATACAGAGCAGAGTAACTAGGGCCATAATTCTATGATTGCATGAATTCATACTGAAAATCCCTTACCAGATTTCAAACATTCTATCATATACAGCCTTTTACAAAGAATATTTTTTATCAAATGTGAAAAAAAATATACATGCTGATTAAAAGAACCTTTTCAGACTAAGATTTTGTTATAACACTTACTCATGAAACTTTTACTCGATTTCAAGCTACAATGGTTCTGTGGATGGCCGCCGATTCAAAATTGATCTTCAGACTGAAGTAATTCTTGTTTGGGATCTTATCAGGCAATAGAGATTAATTATCAGTCGACACTGACGTAACTGGATCCGTCAGTGGAATC
>Ga0126375_10000037_pt1 | contig 26797 bp, 45 predicted proteins | sample PanSoiMetPlot_14_FD_109577 | JGI IMG/M metagenome (GOLD analysis project Ga0126375, IMG submission 109577) | Tropical forest soil microbial communities from Panama - MetaG Plot_14 | ecosystem: Environmental > Terrestrial > Soil > Tropical forest | place: Panama | collected 2016-02-17 | reverse complement strand
CTGATCTTTTTTTGATAACTTGGCTTTTAGTTCGTCTTTTTCTTTTATCTCCTGCATCAGCCGAGCTTCGATACTGAGTGTCTGAGGTTCTAGTTTTGTTTCAACAGCTATTGTCGCTGCAGCTGGATTAGCCGGAGCGGTGCTGCTATTAACAGATTGAATATTCTCTGACACTTTATTGTCAATAATCGAACCTTTCTTGTTTAGAATAGAACTAACCAAAGAACTGCTGCTGCTGCCATGTTTGACAACACTTGACGCAATCTCTTGCAGCCCTTCGTTTCTGATGCTCTGACCTATTGACTTTGTAGCTCCATATGTGCAAAACGGGCAACCTTTCTCCATGTCGATGCCCTTTGCTGCTGCCAGATTAACAGAAGCCCTTCGCAGATGCGACAGGCATGTTGCTGAATCACCGGTGCACTGTGCCTTTACTGCTGCCTTTCTAACTCCAAATGCCGGCCTATCAACTAACGCACTGTGTAGAAATATCCACTTATCAACCGGAGTTCCTACGTTATGCTTGCCTACTGAGCGGATTGCAGAAGATGTAAAGAATGGCAGATCTGGGTCTTCTGAAAATGCACGCCTGACACCTTCGTCATGTATCCGGCCTATGCCCCAGTAGCTTCCATCATTTGGATGCTCTACTACTTCGTCATAAGTGCCTACACGGTATGGCTCCTGCAGCTCTAGTGTGTGTTGCAGGTTTGCGTCATCCATTGGAGGATGATCCATTTCACCTACCACACGCTCTATCTTGCCAAGATCGTCATATTCAACTGGCTCCAAGCCAGTATTCTGGTATTCTACTATTGGCTTGCCTGCAACTGTTGGCAATGACTCGCTGGCTCTATCGTAGTTTATGCCCCAGAGATTAGCTGATATTGAACGGTCAAACAAAAAGTTCTTGACGTATAGATCGCCACTTTTGTCAAACTCCATAACAGACTTGGAATCTAAAAAAGTTTCAAGGTCCTGCTCTGAGCCAAAGTAATTTGCTCTAAGATTTTTAGAGCGTCCCTTCGATTGTTTTTCCAGCATCCCGCAGACTTTTTTGCCTTTCTCCTGCGAGTTGTATTTCTTGGTCATTGCTCGCTGGCAAGATGCCCAATCTTTGAATGGTCCTAACGGCACACTCACAAAAAGCAGAAATACAACCTTGGAGAACTACTGGTGCAAAGAACTGCTTCTCTTTGTGTGAGAACCATATGAGTGGGGGGTCTTGGCTCAATCTCATATTCCTCCCCACTCATTTTACATTGTCTGGTCACCTTCAACACCATAGATTCTGAATTTATGATCAGCTGGATCAGAGTTTTGCAGCGTAACTGTTGGAGACATGTTTGCCTGCTCCAGTGGAATGTTGGAGCTTAGCTTTGTAGTATACACAGGCGGTGATATTTCAAGTCCCATGTTGCCTGTTGGTTCAAGAACTGTGACTTCGACTTCAGGCACTGAATTTCTACACAGCACTTCAATGTTGCGAGCTGCAGTAAAGCCTGTTTTTGGAATGCCCGTATTAACTACTGTTGGGGTTGTAGCACCGGCCGCAGCTCCACCATTGTGAAATATCATGATGTTTGTGTCTGTGCTCCTCCATCCAACTATTACACCAGAGTCTGTATTTGCAAGCGGAGTATTGCTATTTGGTATTGTAATGTCTGACGACAATCCCACATAGAGCCTTGTATTTGCAGTAGAAGTTGGAATAACCATCTTTGCCTTTACTCGAGCAGAAAATTCTCTTCTCATAAATGCGCCTGCAAATTCAATTCCTGTTACTGTGTTTGCTGTCGAGCCAGTAGAGTATTCCCATCCAATTCCTGCCGGTGCTGCATCTCGGACTATTGTTGGGACTGCAGGACGGTCAATATGACCTGCAAAGAGGTCAGACCCTGCAGATGCACCTAACTGCTGACCGCAGACTATCTGCCCTGTCTTTTTGCCAGTTGCAGCCGCTACAGCTGCACCTTTGACTGTATTTTTACGAATGTCTAAAATTTTGTTTATCAGCTCGCCTACTGATGCATTTGATGTCAGTGCATCGCTTGCAGTGCCTGATGGAAGTTGGGGGGCTGACATTTGCACATGGTTTGCAACTCCTGATAGCACTGGCACGATTATCTGGTAGCCATATGCATTGAGTGAGTTTTTCCAGAAGTGTTTGCCTGTTAGAAAGTAAAATGGGCTGTTTATGTTAATGTCGTCAACATCGAGCTCTCCGTTGAATGTCCGGGATACTTTGTCGGCATCACGTCCTCCATGAACGTCAGCACGCCCACCGTCTGATTTCCCGGTGACCTTCCAAACCATTAGGTTGTCTCTGCCGTTATTCGAAGAGAATAGGTGTTGTTTGCCTGAGCAGCTGCGCCGGGCTGGACTGTCCTGCGGGACCACAAATATCTGCGATAGCCGGGCAAAATATCGCCGGTGTTAAGAGCTGATGCAAGGTCTGTTGGGTGAGTGAACGTAACGCCTGCAGGAGCTAAAGATTCGTTAGTTCCATTATTGATTGATTCATCAGTGTTCACGGGAACAGAGCCAGAGAATCCAATATCTACTTCGTCATTGGCAGACGTTGTGTTGGACAGCACATAGACTCTACTGTTAATCATGTTGGCAGTTCCGTGCTGGTTGTAAAGTGCCAGACAGCGATATTCTATATCCCCATCACGGGATTCAATACCACCAACGTTATCCCAGAGATTGTTTAGAATTGCAGTAGTAACCTCTGTGGAACTCATAGCACCCCCAAGCGAGACATTAGGATTATTGTTAGCAGAACCACCTGTCAGGCGGAGCTGCATATTAGATGCAACTATAGACGTTTGATACTAACCTCAGAAAAAAGAGAGGTTGAGAAAAGATAGGAACTAACTTACTCGCTGTATGCCATCTTTTTCTTGTATCGCTCGTTTTGTATCAGCCGGCGCTTGTCCCTGCAGGAATAGGGATCGTGATAGATTGCCATGCTTGCTAATGCCTGCTTTGGTTCGTCAGTGTAATTGAAGCTGTAATGATTCAGTTGATAGATAACGTCCTCTGGATGGTGTATCAATCTCGCTCTATAGTAGTCGCTTTTGTCTTTTTCTACAAACCTTACACCATAGAGATGATACTTGACAGGGTGTGAATATTTTATGAAACGCAGCTCCTCGGCAAACTCGCTCCACATCTTTTTTGTGCCATCCAGGTATTCGTCAGAGTCCAGTATAAGCACAAAGTCACACTTTGTCTGAGCAGCTAAATCAAGGCAGTTTTGCCTCTTTATCCGCTCTGGAAACGGCTTTGTCTCTTTTGGGTCTTCTGTAGCAACAAACCCAAAGTTTTTGGCAAATATCATCTCTTCTAGGTGTTTGTTGATAACATGGTCTGTTTCTTCGTCAGATGTTGTCCCCTTACCCTTGCCTACGAAATACCGGTATTTTCCATCTGCAAGTATCCATAAAACGTTGAACCAGTCAAACACTGAAGACTCGTGCAGTGAACCCAGACACCTGTTCAGGCATCTTGCATCGTTCCAATAACTCACGGCAATTCCTAATTTTATATTTCCACTCAACTAAAATTCGACTCCCAATGGACTGTGATAAAGAAATTGTTGTTACTATATGTGGTTGTCCCTGCTGGCACTGCTCGCCTTATCCATAGCCCATAGTGCTGAGCAGCGCTGACATTGCCTAGTGATACTGCTGTAGCCTGACTAACAGCTGCTGACGTAAACGCAACTGATGCCGGAGCCGTATTTTCATTTGCTACAGCTGTTTCAGTGCCATTTGCACCAGCTACACCAGCTCCTATCGATACTTCGTCTCCACCAGGAGTATTTCCAGATATCCAGACCTTGAGGTCTAACATCTGCAGGCTGGCATGTGAATTGTGCAAATAGACACATCGATACTCGGTATCACCTGTAGTAGCTTCTGTTAAAGTTACATTGTCAAATAATGTAAGTCCGGCTGAAACACTTGATTTAATCCCGCCATAAGATGTTAGAGGATTGGAATTAGATGCTCCACCAGATAGCCTAATTTGCAGCAGACCGGCCGTTACAAAGTTGCTAGAAGAGCCTGCTGTGAATACCTTGCCTTCAGTTATAGTTGATAGCTCACTTTGGACAAACTTTTGTGACAGCCCTCTCAAGAATACCTTGCCCTCTGTGATTGTGGATGTCTCATTTGCAACAAAGGTCCTTGCAGTTGCAGACAACACCATAGAAAATGCAGCTATTGATCTTGCATAGGTCACTCTGCCAGCTCCGGCAGTAGTATGCACTGATCCATCAAGGTCTATTATGAGAGACGCTGCAGTCAAAGATTCACGGGTTGCAAACATGCATGGAAGGCGATCATCTGTATCGTTTTGTTGCAAAGCATAGGCTTTCGTAGTCTGGTTAGCCGGCTGATCTGCATTGTCTACTTGCATACGCATCTTGTAATAGATGGTAGAAGATCCACTTGCGCCATAGTCTCCTGTGCAAAATCCCAAAATTGCACAGTTGCCTGCAGTTGTAGGGGTAACATTCATTGTATGCACAAGCGAGCCATAGTCAGTAGTAGATGCAATGTCTTCCTCTCCCGTATCTTCATTGTTGACTGCTACAGTTTGAAATGAATCCAAATCAAGCATGAATATGCCTGAATGAGTGCGTGTGACTGAGCCAGTGCCGCCGGTGTTTGCAAGGTTTGATATTTCGGCATATGTGTTGCTTGCATTTGTCAGTGTGTCTGTTCTCATGCCTGAGAGCACGATGGCTTCATTTGTTGCGTCCTCTCCTTCCTTTTGCATGACCGGCAGTTCTGTAGATGCGCCGCCTGAACGCTTTATCCTGCTTCTGACTCCACATGAAGACGGACTGCCCGTGTAACGACCTTTACTTAAGATTAGCCACTTATGACCGGAGACAGATGGAGTAAGAGTTATGCTAGCATTGGCAGTTTCAGAGTCTGAACTTACATCACCTAGCGTTGCTCCGCTTAACGTTATTGTCTCTCCAGAAGAGTTTAGATCATACTTGTAGTTTGTGTTTGCTACCAGATCGGGGTTGAGCTGGATAATCAAAATAGAAACGAGATCAAGTCCGGCACTATTTCCTGAATTGCCAGATGCCGTTCCAATGCAATATTGTAATTTCACATCCTGTGCGCTGCCGCCGGGATTTATGACACCCCACCAGTAGTAAGGCCATCTCTGCACCATGCTCACAGGATCAACGGCAGGATCGTAGATCATCTCGGAATCTGCTTCAGCTGTTGGAGTTGTGCCTCGCACCAGCCTCACAAATACGTCTCCGCCGGATGTGGCGGCGTCAATCTGTGCGCATACAATAACTAAATGATCTCTGTTTGCAGCAAGTCCGGATGTGACAGTCGTTCCGGGGACATCAGTGTATGTCGTGTTGGAAGTTGTTTGCCTGCTTGTTTGTTCAGTGTAAGAAGATGGAATTTCAGCTGCATGGTATTCACGCTCTACCTGCATTTGCAGAGTTGTATCAGACTCTGCAGATCGAGATTTCTTTTTATTCTCTATTTTATGGAGCTTTTTGTGAGCCTCTATCTGTCTTCGCTCTATGCCTCTTGCCTCTTTTTGAGTCATCAATCCGCCTCTGCTAAATCGCCATCCGCATACGGGGCATTTTATGGAAAATCCATGACGGGGCTTGTAGCGCTTCTCTACTACCCTGCCACGTTTGTTATCAGCTAGAATCTTGATTATCTTGTCTTTCTCTTTCTCTTGCAATTGTTAGATAATGAGCAGTCCTGCGCTTCTTTTTTGAACTACCTTCTGATATTGGAGGAGATTCTAAACCTTCAACTCTTGGTGCTAGCACACATTCATAATATAATTTTGTAAATAATTCATTATCCTCTCCACAAAAGTAGAGAGATTGGAACCAGACGATTGGAGCGTCATCTGATCCGCAGATTATGCATTGTCTTCCTGATCTATCAGCACCCTGGGCTTTATCTCGCCGCTCTTGATTGCCGCTCGAATACCTGACCACCATTGCTGCATCATTGGCCTGATTAGCTCGGCGTCTTCCGGACAGAGCCATACTCCTACCACCTTTTTTCCTTCCTCCTGACCGTCAACCTGGCAGACACGTGCATATTTTGGAGGTTCGTCTGCTGGCTGCTCTGCAGGGTTCTCTTCTGGCTGCGGTGGGGGTTCTACAATTGGCTCGCCTGTTGGCTCCTCTGGCTCTGGGTCTGGTGCATGATCTGGCTCTGGCACATTGTCTTTTCCTTTCTTAAAACCATCAGCTATTTTTGATGGTATCTTTACTTTGCCTTCATAGGTGTTGTCTTGAAATACGTTTCCTGCTTCAGTTGCGCCATGTGAGAACTCGATAACAGTGCATTCTACTTTGTCAGCCAAGTAGTGATTGTCTACAAATTTTACGCCGCCGGGCTTGAACTTGTTGTCACGCTCTCCCCACTTTACAGGATGCAGGCAGTTTTCAAAGACGCAGTTGATAATGCTTCCGCCTTTGACCTGGGTATATGTAGCATGACCACTCTTGTTTGCAGTGCCAAGTGCAATTCCAGCCTTTTCATTAGGATCTATCTCTGTATCGCCGTTGCATATCCTGATAGGCACTCGCTTGCTGTGCTTGTTGTTTTTGAATTTGACACCATCTATCTTGTTTGACTTGCCGTGGACCCGAATGCCGCAGTCTCCTTCTATTGTCCCTCCCTGTATGGTGTTTGTATGCCCATGCCGGACAGTAATATCACATGTGCAGTTTTTTATCTGAGAATTCAGTATCCAGTTGCCGCATGACTTTATAGATATAAGCTCGGGTTCCGTAGTCTTTATGTTTTCAAACCTGCAGTTTTCTACCTTGGTATTGAGCCAGCAATGCGATAGATTGCTATTGCCTATCCTGAAAGGCTCAGCTCCATTTGCTGTTGTTGATGCAATGTCGTGCCAGTAGCAGTCTGTCACCTCATTTCCATCAGACTTTGCACCTGTGAGGTTGAGACATAAGCCGCCATTTTTCTTTCCAAAGAACTCACACTTGATAAATTTACAGTTCTTGACATCCCTAACGTCCAGTAACTTGTCACCGTCTTTGCTATCAGTGCCATCAAACTTGCAGTTGACAAGCTGGCAGTTGTTGCAATTTCTAATACTTACAGACTCGCTAAACGTGCGTCCATCAGCAAGAATCTGATCTCGTTTATTTTCAAACGTAACCAATTATTGTCGAGATACAGCCGTATTATTTAAGTTCAGTGCCCTTTTTGCCCTCATATAGACAGTATTGTCTATCTCTTCTGTTATCCTTGCAACAAAATCAGCTATTCTAGGAAATTCAGGAGGTGCACGTCCAAGGTCCTTTAATGATATTTTTTGCCTCTCTGGATTTTTTTCTTCAAAGAAATAGCTGTATCCCCTTGTCCGGATTATCTGGTCCAGCCTGTCTCTCCACATATATATCAGCGAATTTGAATTGCGTATGTGCCATAGCCTGATGGTCCGGACTGTCCTTGTGATTCTTTGTTTCTGCTTCTGCTGCTGCGGTCGGGGCTTGTAGAATCTAGTCAGAATTATCTCATCTCCTGAGCTTTTTCATGGCATTCTTTATGATATGTTGTCCACGTGTATCTTTCTTCAGGCAGCATTCCAAACACCACACCATCTTGATATTTGCCACTCCTATTCACAGTTGAATTGCCGCAGTATCCACAATGCCATTTACTCAAGCTGGTATCATCTCCTGCTCCATGCTATCGATAGAGTCTACTGCATCAAGCTCATATTTTTTTTCTCGAATTGATGCCAGCATGTTCCAGTTGACTGCGTTGAGGTCATATGAAAATGCATAGTCACGCTCTATGGTGTTATGCACGTTGTAAGAGAACGTGATATCTTGTTCTACCAGCTGCATGATGTTATACGAAAATGAATAGTCTCGAGATACCATGTGTCTGCGCTGTGGAAATGTGGTAGGTATTGGTGGCAGCACATTTGCGTATTTGTCCCGCAGTGCATCCATCTGCAACTGCTGCAATAATGCCTGAGCTGTCGGTGCAGGCATTTCGATATTATATATAAATTCATAGTCACGGGTAACTATAATTCTTGGTTTGGGTAACTCTCTGATCAGTTCTCTTTTCTCTACAGCCTTGTATTTTGGAAGCTGGACTCTGCGTCTCTGAGCTGTTGGAATGCCAAAGAATACCGGCCAGTATGCACCGGGTGGAGGACCTACGTTTTCTTCGAGCTTGACTACTATTGACTCGAGTATCTCTAATGCTTCATTGACTACGAATAGCTTGCCACGGTTGCTGATAAACGACTCTGACATGTTGAGAATCTCGCTTACAACCATGTTTACGACTCGAACAAATACTGGAAATGCGTCTGATACCTCCATTGCCTCTGCAATCAGCATCTTGACCTGCCTGACTGTCTCAAGACTCTCTGTAATGATCGCATTTTCGTTAATTTGCATCTGACGCTGTCCCAGTGCTATTAGCGATTCTAGCACAGACAGATTCTCATTTATCAGCATGCTCAGGCCTTTTCTGAATATGGGAGTAGCTTCTGAGAGACTGATGTTTTCCTCAGAGACAAACTTTCTTGCAACTCCTTCAGTGGACAGAATCGTCAGTATGTTCTCAGTCAGTCCCAGATTCTCAGTAGATACAAACTTGCGTCCTGCAATAAAGTCTGAAACAAATTCTGATATGCTCATTGCCTCAGAGACAGGCATTATCCTCTGAGCTGCAGTTATCAGTTGTTCAGCAAGAGTCATTGCTTCCTGCACAACCATCTTTTTGGCTCCCACCATGATGCTCGGCTGTTCGGCAATGTTTGCAAGCTCTGATATGACCATAGAACGATTGGCTACAGAGTTGAACTGCTCAGTCATGGTCATTATTTCATTAACTCTAAACATTGCCTGCCTAGCAAATATGTGAGCCTCAAGTATTGTGATCGGCTCGTTTACAATCATTATTCTGCCTCTGATGTTGTTCAAAAAGCCTTCCAAGAGATTGAGCTGTTCGCCGGCCTGCATTATGCGGTCTGCCTTTGTGATTGGGGACTGCTCTATCAAATTCAGGATTTCTGACTGGATAAACTTGCGATCTGCTTTTGTCAGACGCTGCTCTGTCAGGTTTAGCAGCTCAGCCGCTGCCAAAAACCGTCTATCACTTTTTGTGATGGTAGCTTCTAGCAGGTTTAGAGTCTCAGGCATTGTTACTTTTCTATCTGCTTTTGTGGATAGCTGCTCTGTTAGAGTAGCAAGCTCGTCTACTGTAAACCTCCTGCCACGTAGGTGCTGATAGTTTTCAGTCAAATTTGCAAGTTCGCTTGCCTGAAAATAGCGAACTGCATTTGTGATTATCTGCTCCGCTAGAGTCAGAGTCTCAGATATACGCATCATTCTAGCACCTACGAATACTTTGCCTTCAGTTACTGTGGCGGTCTCTGATGCCAGAGTCTTGCGATCTGCTTTGAAGAGTCTGTCTTCTGTCAGTCCAAGGCTTTCATTTTGAACGAACTTTGAAGCAAGACCGCCGGCAGATGGAAGCTCCATTGTCACTCCCATCACTAATTTTGCACGACAGCCTCTGCCAGCTGTAGCAGCAGATACAGAGCCATCCATGTCTATTGTGTGAGCGGCATTGCTCAGGTTCTCAACAGACTGAATGGTAAATACAAGCTCGTCAGTTGTATCATGTGATGCTGATATGTTGTATGCATCTGATGTTTGCGTTCCTGGCTGGTCAGTATTGTCAATCTGCATCCTGCATTTCCATCCCTGGTTCTGAGAATTTGCGTCAAACGTAGTCCATGCCAGACACCATACATCACCCGTAACAGTAGGAGTCACTGATGTGGTTGCTATCTGTGTAACAAAACTTGATGTGGCAGCTAAATCAGTGACAGAAGAATCGTCATAACTGTAACTGTTGTTATTGAGTTTGTTTAAGTTAAGATAGAAAACGGCAGAGTTGGTTCTTGTGTGAGCTGATGCTGTTGTGCTAAAGCTCTTCTCGGTAAATGTGTTGCTTGCATTGCCGCAACTAAATACCCTTGCCAGAATATTCACATATGCGTCTGGGTTTGTGCTGTTTCTAGGTTCTAACTGACAAAATGGTGTAGTGCTTGACGCCTCACCTGACCTTACAATTCTTGTAGCAATAGAACGGGTAGTAGAGCTTGCAGTGCTCCTTGCTCTTGTCAATACAAGCATCGGCGTGCTAGCAGCTGGTGGAGTAACAGTCAGCGTTGCATTGTTTGTTGTTGAATCGGTGGTAGCAAGTGAGGTGCTTGCTGTAACATCATTGTATCCCCAGTCTGTATTTTCAGTTAAATCATCAGATAATTTTATTGCAGTTAGAGTTACCTGGTCTGCTCCAACAGTGTGAATACCAGCGGTGCAAGCAAATTGCACGTTTATGCTGTCTGTGCCGTTTGCTGTCCAGACTGTCCACCACATATACTGTGAACGGTTGCCAGAGCTTGAAACTTCGAGGGCAATATGCTCAGAGTCATCAAATGCTGCTGGAGCTGACGTAGCAACTCTGAATTTGAGCAAAAGCGTGGATGTATCTGAGGTATCACAAACAGCAGTTGCAAATAGCAAATATTTTTTGCCGTTTGTTAAAGAGCTATTAGAGATTGTTGCGCCTGAGATTGTGGCATAGCTGGAGCTGTTAACACGAGTCTGTCTAGTTGTCTGCTCTGCAAATGCATGCTGCAATTCGGCTGCATGGTAGGACTGTTTTAGAGCATAGTCATGATTGAAATGCTCTCTCTGTTTTTCCTGCACTATCCTGGCAAACTGTCTTGGGTCTTCGTAGCCGCCAAAATTATTTCTAACATGGCATGTCTTGCACTGCAGGACAAGCCCATGTCTCTTATTCAAGCACTGTTCCCCCATCAGCCATGTGAGTATGCATTTCGATAACCGTAGTGCCGCCGCCGACCCCTCCAATCAAAGAACGCATTCCTGTCCTGCAATCATTTATAAAATTGTCAAGGATTGGAGTGACTTCTGACTCTGTATCTGCATCTACTGTGAATGTGAATAGTGGAAGCAGTTCATACCGGTTTGTAGTGCCTGCAAGTGGACCTGTAATGTTGGGCACTGTAGCGTTTACAGCCCTGACAGGATATGCAGAGAAATAATTATTGAATTTTTGAGTCATGTTGGGAAATATCACGTTATTTAGGTGGTTACGCAATTGCGTAACATTCCTGTTAGTAGAGATAATGCATGCAATGAATACCTCTCGCTGAAAGGATGGCAAAGATAGAAAAAAGAGCGAGATTAGACCTAGGGGAACTATTTATTACATCTTATCAAAAGCTCCGTGAGTCCAAACACCTTCTGCTCGGTAGTCACATTGTCGCTTCTCATGAACCTGCCAAGCTCAGCTCCATTTGCAGCTTTTATCCATGAGATTATTCTTGGATCAAGAGTCTTGCTGTTGAAACGTTGCACATATCGGAGCCACCTACTATCACCTGAATTGTCAAACTTTTTTCCTCTAGCCATTAGCTCCTGACATGAACATTGCGGCTTCTTATAACTCTAAGACTACGTTTTTTGTCGTTTTAAGAGCTCCTGGACCCATGATAACACTTTCATGTTCTCTTCTCTGACTAGATCATCAGGTTTTAGCGGCTTTTGAGCGTGGTGGCTCTCATTTTCAGTCATTTTGGCTCAAATTCCTCTATTCTGAAGTTCAGATAGCAGTCTTTGCACCTAAAATACGAAAAATATCTTCCAGTTGAGTGCAAAAAATCAAATTTTGCGTTTGTAAGCGTGGTTTTTTCACACCGGGGACACTTAAAGCCTATTCTTAGCGTGCATTCAGTCACTTTTTGCTCCTCCGACCCAGTTTTTTCAGCTTTCGAGGCACATTCCAGTAGGCTGACTTGCATTTTGAACAGACTCTTGGTTCAATTGAGTTTTTTGGAAGCCACTTATGCCTGCATCTCTCACAAACATAGAACTTTACTACTTGCATAACCTCACCCATACCTGTAAGTAGCGAGTCTAAGGTATATAATTATGATGCTTTATACACAAATGACTCTGAATTGCCTTTCAGGTGCAAAAAATTAGTGCCGGTGTGCACGTAGAGTGGAATTTTCAGTCTTGAGAGGTCCCAAGAGAGCACAACATCCTCTGATGTCCCTTCAGTTGCATGATATTTGTTCCACTGCAAGTCATTGTCAAAGCTTGCCAGCTCTACTACATCTCTACGCAATATGGCAAAAGGAGTGCCGGCATGGGCTGCACGCAGTGGCTGTTTCTTGAAACGCTCAATTTCTCTATATGTATACCAGTCATAATGACGGTTTTCACGCTCAAGTGCTGGAAGCGACCTTGTGAATGCACAGCAATCAGACCCATATTCAACATTGCAGTTGCCCATCACTACCCGGAAGCGATCTGGCAACCGTTCTACAAGGTCAACAATCTTTGAAACGTCTTCATTTACTATCAGATCGTCAGGCAGTATTGCCAGGTGGCTGTATTTTCTAGATAGAAAGTAATTCTTTATCTTTCGATACGGTTCAGCACTTTGTGGAAAAAACTTAAACCAGGCGATGTCGTATTGCTGTAAAAATTCGTCAACTGCGGCTGCAAATCTTTTGATATTTCGAGGACTTGGTATAGCTACTAGCAGTTTGAACTTGCGATCCCACTGATGGGGCACGCTGGCAGCTTCAAAGTGAATGAACAAAATAAAGAGGAGGTTATGTCGTGCTTTCTATTGTCACATCTCCGGCATCTGTCACAGTGACAGTATCAAGTCCATCCTCTTCTAGAGCTGGACCCACTTCATTTTCTACTATCGTCTCAATTGTTGTCTGATTGTTAGATAATTCATCTGCATTCTCTACAATCGGTCCTACCACGTCTCCAACAATTTCAGGGTTCTCCTTTACTTCCTGGGCTATTGTATCAGAGTTGTTCAAAATTGCTTGAGCTTCTTCCGGAGTCTCTGCGTTTTGCACCAAGTGTCCTATGTAAAATATTATGCCTGCCTTTAGCAGTGCTGACAATACGCATGGACAGTCAGCCATAACGCCTGTAGCCTGCAGGTTTAATGCTTCCACAAATATCGAGTTTCCCTCTACTGTGCCTACCGGTGTTTCTGGCGGAACTCCTACCTCTTCAGGAGTTGGGATGTCTACTACAGTGTCATTTGATCCAGCTGCCAGAGTCTCATTAGCTGGCATTTCTTCAGTCTGGTTAACTGCCGTTGGTGGTTGCTCTGTTCCTGGTCCTAGTGGACATGTATTGATGTCAAAATTAGTCTGACAGTCCTGAGTTGTTGCATTTCCTGCAGATGTAGGCTCACATGGGTCTGTCACACACACAATGACGTTTGTCTCATTAGTCAGAATCTCCGGGTTCTCTGGTGATGCAACGTCTGCAGGGGGCTGACCTTCGATTACCTGTCCACCTGCTGGCTGCTCTGCTGCTATAATGGCTGCAACTAGCAAGTCACGTGCATTTTCAACGTGGGTGTATACGTCCTGCCTTCCTTCCTCATAAGCTACAAGTGCCTGATCTATCTCGGCAATAACGTCGTTAAACACTGATTGTGGTATCCTTGATGTCTCATTAGCTGGCATCTGCTCAGATGCTTCTTCTACCGCATCTTCTGGCACAGGCTGCCCGTTGCTATATTCACAGGCAATGCCATCATTGTCCCCATCTATTCCATATGGGTCATTGTCTGCCTCTATAGTGAAATTCTTGGCTGAATAATCAACACAATCAAGGTCCTGGTCCTGCACATGCCCCGGTGTTGCCGGTTTTGGTTCATCTTCGACTGTTACTGATACTGATGTTTGATTCTGGTTGTCCGGGGTCGCAAATGCAGCAATTGTCGATAGTGGTCCGACAAAAATAGATGCTGCAACTAGTGTTGCCATCCCAAACAACAAGCCTATCTTTGGCTTGTTATCCATAAAGTGGGAAAAGGGCTGGTCTGAATTAAGTCTTTATTATAGGATCTCTGATCACAACAGTATATTGGTCCTTTGCCATTGACTCAAAATACGTGACATCATTGTCTCTGTCCACTGCAGCCATATAGTATCCATCTGTTGTCCTAGCAAGCGTCATGCGTTTGCATTTTGACTTGACCTCTGGCGGTAGATCATCTGGATACGTGGTATCAAGGTCCGGCCTTGTCACACACTGAAATTGTGCCTTTGCATAAAACAGCTTTGGTTGTTCCTCTACTGACAGATCGACATTTAGCAGCTGTATGCCCTCAAAGTCGTCAGGAAGCCTGGGAGCTGGTGCATTTAGGTCTGTAACAGTCTCGCTGATTGTCCATGTTTTAGGCTGCTCGACACGTGAATCCGGCCCTTTTACTTCTCGGTTGTCCTCTCCCACTACCTGAATCTTGTCCGGGTGGAGCTTCATATACACTTCGTCTGCGTTTACATGGCCTTCCTTCTCCCATGTCCTGTAGATAATCGTAGCCATCATGTTCCATTCATGCTTTTTTTCATAGAATCTGGTAGGGTTGCCGTCTAGCGTGAAATTCCATCCTGTTTCTGTGTCGATGCCAGCCCCATCTCCATGCTGCACCGGAATTTGCAGAGTGGGCTGGTCCCTTATCTTTTCGAGTATGTATCCCTGAAAAGTGCGTGATCTCGCTTCAGGACTCTGAGTATCAGTCATTGCTTGATATTCTCCTTATTCTTCCATTCTCGCTTTATCCTATTTTCTAATTTCTTATAGCATTTCTGACATAACCAGATATCCATAATCACACCTTTATCTCGCAGTTTGAATTTTCCTATGTATTTTTCTCTATTACAATCCGAACAATTACCTAAAGAAAATTCAATATCATATGCTTCTCCATACATTCTATCTGGCAGCATATTCATTGCGAGATATTCTCCTTATCATATTCATCAATCCATCTATTCATCTGTTCTATCATATCCCTATCCCACTTCCATTCACCATTTACAAACCTGTAAGCAAACAATCCATTCTTCATGTCTCCACCTGCAATTATTGCACCTTCTTTTATCATTTCTTTATATTCTCCTCTTCTTCCTGCTCTATCTCTGATTCTCTTCTTCTCAAGGTATGAATCATGTCATACAGCAGTGTAGCTCCCTGCTCATAATGCGTTTTACAAACATGAACCTGCAACGTCTTGCTTGACTTTTCTCTACAAACTGCACATTCTTCAGTCATGAATCAACTAACTGATTGCAGAACAAAATAAAGGTGTGGTGGTTAATCTTTTTTGCTTTCTGGAACCACTTTACCTGACCCTATGCCTGGACCCTGCTGCGTCGACTGAACCTGTGACGACCTGGGTTCTCCACCAATCCACTGATTTTTTTGCACTGCACCTCTAAGACCCTTCTCTTCTGATGCCTTTCTGTCACGTTCAAGCTCTGCCTTTGCTGCTTCTTCCTTCTCTGTTGCTCCTGCGTGTAACAGATACGAGTCAGATGTAGCTATTCCGCCGGACCATACTTGCTGATTTCCACCTTCTGGCAATCCGCCAGTTTTGGATACAAGCTCTCTTTTTTGCTGCTCCTCCTGATCGTCCTTTCTGTCTTCAGCAGCAGTTGCATTTCTCTTCTCAAACCCTGCTTCTTTTTGTTGCCTAGCTTTATCGCTCATAGCGAAGGTTGCTCCTACTACTAAAAAAAGGCTACCAGAGATACTAAGTGAAAATAGTGTGCAAATCACTTAGTAAGTATGGATAGTATGCAAATGACCACGTTGATTTACCCCTATCTAGTATCGGTTCTTTCTATCTAAAACATAATGGCGTGTGCTGCCCCTTGCTTTGGTCCGTAGTATCACTCCACAGCATGAGCATGATCTATCATCTGTCTTGAAGTATACCCTGCATAGAGAGCAATACTTGTAGCCATTCATGAACGGGTGAGCTGCAGGTCCTACAGTGTCAAAATAATCGCAATAATTTCTGCAGACCATTAACTCTCTCTGCTATCATAGGACGAAAGATTAGAAAACTGCACTGATTTTTTAGCAGCCCGTGCCAGCCTTATTTTGTTCTGAATATCAACAAATACATCCCACCAGCAGTAGTCGCAGTAAAGCGTGCCATCAGCTGGAAGCTGGTCAGCTATTCCCAGTGCTATGATATCTGGTTCAAGCTCAAACTTTGCAAACGAGCCTTTGATATATGCCACCTGTCCGATATTTCTACCGCATACAGGACAGCTAGGCCAGGTGCTAAAATCTGGAACCTTGCATAGATTTTTGTGAAAATCATCATCTGCATTATCCCCACATATCCTGCAAATGTCCTCGGATTCTTCTTCGCTCATGTCCTGGGTTTCACATAGAATGGCTTTCTGTATGGAGATTTAGAGAATGCTTCCTTCCACAATGCTAATTCATGCTCTGATAGCTTGCCATGATATATTGAAGACGGATGATTGGGTATTTTCGTATACGTCATGTGATCTAGCACGACTTCAGGGTAGATTGATTTAAAGTTGCAGTAGTCATACTCGCATTTGTATCTCTCCTGACTCTGGTATTTTACAAATTCAGGATCACGCTCTCTGATGCCGGCAATCTTCCACTTGTAGCCTTTGCCTGCATCTTCGTCATCTCTGCGTTCAGAGAAGCTTATCTTGTCAAAGTTGCTCTCGTTCAGTGCTCTCTCTGCTCGAGCTCGCTTTAGCTGCTTTGGACTGAGAATGCTACCCTCGGTGGTTGTATAGAGGTATTTGTCGTCTGATACTCGAAATACTTCGATTTTCTGAGATAGCCGCTCCTGCTCTGCTGCCAGCCGCTCAGCTCGCTTCTTTAATTTATCGAGTTCTTTTTCTTCATCTGTTTTTTTCTTCCTTGGCAAGTTTGTCTTTTCCTTCTATAACGTAGCGTTTTATAGATTCATCAACAAGATAGGATTCAATGTTGTATTTGGCTGCAAATTCCTGCACAAGGCCATCAAGGGATATCATCATCCTGCCATCATAATTTACCGTATGTTTGTTGTCTATCAATATCTTGGCGATGGTGTTAACAAACATCCATACTGCTTTTTTGTCGTCATTTGAGAGTTCAGGCATTTACTTGCCCTTCTCCATCTCTTCATAGACCTGTGCAAGCAGCCCGCATTCATACGCACCTCGGTCGGCTGCCTGCTGCATCGTCAGCTCTCCTCTCTTTACACGCAATGACAGTCCTGTTGCCATGCCAAACAATATTATTTCAAGAGGACTTCCTTTCGCAAGCCACCTTCTAAACATGAATTTGGATTCCTCTGAGGTGTGTCCAATGTCTATCTGACTACCACGTCTTGCCATCTCTTGTATTATCTCATGGTTATCTGGCATCTGTATTCCCAGACGCTTTGCCATTCTCTCTATCTCTTCTTTTGATGGATAGAGCATTATCGCAACTTCCTCCGAGTCAGCAGGTCATTGCACTCTACAACACAGCGGTGCATTGTCTCTATTTCATCACCCATAAGCGGATGTCTATTGTCCTCAATCAGCCACTGGTTGAGTGTAGTAAAGCGCAGTTCGTCATCTCTGGCTGTATGTGGATAGATTTTTGCTATCAGCCTCTCTGTATATATCAAAAAGCCAAGTCTTAGCTTTTGTTTTTCAATATTATCGTCATACATAGCGTGTGAGAATGTTCTATCTGGCTATGGATAAAAAGAGTTGTTAATCTATTATGCGTATATGCTCAAAATGTTTTAACAGATACTGCTCTCTTTGCTCCGATGTATGAAAATAAAGCATGTGAAACCATAGTTCATGACAGTTTATGACAGACTCACAGTATTCACATTTTTCTGTATCATAAACCTGCACAGATTGATTGCATGGAATAGGAAGAAAGAAGTATGTAGCCGGCTTCATGAAAAGCGTCAATCAAAGGCGGATAAATCCATTGCTGCTCTCTAGCTGGTCTTCCTGGTCAAGCACATACTCAACATACTTTTTGATTGCCTGGTTGCCTGAGCGGTCAGACTCTTCCTGACATTTTTTGACACGCATGATTATTTCTTTCATCTTCTCTGCCGCCTCATATTCTATCCTGCGTCCATCTTCAACAATTCCATCATCCACCTTCTTTAGTATACGCAGTATATCGTCATAGTCTGATGCTATCCTGCGCCATTCATTCCTCGTGTCCTCAAATGACTTGCGTATCTGCATTGCAATTATACGACGCTCCATTGATAGATGCGGCTTTTTTCGCTCACAGTAGTCACATATCCTGACAGACTCTTCAGCTTCTGCCAGCTCCTGCAGTATCATGTCCCTTGCATAGTGTTCTAGATTCTGAAAATCCACTCGCTTGAAGTTAAACTTGCTTTTCATTTCTTGGTAGGCTCCGTTTTCTCTATCAATACAACACCACATTTGCTACAGTTCCAGGTGTCTCCCACTTTTGGCTCATTTACTATCACAAAGTCGTTATCTGTTCCACACATGCCGCACGTTGTCCTGATTGCTCCAAACATAGCACTTTACCATTATTGCATGATATATCCACTCTGGTCAATAATTTTCAATCTTCTTCGTCAGGATATTTCATTTCTGAGACATACTGAATGGCAGAATTGTTTACCATGCACCTCATGCATACATGCCTGCCTTTATACACTCCAAAGTGAACGATAAAGAATGATTCTCTACTCCTGCATATCTCACACATCATCTGGTTTGTTGCAAAAAAAGCATCTGGGCATTATTGCTTATTCAGCTGCTCCGCCATTTGCTTCATGTGATCAGATATATGTTCGCCACATGATTTAGCATAACAATACATCCGAGTCTTTGTATTCTCTGCACGGACCGTAGTAACTGCATGATGCACACATTGAGGCCAGTCGCAGCAGGCTACATCTTCAAATGAAAAATCGATATTGTCGTATTCACTCATAGCCATGCTTCCAGATACTCACGATTAGTGGAGCATGCAAATGAGACAATGTTAGTGAGATGTAAATCCTTGCCTGAAAAGTCTAGTGTCTGGTCTATTATCTCATGCTGATATCGGCACAATATACAGTCTACCAATTTGCCTACCAGATTAAGCTCAACATATTCATCATCACTCATTAACATACCTCCATTGAGCTGATGGATATGCTTTGTTGCATTTTTTACAAAACAATGATAGAGCTAACCTGATAATTCGCTCCGGCTCATAGATTGTCCTGACATATCCACATCCCGGACAGATCATCTTAGACATCCTGCGTATCTCTCTTCTCTTCTGAATAACAAACAATACATACGGGATAAATCTCCGGGTCCAACATGACGCCATTAACAGTCCACTGTTTCACAACAGTAAACATTGATTCTCGTTTATTGCATCTATGACACTTCATCATTTGCTGCCTCATTGTTTATCGTATCTACAAACTCTTGATAGGTGAGATCAGGATAGTCATATTGCAACCTTGTATAAAATATCACAGCCACGTCTTCTATTGTAACTTTGTCAGTATTGCCCTTTATTCTCCCCTTGAGATCAGCAATACAGTATGCAACCGTATCTTTATTTAAAGCTGGAAATATCCTTGATTGCTTCATACTCTACTATCCTTTCTCTATCTATCTGCTGCTTCCTTCTTTTATCCCGTGAGTATTCCATCAACTTTGTCATTGCATCAGATATTACGCTCATTTCAGCAGGAGTGAGATGTAGGGCAGCATTGACAGCCTGCAATGTATCTAGCAACATAACCTGTTCCTCTTTATCAAAACCATCAATCATATAGTGCCAACTCCAAGCGGTTTGTCATTGTCGCATCAGCTCCTTCTTCTTCCTCTTCTCCTCTTCTTCATCCTTCCACTCCTGCCACAGATCCCGCTTTACAATCTGAAACGGCCTGGCAATTCTGGTCCTGTGTGGTTTTGATGCACAACATTCCATGATTCCATTTTTTTCATCTATTATCTTGAGACAGTATCCACCCATCCACTCTTTATGGTCTGGATGTTTGCATCTCATGCAGTCATGCATGCCTTTGTTGGCATAGACGACTTCTGACTTGTATTCGTAATATATCACATTCATTGCATAAGATCCTCTTTAGGCTCTATTCTCTTATTTGGTGGCCTTCTGATCATTGCCCTTCATCATCTTCAAACCTGAAATGATCGTCGTTTAACGGTATAGCCGGCTCAAGAAATAGATCAGTCATTGCCAGGAGTGCACCTTTCCTTTTAATATCGTTCTGCCATTCAATCTGTGATAAAACCTCCTCTTTTGTCATACTGCTATCTGCAAGCTTGCGGTCCATTGGGTTGTCCCATCCATGATCTCCTTCATAGTATTCCTCACCACAGGATGGACATACAAGCATCCTTGGTTCTTCTGGCGGATGTGCCAGCTCTGATAGTTTGCAGATGTAGTCACAATTCGGACACTGCGTATATTGTTCTAACATATTATTAGCTCAATCCTGATAGAGATAGAGATATTGGTCAAAGAAACTAGACAGATTGCTCATTATTCATTTCCCTCAACACGCCAACAGAAAAAGCATAATTCCTCTCCTCAGTCATATCTGATCAGCAATCCCCTTATCCAGATCCACAATAACGTTGCCATCCAGTATCTCACGTATGTCATCCTCAGATAGAGGAGATCCACCTTCCGACGTTAGCATAGAATTAATGACTTCCCTTATTGGCCGGTGCATACATTTTCTGCACATCTTTATCTTTCTTGGATAATAGTCATCATACTTTGTTGTATCATTAATAGCATTAGCACCATACACCAGCGTCCCATACTCTGATTTACGAGAAGCGTTAAACCTCTCAGCACAATCAGGCAGCTGACATTTCATAACAATATATCAGCTCCCCTCAATCTTCTCTATCTCCCTTGCCGTCATTTATTATACCACAAGCCAGATAAGTTAATCTGCCGCCTATTCCAAGGTATGGTGAGCGAGGAAAATTGACCATTACGGCTGAGCATAAATATCAGGTTCTTAAGAGTCTAGCCGAAGGTAATAAGAGATTTAGGGATTTCCTAGCCATAGGTATTCAAAAAGCTACGCTTGCTAAACTTCTAATAGAATTAGAAGACATGCAATTAATTCAACGCAATGTTGTGTCAACTCGACCATACAGGACAGACTATTCTATAACTGGGAATGGTGAGTCTTTCCTTAAAGACACTGAGAAACAAATAAAGAAACACATAGAATTGCTAGTAAAAGACTCATGGCACATGAAACACCGGTATTCAGTCATTCTTTTTCACTCTAATATGATATTCTAAATGCTCCTTACATACTAGATATGGATGCACGAAATGATATTCATGCACCCAATAATCAGGATGATAATCACATAAACCGTCTTTCCCACCTATACATTCCAGTGCAGCCAACATATCGCCTGAGAGCTTGAATAATTCCAATGGTCTGATCAAGGTCGGTCCTTCCCTCCATTTCCTGTCGTGATATGGACATTCCATCATCTCAATCCCTCCCTATCATCCGGCAATCTCGATATAATCACACGTTGAGAGAGACATTTGTAGCATAGATTAGAGTCACATTCTACCGGCTTGCCAAAGATATCACGATAGATGGTATCAGTAGATCCACAATCAACACATCTTGTCTTATCTATTGTCATCTCGATCCACTCCTACCCTGCAGCTGTTCACTACAGGACCAGCACACTCTATGAAGCCATAACACAAAGTAGTCATCAGTATTGTCCTTATCTTCTTCCGGATGCTGAAATATTGCTTCATGATCTCCTATTGTCCTGTTACACCTATCGCATCTTGTCATTGTGTAGACTCTCTTCCCCTTTTAGCCCGCAATCTTTTATTGTTGATAGTTTGAGCGTGGACATCAATAGAGAGGGTATAATTCTGCGGATCCCCCGTAATCTTAAAACAATTGTCGAAGTTTTCCATCTACCAAACCACTATCTCTCTACCTGTGCCATAGATCAGCAACATTGCTACACCAAACCACATGATGCTAAAGGCAATACCTGCTAGAAAGGACCGATATGCCATAGATCTATCTCTATCCCATAATGCCGCTAAAGACACAAAGCCACCCAGCAAGCCAAAGAGCATAGGCAGGATAAACCATGCTCTGGAAGGTGATTGCTGTTCTTGTGGTGTCTCTGTCATTAAGCGCTTACCTCTAACTCTAATTCTTGTGCTAACGCACGACTACTCTTATTCACGTTTTCCTTGTTGTTCATTTTCTAACAATAGTAGGTAGGTAATGACACACATATAAACCTACCTACCTAGAAGTTAATTCGGAAAGGATAGCCGAATTGCATCTAAAAAGGTAGGTGTATAATTAGCCCCCGTAATCTTGCAGCAATTGTCGAACTTTTTTACTTCTTTATTGATCTGTAAACGTTGACACGCTGATTAACCACGTCAACCTCAACCGTTAGTGGTATCTTACCCATCCCTGTATCTATTGTAGTCTTTACAGTAAACCAGCGATTGTCTTTTATTTCTTGCACAAATGCCTTTAATTCTGTTAATTCTTGTTGCAATTGCGTTATTGCTTCAGATTGTTTCCTCTGTCTTGCTTCGTATTGTTCCGTTAGCATTTGAGGCGTTATAGGTTGTCCTTTACCTTTAAGATGATAAGGCCACTTATTGGACTGCTCAAAGTAACATCTGACCCTAAGGCCTGTATCACTGTCTCCTATTGTCTCATTTGTTATATCATAAACTCTTATGTTCATTTGTTCTAATCTGAGAATGTCTTGTTGAGTGATTGAATGATTTTTTATAAAGAATGTGTAGGAATTGCCTACACGACTTAAGAATTTGATAATTGCTTGATTGTCTGACTTTAAGCCTAATGCAACTACAAAGATGGATGTAGCTTGTCTGTATCTATTCCTTTTATCGCCTTTTCTTTGAATCAATTGTCCATAAGTCTTATTATTGGTGTTTAGGATATTTTCTCTTGTCATATTCACACTATGACTAGGAAGACTTGAGCTAATCCTTAAGGATTGTGCTTGAGCTTCCTATTTTTAGCTAATTATCTTTTCACTTCCATCACGCTCAAGCTCTCGTATATGTCCATTTTTACAGATTAATTTGTATATTCCTATTATTTTCATTCTTGTATGACAATAATAACATAAAATGGGATTATTTCCCTCGTGATCACTGTATGCTATTTTGTTTATTATGTATATTATCACCTTAATGCTATTATTGCTAATGTCATGATTAGACTCATACCAATTACAAATATGCCTATATTCCTATTTCTTGTCTTTTCATATTGGATTTGTTCTCTACTTCTTAGATCAGGAGCTGGATTGTTATACCATTTGTTATAATCTAATTCTCGTTTTTTTCTCATTTTATCACCTATTTTTTGCAATTTCTAGATTGATATTTGTCTATCATATCCACAATGATACAGCTACTATTAGTGCAGCTATAGCCAGGGTTACTATGAAGATATTAGGACCGGTTAACTTCATTCTTATTCAAACTCTCCTATCTCTTCATATCCATCGAATTGGGTTATTCTTGTTACTTTTCGACCGGTTAACTCGCTTAATTCCTTGATCAGTCTTGCTTCTATCTTGTCCACGTATTCCAGATCGCCGATAAATTCCATGTTGTCATCTTCTTTTTTTAGTTCTCTGTTTAGCTTATAGCTCACTTTTTGGTTAGTAAATAACCATTGATATTCCGGGTTATCAGGATCAAGTTTGCAGATCATGTATTTTCGCTTCATGTTTATGCACCTATCTTTTGGGTATTCTACCCAGATCGTTTTCTATGTTCTGTAGTTGTTGAGCTTGCAATTTTATTACCTGTAATAGTTCTTTGAGTAGCATGTTATTTTCTTGATTTAGCTGTCTATAGTTCTGCTCTATCGTGCCGTTTGAGTTCTTGCTTTCTGTTAGTCTTAGGTTGTCTGCTTTTCTACACCATTCTTGGATGTAATTGATTTTTGATATTAGGTCTTGAGCTTCAGAATTTAATAGTTCACGCCTATTTTCTACTGCTGTTATTGCTTCTTGTCTGCTTGATTGTATTTTTACCGGTTCTTGTTGTATTATTTGTTGCTTGGTCGTTTGTTGTTGTTGCTGTTCTTGTTGTCCCTTACAATAATTCGTTAGATGCTGTGTTTTGTGATCACTAGTTAGGACCGGCCTGAAGCCTTTTTCTGTTTGTCCCCATTCCAGCTCTATTCCGCATTTATCGCAATTCCAGACCTTCTTTTTTGTAGACATTTTTTATTTATTCTCCATTGTTCTAACATAATCATCACAATATGGACAATAGTAAGAATCTGATTCTTTGTGAACATGTTTGCCGCATATTGAGCAGTGTAGACCTCTAGCTATTGGCGCATGGGTCACGCCGGACCACTGTGCAGAATATGTTGGATCATCTTTGGATTTTCTTGTTACGTGTCTGCCTTTTGTCATTTTTATTTATTCAATCTCTCCCTAAAGCATTTTTCACATCTATGATAGCAGCCGCCTTCCGGCCTCTGAAATGGGAATTCTATGATAAAGAATTCTTGACTATAAAACTCATGCATACTACTATAACCATACAATCCGCATTTAGTAGTCACATAACTATTGTCTGTATTTTCATTTATTGCGTGATATGTGTTATTTTCTTTATAAAGTGCTTCTGTCATTAGCTTTCAATCTCCCTCCCTCTTTCTTGGCTTTTTTGTTGGTCGCTCGAAATAGATTTTATTTATGTCCCACCGGTTAGTTGGATCTTCGTTCCAGAATTTCACTATGTAGCCATTGCGAGATAACCATTCTTCGATTGTTAGCTCGAATTCCTGATATATTTTTCCAGATTGTTCTATTTCCTCATAGGTCTTGATTTTTTCTATTTCTGCCGTGCCTTTGTTGCCTTCTGTAACTATGTGCCACATTCCGTTTTTAAATTCGTGCCAGTCTTCGATAAGCAATCCTAGGTATTCTTGATCGCACTCGCTGACCTCAATCATAAAGCCCGATCCTACCTCTTTGGTGATCACTACCTGATGGAAGCCAATTTCATTATCGCTTATTACTTCCTCATAATCTCCGCTATCTCTGTATTCGTCGGCCATTTCGTTACTTGCAGCTATTGCATCAGCTGATTCATCATAGATCACGTTTGATTCAGGCAGACAGCCCGGATAAGACTGCATTAAATGATAATGCAGTTTGGTTGTTTTTTGTTCGCTCATTATTGTTCAATCTCCTTAACTCGCACTATCTGCGACTGCTCGAATTTGCCACGATACCAGATACCGCTAAACTTCTTACCTTGATACTCAAATTTTACTAGTTGCCTCATGTCTCCAAAGCTAGAGCTCCATTCTTGCAAAAATAAAGCAGGTATCTCTATACTTCCATCCCAAGAGCCGACAAATCCCGTTTGATACTTTGCATAAAGTAAACCTTCTAGCTTGCCGGTCTTTTTGTTTGGTGTAAGAAACGAACCGCTAGCACTAAACGTTTTACCCTCATGCGTGAATTCACAATCGATCTCAATGTGTGAATTTGTTTTGCTGCATGTTATCATGTCGCTATTCATTTTTAATAGTTCTCTCCCTCAAATTCAGATTTTACGCTCTCCACTAGTGTTTTTATTGCTAAATCTTGGTCATCACTATCTTCCATTTTTTCAATCTCTGATATTTTCGCTAATGATTTTTCTACGAACCCTTTTGATACTTGCCTTTTGCCCATGCGATGAATGTTGCAATTGTCGTGATTGATCCATTCTTTCTCTATGATGCTATTACCCGCTTTTGTCACTCTTAGCCAAAACCTATGTTCTCGAAGATTACTCCACTCGACATACGGATAGTAATTGAATTCGCAGTAAAAGCCGGTTTTCTTGACATTGCTGATAGCATAGGAGCCATGTCCACTGTCCATGATGTTAGTTCTTAGTTCCTGTTGTTTTTCTTGTGTTTGTTCGCTCATTATTGTTGTTCCCTCCTCTTCATTGTTGCGATAGCAGCATCTAGTCCTGCATCATATCCTGCATAATGTGACTCAAAGATCAGTTTTGTTATTTGCTTGAATCTTTCAATCTCTGTGATGTTTTTGTCTTGTAGTATCTCGCCAGCTTCACGAGCTAAACGTGATGCTGCTTCTATCGCTTTTTGTGATTGTTGCTTCATTAGTTGCTGACCTCCCCATTGATCCTTATACTTCCATCTTCAAATGCTGTGTATTCTGTTAGAGTGTAGTTATTGCATAGAAAGAAGTCGCTCACAGTGTCCTCAAATGCGTTTTCGTTACCCTGTTGCTGTATGTGCACTTCAAGCGTTCCAGTTTGATTATTCTGCACAAAATCAGTGACCTCATAGTTATCCATTGCAAAGAATTGCACCGTTGTATCTACTAGCCTTGATTGATGCACAAAATCAGTGCATTCCAGAGCTCCACTAAATTGAGCATTTGCCGCCGTTATGCTCACCGGGACAATGGTTAAGGCCATTGCCAAACCTATTCCTAACGTGATTTTTTCCTTGTTGTTCATGTTTCTATCAGTAGGTAGGTATGTATGGATATATAAATCATTCGACTCTGCGACTTTTCACGCTTACCTTCGTGTAGCATGAAGGGCACGAGGCGAACCATTTTAGTTGTCCCTCATAAGTCCAAACGTGATCACATCTTTGACACTTTAGTTTGATGCCTTTTGTCATTTTTGTTTCACTCATATAGACAGGTAGGTAGAAATATCATATTAATGTTTATAAAAATAGAAAATAGGTTATTTTTCAATATCCTCTAGCTTTTGCATTGCTTG
>Ga0126375_10000035_pt1 | contig 26989 bp, 42 predicted proteins | sample PanSoiMetPlot_14_FD_109577 | JGI IMG/M metagenome (GOLD analysis project Ga0126375, IMG submission 109577) | Tropical forest soil microbial communities from Panama - MetaG Plot_14 | ecosystem: Environmental > Terrestrial > Soil > Tropical forest | place: Panama | collected 2016-02-17 | reverse complement strand
GTGACTGTCGGTGCGGCAACGTAGGTATACGCACTCGCCAGTGTCACCGATTGCCCGTCCGAGTTGGTGATGACGAGATCAACTAGCCCTGACGCGTGTTGATCCGTCGTGCCGTTCAACGTGGTGGCGAGGCCGCCGACCGATCCGGCACACGTCAGGTTGACAATAGCAGTGCCGCCGAGCGTCCCGGCAGTGACACCGCCGTGTGGCAGCGCAGGACTGCCGCAAGTGACGCAGGAAAAATTCGTGCCGGTGATCGTGACGTAGGTACCGCCAATCGCTGGACCGCTGGTCGGACTGATGCTCGCGACTGTCGGTGTCGGGAGTTGGTAGGTGTAACCGTTAGAGGAATCGAAGAGGATCTTGTAAATGCCGCCGCCGGCGACGTTGAAACTCTCGACGATAACATCTACCGGACCGCAGAAGACCGCACCCGGAGACTGCTGATTGTAGTAGGACGGCAGCGTCGTGAACGTCAGCGTGTGATCATCTACCCATGTGGCCGTCTGCGATCCGACGTTCCCGATGTTGACGATATCCCCAAGAGCCGGATGGTTGAGCATCTGCTCAAGGTACGGATACATGAACACTTGGTACTGACCACCAGCCGGGAACGTTCCAGTCGTCGCCGTAATCGTGACGACGGTGCCGCCAGTCGTGGGTCCATGATTCGGTGAGAGGCCGAGCGGCGCCGATGCAACGCCTGTGATGACCTCGTCTTGAAATGTGTTGATGTTGACGACATACGTGTTCAACGACGGTGAGAAGGTGATGCCTGATCCATTGCCGTAATTGAAGAACGTGCTGGGATCGGCGTCGGCAGTCCACGTGATGCCGTCGGATGACGAGAAGAAACAGCGCGGCTGTGTCTGCCCGCCGACTGCCTTGAAGATGCTGCTCGCGCTGTCCCAGACCATGCCATTGACGATTGTGCTGATGTCGCCACCGGTCGGGAGGGCGCGCTGCGTCCAGTTCACGCCATCGGGCGAGGTGAGAATTGCCCACGAACTGGTGCCGGTCTTGACCGGCACCGCGAACATGCCGATCGTCGGTGACCACGCGATGCTCGAGTTGCCGCTCAGGCTCGTGATGTTGGTGATCGAGGGATGCGTCTGTCCCGTCCACGCCATTCCGTCCGTGGACGTCATGATGCTGGCGGTGCCAGACGTCGCAGCGACCGCGCAGGCCATGCCGAGCGAGGGTGACCACGCGACGCCGATGAAGGTCTTGCTCGATGGCACGCCCGTGCCGCTGCTCCACGTGACGCCGTCGGAGGAATACATCGCGACGGACGTCGAGCCGACCGCGACGAATTTACTGATCCCTGCGGCCCACACGACGCCGCGCCATCCGGCGACGGCCGCAGCCGTCTGCGCCGTCCATGTGATGCCATCGGGCGACGTCATGACGCGGTGCGTGCCGTTCGTCGCGACGGCCACGAACAGGCCACCGCTGACGGTTGGTGACCATGTGACACCACGCCACCGGTTGCTCTCGGCAGCCGTCCGCGTCGTCCACGTCACACCATTCGCGGAAGTCAGGACGAGCGAGGCGAGGGTGTTGATGTTCTCGCCGACCGCAACGAAGAGATTGAGTTGCGGCGACCAGACGACATCGTAGATGCCGCTGTTATTGGCAGGCGTCGTCGCCGGAAGCGCGTTCTCCGTCCACGTGATCGCCATCAGCTCGTCGGTCCTCGACCAACGTAGAAGAACCGCGTGCCGGATCCGGAGAGATTCGCAATCGGCACACCGACGCCGCCGAGGACCGCATCCGCCGCGGCGACATGGTTGAAGGGTGCTAGACCAGGCCGGTTCGACAGACCGCCGCCGAGCGGATCATCGATCGCGTTCGTCGCCTGCCGCAGCTCGCGATCATCGACGGCGAATGGATCGTTATCGACGTTGACACCGAGGGATCCGATCCCATACACCTTGACGGGCGGCATCTCGTCACCACCACCATCCGTCGTAATCGACCAAGCCGCCGTAACCGCTCAATCCCGGCCCGATGGTGTCGTCGAACACGCCGCGGACGATTGACGGCGTCGAGGCATCGCGTGGTTCACTGACGATCTTGATGGCGTCCTTCTCCGTCGCGTAAATCGACAGCCAGGTCGTGTCGGGCGCGAACGTTCCATCGGCTTGTTTGCCGAGCGCGTAGGCCGCGCACCATGCCATCAACGCCTGATCGGATTCACCGGGGATCGGATTGATGCTGTCCACTGAGAGCGAACCGGGCAGCGTCGGCACGTACACGAGCCGTAGCGCGAGCTCGCCGCTGGCCTGCGGCGCGACGTAAATCTCCGGCCGCGTCACAGGCGATCCGGCGTTCACGATCGCGTAGTAAAAAATGCCAGCGTCGCCGGTCACATCGATCGGCGAGCGGAGCTGGGCGCTCGTGAAATCGACCGACGTCAGACTCGCACGGCGGAAGCGGATCGGCCGCTGGCCGCTCGCGTTCGGCTCGAGCGGCTGCAGGAACAGGATCCGAAACAGATCCGCCGGAACGTTCGTCAGAGTGTCGGAAGTAGTGGGCAGAACGACTGTCGTGTCGATTTTGACGAAGTGATCCTGATGGAGATCGACCAGGGCGCGCCAGAGGTCACGACAGCCCGTGACCACGTGCGCGAGCAGTTCGTCGTCGCTCCAGAAGGTGTCAGGACCGATCGCCCCGGACTGCACGAGCGGTGCAAGGATCTGCGTCCGTGTCCGTGCGACAATCGCTCCCAATGACGTGGGCACAAGCCTTAGCTCCAGATCAGGCGGACGCCCGTGATGGCGGCGCCCGCCGTCAGGACGAAGCTCGTGACCGACGACGCTAGGGCAATTGTCGTCGGATCCGTCAGATGCAGGCTGATGCCCGTATCGCCCGAAATGCCTTTAAGTGTGATTGAATTGACATTGCCAGCGGGCGGGATGATGGTTACGCTTACAGCCGTCGCACCCCCCGATACGACGGTAACCGTATTCGGCCCGCTGGCTAGATTCTGGAACGCCACAACTGCAGGACTGGCGAGATTCGTGGCCGCCTCATGCGTCAACGTCGCGCTCACATCGCCGGTATAGGTGATCGTCGTTCCGCGTGCGCTCGCAGTGCTCATTACGTGATCTCCGTGATCCTGGCCGCACCAGCCGTGTTCGCATCCCAGATGCCTGAGATGACGCCGCTGTAGGTGAAGGGCACTTCCCAGTACGCGCCGGCCGCGAGCTTGATGGTGAACGATGTCGTCGAGGCGTCGTTCGTCGTTGAGAGTTTCACGTACAGCGTCGCCGTCGAATCGTTGAAGATTGTGGCACCGGCGCGGTTGTTGTTCGACGCGAGCAATTGCTGCGCGGTGACATCATCATTGACGCTGGTGACCGCGACGCTGGAGTGGATGAGCGGCGAGACAGCGACGCTCCCCGGCACACGGACGCTGAGTTGGCCATTGCCATCAACCGCCGCCTTATTGCCAGCGGGATCGGCAATCGTCACCATCGAATGACCGAGAAACACGGCTGGTGACGCGACGAGCGTCCATGTCGTGGTCCCGGTCGATCCCGATCCACGATAGACTCGGATGTACTTGAACCCGGCAATGTTCGCGTGGAAATACGTGACCCAATCGGCCACCGCACCGGCTGGGCTCCACCAGACCTGATTGGAGTTGTCGCAAAACGTGGGAATGGCGGTCCACAAGGTGTTGTCCTGCGAGACTTGCAAAAAGAGGTTGCCTGAGAAGCCACCGGCTTGGGCCGTGTTGTAGCCCGCAATGGTCGTCTGATCGCCGTTGGTCGTCACCAAGAGACTGGTCGGAGCCGCTCCGAGCGTGCCGCTAACCACAACCGGCGTAACGCCGCCGCCGCCGCTACTGCCAGCCACGATGTTCACGCGGACGGCATGATTCGTCGTATCGGTGGCGTCGTTGCCATCAGAGTCGAGTTGATGCGACGGGACGACGTGGGACATCAGCGACCTACGGCGACGTGCTGCGTGCCTCCGAACGACAGGATGTCCTGCATGATGGCCTGCTGCTCTTTGTGCAGGCCGCGCATTTCCTCGACGGTGGCGGCATACGCCGTGTTTGCCTTGTCGAGCGCCGCCTTGGCTTTCTCGACGGCGGCCTTCTGTTCGTCCAAGCGAGTGACCGCCTGATCCATCTTCATCGCGATATCACTGAGACGGCCCATGACATCCTCCCGGCGGTCAGGCCGCCGCTCCGAGTGTGAGCTTGGCGTAGCCTTCCCATGTGCACCAGCCCGCAGCGCCCGTCGCGCCAGAGACGTTCAGATTGAATGCGGTCGCCTCCGTGCACGGCACACCTTGCGGCCCGAAATCGAAATCGAAATGCGCGATGGCGGCAGCCGACACGCTGGGCACGAGCGGCACAGGCGTACCCGCACCATCTTGAAATGTCCACAGTTCTGACGCGGTGAGCGTCGTCACCTCGATGTGGATTTTCTGGATGAAGATCGTGTGCTTGGCAATCGCCGCCTGGAGCGCGATGACGCCCGTGTCGCTCGTCGCCACGCGGTAGTACGACGAGATATTCCGGAAAAATTCACGTTGCCGCTGATACGGTTCTGGCATCACAGCACCTTCAGCATGTGGGCGTTGTCCTGCAGCGCGCCGGCGAACTGGTGCAGCGCGTCACGATGCTTCAACATCTCCTGCTCGTGATGCGCCTGCATGCGCTCGAGATGCGCGCGGCGCGCGGTGAGTTTGTCTCGCAGCCACCGGCACTCCTCGTCTTCGTAGCCGTAGAGGAACGCCGTCTTGAGGACGTCGGAACTGCGATGCGGAATCACCCGAATGCCGCGGCCGACGGCGATACCGAGAAAGTACTCGCACGAGGGACGCTGCGTCGCGTATTCGGTATCCTGCGACATGTCGATCCCGTAGAGCTGAATCTCGTCGTAGTGCTCCGTGATCGCCATCGCGATCATGTAGGACGCCGTGTTCGTGAAATACGCTTTCTCCGTGTGTGGCAACTTGAATTCGTTGCACATCTGGTCGAGCGGATAGGCGACACTCATGGGCACTTCCGGATGCTCTGTCTGCATGTAGACCGGCACTGTGAGTGCCGCGAGCGTCCGGAGATGAGTGCCGCCATCCTCTCCTTGCACGATTGTCCACTCGTGGAGTTCGAACACGCGCGAGCTTCGCTTCACGGCCTCGTGGTGATAGTTCATCGTCCACACGTCGATGCGCGCGTCGTCGAACGGCGCATCGACGTAGGACGGAGCGAAGCCGAGAATCGCGACGGTCTTCACGCGCTCAACGTGACGCCTGTCGAACTGGACGTGATGACCCAGCGACTCGTGCTGATGGCTTGCAGCGTGACCCAGTCACGCGCCACGGATGCGAAGTTGAGCGTCGCGTTGGTGCCGTCGAACGTCACACCGCTTCCGGCGGCCACGGTGATGGTGGATGCCGAGGTGGACGGCGTCAGGACTGCCAGCGTCTTGACGTAGTTCAGAACCGGTGCACTCAGGTTGTAGGACTTCGTGCCGGCGCTCGTGGACGGCAACAGCGTACTCATGCCGTAGGCGAGCAGGTTCGTGCCGGTGCTGCCCGTTTCCGAAGTACTGACGTAGCCGGCGACGATCGTGCTCGTGGTGCCAGACGTCCCGATGCCGACGACGAGTTGATCCGTCGCGCCATCGATGTAGCACGCACTCGCGTTCGCCATGTTGATGAAATTCGCAGGCGGGCCACCCGATGTCGAACTGCGTTGAATGTAATGTTCAGGCATTGGGTTGCTCCTACGGCGCGGTGATGATGAACCCGTCGCCACCGTCACCGACACCCGAAATCGTGAACGTGTCGGCGGCCGTGACCAGCGAGAGCCGGATACCGTTCGCCAGTGGGAAGCCGTTGGGCGAGATGTAAATTCCCTCGAGGATGGTGCCTGGTGCGCCACTGCTGACCGCGCCGAGCGGAATCACCAGACGACTCGCAGCGGTGAGGCCGGAGATCGCAGCGTCGGTCCCGTCGTCGAACATCTTGAGATACGACGCCGTCGAGGATCCGGCCGTCGTGGTTTTCTTGATGTAGATGCCGTAGACACGCGTCACGATCAATCCGTAGAGGCCACCGGTACTGGCAGTGATCAAGCCGCTTGTCGAATTCACGAGCGGTGTGAATCGCGCGAGCGGAGCTTGGAGCTGCTGGGCCATCCAGCGTTTCAGGGCGTAGAACGCCATCTGCGCGCCCGGTGTCGCCGCAGCAAGCGCCATATCGACGCGTTGCCACAACGCATTTTCGGCTTCGGGTGTTGCTGCTGCTGCCTGGTTCGCCATCGGTTGCCTCCCTCAGAGTGGTGAATGTCGGATCGCTTTGCGAATGCGCGATCCCTGCGCGCATCTACGGTGGAGTCCACGTGCCACCGAGCACGGTAAACGTCGAGTAGGTGTAGCGCGTGGCCGAACGTGCCGTCGTGATGAATAGTTCACCGGTCGTCGCGCCGTATGGGACCGTCGCGACGATGGTGTTCGGGCTCCACGACACCACGCGCCCGCGAACGCCGTTGAAACGCACTTCGCCGATGTCGCTACCGTAGCGATTCAACGATGTCGTGCACGTCACCGGCTGCTGCTCTTGGCCGCTGGAGATATCGACCGCCATGAGATTGATCTCCGGCATGACTATGGCTCGACCGGTTTCTGATATTCGCCTTCGGTGACGGTGAAATCCGCCCGGTAACGCCGGCCATCTTTCGTCACGACGCCGATGGCGCTTGCACCGATTACGGCGCCGTAAGGCACGAATGTCTCGATTGCTTTATCCGTCCACGTGACGATCGGACCAGGGACGGCGTCGAACCATACTTCGCCGAATTCATCGCCGAAGCCACCAGCTCGTGTCGTGAGCGTGATCGGCTGCTGGGCCTGTCCGTCCGACAGACTCACCATCAATGGGTCCGGTGCGGCTGTTTCCTCAACCGACGGTGCCTCCACGACGGCAGTCGTCTCCGTCGTGTTGTCTGTCGTTTCCGTGTTCGTGGTCATGCTGGCTCCGTCTTTGACTCTGCGTCGGGTTCCCGTGGTGTGGCTGGTCCGGCGTTGAGGACGCGTTCTCCGGTCCTTGCCTGCAGACTTCGCCATGCATCCCCCGTCGCGTGATACACGTCATCACGAACGTCGCGATTGATTTTCGCGCGCTCGTCGTCGTCGCGTTCGTCGAGTTGCTGGCCGTACCTTGAGCCACCTTCGAACATCGCGGCTTTCAAACGCTCCTCCGTCATCGGACCGTCCACCGCCCATGTGTCGCGCGCCATGAGCTCGCCGACGATGTACTGGAGGAACCCTTCGCTCCACCCGTCCGTGCTCGCGATCCACGTCACCGGGATCAGTCCGTGATGCACGAACATGGCGGTATCGTTCTGGTCATCGACGATCGCCGCGCCCGTGAGGCCGCGACTCAAGCGTTGGACGCGTGCCAGCCACCAGACCGGTTTCTTCCGTCCTGGCAAAATCCGCAGATCCATATCCCATGCGTAGAGTCCCTGCTGCCACCACAGCGGCGGCGGCACGAGCTGAAAGGGATTCAGATCCGGAATGTAGATCTCGCCGATCGTCATCGTCGAGTCACCGCGTCATCCTGCAGATTGACGGTTTCGGTGCCCATGCGTGCGTCGAAGTGCGTCGGTCCTCCGGCGTTGATCTTCCGCACTTGTTTCTTGTCGCCACCGACGCCCATGACCTTGCTGCGATCGATCCGTTCGTCGGCATCGGTCTGCTCGAGCGGTGTAATGTCGCCGAACGGATCGCTCGCGCCACGAATGCCGAACAGACTGCGGAAGATGCCGGGATCGCCGAGTGGATCCTCGCTGCCCATCAGCGGATGCTGCTTCAGGGCAGCGATGGCGATTTGGATCGGGATATTCGGGTGCTCGCCAGGTGGGAAGTGGTAGTGCACGCCGTCCCACTGCACGCCAAGCACCGACTTCGACGTGCGATTGACGAGTGTAACCGTATCTCCGAACTGCATTAGTTGCCTCCGTTATTCACCGCGCACAACGACGAACGTCATGCCAGTCAGACCATCCAATCTGGCGCACTTGCCGGGGTTGCGGGCGAAGAGGTTGTATCTTTTGTAATACCAACTTTCCCACGCGTGTCTCGCGTTTGTGCCCGTTCCGTCGCGTACGAGAATCTCTCCACTCGTGCCACTCACCCACTTGCCCTTCTCTGATGTGTAGCGGACCAGATCGGAACCTTGGACATCGAGGAGGAACATGGAGCGGAGCGGCAGCGTGCGGACCGCCTTGTAGCTGACCGCGCCCATCGTCAGGTCTTCCTGCTGGAACGCGGCCGTGCCACCGTCCGGTCGCATGCGACTGGCCTGGTCGGCGTAGCGACGATCCGCCTGCGTCAGAAGGATGTAGACCCGGCGCACTGAGTGGTGGCTGGCGATGGCATTGACCTCACCATCGAGCCGCTGGTTCACGATATCGCTGATGCGCTGCAGCAAATCGAACGACAGCGCGCCCGTGGCCGCCGAGACGTAGCTGGCGTAATTCGGGTACAGGTAGCGATCGATGCCGAAATAATTTTGTCTGTAGGTTCCGTCGTCAATGATCGCAGTCAGACCCCACGGCGCTTTCTCGTATGCCGTGTCGAGCGTGTCGGTGACTGCGTTGTTCGCCGCCTGCACGACGTAATCGCCAGTCGTCCACGATGGCGATGACGCCAACGTGACGTCGGTCCCATCACTGTTGACGGCCGTCACTTTCGGCGTGTTCGTGCGAATGACACCGTTCGCGGGATTGATCGCCGCGAGCGCCATGCCCCTTTTGATAAATCTATTCCCGAACGCGCTCGTAATCGCGACGCCAGTCGAGGAGACGTTGCCGGGAGAATTCAGCTCGAGCGTCGCGCCGCTCGATGTCGCATCGACAATTGCGAACACGCCGCGGCCATCGGAGCCAAGGTAGAATTCTTCTCTGTATGCGATGTCATCGATCAACCGCTCCATGTTCTCTGTGCGGCTGGATCGATACGCGCCTTCGCGTGACTGCGTATCATCCAATTGTTCCTGAGTGACACGCCACCGCGCCATGATTTTGCGCTGAGTGATAAACCCGGTGACATATTTTTGGTTGTCAGCCACCGGAATGGCGGAATCGGATCCGACGGCCATCGGCGAGTTGTTACGCTCAACGTGCGCGCTCCACTCTTTGCCGCGACCGCCTTCCCACGGAGAGTCCTTAAGTTTGAACCAATCACGCAGTTGGAATTTTCGGAGCACTCCTTCTGCGATCACGTCCTCGTAGGTGTTCTTGAGCAACCCATCTTCGGTTGCTGCATCGGATCCCGGTCCAGCCATAGTTCACCCTGCCCGACGGCCATGCAGCGACGATCAGCGTCCGAGAGCTTCCGCTTCTTTCTCAGCCGCCTCGAGCATCTCCTGCACGCTCATCTTCGAATAATCTGGTTTTTGCCGTTGCGTCACGACGGGCGCCGGCGGACCACTGCGGGGCACTGGACGCCGCGTGGTCATCACTGTCGCCTGCCGTCGCGCAGGTTCCAACATGTCAGTGACGTATTCCTTGACGAAGTCTTCGATCAATTTCTCGTCGCCACTTTCGTAGCGACGCTTGAACGTCGCATAGCCCTGCGGATCGGATCGCTCGTCGGGAATCAGCGCGCCGAACGCGGCGTGCAGTTTTTTCTGCTGCCCTGGCGTCAGCGTGTCGATGCCGATCTCGGATGCGAAGTGCTCGTCGAGGCGATTGAGGAAACGATCGGTGTGGGCGTTCCAGACGTGATCGCGGGCTTCGGCGATGCTGGCCCCTTCATCGAGCAGCGCCGAGAGGCGGTTCAACAACTCCGGTGTCACGTACTGCAGATGGCGGAACTGCGGCAGCGCGTAGAACGCCTCCGCAATTTTCTGCGCTTCGGTTTCGTCGGCACTCGGTGGCCGCGAGCCGGTGAGCGCCGCGATCTGGCGTTCGCGTTCGACGATGACCGCACGCGCGCGTTCCAGTTCAGACGCCGTGCGATTCACGAGGTGTTCGGTTTTCTTGTAGCGTTCAGGATCGATCCACTGAGAGCGATCCTCCTTGTAGCTGAAGGTTTTGTCGGCACCCGCCGCAGGAACACCGGTAGTCTCGGTGCCTGTCCCAGCAGCAGCAGCACCGTCACTACCGGTGCCCGTCCCGGCAGCCGCGCTGCCGGTGGCGGTGCCGGTCCCAGTTCCGGCATCGGGATGGAAGTACAAAGCTAGCGCGAACGGTTGGTGGAACACGTTGTGGTGAAACATGACGCCTCCGAGCTTTGGGTTGTTACGTGCCGCTCGTCGAGTCAATCAGTCTTACGCGTCGGAAGGGGCCTTACGTGATGGCGTCGCTGCGGTATCGGCCGCCGCGATTCTTACGCGGGTGTTACGCGGGCGAGTCTACCGAGGAGGTGCGTAAAGATGTCATAAAATGCGTGGAACCTGTCAGATTTTTGCTGCATTTCGCTGTCGCGCGAACATCGCGGCGCGTTGCTGCGATGGCATCTTCGAACCGTCCATGCCTGCCAATGTCGGTTCGCGGGGTACCGTGTCGTCCACTGCATCCTCGCCAAGAGTCTTCGCGAGCAGCGTTTCGATCGGACCGTGCTTCTTCTTGCCGTGATGCCCGCCCTTGTGGCGTGGCAATCCCATTTCGAGTTCAGCCATTAGCCACCTGTCTTCCGGCGCAGCGCGCCGATCGAGCCGCCGCTGTGCCGTTCGTGCTTGGCCTGCAGGGCCGCGCCTTTTTTCGTTTCTTTCGAACCCTGCATCAGACCCTGCGCGTTCATGATTTTGTACGGAATCGGTGAATCGGCTCCGTACTGCTCTTTCAACTTCTTCTCGAAAAACTGCGGCATCACACACCTATGGCATGGTGCGTCGAATCAGTGTCTGCAGCGAGGAACTAGGCGCGACGACGTTCTCGCGAATATCCTGCACGCGCTGTCCGTAGAAATCCGTCGGGAGATCGCGTGACCGCGAGGTACCGTACATCGGCCCGACCGCCGCGAGACGAGGCCGACCGAGTCCGTTGTACGCCTGAATCTGGTGCACCTCCGGCGAGTTCGCGTGCAACGCGCGGACGCGATTGAATTCGTTCATCGCATCATCGAGCGCATTCATGCGGGCGTTGAACATCAGCGCATCACTGTGACGACCTTCAGTGTCGCCTGCCATGAGCGGTGTCACGAGATCGCGACCAGCCACTGTGGCAGCACCAGCCACGTTGCGATGCAATGGATTCATCGCGAACGCATCACCGCCGCCAGCGGTACCGAGTCCTGTTTCCTGCAGACCCATGGCGAGAGCAGTTCGTGGATCGACACCATGCGCGCGAGCAGCGCCAATGACATCAGTCACGACGGGACTCGGATACGTACCGGTGAGCGTCGAGCGTTCGCGGGGATCGGTGATTCGCACACCGGGATCGCTCGCACCGCCGACGATATCCCCCGCTCGCGCCTGCTGCGGCAGATCGACCGGCGGCGCGGCCACCGCAGGCAAATCGTCCGACATGCCGACGGCTGACCGCAGTCGATCCATCAACGTCGGCATCAGCGACCTCCGGTGAGGCCCGCTGGCGGCGGCTGTGGCGTGTTGCCGATCGGCGCGGAGTTCTGGTTACTGTTCGCCATGGCGCGGCCTGCACCGACGCCACCAGCCATCGGCGGGCCGCCGCCACCCGGTGCGCCGCCGCCCGCTGGCAGCGGAAGATTTTCCGCCTGCAGGAACGACTGCCGCACCGCGGGGTCCAGTGCCATATCGTCCGCGCCGAATGAGAACGAGACTTTCGGTTTCTCCGGCGGCGGCGCAGTCGATTGCGCGAGTTTTGTGTCCATGTCGCCGAGATATTTCCCCACGAAGTACCGCGCCTGCGGCGTCGTCTTGAACAATTCGCTCGTCTCGTCCGAGACGGCCCACTTCACGAGCTCGATGCGATGAATGCGGATGTCGTACCACGGCTGGAGAGTGAACGGATACGTCGGATCGGTGCTGGGATCCGGTGGCGCCGGCGGCGGCATGCCAGCCGCGAGCAGTTCCGGCGACGGCGGTTGCGGCACATACTGCATCGCCGCACCCGACGTGACCCACGTCATGAACAGTTCCTGATTCTGCAGCGCGCGTTGGTGCTGATTGTCGGCCGCCGGAATCAGATCGGTCTGTCCGAGTTTTTGGTAGACCGCGTACTCGGTGTCGGGATTTTCCAGATGCACGCCGCCCAATTGCTTGAGGTGTTCGATCGCTGCGCGTTCCGCGAGTTGCGTCTTCGGCTTCGTGCTGCCGTCGGCCACTTCGAATGTGACTTCGCCTTTCAGGTCCGCCTTTTGGAAGGTCTGGAAGTTGTAGCCGTGCGTCGGCGTGATCACGGCCTCGATGCGCGTGTCAGGTCCGAATTCGCGTTCGATCTCGATCTGCGATTCCGTGACGTCGCGGAAGGCGAGCGCCCGCGCTTTGAATGCGCCGGCGAACCGCGCTTCGCCCGCTTCGACGAGCAACTGCATCGCACTGAAGGCTTCGACGTTCGGTGGCTTCTGGCCGCGCAGAATGTCGTTCGTGCCGAGTCCGGCATCGATCTCTTCGACGAGCTGCTGGCGCAGCATCACCCACGAACGCGGCGGATCCTGTCCCGGCCACATTTCCGGTTTGCCGCCACCCGGCGCGGGCGCATATTCGGCGATCAATCCAGGCATCGCCGGCGAATCGCCCAACCACGAGATGTCTTGACCTTTTGGCTTCAGGATCTGCGGGATCGCAAGACGCGTCATCATCATCTCGACGATCGAGTCCAAGCGATTCAGTTGATCGAATTTCGGGATGACGGGATCGAGCGCGCTGCTGCCCAACACGCGCCCGCCGACGTGCTCATACGCTGCGTGATGGAATGTCCAGATCGGATCGCCCTTCGCGTCGTGATACGGCAGCGGTCCCGGCAATCCTTCCGATTGCTCGAGATGCAGGACGACCGGTGTGCCGTCGCCCGCGACACGCAGAACGCGGCCGTCTGGAAATTGCGGCGTTGGTTTGATCCACAGCTCGTATTCGGCGATGCCCTCCTCGTCGCCGGTTCCGGCCTGGCCGCTGATTGCCGTCGGCGAGAGTTCGGTCTGGAACGGCAGCGACTGGAAGATCTGCAGCGAGCGCTCGTTCGACGTCTTCGCGAACTGCAACTTCCTCACATAGTCCTGCAGCTCCGGGTGCGACTCGTAGTAGTCCTTCGTGCGCCAGCGCATGCGGATCAACCGATCGACCTGACGCCAGCGGGCGCGCTTGAACGGGAACGCGATCTCCAGCGGGCTGAGCGGCGTCGTCGTCGTGCAGCCCTGCGGACGCACATCCTGCCGCAGCGAGCCGTCTTCGTTCATCGCGGGTTGGAACGCCGTGCCGCCGCAGTCGGGACACTTCTGCCCTGCCTGCGCGATCACGTCGCTCGTGGACTGCTGGCCACAGCCCGCGCACTGCTCGTACGGCACCTTGAGATACGTGCCGTCGTCGTCGTACGACACGTGGTAGATCACGTTGCCACACGTGATGAACCAGAAATCCCCTTCGTAGAGGACTTCGTCCATGTGATTCGCCGTGTAGAGCACGGGCGCAAGTTTGTCCGACGTCGTCGCGGTCGTCACGCTCTCGACGTCGTTCTTCAACGGCCGCACATCCACACCGAGCGTGGCGGCGGTAAACATTGCTCTAATCGCTTGGACAGCCTCTTTCGGTTTCGACGTGACTGGCCGCGGTACGCCACGCGCGACGCGCGCATCCATCCACCCGCCGCTGCGGTCGTAGATGCCGAGCCACTGTCTGCTGTTCACGTAGTGCAGGTTGCGCGTCCAGACGCGCTCGTAGCGCCAGCGATCCGCGAAGCATTCGCGCTTGGCGCGATCGTAGAGCTCGAGCAACGGCCGATCCGGATCGCCGGCGCCGCCTGGTGTCATGACCGCAGGCGCGCGACCGAACGTGCCCGTCGCGACCGCCATCAGTTGCCCTTTGTGCGACCGCCGTAGTTGACCGTGCCGTCAGGATTCCAGCCGGCAGGCGCGTGTGTCGGATCGTCGTCGAAGATGCCCATGTGGGTCAGAGCATCGAGTGTCGCGGCGGCGTCCGCGACACTCGCGCTCGCGGCGGCAGACGTGACACGAAGTTGGGGGGTTGGGATATCGAGGTTGGTCATCTGGCGCAGCAGCAGCGCGCGTTCGACCTCAAGCTGATTCGTCCGCGCGCACAGGAACGTGATGATGGTCTGCTGCGACTCGACGCGACGACTCAGCTCCTCGCGTCGTGCCCGTTCGGCCGCGAGGTCATCCAACAAACGGCGTCGGCTGACCCACATGTCGCGAAAGCCTACACCCGACTACCGCCGGGATGCAATGCTTTAGGACACTTGCCTGCGGATGCCACGGGTGCCCTGTCGAATTTCGCGGAGGTCGAGCAGGACGTGCATGGCGCGCTCCTCGTCCAGTCCGACCTTCTGCATCAGCAGCGTCATCATCATCTCGTCGGACATGGCGGCTTCGGCAGCCTCCAGCAGCATCACGCCGATCTCGCGGGCCTTCGGCGCATCCATCTGCGTCTGCACGTCGTTCACGGTCAGCTGCACCGAGCCTCGCCGTGAGTCGTGGCCGAAGCCGCTCGACACCGTGACCTCGTCGCGGGTTTTTTCGTTGCGCTTGCTGACGATGAGTTCGGCGCGCTCGCGGAACTGGTCGATGACGCGGTTCGGCGCGCTGCAGCTCCGCAGAATCGCGATGACTTCCTCGAGCACGAGTATTTGCTTCGCCATCAGTTGCGCCTGCGCTGATCGGGCTGAAACACCTCACGTGCGAACGCCTGCACGCGTCCGAGTTCGTGTCGTTCCTCTGCGGAGAGGTTGTCGGCTTCCAACTTCGTCATCGGTCGCAGGCGCAGTTCGCTGTCGCCGAAGGGATCGATGAACGTCAACGGCATGCCGCACGCGATGCAACAGCAGTAGTTGCCGACTTCCGGTTGGCCTGCCTCGCCTCTCGTCGTGCCAACGGCATTCATGTGATGGCCGCAGTGTGGACACGTGAACGGCTCGACATGTGTGACTGCCGGATCGTTGGGATCAGATCGCATCAGTGAAACTCCCGTGCGCCCCAGAATTCACCCATCGAGTACGCCTCAGCCTCGCGGCGTCCATCGGCGGCGCGTTCGTGTTCGCGCATGAATTCGATCTCGTAACGGGTGCGCTCGTCGAGCTTTGACAGATCACGGCCACTCGGTTTCGGCGCGACACCTGGCGGCTCCGGCCGCGACATCACGAGGTAGCGCAATGCCTTCGCCGCCGCGAGCGGACCGCGTTCGTCGATGTCCTCCGGATTTGTCTCGTCCTGCAGCAACTGCGGCAGCGTGCGAATCACTTGTTCGCAGTCGGGGCTGACGATGAGCGCGGGGCGTTCACTCGTGCCGTCGATGATCGGTTCGAACCAGTGCTGCATGCGCTGCCAACCGTTCACCGGATCGTGCGCGCTGCGGACGACGGGCAGCCCGTGGACGTAGAGTGTTTCGAACGTGTGCTCGCCGATGTCGTCCGAGGAGATCTCCGATTCAGGATTGCCCCACGTCATCTGCACCTGAGTGCGATGCCGCGTGCTGATCGCCTTCACCTGTTTGGCGACCTCGCTCGCCACTGTCTCGCTGAACGGATGCTCGCGCTCGATGTAGAGCCGCCCGTCGGGCAGCACGACGGCCCACAGGAAGATTCCCGGCTTAAAGAAGCCCCAGTGCAGCGCGCCGACGCGCGGCACGTCGTGCGGCACCGCGATGCGCTCGACGCGGTCGTGACGGATGAACGTCTTGAAAAACTGCCGCGGGAAGATGTCGCGGCGGCCGAAGCGGAACATCGCGCGGCGTTCCTTCGACAGGCCCGCGAGGTTCACCACGTAGCGCGGGTCCGCGTACGGATTGTCCTCGAGCTGCGCGGTGATGAAGTGGTACTGCGTCGGATCGTAATCCGGAAACTCCGTGCGCGAGATGTTCTTGTCGATGAACAACTCCTCGACGTACGCGCTGAGCGGCCCGCCGGGATTCTCGCCGGCGAGCACCAGGCCGCGCCAGTCGCCGCGCTTCCGCGTGCGCCCGGTGGACGGCGTGATCTCCTGAAACTGGACGTGTTCGAATTCCTCCAACTGATCGAAGACGATGAGGTCTACGTCACCGCCGATGTAGTTCTTGTAATCATCCGTGTCGAAGCAGTGCCCCCACAGAATCTCGCTGTCGGTGTCGGGGAACGTCACCGAATGCGTGCCGTATTTGCCGCCGATGCGCGGCACCTCGCGGATCGCGAAGCGTATATGATTCAGGCGCAGCTCCGGAAACGAGCGGCGCAGGAAGATCACCGAGAATTCGTGGAACCGCTTGCACAGCTTGTAGGTGATCACGCGCAGCGTGTGCGACTTCGCGCTGTTCCGGTGCCCGCCGATGCAGATGAAGCCGTACTGCTGCGCGTCGATGGCGTCTTCCAGTTCGACCTGTTTCGGCAGCGGCAGGTAGAACAACCGCTTTTGCGTGTCGATCAGTTTCTTGGCGAGCTGGCGTTCGAAACAGTCGTCCGTCGGACACGCCCAGGCGACGACGCGATCGACCTCGCGCTGAATGAATTCAGCACCGCACCAGCAGCAGCGAAACGTCGGCACCCAGTCACTCATGAACGATCAACTCCTGCCGACGCTTCAAATCGATCTCTGCAGGTTCCGCGACCAGCATGTCCCAGACGTGCCGGAGCACACGTTCTCGCGAACGATCATTCGGCAGTGCATCGAGTTGTCCCATGATCCGCACGAACGCCCGCACATCCGGCAGTCGCAGACCTGCGCGGATCTCCTCGCCTTCTTTCTGGTTTTCGACAGGAATACGCACATTCATTTGAAGATGAACCTCCTGCAGTGAATGCACAACGTGAAGCTCCACGTCCAGCGCTTGCAGTGCGGGCAGAGAATCTCCGGCCGATCATTTGCGCTCATGGGATGAACCCATACAATTCCCTGTCGTACATCTCAAGTTCGAGTTTTTTCATCCGTTCGAACGCCTCTCGATATGCGTCTCGGAGGACATCGGGAATCTTGAATTCGCCGACGTGTTCGATCTGATCGTCCCTGAAGACCATCGGCCGACAGTCGAGTGCGGCGAACTTGCCCAACTCCTCGCGCAGGACTTCCACCTCCTTTTGTGCCGCAAGTAATTCGCCGAAGATCTGGGACGGATGTCTCGGCATTGGGACGATGGCATCGCTCATTTGACGATTCCCTAAAAATGTCCGTTCTGCATGATGTTGAACAGTTCTTCCAGATCAGGATTTTTCTCGAACAACTCTTGCGCGCGTTTGGTGGCCTGTAGTCGGTCCTCAGCCTGTTTCACCGCCATTGCGATCCGTTCGCGAAGCGTTGGCATCCTCGCCATTTTTGCCGATGGGTCCATCAATGAAGTCGAAACGCCGCCACCATATGCCAACTGTTCTGGAAAACTCATTCGTCACCCAACCTTTCCGGTTTAATGCTCACTTGTTCTCCGGTTTGTCGCTTTCCCACAGCGACCGCTGCGGCGGCAGATGCACCTCGCCGGTTCGCGGATCAGTCCACGCCATGCCGTGATCGTGCGCGATCTGTTTCGCGACATCGAAGAGTTGCGGCGCGTTCCAGATTTCCTTGCCGCGCTCGAGCAGATAGCGGTCGCACATGCCGCAGAGTGTGCCGATGTGCAGCACGGCGTGCTCCTTCGGCGTGCGCTCCATGCGTTCGCGATCGAGCCAGTAGGACAGGATCAGGTGCACACGTCGTTCGTCGTCGGGCGCATCGTCGATCGCTTTCAGATGCTCGCGGTCTTCCAGTGTCATGAGACTTTTCTCGGCGGCGTCGTCGTCGGATGCTCCCATGGCAGCCCCATCGTGACGACCTTGGTCTGATCCGGATGCATGATCGCCTCTAGCCATTTCAAGAGTGTTCCCTCTGTTTCGCCGAACAGCACGGTGATCGCCAGATTGGGCGGGAATCCGGGGTGCGTGATGCCATCGACGACAATCGGATCGCCTGCCATCAATCGGCGCACGTTCTCAAGGGTCACGCCGAGGATGAGGATTCGTTTGCCGTCGTCGCCGGTCGCAATCGCAGTGATCATGCGCTGACCTCCTGCGGCAGCCAGTGATCCAGTAGTCGAACCGCCTTGCCCAACGCTTCCACTGCGAATGAACCCTCTGATTTCGCCAAGGCCATCAGGTTCGGCAATCCGCTGTCAATCGAGATCTGCACTTCCTCGCGCGAGGCGCGGCGACCTTCCTGCCACCATTCGACACGATCAGGCTCGCCCATCGTCAACAGTGTCATGCCCTTCGCATCGCGAAACTTTTCGTAGCCGCGCGTCACCCAGATCATCGCCACACCGGGATTCCGCATGAGCGCGATGCCTGGTGCGTTCTCAGCAGTCGCTTCGGGTGGCAATCCGCCCTCACGCCGCACCATGCGCGGGTTCGAGAGGAACGGACAGTTCTGAACCGACCACAGCGCGCACTCGTAATGGTTCGGTGGCTCGCTCGTCGTCCGCGTCGTGCCGTACATCGGTCCTGCCACGAACGCGAGATGCCGTCCGAGTTTCTCGCCACACGTCCAGCAGAGACGATCACGAATCGCTCGTATGAACTTCGATCGATCCATCGCGCGAAATTCAGGCTTGCCGTCGATCCAGTCCACGAACCACGGCACGACGTAACCACGTTCGTCGATCGGAAGTTTCTTCATGCGATCGGGCAGCGTTTTCATGTTCGGCATTACGGATTCTCCATGCCCCAGTAGGTTCGCATGCAGTCGTCGCAGAACACCGCGAAGTGCGACGTGCCCATCAGGCGCAACGCAATGTAGTCGCGTTCGTCCTCGTCGAGCGAACGCCGACAATACGAGCAGTGGTCATCCGGACGATCGTGCGAACCGCCCCAGACGACGCGTGACCACTCAAAGCCGTTGCGCGGTTCCAGCGCGTGCTGCTTCATGTCTTCCGCCGATCGAGTTCATCGGCTTTCTCGACAAGGATTCTGGCGAGATCGCGTGCTTCTCTTGCTGGCAGGCCGAGCCACGAGATCTGCTTGCCGAATATGAGCCGCACGATTGCCTGCTGATGATCGGCGACGAGCGCGAGGCGCAGTTCACCTTCATCGGTTTCGTCTACCGGACCACGTGGAAACTTTTCTGTTGCGCCGAGTTTGAAATCTTTGATCTTCACGTCTCGACAATCGTCAGGCCGTACTGCGCCTGAAAGTGTTTTTTCGATCGCAGGTAGAGCGGCGTTTTGCAGCCCTTCGTGTCTTCGGTCGTCAACGCGATCTCGTCTGCGCGGCGGTACACGAAGTCTGCGATCCATTTGCCGATCGTGTGCTCTTGACGATCAAGGCGCGAGACGACGCTCAGATCGAACGGCACCTGGCAACGCAGATCGAGAATCAGACCAGCTTTGACCGCCGCGCGCAGTTCGATGTAGCGCTTGGCTTCCTTGATCGAGGCGAACCAGTCACCGACAATGCCGACGCGCGCAGCTCGCTCGCGCAGCGTGCCGGTGCCGATCAGGGGATCGTGACTGGCGGATTCCGCAAGGGCAATTTGTTCGGCAGTGAATACCGTGCCGTCGGCGGTGACGATGCACGGTTGCGCGCGGTACTTCTGGTGACCAGCAGGCGTGACGTGTTCGCGCGCAGTGCGCCGCGCGAGTTCAGTCGGTGAGACGCTCTCCCAGCCACGTGTAGCCACGACATCACGTCATCACGCCGCAGACGGCTCGCGTGATTCGGCAGACTGAGTCTGCTGCTCGATGGTTTTCTCCATCAGCCACGCGATGTGAGCAGCACGTGTGCGTCGTGCACGTGCGGCAATCTCATCGAATCGCTTCAGGAGTTCGGGATCGAAATCGACGCGAATGGAGATCTCGCGATGCTGAGTGTTACGCATGTTGTTACGCGGCATGCGCGGATTGTACACGAATTTGTCCAAATCCAACCCGGCCCGATGGGTACAAAAACCACCACTAACCCACACGCCTATGGTATTGTGTGCCGCAACTAAGGTGACACCAGCAGTTGTGGTGCTAAAACCTGTCATTTTTGCAGGCTTGCGTCGATGGATTCACAGGCGTAGAGTCGGCGTTTCGTCAAACCCCCTCCGGCATCTGCCGGAACCGCCGCGCTCGACGCTATCCCCCCGTGACGACGTCGAGCACCTTGTCTCACCGCTCAAAGTGGGCGGAAAGGGGCGTGTTATGTCACGGGAAATCCGATGAGCATCCGTGCACTTGACCGGCTGCTCACCGGACAAGACCGCGTCAAACGAAACGACCTCCTCGTCCTGCTGTGCATCGCGAACTACGCACCTGACGACGGCACACTCGCCTGGATTCCTCGCAAACTAATCTGCCGCCAAACCGGCCTAGATGAGCGTTCCGTGCGCCGCATCCTGCGGCGACTGACGACCGCTGGCGAACTCGACATTGTCGAGAACATCGGGAAGGTCGTGCCATTGAACGCCAAGATTCCACCGGCTGAGTTGTATCACCTCCGATGTCTGGAAGGCGAAAGTACCCGGACAAAATGTCCGGACATTTTGTCCGGCGAAGAAAAAGCGACGGACATTTTGTCCGCGCAAACCGGACATTTTGTCCGCGCGGATCTTAAGGATCCGATCCGTACAGGATCCATAGATCATGTAATTAGTAACAGCCCTCCTTCCCAGCCTTCCAACGGAAACGGAAAAAGCGAAAGTGACCCAACCGAGATCAGGCGTCAGATGGCAGCCGCCCTGAACCGAAATCGGGAACGACTGAAGCGCAGTCATTGACATGGCCATCTGGGCGCGGACCAGTCGGGACCGGATGTGCGGCTACTGCGGCGCGCGGCAGGCACGGGGCGCGCCCATGCTTGAGTTTAGGTTTCCGACCGCTCGAGGCGTACTCTACCGATGCGCGGCCTGCGCGGGCGGGCACGTGCCGGATTTGCCTCCACTCGTCGTCGAGCCACGTCAGCAGACGTCCGGCGACTTCGCCCACGTCGCCGCGGCAGCGCCGCGCGAGTGGTTGCCGTATCGCGATGAGGAGGGATGAGCCATGTTCACGCTCGTCGTCGTCCTGCTCGTCGTCGGCTTCGCCGCCATGGCCGTCGCGCTGTGGTGCGCGCTCGTCATGTCGTCGTTCGATGTGGACAGCATCGACAACGTCTCCGAGGGCTGGCTTCAATCACACATTCGGGAGGATCGGTGATGTGGCGGTACCTGACCTCGCCGGATGGCTTGTGGGATCACGTGTGCTGGTGGATCGCGGAACGGTTGCCCCCGCGACTCGCGCGCTGCGCGTTCACGCGTGTCGTGGCAGCAACGTCCGAATCACCACCGCCGCACTTCGTCTTGTCGTGGGAGATGTGGAGCTGGCTGCATCGTCTGGAGGCGCGTGATGAGCACAACGTTTCCGACCGATCTCACAACCGAGCGGTTCATTGAGTTTCTCGCCGGACCGAATCTCGGCACGATTCGCACGATCAGCATGGAGGAGATCGGCCGCGACGTGTATCTGGCACCGTCTCCGACGGCTGACGATGCCGCCGGCGCAATCATGCTGATGATGGCGTTCCAGGGCAGTACGGGCGAGCAGATTCGCGCGTGGCTCCATGATCAACCCGAAGCTGTTGCCTACCGCGAGCGGCCACCGGAACCCGAACCTGCACCCGAACCTGATCCCGGTCCGACACCGCCGCCGATCGTTCTCGGTCAACCGTGCGAACCACTCGTCGCCGACGGCGTCACCATGCGTCGGCAGAAGGACAGCGCTCGAGTCTCACTCTGCGGGCACGATCAGTTCACCGCGATCCGCATGGTGCTCGACGGTGTCGATCTCCAGCCCTATATCGACGAAAGCATGCACTACGGCTTCAATCTGTGGCGCGTGTTCGCGCAGGCGTCGAGCACTGAGAACGGCTACTACACAGTGCGTCCAGACGAACCGAACTACGATCTCGCCGTCACCGAGCTCGTGGAGCGTCTCAGTGAAGTCGGCATCTATCTGCTGTTGGCAGTCTTCGCCGACAACCAGGTGCTCAACACGCCGATGTCGCAGTGGCTACACATCGCCGACGTGCTGCGGCCGTATCAGGACTTCGTATTCTTGAGCGGCGGCAACGAAGCCGACAAAAATGGATTCGATCCGTACGCGTTGCAGAATCCGAACATGAAGTGGTGGAGTCGTGGATCGTGGACGATCGAAAAAGGCGAGCACGAAGGTCCGCCCGATCCGGAGGGTGCGACCTTCTGCGAGTACCACAACCGGCGCGATTATCCGAAAGGACTCGACGACACCGTCGCGTCGCAGACTTACATCCAGTTCGACTACCGCTACGTCGTGCCGCTCTTCGCCGATGAACCGCCGCGCATGGGCACCGATGGCAGCGGTGATCCGTTTCTCGATCCCGCGATCTGCTGGCGCTACGCGCGCAACTACGCGAGCGGCTGGGCCGCCGCGGTCCTGCACATGCGGTGTGGCCAGAAGGCTGCGCTGATTCCGCCAGGTTCGATCGATGATGCAATCGCCAGCGCATGGGCGCAGGGCATGAGGATCCCATGACCAACGAAGAAATGATCGCCGAGTTGGATCTCGCGAAGCAGCAGATCACGTCGGTGCAGCTCGCGCTGGGCGCATCGCCGCCCGACGGCACCGTGATCGACGTCACGCCGGGACAGAGCGTGCAGGCCGCCATCGACGGCGCGCCGGTCGGAGCAACGTTGCGGCTCGCGGCAGGCACCTACGATGGCACGCTTGAGATTCACAAAAGTCTGCGCTTCATCGGACCGAATCCGCCGCCACTCGGCAGCATCGCGACGGCCGACTGTCCGGTGTGGCTCACTGCGTGGGCTGAGCAGACGGTCTTCATCGCCGACGATGCGACCGATGTCACGTTCACCGGCATTGGCTGCAAGCAGCAGAATCCCGACTACGAGCTCTACGTCGTGCGTGGACGCAATGTCACGTTCGATCGCTGCGTCGGACTCGGCGATCCGACGAACGGCCTGCGACGTGGCTGGCGCGTCGAGGGCAAGCAGATCAAACTTGTGGGCTGCTACGCGAACAACATCTTCCGCCCTGGTCGTGATACGTGCGTCGTCGGTGCGTGGCAGGATCTCGACGGACTGGAACTGGACCGCAACTTTTTTTGCGGCGGTGCCGAAACGATCATGTTCGGCGGCGCCGATTCACCAGCCGCGGATCGGATCTGCAAGAATATTCGCATCACCGATTGCACGCTGACGAAGAATCCGAAGTGGTACGCCGCCGGCGCGCAAATCAAAACACCGTTCGAACTGAAAAGTTGCGAGCACGTCTACATGTCGGATTGCGTGCTCGAGTATGGCGGCATCGCGGAAGGACAAGGCGCGTATCTGATGGTCTTCACGGTCAGGAATCAGGACGGCACCGCTCCGTGGTCACACATCAGCGACGTCCTCGTCGAGCGCTGTCGCTGCAGCAAGGGCGGCGGCGGTATCAACATTCTCGGACACGATGACCAGTACGACAGCGGTGATCTCGTCGGCCTCACGGTGCGGAACTGTTCGTTCACCGAGATGAATCCAGACGGACCATGGGCCGATCATGCACAAGGTTGGTACGGCAGCGGACGTGGCGTGATGTTCAACGGGCGACCGCAGCAAGTGACGCTCGAGGCGATCACGATGGAAGGCGTGAACATGAACAGCTTGGGCACGTTCGCGAACACACCGAATCAACCCGCGGGACTGACTCTCCGTAACTGGAAGTACTTCACCTCCGAGTACGGATGGAAAGTTGACGATGGCGGTATGGACGTGCCGCCGGCGTGCGCGAACCTGCAGAACCTGATGCCGGACATGGTCTACGACATCACGGACCACGATCCGGGTGCCGTCGGCTATCCAACCGGCACCCTGATCGCAGCGAGCGTCTAGGCTGCTGCGCTCGCCGACAAGCCCGCACGACAGCGCTTGCAGCACCACGTCACCGCCCAGGCATCGCTGTAGTCGTGATGCACGGCGGTGACGTCGGTTGCGCCGCACGCACACGGCGTCTTCTCCATCTTGCCTCTCGACACGAGCATGCCTGTCAGCGTGCGGCAATTCGCGCGGCGTCGTGCTTCTGGGTCCAGCTCTGAATGCTTCCGGCGATGCGCGCGGGCGTACGCGGCGTGGCACTTCCGACAGTAGGCTTGGTTCGGTCCACGATCGCGTGGCCCGCGACATCCAGAGCACGCATGGGACCGTCGCCCATACCGTCGTGGTGGAATGTTCCACGGGACACTTCCACGTGCATCAACGCTGACATCCATAACACCTCCAGTCGGAGAGTGTAGGGCAGACGGTCTACGACGTCTAGCTTGTCAACGATGTGGACGTTGGACTAGACTCATCGGTCACAATGGGCAAAACACTCCAGAATTCCGAGAAACTCGTCAGTGTTAGTTGCCGCATCTCGTGGCACATGCAGAAAAAACTGCTCAAGCTAGCGCAGATCGCGCGGCGCACGCCGTCGTCGTATCTGCGGACACTGCTCGAGGACTGGCTGAACGAACATGACGAACATCAACGAAAAAATGGGACTCAAACGCGCCGGCAAGCGAAGCATGATGAAGCTGCCGGCCGACCGCAAGCTCCGAAACGCACTGACATCCGCCGCCTGTCCGACGTGTAGTCGAAGAGACGCGCGCCTCTCACGAACAGAGCCAGGCAAGTTCTGGTGCCCGAACTGCCACACCCTGTGGGCACCAACGAAGGAGACAACATGAGTGATCAGAATCCATCGGTCGCCGCAGTGATGGCAGAGATCGAAACACGCATGAAGGAACTGGACGCGCTGCGCGCGGCGCTCCGAGTACTGCAGGACAATCGACCGCGGAAATTCGAAGTCGTGATGAACAACGGCATGACGGCGGTGACGCAGACCTACGATCCAGCCGAGCTCATTCCTGCAGGGACGTTAGGCGACAACGGTAACGCGACTATCGCGACATTCGCGCCGCCGTCGCCGCTGGACATCACGCAGTCGAAGCGGAACAGGGCGCGCGAGACGACGTCACGTGTATTGGACGCATTCGATCGCAAAGAAATGCGGACGCTCGAGGAAGCAGCGGAACGCTCGCACGTGCCGACGCGCAACGTCGCAGTCGGCGTCCTGATCCGGCATGGCTATCTGAAACGCAAGGGACTGGGCTTCCTCCGCACCGCAAAACCCTACACGCCATGAAACCCAAGAAGAGGCGACGACGCAACCGAGATGGAAGTACGCGGTATCCGTTCGTCGAATGCGATCATCATCGGGACGGGCCGCACATGGGATATGTCATCTGTCGTCACATCATCGACAGGCAGTCGCCCTGCGGTGGAAGTCATTGCAGCCAGTGATAAGGACTTGGGCCGTTTACTGTGTGGTGTGTGTGCCGCACTATTCGGGGGCGCTTTCGAACACGTGCAGGATGATCTGCAGTGCTTCTGCGAGCACTGTGTGAAGCCGTGGCTACATGACAGCAGATTGAGAGTGCAATGATGACGACAGAACGCTTCAATCAATTGCTCAACGGACCGTTGTCGCACCACAACTGATGCCGTTCTGCATCACGCGTCTGCAGCTCGCGCTGCTCTACGTTGTCGAGGCGACCGGCGATGTTGGCGCAAAAGCATTAGAGGATTATTGTCAGCAGCGCACGCGTCTGCAGCTCGCGCTGCTCTACGTTGTCGAGACGACCGGCGATGTTGGCGCAAAAGCATTAGAGGATTATTGTCAGCAGCGAGAGACGCAGGATCTGCACGCCGATGATGGGTTCGGATGGAAACCGCCACCCGATAAGGATGAAGTGATGTGATGGTGCTATGCACATTCTGTGGGCATCACACAGTAAAAGTCGGTCCGCCACAACTGAGCAAGACGGGCGGTTCTGTGAACTGCAATTGGCGTTGCACCACTTGTGGTACTCGTGGTGTCGTCAGCCGCGAGCGCCGCCGCCGTTCGTCGTCGTCGTCGTCGTCGGCTGCGGCACGTCGGTCACGCGCTGACCAGGCCGCGGGTTCGACCTCCCGAAATAGAACCCAATCACTAAAAAGAAAGCATTGCTCAACAACAACGAAGCGGCAGTCGCGCCGGCGGAATCGAATGCGAGCGCGAGGCGCGCGGACACGTAAAGCGTGACGCCAGTCACAGCGAGGGCGATGAGCGCCTGCGTGACATCGAGCAGCAGATTGATGCGACGACGACGAAGCAGCTCCTGCTCCGGCGTGAGCACGAACAAGTCAGACGTCGCCGCATCACCGCGCTGCTCCGGTGTCATCGACGCAGAGGAATATCCGGAATTCCCAAAGCACGCATCACGTACAAGATCACCAGAAGCGCTGCAACGACGATGATGATTGTCTTGAAGGGTGGCGGCATCGGAATGTAGGTGACGAGCACCCAGACAACCAGGCCCAGCAACGCAATCATCAAAACCAGCTCAATCATTTCGATCCTCCGCGCCAGCGCGCATTAGCCGCAGTCTTTCGACGATCGGTTAAGCGGTAACGCCGACCGCGACACGTCTCCCAACGACGGTCGTGAGCATTCGCACGGCGATCAGCAGGACCGACGCGGCGCTCGATGCCATTCCAGGCTGCAACCGGCTCGATTCCGACGACCAACTTCTCAGTTTGTGACACGTTTCCACCCCCCAACGCAGAATTTCTCAAAAAAAAGCTTGACAATCGACCGGCGACTTGTACTCAAACGGACGATCATGCAAGAATGTGGGATTCATGTAATGAGCGTGTTTCATGAATGTAAGGGCGCTAACCACAAAACAGCGCGAGTGTCAAGAAAAAAGTTTTCTGCGTGCGATCCGACTCTGTCAGCGGCGGATGGCCCTCGACTGAGCCAGGCCAGGACGAATCAAGAAAAAAGTGCGAGGGCGCAAAGAAAGTGGGAGGAAGTGTGCAGCCGCGAGCGGGAGTGGGACGCGCCGTGCAGGTTGACGAAATGCTGT
>Ga0126375_10000034_pt1 | contig 27081 bp, 25 predicted proteins | sample PanSoiMetPlot_14_FD_109577 | JGI IMG/M metagenome (GOLD analysis project Ga0126375, IMG submission 109577) | Tropical forest soil microbial communities from Panama - MetaG Plot_14 | ecosystem: Environmental > Terrestrial > Soil > Tropical forest | place: Panama | collected 2016-02-17 | reverse complement strand
CGGGGAGCTCTGCTTCGACGTGAACGACTTCGACGAGGCCGCCATCGGCCCGCTCGACCTGGACCTCAAGCGGCTGTGCACCAGCGCGATGCTGCTCCCCGGCATCGACCGCGGCCCGCGGGTGACGGCAGCCTCGGCGATCGCTCACGCCTGGGCCGATGGGGTGCAGCGGCTCGGCGGACGGTTCCCCGTCGCCCGGTGGGGGCTCGACAAGGCCCAAGGATGGCTGCAGCAGCTGCTGCGGGAGAAAGGGCGCAGGACGCGCGAACAGCTCGTCGCCAAGGTTGCGCCGGGAAAGGGACGCCGCCGCTTCGGCGAGGATGGCGATCCGCCCAAGTTCGCGCACGCTGACAGGCCGTGGGCGAAGCTGGTGGAATCGGCCTTGAAGGATTACTCCGAGCAACTCGAGCAGCTGAAGGCGGCTCCGCTGGAAAAGGATTGGGAGCTGCTCGACGTCGCGTACCGCTTCAAGGGCACCGGGTCGCTGGGCAGGCTTCGCTTCGCGGCGCTTCTGGGCAGAGGCGAAGAGCGGATGCTGCTCGAGCTGAAGGAAGCCGACCGGAGCGCGATCGATCGCGCGCGGAATCGGGAGGGTCCGATCGCCCGGCGGGCGCGCGTGCAGACGGCGGCCATCCGCCGGATGCAAGGCGATCCCTGGCCGCGCGTCGCCGGCGCGCACCTCGGCCCGTTCCCGGTGCTCGTCCGCGAGATCGAACCTGAAGAGGAGAAGCTCCGCGCGGCCCGCTTCGCGGAGGAGGGCGGCCACGAGCAGCTCCCGATCTACGTGCGGCAGTGCGGCGAAGTGCTGGCTCGCCTGCACTGCCGCGTGAACGCACCGGCGATGCTCGATGCCGCGTGGAATCCGCGGCAGGCGGCGGAGGCCGCGGTCACCTTCGCCCAGGACTACGCGAAGATCGTCGAGGCCGACTGGAGCGCGTTCGTGAAGGCCCGCGCCCGCGTGTCGCAGGAGCTCGGCTTGTAAGGCTCTGCCGGGGGAGCGGCTACTTCGCGACGGCGAAGCCGGAGTCTGCGACCGCCTTCTCGAGGTCCGCCTGCTTCGTCTTCTTGTCGTCGTACTTGACGACCAGCTGCCCCTTCTCGCGGTCGGCGGTGGCCGATTCGACGCCGGGGACCGCCTTCACCTTGGCCGCGGTTTTCGGCGGGCACTGATCGCACTTCCAGCCGCTCACCTTGATGGTCTCGGTCTTCGTCTCGGCCAGCGCGGCGGCGCTTGTGCCCAGAGCGATCGCGAACACGATTGCCTTCGTCATGGCTCTCTCCTTGAGGAAAGCTGCGGCAGCTTTGCCGCAGGGCAGTCCGGTGTCAACTCGGGCTCGCGCGGCTTGCCTCTCTCGGAGGGCGGGTATGTGATGGCGCAAGGGGGATGCCATGACCAGGACGATCGTCTTAGTGGCCGTTCTTGCCACCATACCGGCGCGCGCCGACGTCATCCGGGACTGGACCGACATCGGACTCGCCAGCGCGGCGAATGCGAAGCAGCCGCCGGCCGCGCAGGCGCGAAGCATGGCGATGGTGCACGTGGCGATGTTCGAGGCGATCAATGGAACGGACGGGCCGTACCGTCCGTACCTGCAGAACCTGCCGGCCGCGCCGAAGGTAGCGGCTGCGTCCGTGGCAGGAGGACGCGACGGGGACGGCCGGGCTGCGCGAGCGGCGGCCGCGGCGCATGTGGTTCTTGCCGCCCTGTTTGCCGAGCAGAAGGCGACGCTCGACGGGGCGCTGGAGAAATCGCTGGCGGGCCTCGACGCGGCGGCGCGCGAAGCAGCCTCGGCGGAGGGACGCGCCATCGGGCAGGCCGTCATTTCCCTGCGAGCGAATGACGGATCGTTGGCCCCGAACACGTTCCGTCCGGTGACCACCCCAGGCAAGTACGTGCCCACGGCTCTTCCGGTCGGATCGACCTGGGGGGCGGTCAAGCCCTGGACGATGGCCAAAGGGGACCAGTTCCGGCCGCCGGCTCCACCCGACTTGCGCAGCAAGCAATGGGCGGCCGACCTCAACGAGATCGCGGCGGTCGGTGGAAAGACGAGCACCACCCGCACTCCGCAGCAGACCGAGGCGGCTCGCTTCTGGACGATGGTCGGGTCTGCCGCTTACGTCCAGGTCATCCACGACCTCGCCTCGCGTCCAGGGCGGACGCCGGTCCAGAATGCGCGGCTCTACGCGCTCTGGTCGATGGCGATCGCGGACAGCTACATCTCCGTGTTCGACGCCAAGTACGCCTACCTGCTGTGGCGCCCGATCACCGCCATCCGCAACGCCGACCAGGACGACAACCCCGCCACCGCGCGCGACGCCGCGTGGGAGCCTCTCGTCGATACCCCAATGCATCCCGAATACCCGTGCGCCCACTGCATCAATTCGGCCGCAGCCCAAGCCGTTCTCGAGGCGGAGTTCGGCGCCGGCAACATCGGGCCGTTCCGCAGCACCAGCTCCACCGCCCCCGGCGTGACCCACACCTGGGAGAGGCTCGCCGACTTCCAGCAGGAAGTGTCGAATGCGCGCATCTGGGGCGGGGTCCACTATCGCAACTCCGCCGTGGTCGGCACGGAGATGGGCCAGCGCATCGGGAAGCTGGCGGTCGCGTCGGCGCTGCAGCCGAAGTGACACGATGCTGCCGGCGTGAAATTTTCCCGGCCGCAATCCGTCTCTTCCGCCGGGACGGGGGTTGGCCATGAGAGTGCTCAAGCGCATCGCATGGTGGGGCGGTGGGGCACTAGCGCTCGCATTCCTCGCATTCCTGGTCGCCTACTTCCTGTCGAGCAACGACTGCGACGAGCGGAAGACGGCCGCTGCGGCCGACCGGATGAAGGCGATCGTCTACTGCGACTACGGCGCGCCGGACGTCCTCAAGCTGGAGGACATCGAAAAACCGGCTCCGGGAGACGACCAGCTCCTGGTCAAGGTCCGCGCCACATCCGTCAACCCGCTCGACTGGCACTACATGAGAGGCACGCCCTACTTCATGCGGCTCGTCGGGGCCGGGTTACGCAAACCGAAAGTCAGACGTCTGGGCGTCGACTTCGCCGGAACCGTCGAGGCCGTTGGGAAGAACGTCCAGCGGTTCCGGCCCGGCGACGAGGTCTTTGGCGGGAGGACGGGGGCCTTCGCCGACTACGTGTTGGTCTTCCAAGACCGGGCAGTGGCGCGAAAGCCGGCTAACGTGACCTTCGAGCAGGCGGCCTCGGTGCCGATCGCGGCGATCACGGCGCTCCAGGCGCTGCGCGACAAAGGAAAGGTCGGGCCGGGGCAGAAGATCCTGGTCAACGGCGCTTCGGGAGGCGTTGGCACGTTCGCCGTGCAGATCGCCAAGGCATTGGGAGCGGAAGTGACGGGCGTGTGCAGCACGCGGAACGTAGAGATGGTGCGTTCGCTCGGCGCGGATCGGGTCATCGATTACACGAAGGAGGATTTCACGAAGGGTGCGGAGCGCTACGACGTGATCGTCGACAACGTCGGTAACCACTCTCTCCTGGAGACGCTACACGTCGTGAATCCCAAAGGGACATACGTGATGGTCGGCGGACCGGCAGGCCGATGGATCGATCCCATCCCGCGCGCCTTGAACGCATTCCTGTTGTCGAAGTTCGTCAGCCAGAACATCGCCTTCATCTTCGCCAAGCTGAACCAAGCCGATCTGACGTTCCTGGGCGACCTGATGCAGTCCGGAAAGGTAAAGCCGGCGATCGACCGGCAGTACGGCTTGAGTCAGCTGCCCGAGGCGATCGGCTATCTGGAGACCGGACATGCCCGAGGCAAGGTGGTCGTGACCGTGCAGTAAGTCGGCGCTCAGCGGCCGCGCCACTGCGCCGGCCGCTTCTCCAGGAACGCCTTCATCCCTTCCTGCGCGTCGGCGGCCCCGGCATTCATCGACATCACGTCCTGCGCGTAATCGTAGGCGAGCGGCTGAGGCATCTGCAGCTGACGGTAGAACGCTGCCTTCCCTAGCGCGATCACGTATGGGCTCATGGCTGCGATCTTCGCGGCCATTGCCTTCGCGGCCGCCGGCAGCTCGGCTGCGGGGACCACGCGATTGACGAGCCCCGCCGCTTGCGCCTCGTGCGCGGAGATCGGTTCGCCGGTGAGCAGCATCTCCATCGCCCTGCGCGCGCCCACGGCGCGGCTGAGCGCGACCATCGGCGTCGAGCAGAACAGCCCGATCTTCACTCCCGGCGTGGCGAAGCGCGCCTCTTCCGCCGCGATGGCCAGGTCGCAGGACGCGACCAGCTGGCACCCCGCCGCGGTTGCGATGCCATGCACCTGCGCGATGACCGGCTGCGGGATGCTCTGGATGGTCTCCATCAACGTAGTGCACGCCTCGAAGAGCTGGCGATGGAAGGCTCCAAGGCATCCGACCATCTCCCCGATGTCGTGACCGGCGGAGAAGGCGGGACCGTTGGCGCGCAGGATCGCCACGCGGACCTCCCCATCCGCGCCGATGTCGCGGAAGCATCGCGTCAGCTCTTCGAGCATGGCCAGCGAGAGCGCGTTGCGGCGCTCCGGCCGGTTGAGCGTCACGAAGGCCGTCGATCCACTCTTCTCGTACGCGATGTCGTTGAAGCTCATGTCCGCTCCGCTTCGGGCGCGCTATGCCTTGCTGACCGTGACCGGGACCCCGCTGAAGGCGGCGTTTCCGGAAAGCACGTCGATCGACTGCTCGTCGGTGAGGTCGTTGAGGCTCGCGCCGGCGTTGGCCGCCGCGACGTTCAGCGCCGCTCCCTCGCGTCCGTGGCCCCAGCCGTGCGGCAGGCTGACGACCCCTGGCGACATGTCGCGGGTGACGCCCACCGGAACCTCGACGCTTCCGACCCTGGACGCGACCAGCGCCCTTCCTCCGGCCGCGATCCCGCGCGCGGTGGCGTCCTCGGGGTGCATGAGGAGCACGCACTCGGACGGGCCTTTCACCAGGCGCTGGCTGTTGTGCATCCAGGAGTTGTTGCTGCGCAGGGCCCGACGGCCCACCAGGACCAGGCCGTTCGTCGCCGGCCGCGCAAGGCGCTCTTCGAGGCGGCGCAGATCGCGCAGGAAGACGGGCGGCGCGAGCCGCAGGCGCTTGTCGGGAGTGAAGAGGCGGGCCGGAAGCTGCGGCTTGAGCGGCCCCAGGTCGATCCCGTGCGGGCTGTTCTGCAGCTTCCGCAGCGAGAGCTTGTACGGTCCGAAGCGGAGCAGCAGATCGAGAAGCCGGCGCGCGCCGAGCATGCGCCAGGCGAGCAGGGTTGCTCCCAGCATGCGCCCCTTCCGGCCGCCGCCGTGGCGGCGCACGCTTCGGGCCAGGTCGAGCAGCACCTCGAAATCGCCGCGCACGCCTCTGGGTGCGGGCATGAGCGGCAACGCGTAGCGGGCCGCGTTGCGAACCGCGAGCGTATAGAAGGCGAGATCGTAGTGGTCGCGCTCGAATCCGAAGCTGGTGGGCAGGATCAGGTCGGCGCGGCGCGTGGTCTCGTTCCGGTACAGATCGACCGAGACCATGTACTCGAGCCCCGCGAGGGCGCGATCCAGGCGGGCGCCGTTCGGCGTGGAGAGGACGGGATTGCCGGCGAAGGTGACGAGCGCGCGGATGCGGCCCTGGCCTTCGGTGTCGATCTCCTCGGCCAGGGTGGCGACCGGCAGCTCTCCGCCGAACTCCGGCAGACCGCGGACGCGGCTTCGCCAGACGCCGAAGTGGCCGTGATCCCCGGTCCTCGCCGCCAGGCCGGCCAGGTCGGCGGCGGGCGTCGGGAACAGGAAGCCACCCTCGCGGTCGAGGTTTCCGGTGACCGCGTTGAGCGCGACGATGAGCCAGGCGCACAGCCCTCCGAACGGCTGCGTGCTGGTGCCGACGCGGCCGTAGGCCACTGCGCTGGGAGCCGAGGCGAACGCGCGCGCCAGATCGCGGATGGCGCCGGCGTCGATCCCGGTCTGCTCGGCCACGCGCTCCGGCGGGAACCGTGCCGCCGCTTCTCGCAGGGCCTCCAGGCCGTCGGTGAACGGCGCGAGGTGGCGCAGGCCGGCGCGTCCATCTTCGAAGAGCACTTGCAGGATCGCGAGCAGAAGCAGGGCGTCGGCTCCGGGGCGGATGGCGACGTACTGGTCCGCCGCCGCAGCCGTCTCCGAGCGCCGCGGGTCGACGACCACCAGCTTTCCGCCGCGCTTGCGCAGCTCCTTCAGCCGCCGCCCGATGCCGCCCGCCGTCATCAGGCTGCCGTTCGAGGCCAGCGGGTTGGCGCCCAGCATGAGGAAGAAGCTCGTCCGGTCGACGTCGGGCACCGGCAGCATGAGCTGGTGGCCGAACATCTCCAGGGCCGCGAGCATCTGGGGCAGCTGATCGACCGAGGTGGCGGAGAAGCGCGACCGGGTGCCCATCGCGCGGCTGAACATCGGCGTGGCGAGCAGCGCCGAATAGGAATGGACGGTAGGGTTTCCGAGATAGACGGCCACCGAGCTGCGCCCGTGCTTGCGCTGGACGGCAGCGAGGCGCTCCCCGGCTTCCTCGAGCGCTGACTTCCAGGAGACCGCCTTCCACGCGCTCCCCTCTCGCCGCTGCGGCTCGAGGATGCGGTCCGGATCGGCCTGCACGTCTCCGATGGCGGCGGCTTTGGGACAGATGTGCCCGCGGCTGAACGGATCCTCCTCGTCGCCGCAGATGCTCGCGATGGAGTTGCCTTCGATCTCGACGGCGAGGCCGCACACGGCCTCGCAGAGCATGCACGTGTGGAATCCTGGCATGGGCGAAGTGTACACCCCGCCGCGCGGAAGTTCAGTCGAGAGGCGGCTCCCCGGTGTACCTCAGGATGTAGAGGCCGCCCGAGATGCGGTCGTTCGCATAGATGAGCCGCTTGTCGTCGACGATGGCGTGATTCATCTGGATGGTCCCCATCGGGTTCTTCGGCGGCGCCTCCGGGACATAGAAGCCGACCTCTTCGAAGCGAGGAGGCGCGCCGGGGAGCGCGGCGTCGACCAGGCGGTAGATCCGAACGCCTCCGTTGAAGAAGCTCGCGACCGCCGTGTTCTCGAGACGAACCGAAGTCGGTCCCGAGAAGTTCGGGTGCAGGTTGTGGGCGCCGAAACGGCCGCCGCGCGCACAGAGCGCGGAGACGTTCTGCGGAGACGGAGCCGTTCCCACGATCACAGGGTTGGTCTCGTCCCGGATGTCGGCGATCCAGACCAGCTTCGGGGCGTCGGCGCATCTCTCGCTGATCGCCTCGTCGGAGATGGCCGCGAGGCCGCGGCGGAAGAAGGGCTGGAAAGTGTGCGTCCAGGCCGGGAAGGGCGGCGAGTAGTCGAGGCGGCTCAGCAGGCGCGGCGAGAAGCTCTGCGCCCGTCCGCCCGCGACTTCGGAGAGCCCCGAGACGTCCAGGATGAGAGCGCCGCCGTCGATGTAGCCGACGTAGGCGCGGTCCGGACGCTCCGGGTAGACGTGGATGTCGTGGGCGCGATAGCCGTCGTCGATCCGCTGCCGCTTGGGCTGGCATCCCGGCAGGCAACCGTCCGAGTCGCGGGTCCCGGGCAGCCACCAGCGGCCCACCTCGCGCGGCTTGCGGGGGTCGCGAACGTCCACGGCCAGGTAGAACTGATCGTCCTGCGCATGGGTCGGGATGAAATCCGCCGCGCCGGTGGCAAGGTGCGCGAACTTGCCGTCGACGAACCACAGCCAGTGGACGCCTCGTGAATGCGGGCCGGAGGTGTCGAAGAAGGAGAGGCTGAGATCGCCCAGGCCTTTCGCGCGCCGGACGCGGGAGATGTCTTTCACATCGAGCAGCCACATCCCGGCCGGCTTCTGCCCGGGCTTCAGCGTCTGGTTGGCGACGGCGAGCACGTCGCCCGAAAGGCCGAGAGAATTGCAGCGCGCGACGCCGGGTCCCGGCGAAGGGAGCTGGTTGAGAAGCGCGGGAGCCTTCGGGTCGGTGACGTCCAGGATGCTCAGGCACGTCTTCTGCCCTTCGTGGGCGAGGTAGAGGATGCGCCGGCCGTCCTTCTCCTGGATGGCCATCCCCTCGCCGCCGTCGCCGTTGCCGCCCAGCTCGTGGTGGGCGACCAGCTCCATCGCTTTCGCCTCTGCCTGGGCGCGAGCAGAGGTCGCCGCCGCCACCAGCACCATCGCGACGCCCACCGCGCAGCGCACCAAAAGCCGCATCGCCGTCCCTCCTCCGGAGGCACGATGCAGCATCGGCCCGAGAAATTCCACGGCGGAGGGCGGTGGAGCGCCCCGGCCCGGCCGCTCGGGCCTGTCCTAGCGGTAGTACGCCGCGCGCGTCTTCGCCGCTTCGGAGAGCACGCCTCGATACTCCCGCAGGCGCCCGAAGACCGTTGGAGCCGTCCCGCGGCTCTGCGCACGCCGCTCATTGACTTCGTGATGTGTCTTGCTCTCGACGAAGGCGCGCAGGCTATCCCCTGAGGCAGGGCCGAGGTTTCTCAGCACGGGCGGATGCGCGGGATCGACCCAGAGGATCTGCTGGACCTCGTCCAGCTCGAGATTGACGAAGCTGATGTAGCCGCCCTTGAGGAGCTGCCGAGGCCGCTTGATTGCCCCCGTGAAGCTGTACCGGGTACCGGCCACCGCGACGTAGTCATAGTAGTGAGGCGTGATGAAATCGGACATTGCGTAGCCGTCGATCTGATAACCGAATTCGTCGGCCTCGCAGGGATCGCAGACCTCGACCAGGTATTCGAACTTCCCAGGAGCATCGACGACATCACCGCCCAGGATGCGAATCGCCTCCGAAGCCTGGAGCCGGTTGCCGGCCGAGTCGACGAGCATCTCGAGAATCTCGTGGCTGGCATCGATGGTCCACTCGTTGCTGCCGGGCGTCGCGAGCACCTTCGCGTACGGCTGATGGTGCTTGGTCAGATGAAATCCACCCTCGTGTGGCGGGAGGATCTTCACCAGCTGTACTGGCCAGACGCCCTGCGGAATCTTCTCCTTGTTCGGCAGGTAAGAGACCGTGGCGTTGACGTGCCAGGCCTGCGGTAAGTCGCGGGTGACCTGCACGTTGAGCGCCGCGGCGACCGCCGACATCGTCTCGGCGTCCACCGTGTTCGTCGTATCGACCAGACCGACTCGGATCGGGAGCGAGTGCATTGGCCCTCCTTCGGGTACGTCAGTGCTCGTTTCGAAGAGTCAGCGGCCCACGTGGTCGCCGAACCCCACCACCGTGATCTCGGAGATCTCCCAGGCGGAGATGCCGGGCTGCTGGACGCTCTTCTTCGGCAGTACGGTCTGCCGTTGCACGAAGGCCCTGGGCAAATGCTGCTTGGGCGGACGAACGCTCAGCTTGGTCATTTTCGAGTCTCCTCTGCGGGCGCGAGCATCCGCCGTGCCAGAAGCGGCAGACGCCGCGGTCGCATTGACCGGTCGAAGCAATACGGGCGGACCTGTGGCGCCACGATGGCGCCTCCGCCTGCTGTACGGCTCAGTGAACGAGTCCGACGCGCGTCAGCCGGGCAGGATCGGCCTCGAGGAACACGCGTCTGTCGTGCGGGCTAGGCGTCGCACTGCTTCTGCCGCCGCCTTGCGCTCGCGATCAGCACGTCCCAGACGCCCATCATTCCGCGGATGAGGCTGAGGCAGCGCGCGCAGACGAGTTGCCCGGTCCTGGGCGCCTCGACCAGCTCGGCGACTTCCCTCTCGCAGCAGGTGCAGCGGACCATCGTGTCCTCCCCCTGGACGGCGCAAGAGCGCCGGAGCGGCGCCGGGGGAAGACGGACAGCCTGGGACTGGCCTCAGCCTTCTACCACTCTCTAAAGAAGGGACGCTTCTCGGGTTCTGCAACGGGCTTCGGCTCGCTCTTCCTCTTCGTCTTCAGTTGCTCGACCTCTTTGCGGAGCACCTCGTTCTCTTTCTTCAACTTCTCCGCCTGGGCCGGTGACAGGGTGCCAGGCGAGGGTGGTTTCGCGTCCTCTGCGGCGAAGGCCGATCGGACGATCTCGAAGCCAGGGGACCTCGCCGGAACGAGCACCGCCGACGCCTCTTCACCGGAGCTCACCTCCACCTTGTGCCCGAGGTTCGCCGTGCCGAAGCCGACCACGAAGATGATGAGGGAATTGACGAGCCAGTACATGAACCGCTCCGGAACCCTCATGCGCTCTGCCTTGAACACCAGGGTGCCGACCGCAAAGCTCAACCCGAGCGCTGCGTAGCGCGGTGGCAGGTCCGGAAACGGAACGGAGAGCCCGTTCACGATGAACATGACCAGCGCGCCGGCCAGTCCCGGCGTCGCCATCGATTTCGGATTCAGGAAGTCCTGCATGGGCGCCTCGGGGTCTGCGCAGGCCACAGCAGGGAATGTGCCAGGCTGAGGACCCCGAAAAAAACAGCTCGCCCGGCGACGCTCGAGGCTCTCGGACGAAGCGGCGCTACGGTGGCGCCACTCTCACGGAAGGCTCAATGGACAATCCGGATCGTCCAGAAATAACATCGTCTCCGGCCGTCAGCGATCCAGATTGAACGGGGGACAAATGTCGAAAACGATAGGCACGGCGCTCGTCGTTGCGGTCATGGGCGGATGCGCCAGGCTCGAGATCAAGCCCGCTGCCGACGCCAATACGGAGGGCCTGCATTTTTATCGGCCCGCGCCGTACGTCGTCATCAGCAACGGCGACAAGGGATGCCAGATCAACGTCATCTATTTACCGAATCCAGATCAGGAATTCGTGATCGTTCCGCACGCGGGCCTGGGTTCCGTAGCATTCAAACCGACCCTCCAGGACGGATGGAATTTGACGGCCATCGATTCGACGGTGGATTCGAAGGGAGTCGACCTGCTGAACGCGATCGCATCGTTCATCCCAGGTGCCGGAAAGGCGGCCGGGGGCGCCCCCGAGGCTGCGCCCACTTGTCCGATCGGTTTGTACAGGCTGAGCATGCAATGCCTGAGGTCGAGCGCTGCCGGCGGGCCGAAGACCGAGGCGAGCGAGTGCTTGTCACCGATATTCAAGGAGACCATCGCTGCGAGGGAGAGGGAAAGAAAGCCAGCCGCTCCTCCGGCGGGGCACTGAGGCCGGCCATGACTCCTTCGAAATGGCAATTGACGTTCCGGGAGATCGTCGCTGCTGCCATCGCGATCGCCCTCACGATCTTCGTCGTGTGGGATCTCGTGTCGATTGCGAAGGGCGGCACTCCGGCCCAGGAGAAAGCCTTCCAGCTCGTCAGCAGCATCTTTGGGGCCGTCGTGGGATACTACTTCGGTCACATCCCAGCCGCTCAAGCGCAGCGATCGGCGGAGCAATCTGCTGCCAAGGCGCAAAGCGTGATCGACGGTGCGCGCGGCGCAGTCAACGACTATGTGAGGCGCGTGACGAGCGTCGCCGTGGGCCCGACTGGCGGCGGAGCGCCGCAAGCACAGCAGGAATTCGTGCGCACGGTCATGGGCCTCTCGCAGGAGCTGGAGGGACGGCTCAAGGAGCTCGAGCGGAGCTGAGAGATGGCGAAGAAGAAGTCGAAGGCAGGACGCCGACGTCCCGCGAGCAGGAGACGTCCAGCGAGAGCGTCTCTGCTGGGTGGAGCGCCTGCCGTCGCTCCGGTTGCGGCCCTGCCCTATCCGGCGGAACTTCAGCAGTACTCGAACTGGTGCTGGGCGGCGGTTGGTTCGTGCACCGACCGCTTCTATCGCGGCACGAAGATTCAGTGCGAGGTCGCCGGCCTGCAATTTCCAGACGACGACTGCTGCGCCGATGCGGGTCCGTGCAACGAGCCATCCCGACTCGATGAAGTCCTTGATGCACTCCGCCGGCTGCAGAACTGGAGCGAAGGGTATGCCGCGAAGGCGGACCTTCAATCGGAAATCGGCAAGAAGCACGTCGTTGCCGCGCGGATAGAGTGGAACGGCGGGGGCGGACACTTCATCGCCATGGTGGGGTACGATTCGCCGAGCGACATCGTGGTGGTCGAGGATCCCGCCTTCGGACGAAAGGAGGTGCCCTTCGATGAGCTTCGCGATCACTATCTCGGCAAAGGCTTCTGGACACACACCTACTGGACGAAAGCTTGAGCCATGTCCCTGAGGGCATCTTCTCCGCCAGTCGATCTGTGGCGCATCGCCGCTGAAGGGCTACGTCGCGTTGCCAGGCCCACGAGCGCTCCAAAGGAGGGTCTCGTCAGAAAGAAAGCCGTGACCGGTAGCGCCAAGCCGATTGCCAGCCCGGTCTACGATCTTCCGGTGACGGCGCGCTCGCTCAAGGCGGCCAGACAAATCGGATGGCAATTTCTCGTTGCCGATGACAGCCAGAAGGCGATTGGCGTCGAGGTTCATCTCCCCTCCAAGCGTGGCGAGCGGGGTCGCTTCTCGCAGGTGACACGCGGTCCGCATGCGGAAACGCCCTATCGCATGCTCATCGAGCCCGCCGCTCGACCCGCCGAGCTGGACAAGGACGCATTCACGTTGCGTCTGATTCGCACCCCGGAGCTGTCGCTCGCAGCGCTCTGGTTTCACGGCAGGCGCAGCGACGTCTTGCGACCGCTGGCGCCGACACCGGCGCCGTTCCAGAACGACCAGGCCTACGGCGTGAACGAGTTCCTCGCCCTGTTCGAGCAGTGCGCGAGCAATTGGAAGAGACACTTCTCGACGGCCGATCCGACTTTGCCTGCCAAGCGAGACGCCAAGGCCGCGAGGCGCGAAGCAGATCCGCCGAAGGCGAACCGTTGAGATGGCAAAGCAGGAAGGCCGGAGTCCACCTGCCTTCTCACGGCACCGCCAGCTTGATCGTGTCCGCGACCTCCAGCAGCGTCGCTTCCCGCTCCTCTTTGCTGCCGCTTTGCATCACGGTAGCCAGTCGCGACAGGACACTGCGCAACGCTTCGTTCCGGCCGCGCAGTTCGTCGTTCCGGATCAGCAGGTCCCGGTATCCTTTCAGTTCGGCCACGACCCGCTCGGCGTAGGTCGCGAACAGGTCGCCCACCTGCCTCCACTCGGCGAGCTCGTGGAGCGTATCTTTCGAGCGCAGCGCGCGGTTGACGGCGTTCTCGAGCTCCTTCAGCTCGACCTTGGACAAGGGTTTGGGGACGTCGGTCGCCATGCGTCTGCCCCTCCACGCGGGCAGGGCCACGGTTCTTCGCCGCGCCCGGGGCAGTGGGCGACATCAACCATTCGACCGTAGTCCTCGACGGGACCCTTTGACAAGCGGAATCAATGGCACTTCGTTCATCGGGCATTCATTGAGGGCGCGGCTAACTCCCGCTTCGCCGCGCAATCCACGCGTCGATGCGCTGCTCCAGCACGTCGAGCGGCATCGCCCCGCCCGACAGCACCTCGTCGTGGAACGCGCGCACGTCGAACTTCGCGCCCAGCGCGCGCTTCGCCTTTTCCCGCAGATCGAGCATCCGCAGCTGCCCGATCTTGTAGCCGAGCGCCTGCCCCGGCCACGCCATGTACCGGTCCGTCTCGCTCTGCACCTCCGGCTCGGGCAGGCTGGAGCTCTCGTGGAAATAGTCGACCGCTTGCTGGCGCGACCACTTCATCGCGTGCAGCCCGGTGTCCACCACGAGGCGCATGGCGCGCAGCAAATCGGCCTGCAGGTGCCCGTACGCCTGGTAGGGGTCCGCGTACGCGCCCACCTCCTCGACGATCCGCTCCGAGTAGAGCGCCCAGCCCTCGACGAACGCGTTGGTCTGGCTCTGCTGCCGGAACGGTGGCAAGGCGGGGATCTCCTGCGCGATCGAGAGCTGCATGTGGTGGCCGGGGATGCCCTCGTGATAGGCGGTCGTCTCCACGTCGAGGATGTTGCGGTGCGGGAGGTCCCCTGTGTTGACCTTCACGTGCCCGGGTCGGCTACCGTCCGGCGTTCCGGTGATGTACTCGGCACCCGCCGCGCTTTCTTCGAGGAACGCTTCCACCGGGATCACCTCGATGCGTGCCTTCGGCAGCCGCCCGAAGAGCTGCGGCAGCTTCGGGTCCATCCATGCGATGTACTTCCGGTAGAGGGCCAGCAGCTGCTGCGGCGTCTTCACGTACGCCTTCGGATCCTTCGCGATCGCCGCATCGAACGACCGGAGATCGGCGAAACCGAGTTTGCGCGCGATCTCCAGCATCGCCGCGCGGTCGCGCGCCACTTCCTGCACGCCGAGCTGGTGGATCTGCGCCGGCGTGAGCGCGGTGGTGGTCTCGCGCCGCACTGCCCACGCGTAGCGCGCCACGCCGTCGGGCAGCGCCCACAGACCGGGCTCGGCGCGCCCCTTCGGCGCATACTCCTTCGCAACGAACTCCGTGAACTTCGCGTACGCAGGTGTGACGCGCTCGCGCACCGCCTTCAGCATCGCGGCGCGGAGACGCTGCTTCTCTGCGGCTGGGAGGGATTTCGGGAAACGGCGCGCGGGCAGCATGAACGGGCTGTCCTCGGGCTTCGCTTCGGCCAGATCCTTCGCCTGCGCAGCAACCTGCTCGAGCAGGTTGCGCGGAGGCATCAGTCCGTCGGCCATGCCCTTGCGCATGCGCGCGGCGAGCTGGTCGAAGGCGCGCGGAATGTCGTTCAGCCGCGCGACGTAGTCGCGGTAGTCCTTCCTCGTCTCGAACGGCAGCAATGCGACCGCCTGCGGCATGTCGATGTGGAAGCCGCCGAACTGCGTGATCGGCATCTCCCACTCCTTGAACCGCGCGGTCTCGAGGTTCTCGCGAAGCTGCCGCAGCAGGAGGGTCCGGTTGAGCGCCTCCTCGGGCGCAAAGCCCGCGTCATCGATCGCCTCGAGCCGTTTGACGAACGAGCGATCCGACTCCGCGTCCGCGAGCACGCGCTGTTCGGACAAGTCGTCGAGCCTGTCGTTGTAGCGTTTGTCCCCGATCAGCGTCGCGAAGAGGGGGCTCTGCCGCAGGTGGCGCTCCCAGTGCTCGTTCAGGATCGCCGCCAGCTGCTGGCGGCGCGAGTCCACGTCGGCCGTCGGCGTTGCGGCGGCCGCGATCAGTGCGGCGGCGAGGAGGGTCATGGCCCTCTGGCACTAATCCGGGCAGCCCGGCCTGCGTATGGGGCGAAGTACCTACTCGAGCAGCAGCGCCCCGGGCGCGTAGTAGGTCAGGATCGTCAGCGCGGCCATCGGAGCGGTGTTCGGCGCATTTCCCGCACGAATTCCGTCGAAACGCGTCACGAAGATGAACTCCTTGTTCGGTTCGAGGAACGGGTCCGCCTCGGGAAGCCTGCCCAGCGCCTGGCGGCCGGTGGGGTTCACCACGTTCTCGTAGAACCGTTTCGCGCGCCCGGAGACGGAAGTTCCGGACGAGCTGTATCCGCTTTCGCCGCTCTGGGTGTAGCTGCCGCGCCCGCCGCCAGAGCGATCCGTCTGGTACGCACCGCTGCCGCTCCTGGTGCCGCTGGAGGTTCCGGATCGGCTGTAGGACGAAACGTAGACGTCCCCGCTGTCGCGCAGGGCCTCCGCCGACTTCATCGAAGTCTCCGCCAGCATCGCAGTGGCGCTCTTGTCGTCCATCTTCACGTCGAAGAGGCGGGCGCGCAGGATGACCCAGCGTCCTTTGTAGACCTCGGGCTGCTTCATCGCCGCACCGAGGGTGAAGACGGGCATGCGCACCTTCTGGACGCGCGCGATGTCGTCGTCCGCGTCGCCGCCGCGGTTCGCGATCACTTGACCCACCACCCGCGCCGCATCCGGCCGGGAACGCAAATCATCGTCCCAGTACGCGGTGAGCGCCGCAATCTGGGTGAATGGACCTCGGCTGAAGCGGCCGAGCTCGACGCAGGCGCGCAACGCTTCCCAGCCGCGCTGGGGGTTCGACTGGCGCATGGCACGCGCCGACGCCTCGCACTCCATCGCCGTCTCTTGGCCGCGCACCCACGCCCGCGCGTTGAAGGTCGACGGTCTTGGTGCTGGAAGGGCGTCCGCCGGGGTTGCCTCGCCACCAGGTGGGGGCGGCGGCGGATCTTCGTCGCGCTGGGCCGCAGCGTCGAATGCGACCAGGACCAGAGCGGCGGTCACGCAGAGGGCCTTCATCGGCGAATCTCCTAGGTCTTGAGAGCTGCACCGCCGCCGGCCTTGCGCGGGCGTTCGGGATGGGCTGGCAAGGGCGGAGGCGAAAGCGCGGGGGACGGCTCCTCCCGCTGCAGGGTCGAGCAGGCAGCCTTGCACGACTTATCGAGGCAGGACTGCAGCTCGTCGCCGGGCGAAAGATCGACGACCTCCCGGTTGCACTGGGGCGCGGAGACCTGACAGTGCGTCTCGGCCAGACAGCGGCAGCAGCCCAGCGAGACGCCCGCCATGGTCCGCGTGCGCGCCAGCGCGCGTCCCAGAGCATCGGCGCAGTCCGCGGCGTCGACGGCCACGTGACCCTGTGCGTCGCGCAGAGGAATCCGGCCCTCGAGGGAACAGGCTTCGAGGGCGACCCGGGCCACTTCGTCTTCGCACATCTTGCGGAGCGTCGGGTCGGCGCCGTGCTCGTCGCGCGGGGTGGCGGCATCCGGGCAGAAGCGGGCCGCGATGGCCGCCGCCTGCGAGTTGTTGCGGGCCAGAGCCTCCGACGCTGCGCCCGGAGCCGGCGCGAACTCGAACGTGCAGCGCTCGCCACGGAGCAGGAGGTCCAGCGTGCAGGCGTAGTGAGTGGGGGTCTCGTCCACCGGCTGGCGCGGCGGAGGCCTCGGCGGCCCTTCCGTATCCTGCGCGAGGGCCGCGAGCGGCAGGAAGAGAGCGAGCACGAGCCGTCCGAGTCGCATTCGATTGCTGTACTGCGAACGCCGTGTAGGCAGCTAGAAACGTGCACCCACAGATGACGATGCAAAGCAAGAGCAAGGGTGGTCGAATGGGGCAATCTGTGTGTGCAAACGCGAGACCGATCAAGGCGCGGTCAGAGCACCATGCGTTCGTGAATCAGGTCGCCGCGGGCGAAGCGGTCGATCGACAGTGGGGCAATGTCGACGCTTTCGCTGCGGCCGCGCGCGATCAGCTCCGCGATTGCGCGCCCGGCGGCCGGCGCATGCATCACGCCATGTCCGGAGAAGCCGTTCGCGAGGAAGAAGCCAGGCGCTCCCGAGCCGAGGATGGCGTGGTGATCGGGCGTCACCTCGTACAGTCCGGCCCAGCTCCGGCGCGTATCGATGCCCGCCTCTGCCGCGTCGGGGAAGCGCTCCTGCAACGGCGCCGCGATGCGCTCGGCGAACGCCGGATCGAATGAGAAGTTGAACCCTGGCGGCTCGTCTGGGTTCGAATAGGCGACGAGCACACGATCGCCCTCGCGCCGGATGAGCACGCCGCTGTCGGCGTCGATGGTCATGGGGATCGAAGACGGCAGCGCGGCGCAAGGGCCGGTCAGGAGGAGATGGCGGCGCACCGGCTCTATTGGAACGTGGACGCCGGCCATCGCCGCGACTGCTTTCGCCCACGGCCCCGCCGCGTTCACCAGCGCGTCCGCAATCAATTCACCGGAAGCGGTGCGCAGCCTGAATGCGCCGGAGGGCTCGCGCTCGATTCCCAGCACCTCGCTTCCGTACCGGATCCGGGCGCCGCCGCGCAGCGCCCCGGAGAGGAAGAAGTTGCAGAGCCGCCCCGGATCGATGAAGCCGTCGCGCGGACCGAAAGTGCCGCCCGCGACGCGTCCGCCCAGCCAGGGCGCCAGCGCGCGCACGCCGGCGGCGTCGAGGACCTCGACCGCCACGCCGCGTTCGCGCTGCCAGGCCGCGGCGGAGTGCATCGCGCTCAGACGCGCGGGATCGCCGGTGACGAAGAGATAGCCGGCCTTCCGGTAGACGGGCGGGTCGCCGATTTCAGGCGCGAGCGCCTCGAGGATCTCCATCGAGGCGAGGGACATGCGCACGTTCACCTCCGTGGTGAACTGGGCGCGAATGCCGCCGTTCGCTTTCGACGTCGAGCCGGATCCGGGCAGCGCCTCGCGCTCGAGCAACACCGCTCCACGCGTACCCATGCGCGCGAGGTGGAAGGCGATGCTGCAGCCGATCACGCCGGCGCCGGCAATCGCGATCTCGCACCGCTCGATCATCGACTGCTACAGTGCCAGATCGCGCATTTCGCGGCGAGGCGAGGTCGATTCGGGTCGAGCATCGAGCGGCGCTGGACACCGTATCGATCACTCCGGATAGATGTTGAGCCGGTACATGATGACCAGCGCAGGGCTGGGCTTGGCGGCGGGGCCGAAGGCCCCTCGGAACACCTCGCCGATGGCGTCGCTGTCGTAGATCCGCGAGAGCGCGCGGTTCACCGCGAGACGCTCGCCCTTGCGGACGAGGGGACTTTGGGCCAATACCCCTTCTGCGGCTCACCGAACCCTGGGGACCCAGGTCGATATTGACTTTCCCGGCCAAGGCGCGCGGGGTTGCGCGGCGTTCCGGCGCGAAGGGGAGGCAACCCATGCGCACACCGCAGGCACCGATCGGTTCCGGCTTCGGCGCGGCCACGACGGCCGAAGAGGTGATTCGCGGACGCGATCTGACGGGCAAGGTCGCGATCGTCACCGGGGGATATGCCGGGATCGGCTTGGAGACCGTCAAGCCGTTCGTCTCCGCCGGGGCCAGGGTCGTGGTTCCCGCTCGCGACAAGGTCAAGGCGGAGAACGCTCTTGCCGGGCTTGGCGGCGTCACCGTGGAGGCGCTCGATCTGATGGATCCGTGGTCGATCGACGGATTCGCGAATCGATTCCTCGCCGCGAACGACGCGTTGCACATCCTGGTGAACAACGCGGGCATCATGGCGCCGCCGCTCGCCCGCGATGTGCGGGGCTACGAATCGCAGTTCTCGACCAACCACCTCGGACATTTCCAGCTGACCTGCCGGTTGTGGCCGGCGCTGCGGCGGGCTCGGGGCGCGCGGGTGATCGCGCTCTCCTCCTATGGCCACCGCCGCGCAGGGATGGACTTCGACGATCCCAACTTCGAGCGCCGCGCGTACGAACGATGGATCGCCTACGGCCAATCGAAGACCGCCAACGCGCTGTTTGCCGTGGCGCTGGATCCGATCGGCGAGCCGTTCGGCATCCGTGCATTCTCGGTCCACCCCGGCGGGATCGTGACCGATTTGATGCGCAATCTCTCGGCCGAGGAGATCGCCAGCTACGAGGTGATCGACAAAGCCGGCAAACCGATCATCGACCCCGAGCGCAACATGAAGACGCCCCAGCAAGGCGCGGCCACGACCGTTTGGTGCGCGACGAGCCCGCGTCTCGACGGCCTGGGCGGCGTCTACTGCCAGGACTGCGACATCGCGCCGGCGCTTCCGACCGACGATTCCACCGAGCTGCGCGGCGTGAGGCCCAGGGCGATGGATCCCGTGGCGGCCGACCGGCTGTGGCGTCTGAGCGAGCGGCTCACGCATACGGCGGTGGACTAGGCGGCGGTGGCCGCACGGGTCCGCGAGCTGAACGACGGCAAGGCATCAGTCGCTCCGCCGCATCGCGTCCGCGTTCACTTCCGCCCAGTCCAGCTCCTCTTCCACGCGATGGAAGGCGTCGTCCCCGATCACTCCACGGCTGCGCAGATCCGAGAGCATCTGCCGTTGAGCCTGCTGCGCGCGTCGCTGCGCAGCCGCAAGCTCGTCGAGCTCCGGCTCTTCGGACTTTGCGTCACCGGCCAAGCCACGCAACCGTGATTCGAACTTCCGGCGGAGCAGACCGATCATCTCGCCGCGGGCACCGTCCACCGCGTTCAGCGCGGCGCGCGCCGTTTCCGCCTGCGCGAGCCTGACCTCGCGGTCCACGATGCCGTCGTCCTCGATTCTCAAGAGCCCGAGGAGCGGGCGCACCGTCAGCCCCTGCAAGACGAGCGTTCCCAGGACCGCGCAAAAGGCCGTGAACAGGATCAGGTCGCGGTGGGGGAACCCGAAAGGTAGCGCGAGCGCGGCTGCGAGCGTGACGATCCCGCGCATCCCGCACCAGGCGACGATGGCGGCGGCCCGGAGCGAGGGAACCCTTGCGCCGCTGCGGAGGCGTCGCGGATCCCGCTTGACGATGAATCCAGCAATCGCCGCGTAGCCCATCACCCACAGGATGCGAACGACGATGATGGCGCCTGTCACGGCTGTGGCGGTCACCGCGTATTCCACCAGCTGCGGCCGGTCCAGCCGTTGCAGAATCGGCTTCAGCTGCAATCCGATGAGGATGAAAGCGAGGACGTTCAACACGAACACGACCACGTCCCACACCGCGTAGGAGGGAATCCGCAGCCGGGCTGGAGTCGTGTCCGACGCCTTGCGAGCAATCAGGATCGCGAAGGTGACGACGGTGAGGATTCCGGACAGGCCGAGCCGTTCGGCCAGCATCCACACGGCGAAGGTCGAGAGGAACTGCACCAACACTGCGGTGGGGATGTCGCTGATGCGCCTGAGCGTGAGAAGTGCGATCCGCGACGACACCGCGCCGAGAACCACGCTGCCCGCGCACGCCAGGAGCAGCACTGGAATTCCGCTCCACCCCGAGAACGATCCCGCCGCGGCGGCGGTGACCGCCAGGCGATAGATGAGCAGAGCGCTCGCGTCGTTGAAGAGGCTCTCGCCCTCGAGGATGACGAGCACGCGGTGGGGCGGCCGCAGCTGGCGCAGCACGGCGGTCGCCGCGGCCGCATCCGGCGGAGCGATGATGGCGCCGAGCGCAATGGCGGCGACCCAGGGCATGCCGGGCACGAGCGCGCGGGCCGTGAGAGCTGCGGCTGCAACCGTGACGCCGACCGCGAAGAGCGCGAGGCTCGTCACCACGCGCCAGTTCTGCTTGAGGTCGCGGGGCGAGGAGTCGAACGCCGCGTCCAGGAGGACCGGAGCAACGAACAGCGCGAGCGCGAGCTGCGGATCCAGCGTGACGCTCGGCACCGTCGGGAGCAGCGCCAGCGTCGCGCCCGCCAAGGCCAGCAACGCCGGGTAGGGGATGGTCACTCGCCGGGCATAAGCGGCGAGGAGCGCCCCGATGAACAAGAGGGCGATGACCAATTCGAAGAGCTCCACGGCAAAGGGAGAGATATCACGCGTGTGGCGGCGCAGTGCGCGGCCGTGCCGTGACGTCGCGATGGTCTACGGGCGCGGCGGGGGTTGCAGCGCCTGGCTGCGCTCTGGCAGGGTTGTAAGCTGGACCGGGGGAGGGAAGGGGAATGAACCGCTTCTATCGCGCCGCGCGGTTCGCCGGCGCCTCCGCTGTGCTGTTGCTTGCCGCGTGTGGAAGCGGCGGATCATCGGATCTGTCCAATGCGCCGGGCATCTCCGTCAGCCCGTCCAGCCTGTCCTTTTCCGCTGTCCACAATGGCCTGCTTCCGCCGCCCCAGGTCGTCCAAGTCACGATTTCGGCCTCGAACGCAGCCTTCGCCGGCGTGGCGGTTCCGGCTGCGAATCCGCCGACCTGGCTCGACTATACGAACCAAGCGCACCTGGCGGGCTCGGGCACTCACTGGACCTATACCGCAGTCATCATCTCCACTGCCCTCGCGTTCGGCACCTACGCGACCACGCTCCAGATCGGAATCGCGGATTCCAACCAGAACATCATCGCGTACCGCAACGTCCAGATCAGCTACACGATCACCCCGTCGCCGATCGCGGCGAGCCCGAGCTCCTTGAACTTCAGCTACGTGGTCGGGGCCGCCGCGCCGGCGGCGCAGACGACCACCCTGACGGGCGACGTCGGCTCCTGGACGGCTTCCGCGGATCAACCCTGGATCAGCGTGCCGGGCAGCGGCACGGGAGCAGGCAGCGTGAGCATCGGCGTCATCACGACCGGATTGACCCCGAACACCTACAACGGCACCGCCACCTTCACCTCCGCCAACAACACGGCTCCGGTCAGTATCTCGCTCACCGTTTCGCCGGCGGTCCTCCAGACGAGCCAGGCGAGCCTGTCCTTCTCCGGCGTCAACGGGGCGACGATCGCTTCGCAGCCGCTGACGATCACGATGAACAACGGTGTGGCGGTCTCCTGGACTGCAAGCACTCCTCCGACCGACAGTTGGCTCGCACTCGACCGCGCGAGCGGCACTCAGGCCGATCCTCTCGGCGTGAGCGTCAATCCCGCCATCGGTCCGCTCGCGAGCGGCGTCTACAATTCCTCGATCTCCCTGCAGGGTTCCTCCGGGGGGTCGAGCTTCAACAAGACGGTGAACGTGACCCTGACGCTGACCAAGGCCACGCTCACGCCGAGTCCCACGAGCGTAGTTCTCGGCGGCAGCAACGGGCGCGACTTCAGAGGCGTTCCGGTGCAGCTGAGCCTGAACACAGGTGCGAATTCGTTCGTCTTCGGTGCGAGCGTTCCAGACTTCGTTCAACCCGTGTTTCCCGGAAGTCTCTCCGGCATCCCCGTGTCCGTAACATTCACCCCCAACGCGACCGGGCAGACCGGAGGCACGCAGACCGGCACGGCGAGGTTCGCGGGCCTGGTCAATGGCGACCTGGTAACGGCCAACGTCGGGGTCACCTTCAACCTGGAATCGCACAAGCTGCTCGTCGACCCCAACGGCGTTGCGTTCGCGAAGACACCCTCGCTTTCGACACTGACCCGGACACTGAAGGTACGCGACAGCCTCGGTCTCGCAACCAGCTGGACGGCGACCAGGACCCAGCCGTGGTTGACGATCACCACCAGTGGCACCACGGGGGACAATCTCGTGCTCACCGCCGACCCGGCGGGATTGGCGACGGACACCCTCTACTTGGATACGGTGACGATCGACTCGCCCGACGTCAGCGTGGAGAACAAGGGCGCGGAGAAGGTGCGCATCGGTTTCTGGGTCGGCGCGGCTGACCCGACGGCAAACTCGATCAGCGTCACCACCTCGAACATCGCCGCCGACCCGATACGGCCCTACGCCTATGCGGCGGTCGGCTCTGACATCCAGGTGTATAATGTCTTCACTGGCCTCCTGGTCACGACCATCAGCGGGGTAGCGGCGAACGGTGGCACTGTCGGATCTCTGATCGCCAGTCACGACGGCTCGAAGCTCTACGCAATCGACACGACCAACTCGAAGGTCGTACCGCTCGACCTCGATGCGCAGACCGTCGGAACGCCTTTCCCGGTCACCCTGCTCAATCCCCCCAAGGTCATCGACTACACCCGCACGAACGGCGTGGGGGTGATTCTCTCCGGCAGCGGCGGCCAGATTTTCAATGCGCAGACGGGCACTGCGTTTCCCTCGACGTTCGACGGAAACACAACCGTCACGGCGAGCCGGGGCGGCACGCGCTTGTGCACGGTCGACGTGGGGTTCAGCCCCTACAGCATCTCTTGTCCGACCCTGGATTTCACCAGCCTGAACGGCGGGCAGCTGCTGGTGGGCAACACCTTCACGGTGCCCGGTATCGGGAGCAACGGCCACGATGTCGCTCTCAAGGAGGATGGAACGACTCTCTACGTGGCCTCGGGCGGAGTCATGGAGCTGAGCGGGTACCTGACCTCGGGGCAGAACCCGACTTACGTGGGCAGCGGGCACAGTCCCGCGCCCACCGGGATACATCCGAACAACGCCGAGATCGCCGCGGACGGACGCATTTTCGCCAGCTCGGCCACCACGCAAATCTTCGACACGGCAGATGTGTGGATCTTCGATGCAAACGGGACTCCCCTGACTACGCGCAAGGTTGCGGCGGGCGGCGGATTCGATGAGATCTTCGACCGTCAGCTGAGGATCTCAGGAGACGGTCTGAGGATGATGACGATCACCGGCGACCAGTTTTCCACTCCAGTGAGCGGCGTGAAGCTGAACTTCACGACCGTCGGGCCTTAGACGAGACCTGGCACGCTGAGTTGTGCCGCCGCTGATCTGGCGCGGCGCGATGGCCTCCCTTATCCTGTCCAGGTCGGCGAAAGGAGGTGATGCGATGGTCAGCGAAACGAAGGTGGCTGCCCTTCGCGTCGCCTCGGCGGAGCGGTTCGGCTAGCGCCGCCGATGCGCGCGAGGGCTCTACCGGGCGCCCGGGAGACACTGACGCTCTCGGGCGCCTCCTTCTCGCGATCCGGTCGGTTCAGCAGTCATGCACACGGTCGTGGGTTGGGCCCGAGCTTTCGCAGGAGAAGCTCCCGCCGGCGACGGCTCACGGGCAGCTCGGTCCCGTCGAGGAGGAGCAGCGTCCACCGGCCGTCGCGGCGCCGGCGCAGCTCGCGCACCCGCGCGAGGTTCACGATGGCCGACCGGTCGATCCGGACGAACGAGAGCGGGTCCAGGCTTTCTTCGAGAGAGCGGATGGCCTGCCGGTGCAGATGGCAGGCGCCGCCGACGTGCAGCGTGACGTAGTAGTCCTGGGCTTCGATCCAGTCGATCTCGGCGGCGGCGATCACCGACGTCCGGTTGCCGAGCTTCACCAGGAAGCGCTCCGGCCGCGGTCCGGACAGCGCGCGGGGGCGCCCGTCGAGGAGCGCGCGCAGCTCGGCGGCGAGCCTGGGGGCGTCCATCTCTTCGAGGCGGCGCCGCGAACGCGCCAGCGTGGACTCGAAGCGCGCGTCGGAGAACGGCTTGACGAGATAGTCGAGCGCGTGCACGTCGAAGGCCCGCGTCGCAAAAGCGTCGAACGCGGTCACGAAGACCACCGGCGGCATCTCGTCCACACCGATGCGCTCGATCACCTCGAAGCCGTCGAGCTCCGGCAGCTTGATGTCGAGAAAGACGAGCTGGGGCCTTTGGGCGCGGATCTCCTCCACCGTCGAAAGGCCGTCGCCGCACTCGGCCACCACTCGCACCTCGCCGTGCGCGCGCAAAAGCCGCGAGAGCACCCGCCTGGCCGGCGCTTCGTCGTCAGCGACCAGGACGCGCAGCTCGCTCATGCGATCGCCCTCGCGGAGAGCGGCAGCACGATCCTGGCGGTGACACCGCCTTCGCCGCCCGGCCCCACCGAGAGCTGCGCCGCCTCGCCGTAGCGGTGCTGCAGCCGCGCGCGCACGTTCGCGATGCCGATGCCGCCCCGGCTCGCCGAATGGAAGTCGGCGGGGAGGCCGACGCCGTCGTCGACCACCATCATCTCGAGCTGCCCATCGAGCACGCGCGCCCGGATGGTGAGCGAGCCCGGCTGGGCGCGCCGCGAGAGTCCGTGGCGCAGCGCATTCTCGATCAGCGGCTGGAGGATGAGCTGCGGCACCGGCACCGATTCGCTACGCGCGTCCACCTGCCACTCCACGCGCAGCCGATCGCCGAAACGCGCCTGCTCGATCTCGAGGTACTTGCGCAGGAACGCGATCTCGATCCTCAGGGGCGCATCGGATTGCGCCCCGGGGTGGAGCACGTGGCGCAGCACATCGCCCAGCTTCTCGATCAGCTCGACGGCGCCGCGCTGGTCGGCCTCGCGCACCAGCGCGCCGATGGTGTGCAGCGTGTTGAAGAAGAAGTGCGGATTGAGCTGCATCCGCAGCGCGCTCAGCTGCGCCTTCGACAGCTCGGCCTGCAGCTCCAGGAGCTCGCGCTTGCGTGCGTTGTACGACGCCGCGTACCCGAGCCCGACCGTGGCGCCATAGACGACGAGGCCGTCCGCGCTCATGTAGATGAGATTGTCGCGCAGGTGGAACAACGGGCCTGGCCACGTCGCCACGTGAAATGCGCGTTCGATGATCGTGCGCACGGTGGCGAGGAACACGATCGTGGCGGCAATCCCGGTCAGATGCGCGAGCACTGCGTTTCTGCGCGGCGGCCATTCCAACGGGAAGCGCTCGCCCCATCTCGTCACCAAAGGAACGCAGAGCGCCCACAGCAAGAGAGGCGTGCACTCGTGGATCAGGACGTACGTGAACGTGAACGGCCTGCCGATGGAGTGCAGATAGAATCCGAGGTGAGCGCACTGCAGCAGGCCGAGCAGGGCGAACCCGGCGAGCGCGAATGCGAGGCGGTATCGCACGGCGCGATTCTACCAGCGGCCCCACCGGGAGGCGCACCGCTCGCTGCGGCCCGGCTGCCGTTCCCAGCAATCCGGGCACGCACGAAGGCGCGCGTTGCTAGAGCGCACGACATGCTCGCGTTGCTGTTGTCAGCGCTCCTGGCGCAAGCGGGGCCGGGGGTGTGGATCCGGGCGGGCCGGCTGCTCGATCCACGCTCGGGAAAGGTGCTCGCGCCTGCCGCGGTGCTGGTCGAAGGCGGCCGCATCAAGAAGGTCGGTTCGCCCTCGGAAGTTCCGCCCGATGCCGGCGCAAGCCGCATCGATCTCGGCGGAGCGACGCTCCTGCCCGGGCTGATCGACGGACACACCCACCTGCTCCTCGACGTGGTGGTGCCCCCCGAGGCCGAGAGCGCCCGCCGCTACAACGGCGAGTTCGCTTCGGACCTCCTGCTGACGATCGTCGACTCGCCGGGCAAGCGCGTGCTCATGGGCGCCCAGATGGCGCGCGAGGACCTGTTGGCGGGCTTCACGACCGTGCGCAACCTGGGCCACTCCGGCATCGACGGCGACGTCGTCCTTCGAGACGCGATCAACGCGGGACGCGTGCCCGGCCCGAGAATCCTCGCGTCGGGCCGCAAGCTCACGCACGGCTATCTCAAGGACCTCAATCCCGCCCTCGCGCCAGCGATCCTGAACGAGGAGTTCCTCCGGTTCGCCGGCCCGGACGAGGCGCGGAAGGCGGTGCAGCAGAACGTCTTCTATGACGTGGATCTCATCAAGGTGGCCGTCGACGACGACGTCACCACGGCGGAGATGACCGCCATCGTCGAAGAGGCGCACCGCCAGGGGCTCAAGGTCGCTGTCCATGCCGCGGACGTAGGCAGTATCCAGGTGGCCATCGGCGCGGGCGCGGATTCCGTCGAGCACGGCAACGACGCCACCGACGAGCAGCTCAGGCAGATGCGCAACAAGGGCATCTTCCTCGGCCTGACGCCGGCCTGGTACGGCGGTCTCTGGTCGAAGATCCACGAGGGCCTCGCGCTCGCTCCGGCCCTCCGAGCCAAAGGTGGCCCCGGCGATGAGCGGGACCGCCAGCAGCGCGGAACGGAGAGGATCCGGCGCGCCCTGCGGGCGGGAGTGAAGATCGCGGTGGGCTCGGACATGTGCTGGTTCTATCCCGGCAAGACGCGCGGCCAGGCCAGCGCCACGATCTTCACGGCGCTGCACAACGTCGGGATGCCGCCGCTCGACGTCCTGCGCTCGGTCACTACCAACACGGCCGAGATGCTGGGGTGGCAGGACAGGGTGGGAGCGGTCGAGCCGGGGAAATTCGCCGACCTCGTCGCCGTCGCGGGCGATCCAATCGCCGACAT
>Ga0126375_10000033_pt1 | contig 27530 bp, 36 predicted proteins | sample PanSoiMetPlot_14_FD_109577 | JGI IMG/M metagenome (GOLD analysis project Ga0126375, IMG submission 109577) | Tropical forest soil microbial communities from Panama - MetaG Plot_14 | ecosystem: Environmental > Terrestrial > Soil > Tropical forest | place: Panama | collected 2016-02-17 | reverse complement strand
TCGGATCGCGCGCGGACGCAAAATTGGCGCCCTTTGTCGGTTTTACACTGTACAATTCCGGTTTTCCGCACATAGTACCAGTTGAGGCTGCCGGGATAGTACCAGTTGAGGTTTGATGATGCGGGGACGGCCACCAACACCGCGCGCGGTCAAGGTCCTCAACGGGAACCCAGGCAAGAGGCCGCTACGTGACGACGAACCGATGCCGGATCCCGGCGCGACGCCGCCGGCCTTCATCCTGGCGGACGAGGTCCTACGCGCGGAGTGGGCACGGCACGCGGCGCGGTTGACCGGGTACGGGATCCTGACGGCGATTGACGACGACGCGCTAGGCGTCCTCTGTGTGCTGTCCGTGAGATTCCGGGATCAAGTGGCGCAGGGGATGCCGGAGTCCGTCCTAATCGAAACCTCGAAGGAACTACGCCAATTATGGGCGCGGTTCGGGATGACGCCGGCCGACCGTGCGCGGGTGAAGGTGTCGAAGGCCGCGCCGGTGTCCAGACTGGCGCGGTTCCGCGATGGCGGATCGGCGGCCTGATCCCGTCGCGTCCTACGCGCGCGCAGTCATCGCCGGGCGCGTCGTCGCGGGACGCCTCGTCCGCCTCGCGTGCGAACGTCACCTCCGGGACGTGCGGCAAGCCAAGGCGCGCGGCCTCGTGTGGCGCCTCGACATGGCGGCGAAGGCCATCGAGTTTTTCCGCGAAATGCTGGTGTTGGAAAGCGGGGACCCGTTCGTCCTCCTGGACTGGCAACAATTCGTGGTGGGGTCCGTGTTCGGTTGGTACAACGCCGAAGGGTTCCGGCGGTTCCGGACGGCCTACGTGGAGACGGGGAAGGGGTCGGGGAAAACGCCGCTAGCGGCCGGGATCGGCCTCTATGGGTTGGTGGCGGACGGCGAACCGGCGGCCGAAATCTACTCCGCGGCCACGGACAAGGATCAAGCAAAAATCGTTTGGAAAGACGCGTGGCGGATGGTGAAGGCCTCCCCGGAGCTAGACGCGTTGATACGTTCGCCGGAACGCGGGGACGTTCAGATTGGGACCCTGACGATACCCGCGGAGTCCGCCATGTTCCGGCCGGTGTCGTCCGAACACCGCGGCCTCGATGGCCGGCGCGTCCACATGGCGTTGATCGATGAACTACACGAACATCAAACCGGAATCGTGGTGGACAAGATGCGGGCCGGGACCAAGAGGCGCCGGAACGCGTTGATATTCGAAATCACGAACAGCGGGTTTGATCGGACGACGGTTTGTTGGCAACACCATGAGCTATCCGTAAAGGTGCTAGAGGGGACCTCCGAGAATGACGGATGGTTCGCCTACGTTTGCACGTTGGACGAGGGGGACGATTGGCGGGACGAACGGGTGTGGCCGAAGGCCAACCCGGGGTTGGGCCAGGTGCTACCGGTGGCCTACCTCCGGGAATTGGTCAAGGACGCGGTCACCATGCCGCACAAGGAAAACATCGTCCGCCGGTTGAATTTCTGTACGTGGACGGAGCAAGACACGCGTTGGCTAAATATGGACGCGTGGGACGCCTGCCCGCCCAGGGTGGACCCCGCACTAATGCTTGGCCGCCGCGTGTTCGTCGGCCTCGACATGGCGTCACGGCGGGACCTCTGCGCGGCGGCCTTCCTCTTCCCTGACGATGCCGGCGGGTTTGATGTCCTCATGCGGTTTTGGATCCCGCGCGACAACATCATCGCGGCGGAAACGGACCGGTCCGAGGCCGACCGGTTGACTCTCCAGCATTGGGTTGACCAAGGACTGATAACGGCGACGGAGGGGAACGTCACGGACTATGACCAAGTGGAGGCACAGCTACTAGCGGACCTCGCGCGGTTTCAATTGGTGGAGCTAGCCCACGACCGGTGGAACATCACGCAATTGGTGACGCACCTGAAGGACCGCCTAGGGGAATCGCGCATCATCGATTACCCGCAGTCCTTTAGCGGGATGTCGTCGCCGTCGAAGGAACTAGAAAAGCTTTTGGCCTCCCGGAAGCTTCGCGGGACCGGCAATCCGGTCCTACGGTGGATGGCCTCCAACGTGGCGTTACGGCATGGGCCGGACGAGCAAATCAAACCGGACCGCGAACGTTCGCGGGACAAGATTGACGGCATAGTCGCGTTGGTGATGGCGATAGGGCGCGCCACGCTGGAGGCTACCGCGCCCGCGTCCGTCTACGAAACGCGCGGGTTGATAACGCTGTGAAACCCCTACGCGTGGCGGCGCGGTTGATCCGGGACACCTCGCGCAAGGTCGTCCTTGGCTATCCCTGCGGCGGGTCCGTCACCGTCCCGTTCCATGCCTCCGTCCTGCGGTTGCTGTGGCACGAATCGGCGAAGTCCGACCGGGACCGTTTACTAACGCGGGTGTTCCACGCCTCCGGCCTCTACGTGGGGGACAACCGTCAACTAATCGTGGAGCGGTTCCTAAAGACGGATGCCGATTGGTTGCTGATGGTGGACACGGACATTGAATTCCAACCGGAATTGTTGGGCCAGGTCCTGGGGTTCGCGGACAAGGACCGGCGCGTCATCGCGGCCAACGTCCCCCTGGGGACGGCCTACCCAACGGTGGCGTTCCGGCGGACGGAGGACCCCGGCGTATGGGAATGCCTGCCGGCGATGCCGCATGACGTGGACCTAGTGGAATGCGACGCGGTAGCAACCGCGGTGTTCCTCTGTCACCGGGAGGTATTCGAAACCATTGCCGCTGAACACGGCCAATGCTGGTTTCATCATATGTATCTGCCGGCCTCGCCGGTGGGGACGCCGCCGCCGGACTTCAAATTCCGCGCGATTGGTGAGGACATCGCGTTTTGCATCCGGGCGAAGCGGGCCGGGTTCAGCATCTACACGGCCCGCGTCCCCGGCCTCAAACACCACAAAGTGACGCCGTATTCCGAGGACTACTCCCACGCAACGGAACCGGCCTTGTTCGATTCCGGAATGGGGGAACTGGTGGCGGAGGGATAACCATGTCCCTATGGGGTCGTCTGCGGAAGGTGTGGCAACGGAGCATTAGCCTTTCGGACTTCCCACAGCTAAGCCTTTTGGCGTCGCCGTCCGTGTCCGGAATCACGGTGACGACCTCCACGGCGTTGACCTACGCCGCCTTTTGGAATGCCGTCTATATCATTTCGTCCCAAGTGGCGACGTTGCCGCGGTTCCTCTACCGGCGGAACGACGACAACGAACGCGAACGCGCCACGACCCATCCGGCCTACAAGATCATCCACGACGACCCCAACCCGCTAGAAACCAATTTCCAATTCTGGCAAACGATCATGACCCACGCGCTAACGTGGGGGAACGGGTACGCCGAAATCGAGTTTGATCGATCCTTGCGGCCCGTCGGGTTGTGGCCGATTACGCCGGACCTAATCGAACCGGTCACGGACCGGGAGGTCCAGAAGGACGGGACCATCAGCTATCGCCTCTGGTATCGCTACAAGGGTTCCCGCCGGTTGGAGGCGGAGGATGTCCTACATATCCCGGGGATGGGGTTTGACGGCGTCCAGGGTTACTCCGTCGTGGGGATGGCGCGCGAGTCCATCGGCCTAGGCCTTGCGGCCCAGCAATTCGGTTCCGCCTTTTTCGGTAACGGCGCCTATCCCGGCGTGGTCCTTGAACATCCCGGGAAGATTTCGCCGGAGGCCTTGGCGCGGTTGAAAGTGTCATGGCGGCGGGATAGCGAGGGCGCGAAAGCGCTAGGACCCCAAGTTGTAGAGGAAGGCATCAAGGTCAACAAAATCGGGATCCCGCCGGAGGACGCGCAGTTTTTGGAGACACGCGAACATCAGGTTGTGGAAATCGCGCGATGGTTCAATCTCCCCCCGCACAAACTAAAGCACAAGGTTGGGGAACGGCCCGGCGGGAACATCGAGGCCAGTCAAACGGAATTCCTGACGGATACCCTCATGCCGTGGTTGGTGACGATTGAGCAAGAGTGCAACCGCAAGTTAATCTCATCGTCCCAACGTTCCACCTACTACGTGGAACACCTGACGGCGGCGTTACTGCGGCCGGACGCCAAGACACGGTCCGAGGTACAACGCGCCTACTTCGACATGGGGGTGTTGGACGCGGCCACCATCGCGCAACAGGAAAACCTCCCGCCGCCGGATCCGCGGCCGGCCGGGATGGCCGAACGAATCGAGCAAGCCGGCCAATTGATCCGGGCCGGGTTTGATCCGGAGGAATCACTAAAGGCGCTAGGCCTCCCGCCCATCAAACATATCGGCCTCCCGCCGGTGACGGTGCAACCGCCGGAAAAGGAACCGGCGCCGCCGCCGCCCGGGGATGGGTCCGCGCCGGATGCGCCGCCGCAGGATCAACCGCCGGAGGGGAACGCGCTACCGCCGGCCGAGGACGAACGCGGGGCCAGGGCAAGGCGGACGCTACTCTTGGACGTGGCCGCGCGCTACGTGCGGCGGGAAGCGTTCCACGTGCGGCGCGCCTCAAAGCTAGGTCCGGAGAGGTTCGAGGAATGGCGCGCGGTGTTTTACGCCAAGGAACGCGGGCACCTAACGGGTGTGCTGGCGCCGGCCGTGGGGTTGGTCATGGCTTCGAAGGGGGCCGGTGGGGACGCCGTCCAGGTCGCGGGGGTGTTGGCGGCGGATTATCTGCGGCAGTCCAGGGACGCCTTGGGGTCTTTGCCGGCCCGTGAGCTAGAGGCACAGGCCGAATGGTTGGTCACCCGGTGGGAAACGTCGCGGCCGATGGAGCTAGCGGACGCCATCGGCGCGGCCTGAAGGGGAGGGAATCATGGGGGACATTGAACGCCGGACGTTTGGTCCCTGCGAAATCCGGGAGGTCACCGAGGACGACGCCAAGGGAAAGAAAAAGGGCAAGGTCATTCAAGGCTATGCCGCGGTGTTCGGCGTGGAATCGGAGGACCTTGGCGGGTTCCGAGAGATCATCGCGCCGGAGGCCTTCGACCGGGCCCTAAAGGAAAAGCAGGATGTCCGCGCGTTGTTCAACCACAACCCGGACCTCGTCCTTGGCCGGACGACGGCGGACACCCTGGACCTAGAGGCGGATGACCACGGCCTACAGGCAACCATTTACCCGCCGGACACGCAAATGGCCCGGGATCTTTTCGAGTCCATCCGGCGCGGGGACATTTCGGGGATGTCGTTTGCCTTCCGGGTCCCGATGGGCGGCGACGAATGGGACGAGGAAGGGGACACCATCACGCGGACCGTCAAGGACGTGGACCTCCTGGACGTGTCCCCCGTGGCTTATCCGGCCTACCCGCAAACGGAGGTGTCCGCCCGCGCGATGGAACGGGCGAACAATTTCCGGGAACTGGCCGCCGCGGTCCGCAAGGCGGCGGCCATGAGCGATACGCCATTCGAGTTGAACGAACTGCGGCAACGGTTGGCGGAGGCGGACTAGCCCGTGGAGCTATTAATGGGGTGTGGCGCGCGCCGGGACCGGCGTATCGCCATCAACCACCGGGAGGAATGGGACGACCTCGTAACCGTAGACAACAACGCCAACCACAACCCGGACGTTGTCCACGACCTAGAGGTTTTTCCCTGGCCGTTCCCCGATTCCCTTTTCGATGAGGTCCACGCTTACGAGGTCATTGAGCATCTAGGCCAACAAGGGGACTACCGGTCCTTTTTCCGGTTGTTCGAGGAAATCCACCGGGTGTTGCGGCCGTCCGGCGCGTTCGCGGCCACGTGCCCGTCCTGGCGTTCCATGTGGGCATGGGGGGACCCGTCCCACCGGCGCGTCCTTACCTCCGGCACGTTGGTATTTCTCAACCAACAAGAGTACGTGCGGCAGGTTGGGAAAACGCCAATGTCGGACTTTCGGTATTGCTATCGGGGGGACTTCGAACCCGTCAACGTCCAGGAGGACGAGGAACGGTTTTGGTTTGTGTTGGAGGCCATTAAGCCGGCCAGATTGTCCTTGACATCCCAAGAGGTAGCCGCGCACACTGCGCGTTGACGACTAATCCGCGGATTCGAACCGGCGTCTAAACGCCTCCGTTCTGATACCGCGTCATTACGGCCCACGCGCGTTTAACCGGGCGGGGTTCCGTTGGTGAAGGAACGTCCCTTCACCGGGGAACGCGCCCGGTTTCTAGTTTCCGCGCCTCCGGTGAAGCCGAACGGGAGGCGCGACGATGACCCCACAGGAACTGTACGAACAGCGGCATAAGCTTGCCGCGGATGCGCAGGCCATCCTTGACGGCGCGAAGGCCGCAAAGCGGAACCTCTCCGCCGAGGAACAAGTCACCTTTGACGACATCCACAAGCGCATCGGTGAGCTAAAGGCCACGGCGGACCGCATCGCAACCCAGGAGGCCGAGGACCGCGCCCTTGCGGAACTGGCCACAACCCGCGGTCGAAAGACGGACACGGACCTTGCCGTCAATGATCCCAAGGCGGACCGCGAGTTGATCCTCCGCGCGTGGACCCTGGCCGGGGACCTCGAAGCAATCCCGGACGCCGCGTTCCGTGACCGCATGCTGGCGGCCTGCCATCGCCACACCTTCAACGCTGCCCGAAAGACGGTGGAGGCGCGCGCCCTTTCCGTGGGGACCACGGACGCCGGAGGCTACTCCGTCCCGGATGAAATGATGCGCGCCTTTTGGGAACTACAGAAGTATTTCGGCGCCGTCCGTTCGGTGGCCACCGTGTGGCAGACGGGGACGGGCGCGGACCTCCCGGTCCCCACGGTCAACGATACGGCGAACACGGGCGAGATCATCGCCGAGGCGAACGCCGTTACCACAACGGTTGACCCCACGTTCGGCCAGGTCGTCCTCCAGTCCTACAAATATTCCTCGAAGGCCGTGATCGTGAGCGTTGAACTACTCCAGGACAGTTTCATCAACATCGCCGCATACCTCGGCGGCGCGTTGGGAACGCGTATCGGCCGAATCCAAAATACCCACTTCACCACGGGGAACAACACCGGCCAACCCAACGGCGTTGCCACGGCGGCCTCGTTGGGCAAGACGGCGGCGGCCACAAACGCCGTCACCTTCGACGAATTGATTGACCTACAGCACAGCGTTGATATCGCCTACCGCGGCCGGCCCGGCGTGGGGTTCATGATGAACGACGCCATTGCGGCCGTCATCCGCAAACTGAAGGACTCCCAAAACCGTTACCTGTGGGAAATGTCCACGCAGGTTGGCCAGCCGGATAGCCTCTTGGGCAAACCGGTCTACATAAACAACGACATGGCTTCCACGCTGGCCACGGCCAACCGAATCGTCTTGTTTGGCGATTACAAGAATTACGTCATCAGGGATAGCGGGCCGGTGATTTTCCTGCGGGCGGATGAACTGCGGGTCCTCAACCATCAGGTTGTGTTCCTGGCCTTCCAACGGTCGGACGCGGACCTTATCGACACCACGGCCGTCAAGTATCTCCGCCTGGCCTAAGCCATTCCGGGTCCCCGGGGAACGTGGTTCGGGACGCGTCCCCCGGGTGACCCGCCCTAGAGGTTTCGCCGTGGTCCTTGTCCGCATCCTCCGTCACACCCCCGGATACGCGTTCGGGTCCGTCGTCAACATCACGCCTCGCCGCGCGCGCGCGTTGGTGGAGGAGGGCGCGGCGGAATACATGCGCGCGCCGTCGCCGGAACGGACGGAACTGGACGGCAAAGAAACCGGCGTTAGCCGTCCCCCGCGAGGCCGCCGCTAATGGCTTTGGAAAATTGGTCCCTCGCTTCGTTGGCCGAGCTAAAGGCCTACATGGGGAACGTTCAGGGTTCCACCTTTGACGAAAACATGAATCAAGCCCTGAACGAGGCCACGGCCCTAATAGAGGGACGGACGGGCCGGCAGCTAGTTTCCCGCGGCGCGTTCACCGAATTTCATTCGTTAGGCGTGCGCGACAACTACTACGAATTGTGGTTGTCCGAATGGCCAATCGTCACCATCACCACCGTTCACGAGGACCCCGATTGGCCGCGCAGCTACGGCACGGAATCCCTGTTGGCGGAGGGAACGGACTACGAGCTAGGGACCGCGGAGGGGTGGGTCCGCCGCCTAGCGACCGGCGGCCCGATGCCGTGGAGGACGGGTAGCCGGATTGTCCGCGTCGTCTACGCCGCCGGTTACAAGGGACAGAACGGTCAACCGGCCACGGCGGCGGCCGTCCCCTACGACCTCAAGAAAGCATGCCTCTTCGGCGCGGCCTCCATCTACAAGGAATCCGACCGGCAGCGTTGGGGAGTGTCCGCCGTGACGGATGCCATGGGATCCGTGACGCGGTTCCTGGGCCAGTTCACCCCCGAAATTGAAAAGGACCTACAGCGTTACGTGCGGCGGGAATTTCATCGCACGTGGGAAAAGGCGGCGTGATGCCGTTTGAATTCGAATTCGCCGCCGACGACCTAAAGGGTTGGTTGGCCACCACGCCGCGGAATATCCGGGCGGCCGAGGTCCGCGCGCTAAGCCGGACGGCCGCCGCGGTTGCGGGGACGGCCCAGGCCTTGGCGCGAAAGCGTGGGGTCATCCGGCGGATTTTTGGGAGCAAGCCTAGCGGCCTCCGAAAACTGATCTTTCGGGGAAAGCTTCGGGTCCTTCCGTCCGGCGTCATTGAGTATCCCGTCGTCGTCAAAGGCCTAGCCGCATTCCAAGAGTTAGGCGGGAAGCTTGGCGGCCACGTCATCCGTCCGAAGAAATCCGGACCGCGAGGCCGTGCCGGCGTCCTAGCGTTCGGGGTCAAGGGCGGGTTCGGGTTCGGCGGCGATTTGGTCTTTGCCCGTTACGTCATCCACCCCGGCGGAATGATGCCGGCGACACCGTTCCTGCGGGAGGCCGCGCAGAGACGGGCCGGACGCCTCCAAGAGGAACTAACAAAGGAACTGGCGCGGGTCCTCGGCCGAGGAAAAACCGCATGACGGAATCACGGCCGGACGACATCGCGGACGCCATCGTGGCCACCTTGTCCGCCATCGTGGGGGACGGGGTTAATTACAACTACACCCCGGCCACCGTCGTTCGTTCGCACGTGGTGACGGTGGACATGCTGAACGCCAACTATGACCCCACCTATATCCTCACGCCGGACCGAAAAGAGGAACGGCCGCGGTCCTCGCTAGGGCCGGGAGGCATCATCCGCGGGCGCGCCTATTGGACCTTGACCCTTTGCAAGGTCCACAACCCGCAGACGGAAAACCCCGTCAACGTCCTTCCCCCGTTCACGCCGCCGAGTAATGGCGAGACGGACCCGCCGTCCCGGTGGACGGTCGAGGAAAGGATGCAACGGGACGTAAAGAAGGCCTTGCGTGCTGACCCGCACCTTGGCGGCCTGTCGTCCTACGTGGACGTGGCCGAAAGCGAGGACGGCAACCAAGACACGGAAATCCCGGGGTGGGCCGTGACGTTCGTGCGCCTCGCCGTGACCTACCACTACCGCCACGAAACGCCATGACCCTTTCCCCGGCGGTTGAGCGGTTGCTGTTGTGGTGTGAGGCGTTCGCCTCGGAGGGGGACTGTCCGGACAAGTGGCGCGCGGACCTCCTGGACCTCGTCCACGCCGTCCGCCAGGAGGACCCGCTAGCGGCGGCCTTCGACCGCGCCCGCGATGCGTTCCGCCGGATGGAGAAACCGCTAGAGGGGAAGCGCTAGCCGTGTGCTGCGGCGACGCCGTCCAGGTCCCGCCGCTGCCGATAGGAGGACCCATGGCACGTGTCTACACCGTCACCCCTGGCGCCGTCATCAACGTGGGGACGTTCGGCGTTGCGACGAACGACACCCCGGCCGTCGTCCCGGCGGACGTGGCCGGCGAGCTAGCCGCCTCGGACGTGTTCCGCGTTGAGGCCGAGGAAGGGGAGGACATCCCCGAACCGGCCGACGACGACAACGGGGACGAGGACGAGGCCGAACCACAAGAGGGCGCGACGGGTCCGCCGCGCCGGGCAAGAGGTAGGCCGCGGAAACGAACCGGCGCGCGCCGGAAGTAGGAGGAATAACAAATGGCGGGACCTTTCCTCGGACAGGATTTCACGCATTACGCGCAGCTAGAAAGCCTTTACGGCACGTCACCGGGCGCGTTGGCGGGAACGGATGCGTTCAAGTGTCACACGCAATACCCGTTTGAACGGGTCAAGGCGCGCCAGGACCGGGACCAAGACAGCGGCCGGCAACCGTCCGTTACCACGACACAGGGAGGCCGTGAGTCCTCCACGTGGACTATCGAGGCGGACGTGGTCCCGTCCGGCAATGCCGTCACGCCGACACCGCCGGATATGGACCCGTTCTATGAGGGTCACTTTGGCCAGAAGCTAACGGGCACCGCGCACACCACCACGGCCGCCGCGTCCTCCGGCGTGACCCTCAACCTTGCCGTGGGCGGCGGCGCCGCGTCCGGCGTGGCCATCGGGCAATTGATCGCCGTTGACGTTGACGCCACGAACGGGATCGAGGTCCGGCGTGTCGTGAACCTTGCCGGCGATGTCGTCACCATGGACCGGGCCCTAACCGCCAACCCCGCGCTAGGCCGTTCCGTTTACACCGGCATCACGTACAAGTTTTCGCAAAGCCAATTGAAAACCCTTCACCTGTGGGAATTCCTGAACGGAAATAACTTCAGGCACAAGGCCGGCGGTTGCGTGGCGCGGCAAATGTCAATGACGTGCGATTGGTCCGCGGATGTCCCCATGGCCGGCGTCACCTTCAACGGCGAGGGGAACGTCATCGTGGAAAATACGACGACCGAACCCACGGCGGTAACGGCCGGTGTCCCCCTCGTCCCGCCGAAGTCCTATATCTGGATTGGCAGTAACAAACACTGCCTGTCCAAACTGGACCTCTCTTCCGATAACGGAATCGAACAGCGCAACAACCAATCATGCCAATTGACGCCGTCCGGCATCAAGCGCACCGGCAACAACGGGCATTACAACGTGACCCTTTCGGCGTCGCTACTTCTCGAGACCGGGACGATTGAAGGCTATTACGACGCCGCGGACGACCTCACGGCCTATGACACCTTGATCCAATTGGGGACCGTCCCCGGTTCCATCGTCGCCATAGCCGCGCCCAAGTGGATTCCGGACGTTCCCGTGGAGGACCTTGACGGGGACGTGGCGCTAAACCTCAACGGCCGGTGCTACGGCACGTCCGGCGATGACGACCTATACCTAGCGTTCCTGTGAGGCCGCATGAAAATCCTAAAGCGTTGGCATGTCCGAACGTTCGAAATCGCCGACATCACGGTTGACCTCCGCCTAAAGGCCTTGACCAAGGCGGAGGCAATCGAATTCCTCCGCGGCCTTGCGTCCATCGGCCGGCAGGCCCGGGACGTGGACCCCACGGACGAGGACGCCGTTGTGGCCGGCCTGCGCCGGCTACAGGGTGACTTTGTCCGGGAGGCCTTCCGGGACTACGTGCAATTGGCCGAGGAAATCGGCCGCGAGGATGGCGGCCGGATTGAAACGGCCGTGGACCTCCTGGACGAATTGCCCACGGCGTTGACGTTCGAAATCCTGTTGGCAATCCAAAGCCTTTGTGTGGCCACGGAAACCCAGGGAAAAGTATTCGCCTCGCGCTACACGTCCTCTGCGGAGGGGAGCGAACCCGGGTCTTTAGACTCCCTTGTTTCGAACACTACCGCCGAGGATGGGACCGCGCATTCAATTGCGCCGCCGACCCCACCAAACGGCGCCGCGTCTACGGGACCGGAGTAGGACCGAACCGGTTTGACGTGTCCGTGTGCCCTTCGCGGATCCTGGCGGACGACGACCTAGGCGCCTTGGCCATCGCGGAATGGTGGTTGTTGTCCGCGCCACCGGACCCGCTAACCGGGGACCGCGCCGGCATGCCGGAGTGGCCGTTCCCTGGCGGCCTGTGGAATCAACCGGCGCGGTTGGTGGACGCCGTCCAGGTCCTGCGCGCGGAGTGGCCGCACGTGTTCGAAGGACCGAAGCCAAAGGAACCGCCACCGGAACCGGACCCCACCAAGGCCGCACGGAAACGGCGCGCGAGGCGATAGAACGACATGGCAACCGCTGAAGCGGAACTAATCCTCCGGCTACGGGACGAGGCGTCCAAGGGACTTGACGCCATCGTCGCGCACCTCAAGAAAGTAGAGGAACAAGGCAAGGCCAACGCGGCGGCCTTGAAGCAACAACAGGAACGCCTAGACGATTTCAAGGGCAGCGTTGAGGGCGCGGCCGAAGCGTTGGGCGGCCAATTCGCGGGCGCCTTGGGATCCGTGGGCCAGGCAATGTCCGCGTTGGGACCGGCCGGCATCGCCGCCGCCGCCGCCGTTGGCGCCATGGTCCTTTCGTTCAAGGCGGCGGGTGATGCCGTCGCGCATTTGGTTGAGGTCGGATCCCAAATCAAGGACTTGTCCGAACGGTCCGGCATCGCGGCCGAGGCGTTACAGCAATTCGGCTATGCGGCCAAATTGACCGGCGCGTCCACAGAAAATTTCGTCAATGCCTTGCGCATCATGCAAGTCAATTTGACGAACAACGAGGACAAGTTTAAACGGCTAGGCCTCTCCATTTCGGAACTGCGCGGCCTCAAACCGGAGGACCAATTCCTAAAGGTGGCGGACGCCATCAAGGGGATTCAGGACCCCGCGCAGCAAACGGCGGCGGCCATCGATGTTTTCGGCCGTAGCGCTACGGCCATCCTGCCGGCCATCAAGGAAGGGTTGTCCGGGTTGTCGCAAGAGGCTAAGGACCTCGGCGGCGTCCTGGGAGGTGACACCGTCAACGCGGCGGATGCCCTTGGCGACGCGGGAACGCGCCTCAACGTTGCGTGGGAAGGGGTCAAAAACCAATTGGCCGCCGTCATCGTGGCCAACCCCGAGCTAGCGCAAGCGCTAAACAACGTGGCCGCCGGTGTCGGGGCCATGGCCGCGTCCATCGCGCAGAACAAGGATGACATTGTCGGGTTCTTCCGGTTCTTTTTCGGGGCGGACCTAAAGGGACTGGAAATCATCACGGCCTTTTTCAAGGGCGCGGCCAAGGACGTTCAGGGTTTGGCGGCGGCCTTCAAAGGCCTAGGGCCGGAGATCAAGACGGCCACGTCCTTTGGTGGCGGAGGCCAGGACCCGTTCGCAAAAATTTGGGAATCGGCCACCACCGAATCGAAGAAAAGCCTTGACCTCCAGGTCGCCGCCGCGAAGAAGGCCGCCACCGAACACGAAAGCCAAGCCAAACATTCGCAAGAGGCGTGGCAACACGCGGCCGAGCAATCCCGCAAGGAATGGGATCGGTTTTTCCTCGACATGGAAAAACGCGGCATCCGCACCTTGGGGGAAATGCAAAAGGACATCAACAAGCAAGTCAAAGAAATGGCCGAGGCACAAGCCAAGGCCGCGATTGACCGGCTGACGAAAGAGTCCGAGGCCGTTGCCGCGATTCAGGCCGCCGCCGACAAGGCCAACGAGGCTAGCCGAAAGAAACGGGAAGAGGAACACGCGGCGTGGTTGGCCAATCTACACGACCTCGCGGGCGCGCTACACGCCGTAGGGGACGAGGTCGGCGGATTCCTGGGCGGGTTGGTGAACCTCGGCGCGGCCGGCGTTGACGTTTTCGCGCGCCTTAATGATTCGGCCGTCCAGCATGCGTCAACCCTTCAGAAGGTGGCCGGCGCGGCGCAAGCCGCGGTTGGCGCATTCCAAGGCGGGTCCGTCCTCGGCGGCGCGGCGCAAGGCGCGCTAGCCGGCGCGGCGTGGGGACCATTGGGCGCAGGCATTGGCGCGGTTGCGGGCGGCCTCTTGGGGTTGTTCGGCAAGGCGGCCAAGGCACGAAAGGAACTGGCGCAGCTACGCGGCGAAGTCCTCAACCAATTCGGCGGCATGACGAACCTGAAAAAGGCCGCCGATTCGGTGGGCATCAGCATAGACAAAGCGTTCAGTACGAAATCCCCGGCCGAGGCGAAGCGCATTTTTGATTCCCTCAACCAAGCATTGGAGGAAAAGAAGAAGCGTTTGGAGGGAATCAACACCGCCATTGGTGGCCTTGAACTGCTAACGCGCGGGTTCGCCGCCACGATGGAACGGGCCGGCGCCGCTACCGATCAAACCCAGGCATCGTTTACCCGGTTGGGTAACTTCGCCGTCGCCACCTTCGCCGGCCTCGTCCGCGAAACGGGGGACGTTATCGGGGCCCTTGACCAAATGGGCCCGTCCCTGGACTCCCTCGGAAAGATGATGGCGGACTTCGGATTCCAGGCCTCCGGTGCGTTCGCGCGGTTGCTGTCCCTGCGGGACGTGGTCACCTCCAACCAAGACGTTGCCGACAGTATCTCCGGCCTCAATCAACTCATGAAGGGGATGGGGGACGCCGGCCTCATTACGCGCGACATCCTGTTGGACATGGGCGCGCAGGCCGCCGCCAATTTTGACCTCTTGATCCAACGCGGCGTTGACGCGAATTCGGCCATGGCGTTGATGCAACCAACGCTTCAACAGCTATGGGAACGACAGCAACAACTAGGCGTGACCTACGACGAAAACACGCAAAAGCTTTTGGACAACGCCGAGGCACAGGGGTTAGTCGGCGAGCAATTCCTCGATACCAACGAACAAATTTTGGAGGTCCTAAAAATCCTTGTCGAAACCCTGGGCGGCCAATTGCCGGACGCCTTGCGCCGGATGGGGGACGCGGCAACGGATCAATTCGACCGGATGCAACGGGCGGCCGACGACGCGGCGGCCAGCGTTGGCCAGGTCGGCGGAGGGACATTCCGGGAGGCGGAGGGGTCCTTCGCTACCGGAATCCGCGAGGTCCCCCGGCCGATGGTGGCGCGGTTGCACACGGGGGAGGAAGTAGTCCCGGCCTCGGACCGCGGCGCGCGGCGTTCGCGCGGGCCGGCCCAAGTCATCGTCCTACAACCCGCGCCCATCATCCTTGACGGCCGGTTGGTGGGGAAGTCCACGCAACGCCGGATTGAGTCCGGCGACATTTCGCCAAAGTCATTTCTACGCCGGAGGTCCCGCTAATGGCCGGCCCAACCCGCGCCTTTTTCTTTAACCTGCTTTACGAGGACCCGGCCGGGACGTTCCTCTCCGCCACTAGCGCGGACCCTGACCTCCCCGTGTCGAACCTGATGGACCCCTTGTTGTCCAAGGTGTGGCGTTCGGCTAGCGGGTGGACCGTCGTGGTTGGCTTCAACGATGCCATAGACTTTTCCGAAAACGGGACGCCGCGCGCGGCGACCATCGCGCCCGGGAATTATCCAACCCATCTAGCTTTCGCGGCCGGCGTGGAGGCCGCCATCAACGCCGCCGCCGTGGACAACACCTACACCGTCACCGGTGGCGCGTCCTCGTTCGGAATCTCACGCGCCACCGGAACGGCGACGGTTAGTTTTCTGTGGAACACCGGCGCCAACGCGTTGACCTCGGCGGCCTACGACCTCGGGTTTGATCCCTCGGCCGATAGCACCGGCGGCACCGTCTACAACAGCGCGTTCAATGTCTATCAGGGCCAACACGCCGTTACCCTGATTCTCTCCGAGACGGACGCCGCCAACCCCGGCGAGGTCGCGCTAGTCCTGAACCACAACCTTATGCCGTCAACCGGTAGCTTTACGCTGTCGGTCGTTCAATTCCAAGGCAACGTCGCCGGGGTGTTCCCGCCGGCCGGGTCCATCACACACGAGATACAGCTAGAGGGAACGGGGACCGGCGACGCCGAGGCCGACATGCGCGCCGCCATCCTAGAGGAAGGGTTTACCAACACGCCGTGGACAAACTGCCGCGGTTACCGGTGGATCTTTCGGAACATGTCCCAACCGGAGGGGTTCACCGAGGCCGGCATTGTTTGGGTCGGTCCTATCGCCTCGCCGTCCATTCGCCCGTCCATCAACCTACGCGAAACCCGGGAGGAACTGTCCGAAATCGTCCAGGCAATCGACGGCGCAACGCACACGGACGAACGGCCAATGCGCCGCGTGTTGGACCTCGAATTCCTGGAACTGCCGGACGATGACGTGGCGGTCCTTGAACGCATCGCCGACGAAAACCCACGCGGCCGGTGTTTCTTTTGGAATTGGGACGACGACGATTTGTTTGACACGTGGTACGGCTACATGACCACGGGCCTAATCAAGGACACCGTGCCGGCGGCCTACATGACCGTTACAACGCAATTCGCCGAGGCCTTGGGATGATCGCACCAACCCGCATTGGACGCGGCGCGCTGGGCCTGCGGTCCGCGCTATATGACTTCGATGCCTTCGCCGACCAAACCTATTCGCGCAAACTGGCCTACCTCGAATTGCAAGGCGGCAAACGTTTGGCCGGTTGGTCCGCGTTCGGTGAGACCCCAGTCTACCGCGTCGAAGTGGCGGAGGAATGGGACGGCGTAACGTTGGACGTGTCCGGCGTGATTACCCAAGACGAAGTCCTAACCCGGACCGAAACGCTAGACATCCTCGTTGACACCGTGGGGACGTTTTTCTATGACCGGGATGGCGAATTCCTTTACGTTCACCTGACGGACGAATCGGACCCCAACAGCAAAAACCCGGTCGCGTTGTTCTCGTTCTACTTCGCCACGCGCGGAACGGTGGAACCCATCCTAGGGCCGGAGAAACTAACCGACCCCGGCCTCAACGTGGTTGGCTTCCCGGATTGGGACGAGGTGTCCGCCGATGCCACGGTGTCACAGGACACGGACCGACAAGAGGGTGCCTATTCGGTTCGCGTGGACAACGTCGCGTTGGCGGCCGGCGCAATCTGCGGGATTGAGCAAGGACCCATATTCGGCGTGCCCGGCAAGCAATACTTTTTTACCGGACGCTACCGGACCTCCTGGCCGCTGAACACCATTGGTGCGGAGGCGCGCCTACGGGTGTCCGCGGATGGGGGAACGAATTTCCTAAACGATGACGGCCTCACCGTGACGGCCTCCGGTGATGGGTTCGCGTTGCTGCCCACGTTCGGCGAATGGCGCCGGTTCCTTTTCGCGTTCCGGTGTCCAACGGATGGGTTCCTGCCGGATCCCACGACGGCGGACATTGTGGTGGGGGTCTTTCTCGGAAACAACGCCGGGTCCGCCATCACGGACGAAACCATCCACGTCAATTTCGATGACCTCCACCTTTTCCGCGTGTGGCATTACGCCTATTTCGAACCGCGCCTATCAGCGGACGGCCTCCCGGAATTGCAGAGGACCGCGAACGACCTATGGTTCGGATCCGAAAGCGTAGGCCTAGGGAATGTCCGCCTGTTGAACCGCGATGACACGCGCGACGCGGTTCCCTATCTCGAAACCATGTTGGGCCGGTATGAGGTGTGTTCCCGCACCGTGACCCTACGTTACGGCGGCGCGTTGATGAACGGCCAGGACATCCCCTATGACAACACGGAACCCGGATGGTCCGGTGTCGTCCACGCGTTCGAGGTAGGCGCCTTGTCCGCCGACCTCGGAATAGAAAGCGTGCGCGGGATCCTGTCGGCGGCCTTGCCGTTCACGGCCTATAACGACATCGATAACCCGAACCTTGCAGAGGCCGACAACGGCCGGCCGCGCCCGCTTGTGTTCGGATCCATCACCAACGTTCGGCCGGCGATGACGGACGTAACGGTGGACGGCCTCGGCGTCTACGAAACCCAGGACCCCACCTATTCCCCGGGGGACCTCGTCCTCCCTTCGGCCGTGTACGCCTACGAGGACGAGGACGCCGCCGCCGTCAAGGACGCAACGCGCCGCGTGGCCTTGGTCCTGGGGACGGACTACGATTCGGACAGCTACGAAACCACGGCGCGGGTCCTGATGTTGGGGAACCCCGGGCCGGTCCGCATCACGGCCGGCGAAAACGACGCGATAGACTTTTTTGTCACCGGCACGGGGACGCCTAGCGTGTTCCTCACCCCCGGACTCTATACGTGGTTCGCGCTAATGGACCACGTGGCCGCCGTGATGAACGCGGCCACAGCACCGGGGACCATCACCACGGCCTACGACATTTCAACGGGTGTGGTGACCATCGCCACCACGGACGTTGAACTGCGCTTGCTGGTGGACTCCGGCGACAACAAGGAACGGTCGGCCTACAAAACCCTGGGCTATAGCCAAACCGCGGACCTCGTTGGCGACGTGACCTACGACGCCGAAACGCCGATAGATCAAGACCCGGAAGCGCAAGTTATCCGGTGCGACATAACCGGGATGCGGGACGACCTCGCGGGGACCTACACCGGGACGCCGTCCGCCAACATCGAGCTAGGACCGGACATCACCCGCGTTATCCTCCGCCGCATTGTCCGCGTGGCCGTGGCCTTGATCCTGGACGACCGGTTCAACGATGGCCGGACCACGTCCCCCCAGGTCCTGGGGGTCTACATTGGCGGCCTCGCGTCCGTCCAAGGCGGCGAAGGATCGGACGATACCCTCCAGGGGGTCCTAGATAAGCTAGAGGTTTCCTGCTACGCCGACATCAACGTTGACAACGCCGGCCGGTGGGATTGGTCCCCGCGCATTGATGACGTGTCCGGCTACGCGGCCACTATAGCCACCGTCCTTTCCAATGCGGACTTTCTCGAATTCTCCGGCGCGCGGACCCTGGAGGACGTGTTCCATATCGTCCGCCTCAACTACGGGCAGGACCCATCAACCGGCGTCGTGCGAACGGCCGAGGTGACCAATCCCCTTGTCCCCGTCCTCTACGACCGGCGCCACAGCAAGACATGGGATTCCTACCTCCTGGACCCTGACGACGCGGCCGACATTGTCCTAAAGCTATCGCGCGCGGCGGCCATCGCCGTCAACCGCTACCAGTTCACCGTCAAGGGCAAGATGCTGAAGGTAAGGCTAGGCGATATCGTGGACGTTTCCGCGCGCCTCCGGAAGCTTGCCGAACCCGAACAGCAATCGGAACCCTACCTAATCCGGTTGACCTCGCTATCGGTGAACCCGCTAACGCACGTGGCGGCGGCCATCGGCTATACGCAATTTTTCGGGGTCGCCGTTTGATCGCCGCTGCCTTGCTCGCGGCCAAGTGTTTCGTCTCAATCGAGGCCGCCCTACCGCCCTTAGGCGTCGCGCCGGATGTCCTCCGCGCCGTCCTTGACGGGCGCGATTGCGACAGGGACGCCAAACCCGAATGGCAAAGCGGACTCCCCACCGTCTACCGCGTGGACCCTAGCGAGGACGGGCTAGAGGCCGAGGGATCCGTCATCCCCGATTCGCCGCCGGCCGAGGGGGTGTTGGTGTCCGTTTGCGTCCTCATGCGCCACACGCGGGGACGGGAGGTCGTCTGTGCTTACCGGTTCCTCCCGCTAGAAACCCGCTAGCGCCACCAGGAACGACCGCAGGCCCGGACCAAAGGGGTTCCTATGAACCGGGATCCCTGCGCCCATCAGCACGCCGGCCATGCGTTCGGCGGCCGGCGCGTTGTAGCTGTGGACCACCACGCCGCGCGGCGCGTGGGTTCGTCCAGGTCCCGCCATCCATCGCGCCAAGGCCGTTCCGTTGGCCTCGTGTCCGGCGTAGCCGGAGTAATGCGCCTCCGCCAAATCGTGGTCCAGGAATGCGAGATCGTAGCGCGTGGCCTTCATGCGGTCCGCCGCCTCGTCCGCAGTCCACGCCACGTCCGGGACTAGGCCTAGCTCCGCGCACCAATGACGGAACGTGGAATGGCGGGCCGGGTTGTCGTCTAGGAAAAGCACACGCGGCATAACGGACCGTCCTTCCCGTCTCCTAAAAGGCGAAGGGGAGGCCGCGGGATGCTGAACCCCACGTCCCCCCCTCCGGGGTCGTTTCTTTTCCTGAAGGAACTACCCGGCGAAAGCCTACCACCCCACAAAGGAAAAGAGGAGGCCGGAAACGTCCCGACCTCCCCGGGTTAGCGGGTCCCTCGTAAGGGACACCAGTATGCGCTAGCGCGTCAAGGTGAGTCCATCCCCCTTGACCATGGTTAGCTCGCCGCCGGCCTTGGTCCGCCGCCAGATAACCCGCGGCTTGATGTCCGTTGGATCCGTGGACCACACGGCGAAGTAAACCGGCCACGGCATCGTCCGGCCTTCCCGGGTCCATAGCTCCGGGAGGGTATCGATGAATCCGGCGACGGACTTTTTGGCGACCTCCGGCTTGCCGAACACGGTGATGATCGCGGGGTCGTCCACGTAGACATGCAAGGCCAACCCTTCGGTTGGGTCCGAAGCCACACGGGCCTTGGTCCCCGAATGGTCCCGGAAGTAGCGGCAGAGCAAAGACGCCGCGGTCCGTTCGGAATCGTTGGCCGATGGCAACGTGATGGGGATGCAATCGGCGGCGGCCGTCATCGGGACCGCCAGGAACAACGCCAACGCGAGTAGCGCGCGCATCAATGAACCTCCGTTGGCCGTCCGCATAGGTCGGCCGTTAATGGGTTGCCGCAATCGGCACAGTGTTTGCCGGCCAGGAATTCGACGGGGACGGCGGCCGGCGTGTATCCCTTGCGTTCGGCGCAGGCCGCGCAAAGCCACGCGCGCCGGACGCGGGAAAATAGGTAGGTGAACACCAGGACGCTAGCCACGGGGTGCGCCGTCATTCGGTTCCCTCCTGGACCTTCCGGAGGAACCCGCCGCGGCGGCGTGGCTTTCCTTCCGCGGCCTCGGCGGCCTCGCGTTCCTCGGCCTCGGCCTTCGCCGTGGCCTCGTCCCCGTGTTCGTCCATCAAGGCCGTGTCTGCGCTGTCGCCATAGCGGATATGCCACGCGATGACCTCCGCCCGCGTGGCCATCCCCTTACGGCCGATGCGGCGGCGTAGCGCCCGCCGGTATTCGTCGGTGACGGTGACTTGGTACGACACCCTAACGCGCATGGGTCCGCCTCCCCCGTGTTTGGACGAGCAAAGCGACGGTGTACGCCAGGTGTGACTGTGCCGTCGTCGTGGTGTTCACGTCCGGATTGGCCAGGTGTTGCCGTTGGGTCCAACCCATCGGCCGTTTCGTCCTCCACCACCACACGGCGGCCTGAACGACGGCGGCCGTGTCCTCCCGTTCGCGGCGCGTCATTAACTGGCCTTCCGGACCGGAGGCCGGCCCATTGGGACGGACCCGGCAGCGGTCCGCCATGAACGGGACTTGCACGACGCGCAGGACACGGGGACGGTGTAGGCCGTCCAGGTGTGCCCGCATCGGGCGCAGCAACAACGGAACGCCGGGATGCGGATACGGCGGACCTCGCCGGGACCCATGGCCTTGTCCGTCATACGTTCCCCCGCGCCCACAGCGGCGTCGTTCCCCGGACCTCGGAACACAGCCAACCGGACCGGCCGTCCTTGTGCGCGCCGGTGGTGAAGTAGCGGCCGTCAACCCATCCGCCGCCGGCCTTGACCACGTCCGCCGGCAACGTCGCCGGGTCCACCAGGTCCCCGGCCTCGGCCGTCCGCGCGTCCACCAACGGCCGCAACGGCAACATGCGCCATTCCCCAACCTCATGTCGCGTCATCCCTCTATCCCTCCTGGCCGGCCGTAAGTGGCCGGGACGGGAAGGATACTACCGCAGTAGTGACTTGGTCAAGGGGAAGGGGAAAGGACGGGGGAAAAGGACTGACAAACGCCTGACAATCCCCGGGCGCTGGGTTGAATCTAAAGGGGTTAGGTGTCTCCGCTACCTATGCTCGAATTAGGTTCGCGTGTATGGCGGGTTCCATGCCAGGACTCTAGCCGCAGGACTTAGCCGGGCTAGATGGAACCCCGCGGAACCTCCCGGAAGCTTCGCCCCTGACAACGTCCTGACAAATCCGCGCGGCCTTCTGGCCATCAGTAGTCCCCAACCCAACCGAGGGACACCGGCCAACCGTTGGCGTCCCGTTCGGTGACGAACCTGCGGCGCGGCCGGTAGGGACACGGGCCCAACGTTCCCGCCGCCATTGGGTCCACGTGAACGCGTCCGCCGAGGTCCCGCCACACCCGGAGGACTTGTCCGCAACGGCCGCAGGTCCACCCTACAAGGCGGACCGTCCACACGTGGCAACCAATGGCGAAGGGACGCGGCGTCATGGGGGCGGAACACACGAATGCCGATAGCGCCATTCCTTCCCGCAATGGGGACAACGCTTCGGTTTCCGCGCGGCCTCGGCGACGGCCTTTAGCGCGCGCGCCGCGCGGCGGTTCCTCCACCGGCGCAGGCGTTCCGCCGGTTGCTCGTCCCACCAATCGAACCCATCCGAGGACCACGCCGGGATGGGGGACGCGCCGGACATCACGCCGGCTAGGCGGAGGGACCCGTCCGGCCAATGGACCGGGCGGACCGGCCATCGGTTCCGGTGCGCGCGCGCGGGTTCCTTGCAAACGAACGTATACGCGCCTTGGGTTTCGAGTCCAAACCGTTCTAGTGGGTCCGGCCTGAACCACGGCCGCCAACGATTCCGCGTCAATGCTCCGTCCCCGGCGTTGTCCCGTCCGGGCAATCGCACGTGTCCACCGGCCGGCCGCAGTTCCCACAACGCGATTGGGTCCGGAGGTCCACCGTGTGGCCGGAGTCCCACGCGGCCAGGATGAACCGCAGGGTGCGCAACAGGTCGGTTGCATCGGCCACCGTGCAACCGCGGAGGATGGCCGTAGCCGTCGCGGCCTCCCATTCCCGTAGAACACGGATGATGGATTCGGCCACGGCCACGGGGTCACGCGTTACCGCCATCGGGAGGTCCGCGCCTCTAGGCCGGCGTCCTCTAGCTGTGCCCGGGTCCGCGCCGCGTTCCTGCGCGCCTTACGCTTCCGACCCTTCGCGCACCAAGGACAACTCCCGTGGTTCCGGCATGACGCATCAACGGCCCGTGACCCGCGGTAAGGCCGACGAACGTCCTTCCTCATGGCGTCACCTCTACCACGATTCCCGGAGGCCGAGGCCGGCGGCCCAAGGTTGCGCGCGCAACCAACGTTTGGCGGCGTACGTGGTCCCGCCCTTGAACCACGATACGGGACGGCGGCCCATGCTGCCGGCCATGGTATCGAACGCGCGAACGATGCCGGCGCAGTTTGCCGGCGTGGCCGGTCCGCCGTCCATAAGCCGATTGGTCCGCCGGACCAAGGTGCTATCCGCGTCGAAATATCGGCACTCGAACCGATGGAAGGCCAGGACCCGACCGTCTACGACAGCGGCGGCGGCCAACCAATCAAGGCCATGGCCGGCCGCGTACCAGAGGCCAAGGACCCTATCGCGCGGTCCGATGCGGAGGACCCCACTAATGACTAGGTTCCCACCTTCAGGCGTCGTCGCGCGGCGCAATGCGGACAACCGGGGTTCCTCCCTTCATGGCAACGGCCACCATGTCCGCCGTGCCCGGGCCTCCCGGGAAGGCCAACGCGAGGTCCGGCCGGAAGGACGCATACATGGCACGGTTGCGGATGGGACCGGCGGCGCGGCCGTAGAGGTGCCACAACGCCGGGTGAGGGATGGCCGGAACGCCGCGGGTTAGACACCACGTCCCGGCCAGATAGTCCGCGCCGCGTTGCGCGCCATGGCCAACGGTCCGCGGATTCAAGGCGTCCAGGACATCGAACATTAGCCGGAAGTCCGCGAAATCCCGGCCGCCGCATACCAACAGGCGTTCCGGTCCCACGTGGCCGGAGGCCTTCAATAGCTCGATGCCGCGGAGGAATCCATCGCCGTCCAGGTCCAGGACCACGTCGCTAGAAACCCGCAGGGACGACGAAACGGCGGTCCCCCTTACCGGGATATAGACGAGGCCGTGTTCGTGGTCCACGCGGCCACGTAGGACGGCGTCCGCGTCCGGCTTGGTCCACCACGCGCGGCGGATCATAGGTCGTCCCCGCGCAACCGGTCCCGTTCCCGGTCCTCGGCGGCCTGTAGGCGCGCCTCGGCCGCGAGCATGGCCAGGACGCGGCAGTGTAACCACCAACCAAACGGCGTGCCCAGGACGAGGCCGAGGCCGAGGCCGCCAAGGAACGTCACCGGCGCCGCCTCGCGGCCGGTGGCCGCATCACGCCGAGGACGACCCCCACGGCGTAGTTGAGGACCGGGCAGTCCTTGACGTGCGGCCGATGGGGAACGCATCCGCAACCCCACCGGGCGGCAGCTAGGACGCGTTGCGCGGCCCGGACCGCCACCTTTGGCACGGCGTCTATGAGTAGAGGTCCCTTCCTCGCCGTCATAGCTCCACGTATTCCTTTGCCGGGTCACCTCCTGGCCGGCGGCGTCCCGTCTGCGGGTTCCGCATCCATCCGGCCGGGTCCCCGGTCCCGTCCCATGCTGCTAGCGCGGCGACCGCCGCGCCGGGGGTGTCGTATCACCATCCATCATCAATGCTCGGTTCCCCGCGGCGGCCTACGATGATGCGCGCACGTCCGAACGTCAGAGGGATAACCCACGCGGTCCGCCCGTCCGGGAGGTCCCTTTCGGCGTAGTAGTCCGCCACCGTCAGGCCTTCCGTTTCTTTTCGCGTTCCGCCTCGGCGGCGGCCTCGGCCTCGATGAACGCCGCCGCCTCCCGTAGGGACGTGCCCGTCATCATGATTCGCAGGGGTTCATCCGCCGGCATCGCCTCAATGTCTTTATAGAGGCAAAGCATACAAACGCGCGGCATGACTTCCGGCGGCGGGTTGTGCGGCCTCCAATGCACGGACACGCCACAGCGGGAACAATGGCCGTGGATGTTGTCGTCAAACCCGCCGGGATTGCCGAAGCTATCCGGAACAACTACGAGGAAGGATGGCCCGTCGTCGTCGTCGTCCGTCAATTGGTGACCTCGCTATGTGCCACGTGTAGGAGCATGGCCGTGTGTCCGGCCTCGGCCTCGTCCCACGTGGCATACCGTTCCCCCTGGCCGTCACACGGACCACCAAGGACCATCGTTTCAAAAAGGATCGGGGGACCCGGACCGAAGTAGCGCCGGTCCACGCCATCAAACACCGTGGATACGGTGGCGTCGCCTATGTTGTCGTACGCCACGCGTGCCCAACCATCGCCGGGACGCGGGTCCCCATTCCGGGCGATGGCGGCCTCAAAGCCGGCGGCCCATTCGAACAACGAGGCCGCCGGCCGTGGGGTCCGTCCGTCCGCGCCTAGGACGTACTGGCGCGCTAGTCGCGTCGTGTTATCCCTCCGCCGCCTTGTCCTGGCGGTTGCTGTTGTCCTTGCCCGTCAACCGGCGCGCCACTTCGGCGGCCCGTTCCGGCTTGTTCATGATGCGGCCCGAACCGTAGAGGTCCACCGTCAACGCGATGGACGAATGGCCGAGTTGTTCCGACAGGTGCGCGAGGTCCGGGTTGTCTACGTTCAGGTGTGTTGATGCGAACGTGTGGCGCAGGGTGTGTGTGCTGAAATACAGGGGAAGCTTGGCCGCCTTTAGAATGGCCTTGAACGCGCGTTGCACCTGCGCGTAGTCAAGCGGTGTCCCTCGGATGGACGGGAACAAGAGGTCCGGTAGTTCCTTCCCCTTCGCCATGGCCGCCGCCTTGGCCTTCGCCTCCCATGCCTTCAGGTCCTCTATCAGGACTTGCGGGAGGTCCACCTTGCGGCCTCTCTTGTTGCGCGTCATCGGCACGACGCGGCCTTGGCGGTTGACCTTGCGGTTGATTAGCACGTGCGGCTTTGGTCCGTGGATGGCAAATTGCTCGCGTGACAAGGCCATGCCTTCACCGATGCGGAGGCCAAGCAACGCGACGGTGCGGAAAAGGATTGGGTAAACGTCCTTGACGGGCGCGTCCCGCACGGCCAGGAAGTCCGCGGCCTGTTGTTCCGTCATCGTCTTTTCGGCCGCCGCGTCCTTGCGTTCGTCTCTCGATGGCGTCAGTTTGAGGCGCCGTGTCCCGGTGAAATGCGCCGGGTTGTTTACGATGATGTTGTCCTCTTTCGCTCCCTCAAAGACGGCGTGCAACACGCTGTGGACGTGTGCGACGGACCCCTTGGCCAGGGGTCCCACTAACCCGTTGAGGAAGGTTCGGACATCGCCGGGTGTGATTAGGCGCAGCATGCGGCCTTGCGCCCATTCCTTGATATGGCCTAGTGCCCAATCGTAGTTGGCCAGCGTTCCGGGGGTCCACTCGCTTTGGTGCCCGCTACGCCAACGCGGGAGGTATTCATCAAGGGGGATGTCCTTGGAAAGGCCGGTGGCGCGCCGCGTTTCCTCGATCAAGTCATCAAGGAATTGCTGGCGTTCCTTGGCCGTGTAGAACCCCTTTTGCTTCGGGGCGGTTCCGTCGCGGCGCATGGCGTCCGTCTGATACTCCAGCGGATACTGCTTTGACCGCTTGCTCTTGGACCTCTTGCGAACGGCCATGATGGAGTAAGTAACGCCGCCAACCTTCAATGCGTCGCCTCACCCTGCGGGGTGTTGTTCAGCGGGTCACCCGCGATCAACGTATGACCTCGCGTGGCCTCACGCTTCGCGGTCCGCCGTTGTTCTTTCAGGACGACGCGGGCCTTTTCCAAGGCCTTGCTCCGCTTCTCTCGAATCTCCGCCTTGCGCGCGGCCTTGGCCTTGCCTTTCGTCTCGCGGTAATGCCACCAGGAACACGGACCGCTGCAATACTTGACCCCGCGCTTTTTCGCGCGGAACTGCTTTCCCTTCCTTGGGCATTCCGGGTTTTGGCACGTGGTGAGAATGTGCGCGCGTAGGGGTTTGTTGTGGCGACGGCGGCGGACCGGCGCGGCGCTGTTGGCGGCGGCCTTCCCGTAGGCCTTGCCGTTGCCGTTGACGATTGGGGACCCGTCCGACAGCAAGGCCACGGCGTGGTCAAGCTGCGCGAGGCGCGCGGTTAGCTCGCCCCGTTCCTTGTTCATCGTGGCCAGTAACCGCTTGCGTTCGGCTGGCGCCTCCAGGGCGGCCAATACGTCCTTGAACTGATTCGCGTTTAGCACAGCTATCCCTCCATTCCGGGTGTGACCCGGGTGTGACGCCGACCGGACGGCCGGCCGTCACATGTGACGGCATCTTTTACCGCCGACATTTTTGTCAGGCATGGGCGGACGCGTTTTGTGTAGACTGGTACACAGACCAACCCGTACCACAACCAACGGCCTTCGGTCAACCGTCCCGCCGTTCCCTCCGGTTGACCGTGGGCCCGGCACGGGGTTTGGGGCGTGACGATGGTAAGGCGGACAGTCATCCGGCGTATTCCTCCACGGCGGCCAGGGACCGCGCCTCGTCCACAACGGACGCGGGGACCTTGACGACCGTGCCGGCCTCGTATCTCTGGTACGTCCTCAATGTCAGGTGCAAGGCTTCGGCCATCTCCCTCTGGCCAAGGTCCAGGACCTCAACCCGAAGGCGGCGCAGTTCAGCGGCTACCGGCGGCGTCAGGGACGACGGTGGTTTAGGGTTCATGGTCTGCTAGCTTACCGGACACCACACCACCGGGTCAAACCGGCCGTGACAAAACTGTCGTAAGGGGTCGGGGTCCGCCCAATTGCAGAAAAGGCGCGGTCCGCGGAGTGGGGATGTTGACCCCATCCTCCGCGCGGCTTTCGAGGCGGCCGGCGGGAGGCCATGGCGCGAGGCGCGCAGTGTGGCCGCCAAGGTCAAGGTCCTCCGCGCCGCCTCCACGGTGGCCGAGGGGGACCAAGGGCGGATGGCGGCCTTGCTTGGGATCCGCCGCGAAACCGTCAACCGCAAGCTCAAGAAACACCGCCGGT
>Ga0126375_10000032_pt1 | contig 27540 bp, 26 predicted proteins | sample PanSoiMetPlot_14_FD_109577 | JGI IMG/M metagenome (GOLD analysis project Ga0126375, IMG submission 109577) | Tropical forest soil microbial communities from Panama - MetaG Plot_14 | ecosystem: Environmental > Terrestrial > Soil > Tropical forest | place: Panama | collected 2016-02-17 | reverse complement strand
TGATCGGAGAGAAATCTGGAAAGACCGCGCGGAGTTGCGTAGGGACACAAGAGAGCTTTATAGAGACCGGGCCGAGCTGCGCCATGATCTGCGGCGAGGCGCTCCCGCTTCGGAGATCGCCCAGGATCGGGCCGAAATTAGACAAGACCTCCGGGAGGTTTTTGGCGATAGGCGCGAACTCCGCGGCGACTTCGGAGAGCTAGGGCGTGATCGTAATCGGTCCGGTTGGAATCGATATCCTAACAACCGATACAGCTATTCGAACAGTCGTTACGGGTGGTGGGATCGCTGGTTCGGCCGATAGTTAAGACCCTAACTAGAAACGAATTCATTTCTTTCTTCTCTCTCCTCCCTTCCCTGTGAGGCGGGCCTCAGGCCCGCCTCATTTCTTCTTTAAGGTAGCTGAATCTTGTGCTTGCATCCAAATCGCAGGGATTTTATAAGCTGATAAGAGCGGCGTTAGCGACAGCGGCTCAATCCAGAGAGGATGTCTATGATCATCGACTGCGATACTCATCTGATGCCTAAAGATGCCTTCGATGGCGTGAGGGGCGCATTGGGCCGGCGCAAACCAGAGCTTCGTTTTGACGAAAGCGGTTTGTACTCTGACCTGAATTTCCCGGGCAACGCCGCGGAAGTCCCGGGAACTAGCCCCCTCGGAGCGCCTGGATCTGGCGCTATGTTTCGAAGTCTTTGGGACGTGAAAGCCCGCATGAAAGACTACGACGAGAGACTGGGCATCGAAAGACATTTTATCTTGCCCCAATTCTCGGGTTGGTGGTCGTATCTGATCGATCCTGAGCTTGCGACTTCCATGGCCCACTCGCACAATCAATCCATGCTCCGTATCATGCAAGAATTCCCCGGTAGAATTGAAGGCTCCGCCCTGGTTGCTCTTCAGGACGTTGACGGTTCGATGCGCGAATTGGAGTGGGCCCGAGACAATGGCTTTAGGAGCGCCGTTCTGGACAAAGTGTTCCCGGTGAAAGATCACCCCTATAGTGAACCTCTGGGTAGCCGTCGAGAGCTATGGCCATTTTTCCAAAAGGCGCAAGAGCTGGACTTACCGCTTTACCTCCATAATGTTCAGCATGGTCACCGCATCAGCAACCTGCCGCTATTCCAGCGCGATGGTCTCTATGTGTTTGCTCCCCAGGAAGGGCACATGAGTTTGGTTTCGCTTTTTACCAGCGGTCTTCTCGACGCGTTTCCTAACTTGAAGTTTATTTACACCGAAGCCGGCACCGCTTTCATCAAGCCGTTGGTGCAACGTCTCGACAAGATTTTGGAGGCGCCACCAGTCGATTACGATGATCAAGAGGAGTCACCGTTGACTGGGCGCAACTTATCCAAGACCGGAGAAAAGCTCCGGCGCGCTCGTGCGATTTTACCAGCCAGGGAGTTCCTGGAAAAAAATAAGCGCCCGGCAAGCCATTATTTTAAGAATAACTTTTACTTCACCATCGAAACTGAAGAGCCGGAGCTGGCCGAGGCCATCACATTCCTAGGCGCGGGGCGGTTTTTGTTCGCTACGGATTATCCGCACGACGATCCCGGCGGCAGGATGAAGTTCCAAGACGTGGAGTTATTGAGAAATAACCCAAACATTTCGGAATCGAATAAGGAACTCATTCGCTGGAAAAATGCGCAACAATTATTCCGCCTGAACGACTAGGTGTCCGATCGATTGCCAAAGCCGATGGCCATTCCCTCGCGCTATAACACGGGTTACAACATTGGAGTTGGCGGCGCTGTGGTGCGCGCCGGAGAGCTATTGCTGGTGCGCCGCGCATCCAGACATGGCCGCGGCAATTGGCAACTGCCGGGAGGTTTCATCGAGCCGGACGAAACCATTGAACAAGCCGTGGTGCGAGAGGTGCAGGAGGAAGCGGGGGTAACCGCGGAGGTGGAGGCCGTTCTGGGGCTGCGCAGTCGCTATGATCCGGAAAGTGGCAATGGTATTTATATTGTGCTTCTGTTGAGACCGGTTGACGGCGAACCAAAAGCGGATGGTCATGAGGTGGATCACGCGGGTTATTTCAACCTGGAACAGATTCGCGCACTTAGTCCGCTGCCGCCGGTCAACTGGGAAATTGCTCAAAGGGTTCTTTCGGTGGATCGCCGGCTCTTGCTGCCCAAACCCTTGGCCAACCTAAACGGCGCGAAATTTACTCTTTTTGTCGGCTAGAAAAACTGCAAAGAGTCAAGAGCGAAGGGCAAAGAGCTAGCAGCTGGCTACGAGAAAGACTTTGCGCTATGCGTTTTGCTCTTCGCCAGGATTCTCAGAACAGTTTGCTGAAAATCTATTTATCGCCGGGTGATGATGGGACGGCGCGCTTCGTTTCCGGGGGTGGAAAGACTGTAAGTTTGATCTGGAGCTGACCGCTGTTCTGCTCGCCTGGTTCAGCCCTTAGCAAGGGGATCTGAGTTTCCGATTCGATGGTGCCAAGAGCACGGAGTTCCTTTTTCAACTGTTCATACTGATTTTTGGGGACAGTTAGCCAGACGGTTTGAGGCTGTGTGCTGCCTGCTAACACGTCCAGCAAGCGGTCTAAATCACCGGCGGCTTGCCGTCCGGCAATTGCGGGTGCACTGAACTTTTGCGATAAGCCGAGATTGTCTCGACGTGCCGCCTGCTCTTGAGCGGGGGATTGAAGTCTAAAAACCATTTCATAATCGGCGAAGGGCTCAATGGACATTGCTTCTGGTCTGAGAGAGCCGCTCTTAATTTCCACAGTTTCCGGGAATTGGCCGGCATTTTTGATGGGCGTTCCTGATACAATTCCGGTGCCGCGTCCTATCGGCGGAAATGAAGGCGACGATGGTGAGCCGGTAGCGGTCTGTTCTCCGGCCAGCGATTTTGCCCTCCTCGGAGAAGCTTTTTCTTTTGCTCCGCCGGCAGTTTTAGTTTCGCCTGTTATGGGAGCGGGCGCGGACAAAGCAAGAGGATGAGACTTCGCCGGCGCTTGCTGAAGTTCAGTTTTCGATGTCGCAGTTTCTTGGTTTTTTTCCGGCCGAGCGAATTGGTTTTCAGGGACAGTCGCTTTGCTTGTCATGAGTGAACGTTTTTCAGGCGGCTCTTTTTCTAGGAGATAGACAGCTAGGATTCCGACCAAGATCACAGCCGTAGCCTGAACGGGAATCTTGATCCGTAGAGGCAAAAGCCAACGCTGCCAGAAACTGGGCGTCTCATCTATCTCGTGCACGCGGGCCATGACCCGTTGGGTAAATCCAACAGGCGGGTCTACCATGGGGAGGCTTGCCACCTGATGAATGCATTCGCTCAAATAATCAGTTTCCATGCGGCATGGGGCGCAGGCGGAGAGATGAGCTTCTATGATGTTTAAATCGGCGGCGGAGAGTGTTTTTTCCAAATAGTCTGAAAGCTGTGCTTGGACTTCTTCACAATTCATTTTCTCGTCCCTCGTGTTTTAAAGTAGGGCGCCAGCCGCGACCTGAGGGCTCTACGTGCGCGATGTAGCCTAGATTTCACTGTTCCGACGGGAACGTCAAGCACGCGCGCCACTTCTTCATACGGAACGTCCTGGAGATCTTTTAGCACAATGATCATTGCATCGCTCGCTTCGAGGCTATTTAGGGCTTTCTGCACTAACTTCTGAATCTCCCTTTGCTCCACCGTAGCGGCAGGATCAGGTTCCCGTTCGTTGACGGGTTCCGTCGTCTCCAGCGGTACGGTGCGTTGTTGCCACCTTGCCAGGCCTCTGCGCCGAGTGCTGGCGTGGTTGATTGCAATACGATAAAGCCAAGTGGAAAAATTGGCATCGCCACGAAATTGCCCGATGGACCGATAGGCCGAGAGGAAGGTTTCCTGAGAAACTTCCGCGGCTTCATCATAATCACCGAGCATACGATAAACCAGATTGAAGATCGCTTTCTGATGGCGGCGTACCAGTATTTCAAAGGCGTCAACTTCTCCCTGGAGAAGCCTGCGAACGCATTCGGCGTCGCTGATCGTCTCCGACACCATCTCTTCAGATTTATTCGACTGTTTTTTCAAGAAAAGGTTCCCTGGCGGGACGCATAATGCTGACTCAAATTTTCGGCGGAATCGGCTCGGGTCTCTATTTTTGCTTTATTTTTGTCGTCTAAGCTATTGAATGATCTATTTAATTGGCGCACTAGCTGTTTTAGACGATTCACCTCGGCGTCCCCCATTGATTGTATCGCATATGCGGTTTTGTTGTGAGAAAGGGGTTCGTCCAGGTTAACCCGGTGGCGGCATAATTCGCCGTCGGGAGTTCCGGGTATTGGGGAGAATTCAGAGAGCATCACGCGAATCCCGAGGCGGTTAGCGAAACCTATAGACTCTTCTACCTGCTGGTCGTTGGCCATTGGGTGCCCAACGATGATGTAAGCGTGAAGGTGTTTGGGGTCTGCCCCCGCTTTGATCAGATGATCCACCGCGCGCGCCAGCTCTTCAGAATAGACCTTGCCGCCGGTCTTTTTTTGCCAAGCATAGGCGTTACTTTCAAAGCCCAGATAAATATTCTTGAAGCCGGCCTCAATAAGCAACTGCGCGAGTCCGCAGCTAATGAATCGCGCATTAAGAGCGTTAGGCGTGTGAAAGGTCACGCTAAGCTGTTTGCGCAGCAGCTCCTTTAAGAAGAGTCGGATGATTTTTTCCGGGCGAAAAAGGAGCGCGTCATCATAAAAAACGATATTCTCGACGCCAGCACGGACCAGAAACTCTGCTTCAACCAAAGATCGCTCTAGAAGCCTCGGGTGAAACATGGGATAAACCTGCGGGACTGAACAATAGGTACAGCGGAAGGGACAACCGTCCGCGAGCTTGAGTACGCCGGTTGTCAGGCGCGGATAAAGATCCCACAAAGGCAACTGATCTAAATCCGGCGGCATTGATAGAAACTGCCAGAGCGGGCTGAGGTCTAATCCCTCCACTACTAGATCAGCTCCCAAGGCCCGGGCGTGCGTCGCGCACAGTGTGGCGTACACACCGCCGAGAATGATTTTTGTCCGAGGCGAGATCGCGCGAATGTCTTCCATCACCTCGAGCACGCCCGGATACCAATACGTCATGCCTGTTTGTAGGAGCGCGTAGTCGAAATTCTGACCCTGAGAAAGAAATTTCGCGAACGTTTCCCGCCTTAGACCGAAGCGCTTAAAGTGGCGTTTGATGCCCGAAAAGACCGTCGGCTTTTCAATCACTTCAGCATAGAATTCACCGCGACCCCACTGGTCGCTCCGGTACTTTCCTTGCGGCACCTGAGAATCGAACCGGTCCAAGAAATCGAAGAGCTGAAAGTCGGCCTGGCCCCGCAAAAAACCGGCGACGCGGAGCATGCCATATGGCTTCAGCCAAAAATCATACGCGGAAAAGTCGTAAATCGGGGGATTAACGAGGAGGATCCTGGGCTTCATCGAGTTATTGGCAACTCGTCAGATTTTTTCGCGCCATAGATGGCTGAACTGAGTAGCCACCACGTTTTCGTACGGTACCGGCGCTGACAAGAGCCCGATGTCCTGAGCGAAGCGATTCATGTTGGTTACCGTCTCCTCGGTGATAGTTGCATCATAGTAGGGGAGATCGCGGCGAATCAATTCGGCGATCAGTTCCGCTTCAGACGGTGGAAATCGTTTCTTACCGACTTCCGTGGCGCGAGCCGGGTCTTCTCGCAAGGCCTCGTGCGCTCTCATCACTGCGCGGATGGCGGCGGTGGGCGTCTTTGGCTCGTCCTCAAGCTTTTTATCTGTAGCGACGAGCGCAGAAAAAGTATAATGCCGCGCCGCCGGCGGTCCGTCGCCGCGTCGCACATCCAGTACCATCGTGCCAACACCGCGACGAATGGCGACCTCGCAGCCCATGCCGTTGGCCCAAAATCCATCGAGGGTGCCCTCTTCCAAAGCTCTCGCTGCGGAAAGGCCGAAGGAGACATTGGCACCGGTTGCTCCGGGAATCGGCATGATCTGAACATTGTTTTTCTCTGGATCGATGCCGGCTTCCAGAAGCAATCGCTGCAAGCTCAGGTTGACGCCTGGGGCGGCGCCGATGCGGAGACCTTTGACGATGCTGAGATCTCCGCGCGTGGGCTTCAGGTTGCTGCGAATGACGAGAAACCAGTATGTGTGCTTTCCGATGGCGCAAAGCAGTTTGGCTCCCTTCCATTGCGGGAAGGCCAGGAGGGTTGCGTGCGCCGAGCCAACCACGAAATCCAACTGGCCGTCGCGCAGAGCCTCAAAGGTTTTAGGCACCGGAAACAAAAGATCCACGGAAGCATCAAAACCTTGGGCTTTGAAGAAACCCAGTTCCACCGCTGCAATGATGGGAAAATAGGAATTAGAAACGAGATCGGGAACGGCGATGCGTATCATATTTTCTCCTCACCAAATGGCGAATTCTCTACGTTACGTTTTGAACGATTGGAACGGCTTGAACTATTTGAACCGTTCCAGTCGTTCAAAAGACAGTCGGCTCATCAAGTTGTGGTTATCGTATTTCTCCGAGCTGAAGATGTGATGACCGATCTAGATCTTATAGGCGAGGCCTGCCGCCCGGATGCCGGCCACCACACACGCCTCATCTTCGTCCGCCGTACCGCCGCTGGCACCCGCGGCGCCGATTATTGCGCCGCCGTCCATGATCAACACTCCGCCTGCGACGGGAACAACTTTACCGCCGGACATATCGGAAAGGGAACCCAAAAAAGCCGGACGATCTTTCAAACGGTCGGCCAGGCTGCGGCTAGATTCACCCATGCCGACCGCGCCCCACGCTTTGCCGATAGCGATCTGCGGGCGCAGAATACTGGCGCCGTCCTCGCGCTTGAGCGCTTTGAGATTCCCACCGTCATCCAAGACGGCGACGCAAAGGGGGCGTATTTTCATTTCTCGCGCTTTCGCCAGCGCCTGGTCGCAGATGATAGAAGCTTTGTCCAACGTTAGGCTCATGATTATCTCCCTTTGAAGTGGTCCGTTATAGATCAGAGCGGAATTTGGCGCTTGTCCATGGCGCGGCGCCATTTTTTTTCCGCATCGTTACCAAAAATAAGGGCTTTGTCGCCGGTAACGACAAACCAGGCGTTGGCGTCTATCTCTGCTTCGAGTTGGCCCGGCGCCCAGCCTGCGTATCCCAAAATGATAAGATATTGTCTCGGGCCTTTGCCAAGCCCTATAGCTTCGATGAGCTTGGAATCCGAAGTCATGGCGATGCCATCCTTGACTTTGGTGGAATCTTCCAGCAGGACGTCGTCGCTGTGCAAAACGAAACCTTGGTTCTGGCCTACCGGTCCGCCGTAGTGGATCACGACCTCGCCCTTGACGTTTTTGTTTTCCACGCCAAACCCTTGCAGTAAGTCTCTAATGGGGCCTTTGGCCACCGGGCGGTTTATCACGAGACCGAAGGCACCCTCGACATTGTGCTTCACCACGTAGATGACCGTTTCGGAGAATCTCGGATCGCCCATTTCCGGCGTCGCAACTAACAATTTCCCAGTCAGGTTGCCAAGTGGCTCCGCCGCCTGCAATCGCGCCGCAAAGGCGCTCAGGAGCACCGCCAGCGACACGACAGCGCCTGCATATCCTAATGCCCAATAATCGGTCGCACGTGATTTTTTACGAAGGCCGCGCCAACGCATTTTTAGCCTCTACGAAGGGGCCCCGCGCTCTGTATCGCGATACGAATGATAACGCGTCGTTCTCGCTCCATTCTCAGGCGAAATTCCGGCCAACTTTGGTGCTCGCCGTAGACTTGCCGCTGCAAATACATCAACCCGTCCAACGCTCGAGGTAGCGATATCACTTCTCCAGAGCCATTGACTTGAACCCAACCGCCGCCGTGGAAAGCGGCCGTAAAGACGCACAACGACGCCAGAGGCTCACGGCGCAAGTTGCGGACCTTGTATGCTGTTTCTCGGCTGCTAATAATGGCGTGGCCTTCAGCGTCGAGACCGGCGGTCACGGGGGACATTTGTACGCTGCCATCTCTTCTCCGCGTCGCAAGCACAGCGTGGTGATGTTGTATGAGAAACTCCCGTGCCCTCGCGAGGTCCACCGGCGCAAATTCAGCCATAATTTGAGCTCTTTACTCGCTGCCGCGGCATTGCGGAACTGCAGGAGTAGTCGACAAAGTAGAATACCCAGTACTTATATTGCAAGCGCTCGGTCTGGTTTCGCGGTGTAACTCACTCATCGGTCCAAAAAAGTTCGCCATACTTGACCGATAGCGATGCTTCCCCTATAACCGGTGATAGGTACAGGTTAAACTGTGACGATGACGATTCCAATAATGAAACTCCCGGAGCAATTGCCGGTCTTTCCCTTGACGGGGGTTTTGCTCCTGCCTGGCACGGTTTTGCCGCTTCACATCTTTGAGCCGCGCTATCGTAACATGATCGAGGATGCTCTCGATGCGGATAAGATTTTCGGGATGATTCAACCGTTTACACCGCAGCAAGACAACCGGCCGCTGCCCGGGGCGGAAAAGGAAGCACCGGATCTCTACAAGGTCGGTTGCGCGGGATATATCGATACGTGGGAAAAACTCCCCGATGGGCGTTTTTTTATTCAACTGAAAGGCGTTAACCGATTTCGCTTCGAGCAGGAATTGCCGCTCAATCGTGGTTATCGAACTGTCAAAGCCATTTATCAGGATTTTCCGGACGCGACGCTGGGAGAAGGCTGGCATTGCCAGCGCCAGGTGGTGCTGGATGCGCTGGGCGACTATGGGCGCGTTCACGGCATGGAAGTCAAGCCCGAACAGGCGGATCGCTTTTCGGATCTCGAGCTGGTAAATCTTCTCGGCGTCTCGCTGCCCTTTCACCCGGCAGAAAAACAGGCTCTGCTGGAAGCTCCCACGCTCAACGACCGAGAGAAAATGCTGGTCAATTTGCTGCGCTTGGGCGCAGGCCCTGCGGACCCCGATCCAGATACATCGCCACGCACACTAAACTGAGCCATCTCAGAAGTCCGCTGAAGGCGCGAGCCACTCTTGCGTCATGCCGGTGAAAGCCGGCATCCAGTTTTTTCTCGGCGGCTGAGAAGCTGCGAAGAGCTAAGCGCATAATGCAGAGCGCTGTTAACTTTGCTCTTTGCCCTGTGCTATTGCTCCGACAGGTCGATCAGCACGCCGTCGGGATCGGAGATAAAGTGTTGGCCCAGACAGCAACGTTGAAAATCTTTTTCGATCATTCCGCCATGCAGCCCCACCGCGAGTTTTCGAGGCGCAGAATCCGGTGACGAGTAAGCCAATGCGTCGAGGTCGTCTTTTGCCTGCCGCAAGTTCTCGACTTTGAACCCCATGTGGTCGAGTCCTTCTCTCAAGCCGCGGTAGAGGCTATTGTCACGCGGACGCAGTAAAAGTTTGACCTTGCGATCGGTAAGGCAAATTGAACCGTCATCGCGGTAGGTTTCGGCTTCTTTGAGGTCAAATATTTTTTCGTAAAACTCAGCGACCTCGCCCGGATTCTGGGCTCGAATCGATATGTGATTTATCCAGCGCGGTTGTTCCCATCCTCCTTCGTTGTAGCCCTCGCGCACATTGCCGGCACCGGCCTGCGCGATGTCGAACTGGGTTCCAGCTGGGTCGTAGCTGCGCAGCCCGGCAAAAGGAACGTACTCAAGGGCTTTGGCGATCATCGTGTCCGGATAGTGCTTCTCCATGCGTTCCCGAAACTCTTTGATGTCTTCGACCTCGAAACCATAGTGATCCATGCCGGACTGAATGCCGGCGTATCGTGGCAGCACGGCCAAGCCGATGACGCCATCGCTGATGTGACCCCGGTTGGGATTCTGCTTGCCGGTTTCATCCACTGTGCCCGTGGTCATGCGCTTCATCCCGAAAACGGTTTGGTAAAAATTGCTCACCGCGCTGTGATTATGGGTGTACATGGCGACATGCCTGATTTTGGCAAGCATAAATCCTCCGTGTAAAAGATCCCTCGAAAATAACTGAGTTCACTTGTAGGTTAGCTCATCAAGAGTTGTCAAGCTACGCGTTAGTCGTCCATTGAAAGCGCGATTGAATTTGCCAAGACCCTGGCAGTAAAAAAAGTTGTTCCGTCAAATCAAGTTTTCTATTTTAGCTTCGTGAAGGAGCCCTAGCCCACGTTGAAAAACTATTTAATAAGTTTCCTTATTCCTAAGCCACGCAACCACATCCTCCGCATTTTTATCCGGCGGAAAGACGGGATAAAAATGCTTGACGATTTTCCCGTCATGATCGATCAGCGTGACGCGCTTGATGAGGCGCATGCCTTCAATTTCCAAAGTCGGCAGACGCAGAGCGTTGGCGAATTGCAGGGATGAATCGCTCAGGAGCTCGAAGGGCAGATGTAGCCGTCCGGCGGCTTCGCGTTGATACTCTGTTGTTTGAGTGCTCAAGCCGAAGACTTGCGCGTTCAATGCGGTTAGCTCCTGATGGTGGTCGCGAAAAGAGCAAGACTGCGGCGTGCAGCCGCGGGCGCCGGGGATTTGGTCCCAGCCATCAGGCAGGGGAACTCCGGGACGGCCCGTCATGGGGTAACAATAAATAACGAGCCAGCCGGAAAGTTCGGCCAAATTAACAGTTTGACCAGACGTTGCTGATAGGTTTATCGAAGGCAAAGTTGAGCCGGGCAAATGGTTACACGCTCCGTCATCGGTCGGAACCGGAAGATCTTTTGGCAATTCGGTAAAGGTCTGCATGTCGCACCTAGTATGGTCCTAAATCGATCGTTATTAAAATTGTGCTTAATATTGATAACCGCGAAATTTCAGTTGCCGTTTGAATTTTACGCGTTTAACATAGGCGCAATGATGGAGCGAACTCAAGTGATCATGGTTCGCCATGGTGAGACGGAGTGGAATCTCAAACTCATACGCCAGGGGCATCTGGACAGTCCTCTGACTGAGAGAGGATTGGCACAAGCGCAAGCGCTGGCCGAAAGGCTTACACGGGAAAATTTTGCTGCGCTTTACAGCAGCGACCTCGGGCGAGCGGTTCAGACCGCTGAGAAGATTGCGCAAGCCACTGGGCATTCTATTATCACCGACCCGCGGCTGCGGGAAAGACACCTGGGAATCTTTCAGGGGCTAAGCGGTGACGAGATTCGCGAGCGATTTCCCAACGAATATAAGCTTCATCGAAGTGTCGGTCCTACATATGTCATTCCAGGCGGGGAGAGCGTGGAGCAGCAAGTAGAGCGCAATATTGTTTGTCTCACCGAGATCGGCCGGGAGCATGTTGGTGAAACCATAGTCGTGGTCACCCACGGCGGGGTTTTAAGCGGGCTTTTTCGGCACACGTTTTCGATTCCATTCACCGCGCCGCGGCGATTTGAGTTTACGAATGCGGGGCTGAATGTCTTCTTTTATGAGGATGGGAATTGGTTCCTACAGACTTGGGGGGATGTGAGCCATCTAGCGCCTGACGGCCGGAGCGACGGGGAAGATCCCTAGCGGCTGCTTTGCAGCCGCAGTCTCGAGTTCCGAGTTCCGGGTTAACTCGAAACACGAAACTCGTAACCCGAAACGATTTTTTCTTATCCCGCCACCCTTCTTTCCATTCTGATCGAGAAGCCCGGTTGCTTAATGTAGATCTGGTTAGAGTCCTTCCGTTTGCTGAGTTGCTCGATGAGTTTCATCAGCGGTTGCGTCGCATCCAGATACTCCCGAGGCTTGCCGCCGTTCGGCAGGGCTTTGACGTAGTCCTCACCCGCAAAGAAGCGCAAAATTAATTCTTCGTCCGAAATGTTGGCCCCATATTTCTGCCTAACTTCGTGCAGCGAAGGCTCGGGTTGCTCCCAATGGGTCCATTCTTTGGCGCGGGGCCTGCTCAAAATCTTATCTTTTACTTGAGGGTCCATTAGCTCGGCGCCTTCTTTGCCCCAGATACCCAGGGCGTACTGAATCACCTGGTCGGGAACTTCCTTGTAACGTTCGCCAAGCATAACGTTGAATGCGGCCTGCGTGCCGACGTACTGCGAGAGCGGCGTCACCATAATCGGGTAGCCGAAATCTTTGCGCACATGGCCCGCCTCTTCCAGGGCTTCCTGCATTTTGTGCTCCATGCCGACGAGCTTGAGCTGGTGACGCATGTTGGAAATCATGCCTCCTGGAACTTGATGTTGATATTGGAACTCATCGTATTCCACGGGTTTGCCGATTGGTAGACCATCTTTCTTGGCGACGTAAGTAAAATGTTTCTCGACAGATGCGAGGGGCCTTAAGTCCACAGCAGGTGTATAACCCAAGGCTTGGAGATTGCTCGCGATGTTGAAAATTGAAGGCTGGCCAGAACCGTTGGCGAGCGGCGGCACGGCAGTATGTAGGATCCGCATGCCGAGCTTGACGCCTTCAAGGTAGCAAAGCGGGGCCTGGCCGCTATTGCAATGAGCATGGAACTCGACTGGAATGTCGCCTGCGCTTTGCAGAACCACTGGAATCAAAGTGCGTGCCCGCTCCGGAGTCAATAACCCGCCGACGTCCTTGAAGCAGATGCGCCACGGCTTGGTCGCCGCGGCTTCCCACGCTTTGCGTGCGTAATACTCATCGGTATGGCGCGGAGAGACCGAGTAGATCAAGTTAGCTACTGTGTCCATACCGGCTTTTTTCAAATCATCGATTTCCTCTTTAAAGGCCGAGTAGTCGTTCCAGCAATTCGATGTTCGCGTCAGAGTCAAACCGTAGGAGATGAGCCTTTCGATCTGCAATTTCAAAATGCAGTGGGGCGTTTTCTCGAAGGCGCTGTGCATGCCGCCGTGATAGCGAAGCCGGGTTTTCTTTAAACGCTTGGTTCCCTCGCGCAACCAATACCAAGGGTTTTCCTTATGCTCGCGCACGTATTTCTTGAACATGATGCTCAAGAAAAACTCCATGGATTCAAAACCGGCATGATCCATGTGTTCGGTGGCAGGAAGCATAGCGCCGATTCTCATGTTGAGAGCCCAAAGGCTCTGGTTGCCGTCGCGCAGCGTCGTATCGATGAAGCGGACTTCGCTCATTTAGCCTCCCAAGAAATAACGACTCAGTGTATATTGTCTACAAATTCTCGGACAATAGATCAATCGGAGTAAAAACATGAAAACTTATCGAAAAGAGCTCTGGTTCAACACGCCGACGCGGGTTTCGTTTACCAATATCACCCCCGCAGGTGAATGAGTGCTTGCGCGAAAGCGGAGTGAAGGAAGGATTAGTGCTCGTGAATGCGATGCACATCACCGCGTCGGTTTTCATCAACGACGATGAGTCCGGGTTGCACCATGACTACGCTGTTTGGCTCGAAAAGCTGGCGCCCCATGAGCCGATAAAACAGTACCGGCATAATGATACGGGCGAGGACAACGCTGACGCGCACATAAAGCGCCAGGTCATGGGCCGCGAGGTAGTCGTCGCAATAACCGGCGGAAAGTTGGACTTTGGTCCCTGGGAGCAGATTTTCTACGGCGAGTTCGATGGACGACGTCGGAAGCGGGTGCTGGTGAAGATTATTGGAGAATAGCCGGATCGCGCTTGACTGGTGTTCCTGTTACACATTTCTTCCCCCTCGATGGGGGAAGATTAAGATGGGGGTGCAAAAGCTGTTCCTAGGTGTGGAAGTGGTTGCCCCTTTTTTTTCTCCCCGAAACTGGGCGAATAAGATTGAACGAGTCGCCAATCACCGGTCAAGCTGAGATAGTGAGAGCGAATTGCTGCACGTTGATATCTTGTCCAATCTCAATGCACATTAGATCTTCTCCGACTAGGAGAGGACCCGAGTAATTCTTTCGAGTGGCAGGAATCAGATCCTCTGGTTTCGCGCCGCCAAAGAGTAATAGATGGTTGTAGACCGCCAATTTCGGTTGGGTGCGGCTAAAGACCACGCCGGCTTGCTCAGGCGTTGTGTGATTGGCGGAGATTCTTTTGAGCTGCGCCGCGCTCTCGGCGGGGCTGCCCGCAGCGGCGGTCACCTCGTGCACGATTAGATCAGCGCCCCGCGCGTGCTCGATTAGATTTTCATTAAACGTGGTGTCGCCGGAGAGCACGGCCGAATGTCCGTGATAGTCGATGCGGTAACCGTAGGCGGGCAGTTTCTCGGCGAAGTGATCGACTTTGAAAGCGCTGACTCGGACCCCGTCTTGATCGAAAATCGTGCCTTCGGTTATTTCCGTGGGCAAAAGTCTCACTCCCTCCATGGGATAGTTGTAGCTGCGGACGCGGATGTCTACGGCGAAAGCCTTGGGCAAATATTCCATCATTTGCGTCGTTCCTTCAGGACCCCATACGGGCAAGGCGACAGTGCGTTTGCCCCAGGGCCGGCCGATCCAGCCCGTCAGCCAAAGATCCGGAAAACCGACCACATGATCGGAGTGATGGTGTGTCAGAAACATTCCGCTGATGTCGGCGAACGGAATGCCGAGCTGATGGAGACGTTGCATGGCGCCGCGGCCCGCATCGAAGATGAGTTTCTGATGGCCCGCTTCAACCAGCGTACTCGGGCCGAAGCGGTTCAACACCGGCGGGGGTGCACCGGTTCCCAGCAATGTCACTCTAAAGAGATCGGGCGGGCTTTGGGCCATAGCTCCTCCAAGTGCACCTCGATAAAATTAGCTCGCCAACGTAGCATTTTGCAAAATGGAATCAAAGCGGCAACGGACATTGGTTTGATTCCAGGTGATGGCGTCTATATGTTTGACAAGTGGCTCGTCGATTCAAAAATCCATCGCAGTCGCGGAGTTTTCCCTGCCCTCACTATCCTCACTGCTTTGGCTGTCCATTGATCGCCATTCCTTACACCGAGCAACTGAAAAAGAAACGAGAACGTTTGGCGGCAGAACTAACTGCATTTCCGTTATTGGCAGAGATCGAAGTGCCGCAGGTTATCGCATCGCCGTATCGACTTGGTTATCGGGCACGGGTGAAGCTTGTGGTTCGGAAAACGAAAGGGGAGATCGCCGCCGGCCTTTACGTGCCGGGAACGCATCGCGTCATGGATATTTCCTCCTGTCCGGTGCATCCGCGACCCATTAATCTGGTGGTAGCTTTTCTGAAGCGGAAGCTTCTTGAGCTGGAGATCATGCCCTACGACGAAAGGAATGATTCCGGACAACTTCGATATCTTGATCTCCGCTATAGTTTTGTGCGCAGTCAGATGACGGTGACTTTGGTGACGCGTCATCGTGATTTCGCCGAGGGTAAGAAGCTGGCGCATTCGCTCAAGCGGCGCTTCCCCTTTGTCGTTGGAGTGATTCAAAACGTCAATGAACAGCGCGGCAATGTAATATGGGGCGCCCAGTCTTTTCCGTTGGCGGGCGAAGGCCTGCTCGTGGAGAGGGTCGGTTCTTTTGATTTAGGTTTCCCGTCGAACGTTTTTTCCCAGGCCAATCCTGCTATGGCGGCCAAGATCTATGAAAAGATTGTGGGGATGGCTGCGTTGACGGGTAAAGAATCTCTCGTCGATCTCTATTGTGGGGTTGGAGCTATCGCTCTGCACTTAGCGTCGGTTGCCGGGCAGGTTTGGGGCGTCGACGACAGTGAACTCTCTATCGCCGCCGCCAAACAGAATGCGCGCAGAAACGGCATATCAAACTGCCACTTTCTTGCTGGGGATGTTGCCACGAAACTCGACGAGGTGAAGGCGAAGCTTGGTGGCATTGACGTTATCAGTGTCAACCCTCCACGCAAAGGCCTGCAGCCCGCGGCGTTGGACGCGCTGACGGCTGTGAAATCAGGAAGATTAATTTACGTTTCCTGTGATCCAAAGAGCTTGGCGCGCGACCTCAATCACTTGGTTGAAGCCAGTTATGTGGTCAGACACATCCAGCCCTTCGATATGTTCCCACAAACGACGGAAGTGGAGACCCTAGCTCTGTTTGTGAGACGTTAGGCGGTAAAAATCGTCGCTGCTCGCTACGTCTCGGATCTCGCGTCTCGCGTGTTGAGTTGAGGGGACTCGAGACCCGGAACTGTAGAACTGAAAGTGTTTTCATTTATTCCGATCCATAGCGCCAAAGCTGCGAAATCGCCCAACACACGGCGAAAATAGTTGCGGCGCACAGAACGCAGCCCACAAGGGCAGCGTTGGAGGCGCCGAGAAGTACGGCACCGGCGCCGGCAATAACGGCGCTTCACGTCAAGTCCCCAAGACGCCAAGTGACGGGCACTCGCCCGTCATCCCAAACGACAGCGAGGGATCTAAGAAAGATTTCTCCCGCAGTTTACGCTGAGCTTGCCGAAGGGGTCGAAATGACAATTCGCGTTTCTTCGCGTCTTTGCGGGAGATTAATTCGAGTTTGGTCTCAGCTTTGCAGCGTTGTGTTGGGTGAGTTTGACGGGAGGAGATCCAGGAAATAGAATCCGCGAAGTCTTTCACGAGTGGAGGAATCATGACCAAGCTTGGGAAACCGTTGGCGGTCGGGATTCTCGTGACAGCTCTCTTGGGTCTTGCAACCACAAGCGCGGCGATCAGTTTGCCGGAACTGGCGACCCGCGTACAGAGCATGGGCCAGACGGAACGGGAAGCGCTGCTCGTCAAAGGCGCCCGGGAAGAAAGAGAGGTCATGTTTTACGGAACCACGCCCGTGACGCAGGTCGCGGTTCTGAGAAAGGCTTTCAACACCCGCTATCCATTTGTCGAGTTGAAGCATTTCTACGGTGTGCGTCAAGTTATTCTGAATAAAGCGATGAGCGAGTTTCGCAGCGGCGCAAATCTTGCCGATGTGCTCATGACAGATGTGAGCTACGGTGCGCTTTTCATCCAAGAGGGAATTTCCCATCCTTTTACGACCCCGGATGCTAAACGCTACGAGCGCGGTTCCTACGATGAAAATGGCCAGTGGTACACGATGTACATGCTGACTATGGCGCTCATGTACAACAAAAACATGGTGAAACCAGTGGACGTGCCGCGGAGCTACCAGGATTTGCTCGATCCGAAATGGAAAGGAAAAATGATCTTTGATCCCGAAGCCGCATATGTTATGGCAGCTATGGAACACGCATGGGGAAAGGAAAAAGCCCGGGATTATCTCACGCGATTGGCGAAGCAGGATTTGATTCTCCGACGCGGCTCAGCGCTCACGACGCAACTCGTCGCCGCGGGGGAACAGCCCATTGCTATCGTTGTCAACGGCGAGACGACAGCGGAAGTGAGAGACAAGGGCGCGCCCATCGGATTCAGTCTCCTGGCGCCAAAAATCATTAAGCCCAATGGCTTTTTCATAGCGAAGAAGGCGCCGCATCCTCACGCTGCTCTGTTATTTACCGATTGGATGTTGTCCGAAGAAGGCCAGAAGGTATTGGCCGTCGAGCTGGGTAAAGGCGTGGCCATGAAAGGGTTGCCGGTGAAATACAAAGAGTTTCAGGTTGAGCCAGACTACGTCGTCGCCGCCGAATTCGGCAATCAGCTGAAACAGTACATGACGGAGTTTCAGAAAATCCTAGGAATGTAAAAGCTGTTGAAAAGCGGCATTGGCTTCGCCGACAAACACAAAGCCATTTTCAAAATGATATACCCGGGAAAAGGATTGAGGTGGCGCGCCAATGACCTGTTTTGTGTCGATCCAAAGAATGCCTTGAGGATTTCTGGCAGAGGAACATCGGCGCTTGTGAGAAACTGGGCCACTTTAATGGCGGCTTGATATCGCCGCCAACTCCAAAGCAGAGTTTTCGCGTGTCTGGGCTACTGGGCCGAGGAAATGGGAACCGGGTGAGTAACTCGATTTACAGTAGACTATCACTTTGTTTACAGAGAGCTATTTCCTTTCGCTGTGGACTCAACCCAGCCATAAAAATCTTTCGTTAGTTTCACATCTTAGCCTCGTCAACGCCTATCCAGAGCACGTGGCACGCCGCTTGCCATATTATTTGGCAGCGGCACGCAAGAACAGGCGTTGAGTAGAGAGTCACCGTTTTACCGAGTGAGAACGGGTTGCTCCGAGGAACACTAGGGCGGCGAAATCTTACACATTCTTCGTCGGTATGATGCGCGGGGATCACTCCCGTGACATATGTAATGCGGAGAAGCAGGCGCTGGCAAATAATGATTGTTATTTAGCCCAGGAGGTCGCCATGAAGCGGCTAATTGCAGTGGCTGTTGTTGTTTTGCTTGTCGCAGGTTGTGCCACCCAGGATCAGCAGGCCCAGACAGAAGGGACGGCTATAGGAGCCCTAGGCGGTGCCTTACTTGGCGCTGCCATTGGGGGGCTCGCTAGCGGAAACGCGAGAGGCGCTGCGATAGGAGCCGGAATCGGAGCGCTAACGGGTGGCGTAGCAGGCTTCGTCTATGCCCACAGTATTGTTAAACGGCGTGAAGAACTGGCTGGCAAAGAGAACGACTTAGATGCGCAAATAAAATTTGCCCAGGGTGTAAACCAGGACACCGAAGAGTACAACCGGAAACTCGCAAGTGACATAAAAGCGTATCAATCAGAGGTTGATAGGTTGGTCGAGCAAACTAAAAAGCAAAAAACACAGAACGATGAACTTATGGCAAAAAAGCAAGAGCTCGATAAAAAATTCACAACGGCGAAAAACGATTTGGCGAGTGCTGAGGAACAACTGCAGGAACTAAAAAACTTTAAGTCTCAGCAAACAAAGTCATCGAAAGAACTGGATGTTGAGATCAAGAAACTAGAAGGTAACCTGGCGCAACTGAAGAGCAACACGAACGCCCTAGCCGCGTTGAATGCGCGAATCTAATCATCTCAACCAGAGAGCATTTGCTTTGCTGCTTACCGCGGAGGATCGTCAATGAACAAAACGGCTGGTGTCTTCATCTTTGCCGCGGGTTTTTTGTTTGCGGCATGCGCGCAAAGCGCACTAATGCAGATACGTAGTGACAATGACGCGGCGCAAGCGCGCATCGCTACAAAGGAGCAGGAGTTAAAGGCTACCGAGGACCAACGGGCAGCTCTTTTGAATGAGCAAAAGAAATTGATGTCAGAGCTAGAAACTAAACCAATGACGCTTGACGAATTAAACACAAAACTGGAAAATTTGCGAAAGGAGAATGCGCGCATCAAGACTGATACTGCGGCTCAGCAAAAGAAGAAAGAGAGCCTTGAGTTGCAGATCGGAAAATATAAGGCGGATATTGCTGCCCTGCAAAAAGACAATCGTTTATCTGATGACGAAAAAAAAAGGAGAATCGAAGATTTAAAGAAACAGATTAGTGCTCATCTGAAACTTATGCTCTCATTATGAGAGCTCCAACGGGTCGGGAACCTTTCGCTTTGTTGTAGCCGAAAATGTTTTTTTTCGGCCTAGTTCGATGCGTATTCAAAGGGAATCGCGGTTCATCATCTTTTTCATAGCGTTGTTCTCCGGGGTCGCGCTTTTATGGCTAGCTGCTTCATCGCAAAACCAAAAGAACCCAACGTCACGGGCGGAGCGGCCCTTTGGACTTGAGGACAAGGATATCCTCCTTTATATGGAGGCGATTGCTAAAATTAGGGAAGATGCTTCCTTTTTGACTCCGGATACTACGCGCGAACAAGTCGTCCGGGAATCGCTAAAAGCTTATCTATCGGAGAAAGACGCGTTTGCTGATTATCTAACGCGTGACGAATATCGCAAGTTCAAAGAGACCCAAGATGACAGCTATGTCGGGATCGGGATGGAAATTAAGAAGGAGCGGGACGGCCGCATTCTTTGTGTGCCCTATCCACGAGGTCCCGCGGCAGAGGCAGGTATTTCAGTTGGAGATGAGCTGAAGAAGATTGATGGCATTCCAGTCTCTGGGAAATCTGTTTTTGCTGTGGCCTCGATGGCGCGCGGCAAACCGGGAACAGACCTTAATTTAAGCATTTCAACGAGAAGTGGCATAGATAAAGAGGTTAGAGTAAGACGCTCAGGCGTTACTATCAACAGCGTTTCTACCTATCAATTGGGTAAAATCCGGGTTATTAAAATTATCTCCTTTACCCGGGATACCAAGGATAAACTAAGACGCATTCTCAAGACCTGGGAGAATGGCAAGCCGATCATTATTGATTTGCGCGCCAATGCCGGGGGGGATCTGCACGCCGCCATCGATTCCGCCATGCTTCTTTTACCAAAAGGTAAGAGAATTGTCTCCATCGAGACCAGAAAGCAACCTAAAACTTATGAGAGTAACGGCGGGGCCGTTAACTTAAGTTCTCCTCTGTATCTTTGGCAAGACGAGGCGACCGCCAGCGCGGCGGAGGTTTTTATAGCGGCCCTCACTGAAAATGACCGAGCTGTTTCGATCGGACAAGCAACCTTTGGTAAAGGCACAATGCAGGATATTGTCGAATTGAGTGACGGATCAGCGATGGTTTTAACAACAGGGCACCTGGTGACTCCTCACGGTGCCCGCTACGATGGCGCCGGGCTGGCTCCTACCTATAGAGTTTCCGGCGACACGCCAGTGTATGTAACGAAAGTGGAAGAACTAGCGGGTGTGAAAAGCAATGGTCGCTCGAAATAAAGATACAATAGCTTTGTCCCGTTTGAATCGCCGAAACTGAGTTTGTGCAACTGGAAAGAAAATGATCGGTAAAACCATTCGTAGCTTTCGGATTGTCTCAGAAATCGGCAAGGGCGGGATGGGAGTTGTCTACTTGGCGGAGCACGTAGAGCTTCCCAAACGTTTTGCGATCAAAAGTCTTTCGAAATCGTTGAATAGTGATCCTCAATTTCGTAGCCGATTTTATGAGGAGGCTAAAAGGCAGGCGATCCTCGATCATCCAAATATTGTCCAGGTTACCGATTTTTTCGAAGCCGAGGGACAATTTTTTCTTGTTATGGAATTCGTGGACGGCCAAGATCTAGGAGAGCTTATCAGAACAAAAGGTAAATTGCCCGAACACGAAGCCCTGCCGATTTTCCAGGATATTCTCAGGGGTCTGGCTTTCGCGCATAGCAAAGGTGTTATCCATAGAGATGTAAAACCATCAAACGTCCTCATCGATAGCCAGGGTAGAGCTCGCATTATGGACTTTGGGATCGCTATTTTAGCTGGAGCAGGAGATCAGCGAGTTACGGCCACAGGAGTTACGGTGGGATCGCCTTGTTATATGAGTCCTGAACAAATCCAGCGTCCTCGGCAATTGGATTCGCGAACCGATATCTACTCCTTAGGGATCGTACTATACGAAATGCTTGCCGGAGATGTCCCGTTCAACGGAGAAACCGACTTTATTGTGCAGAACCAACAGATTCATGCTCCTGCGCCCAATCTGCACCAAAAGAATCCTGAAATCTCTGCAGAACTGGCTAACATTGTCTTAAAGGCGATGGCAAAAGATCCAGCCGAGCGCTTTCAGACTTGCGCCGAATTCCTTCAGTGTATCCAAGAGTATGAACGAGAACGAATACAGCAACCGTCGTGGAAATGGCAGAAAAGGCTGCTATGGGGACTCGCAGCAACGTTGCTCGTAAGTTTAGGGATCGTGATCATCATGAATTCGAAGAAGCCTCTGCCTCCGGACGGTCGGGGTACTGATGAAGCAGTGCAAAGCCAAATTGCTTACAATTTGGTTCAGACTGCTTCAGAAAAGGCTTTGATGATATGCCGGGAGTTAGGTCGCGTTGAACTGAAGCGAAAGGGTTTAGAGCTTGCCGGGCAAATCGACTCCTCTACGATGGATGCGCTCAAGAAACAGATTGAGGACATTGATAAGAATATAGTTGACGCGATATCTATCTATGAAGATCTTATCGGCCGGCTTGCAAGCTTGAGAAACAGCACGGTGGACGCAGCATTCGAGGATTATACCCAGTCACTGACAAAGAAGTCATCATTTGCACAGATTCCGATGACCCGGATGATGAAAAGTCATTATGCACGCTATCGCGGTGGGAACAGGGGAGGAGTTGATGTTAGTATGATGCGCAAAGATTGTGAGCGGCAGTCTGGTAAAGACACGTGATTCTGCTGGCGGAGTGGATTTGATGTGACTTGCCGCGTAATTTTGCCTTGACGCCTCAAAAAGTAATGATAGACTCGGTGCGGCTAAAACCGAAACAATAATAAGGAGGTTCATATGGCAGATGCAGGACTTCGCCACGGGCGAAAATGCTCTCAGGGTCATTCTATGGATCCGAGTTGGGACTCCTGTCCCTATTGCGAAGCCGAACAAAGATCCAAGGAAAAGACTGGATTTAGGGCCGTCGACTCCTCCGACCGGCAAAGAACTGTGGTGGCAGGGATCACGCCAGGTTCGCCCCAGGGAAACCGGGTAACGAAAACGATGTCGGCTCCGCCCGGTCAAGGCGGTCAACATGCCGAAGCCGATACGCGCCGGATAGTAGGAGTTCTGGTCACCTATACATGGGGCCGCGATGGCCAATTGTTCCCTATTCGGGAAGGGAAGAATTTCATTGGTAGAGGCGACGTCAGTAGTGAAGCGTTTCATCGCCCCTGTGACGTTCAGATTTCCCACGACCGGGAAATGTCCGCAGAGCATGCATTAATCCTCTACCGTCAAGGCGGCTATGAGATTCTCGATCAGGCCACTTCTAACGGGACTTTCCTAAACAATGTTCCACTAAAAGCGAATCTCGGTACAGAGCTGCCAAACAACTCAGAAATCAAGACCGGGGCCACGCTATGGACTTTTGTTAAAATACCGCAAGGCTCTGAGGAAGTGCCACTTCGACCAGAGCCGCCTGAAGAAAGAAGACGCGACGAAACGGTTGGCAAAAAAGGAAGTGGCGATACGACCGTGGGTTAGGACAATTTCGATTCTAACTTCTTCGTTTTTCATCCTTTTCTAACCCAGTACCAGCATCAGGATAGGCAGAGCTTATGCGCTTCGATAGAGGCGTTAAATCGTTTGGTTTACGTGCTTTGCCGAAACTCATCTAAAAATTCGGAAACAGCTGACCGTTGGCATGATGATTTAGTGGCGCTCTGAATCGAATGCATCGGACAATGGGGAGCAGTGGTACGCTTTAGGAGGCTGTTCAAATGAATACACAAGACATACTCCAAACGATTGCTTCTTCTTGGCCGTTGATCACGCTAATTTTGGCTGTCTTCGCCGCTATTATTTTTCGGAAAGAGCTTGGTGGGCTGATTGGCAAGCTTACCCAGCTCGAATTTGATCCCCGTAATCGCAAGTTCAAGCTAGTTTTTGGTGAGGAGGTTAAAAACGTAAAGGCGCGAGCGAAAGGCGTAGAAACTGAAGTCGCAGCAAGTCGTATTTTGCCTACCGCCGAGCGACTGACGGATTTTGCCAAGCAATCGGCACGCGATATCGTTCTTGAATCCTGGGGGGCGATCAAACAGATCGTGTACGATGCCTGCATGGTTAACAAGATTTCCTTGACTCCCACCACTGGAATTCACGAGGCTGTGCGCCGGTTGGTCGAGGCAAAAGTACTGAAACCTGAGCTCGACGGTATCATTAACACGCTCAACAAGCTCGGAGACCAGCTTGCCAGTGATACGAGGTTAAGGCCAAGTCAAAACGATGCACGAGACTATAAGGAAGTCACGTACGATGTGGTGGACTGGATGATGCTCAACGTCCTTTCCCGCCCGGCAACAGAGGAGGCGAAGCCTTCCGTAGCAACTCCGCGGCGTGCAACAATCGTCAGCGACTATTTTCCGCAACCCCAGCCGGGGCGTCCGGCGGCAATGCTTGGCGGGATCGGGGGGGTGGCGCGGGCTAAGCAGTTTCCCATCGAAAAGGAGCATTTCCGGATTGGGAGAGACTCGGATAACGATTTGCGTATTTCGGGAGACGAATTTGTATCAGGACACCACGCTTATCTTCGTTACCAAAAAGGTACTTTGCTTCTCGGTGACGAAGGTTCTCGCAACGGCACTTTTCTCAACGAAAAGAGAGTTGCGGGAGCGGCCTCCATGGTTCATCGGGGGGACCATATTCGGATTGGTAACGCGGTTTTTCAGGTGTTAGAGGCGCCGCCGAGTCAAGCGCTTGACAAAGGAAAGGATGACAAGCGGTCGATCGTCGGTTAGGCCGGCCTTGCATCGATGATTGCATTAAAAGGATCCAGCTAATCGCAAGAGCCCATCAGCAGTCGCTTAAAAGGACTTTCGGTTGAAAGCAATGGACGCAGACTCTTCACAGTTGGAAGTCGGGGCTTGCTCGGAGACCGGGTACGTGCGCGATGAGAACCAGGATCGCATGACCGGCGACGTGGGGCCGTTGGGGCCTTTTTATATCGTGGCCGACGGTATGGGTGGGCACAAAGGGGGCGCCCTGGCGGCTCAGTTAGCCATACAAGAACTGACGCAACAGATCAAAGAAGCTCCCGCAACCCAATCGGTTGAGCAGGTTATTCAAGCAGCCTTCAAAAAGGCCAACGAAACCATCTATCAAAAAGGCCATGCCGGGGATCCGGAGGTCGATGGTATGGGGACAACGGCAGTCCTTTTGCTGATCTCGGGAAAGGTTGCCAGACTGGCGCATGTTGGTGATAGTCGAGCTTATCTTTACCGGGATGGTGAGCTTAGGCAGCTAACGACCGATCACACTGTGGTCCAAAAGATGGTGCAGGCAGGAATGCTAAAGCCAGAAGACGCGGCCGACCATCCAAATGCAAACGTACTCGAACGTGCTATCGGTACTCACGAGAGCGTGGAGGTGGATATTAGTAAGGAGGTAACGCTCACGGACGGCGATGCCATTCTTCTTTGCTCGGACGGGCTCTCGGGTTATGTGACTTATCAGGAAATTAAATCTACTCTCCAGCCTCCCTCGACGTCGCAAGAGATCGTGACACGCCTGGTCAACCTGGCTTTGCAAAAAGGCGGAAAAGACAATGTTACGGTTCAGTTTATTCAATACGGTCCGCGTAAAGCGCAACAGCCCGTCGAGTCACCCAACCCGGAGAAACCTATTACGGCTACGGCAGTCGTGGGTGCAAGCAGCGCTTTAGCACAACCGAGTGAACGAAGCGAAGCACGGCCTCTTGAGTCAACCAAGATAGAGAAGCCTACTACGATAACTCCGACCAGACCAGGCTTTTATTCATTCCACACGGTTGCCGCGCTCATTGTTGGGGCGGCGATATCTGCATCCGGACTCTACGCGTTCATGAACAAGAGAATGGTGGAATTTCAAGGACAATTGGAGGAGACGAAAACTGCGAGAGCCCGTGCCGAAGAGGAAATGAAGTCGTTAAAGGAATCTGCCAGTAAAAGTGTAATCAAGTGGCAGAAAGAACTAGAAGAGACGAAGACTGCCAGAGCCCGTGCCGAGAAGAGAGTAAAGGAGTTGGAGGCACAGGGTAGCAAGTTACAAAAAGAGCTAGACGAGACGAAAACTGCCATGGGCCGTGCCGATAAGGAAACGAATAGGTTGAAGGCACAATTAGCCCAGGCCGAGCAATCTACTAATAAAATTACAAGCAAGTTGCAGAAAGATTTAGACGAGGCGAGAACTGCTAAAGCAAAGGCCGAGACGCAAACAAGTGGTTTGAAGAGACAACTAGAGGAAAAGGAACGCCAATTGGAAGCAGCCAACAGCGAGATTCGAAGCCTCAAAGCGAGCCAACCAAAGGAATCCCCGAAGGCGAGCGGAACGGAGGGGGCCACGGCGCCAGGAAAAACCAGCGGGCTGGGAGCTACAACGGGGCAAAAGGAGACGTCCGAAACGAAATAAGGTTTGGATAGCGGGAGGCTTAGCAGTACGGGCCAAGGATGCAATCGAATTAGCAAAGGGAAAACAGGTGGTATAGCATCTGAGGCCGGACTATAAGTAATATTAAGCATAACCGAATGGCATAGAAAACTGGAGCAAAAAGGCGCGAAAGTCGGAAGCTAAATGGACGCCTTCGAAAACTCGTTACAGCATCTTCTCGCTGAGCTGGAACGGATCGACCTGCTCATCGCGGCGCAAGTCGCCCGCGCGCGCCAACTCTATACCAACGACGAGCAGTTTCGCGGCCTCTATATATCCGAGGAGGAAGTCAACGCGCTCCTCAAGCAGCCCGTTGGTTTTCCTCGTTGGGCCCGAGGGCAGATTGCACTCGGGGATCTTGCAGCCAACCTCGAGAATATTAGCAGGCAGATAAACGACAGAAAGCAACTTAGTGTCCAACGCGGTATTGAGCTCAGGCTCCACAGCCTGCAGCACCTCTTTGGACTCAGTTCATTCGAAATCGACGCGCTCCTCGTTTGTTTCGCCGTAGAGGCAGACCTTCGGTACGAACGGCTCTATGCATATCTCCAAGACGACGTCACCAAGAAGCGGCCCAGCGTAGATTTGGTTCTCAGTTTACTCGCTCCCTCTATGGAGGCCAAGTTTGCGGCCCGCTCCTGTTTTGGTGACAGCGCTCCCTTACTGCGCCATCATTTGTTAGAGCAAATCGAAGACCCCTCACAACCTCACCAGCCGTTACTAGCTAAGTATTTGAAGGTTGACGGACGGATCGTGAGGTATCTACTGGGTTCAGACGAGTTGGATCCGCGCCTGCAACCCTATGCGATGCTGCGCGACCCACAAGTGCACCGCGACGCGCTGCTGGTGGATGACGATGCCAAGCGCGGTATCGAGAAGTTTATCCAGAACAGCGCAAGCGCTGGTGAAGCAATTATTTATTTGCAAGGGCCCTACGGAGCCGGGAAACGGAGCACGGCTGAGGCCGTATGTAGGGAATCACGGCGGCAACTCTTGATCGTGGATCTGGAGCGGTTAATAGCCGAAGGCGATGCGTCATACGCGAAGGCGTTAGGTTTTGTTCAACGAGAAGCAAAGCTCCATTCAGCAGGGGTGTACTGGCAAGGCTTTGACGCAGTTTTAGCGGAGGAAAAGAAGGGGCCGTTTAAGACCTTTCTCGGCACGTTGGAGGATTGCCCCGCCTTGACTTTTTTGGCTGGCGAGAAAGTCTGGGAGCCTGCTGATGCTCTGAGCGGCGTTCCTTTCGCCCGCGTTGAGCTACGGAGGCTGAACTTTTCTGAGCGCTCCCGGATATGGTCAGCAGCGCTCAATGGCAGCCAACCTGTGACGTCCGATATGGATGTGCCTGCGTTAGCAACCAAGTTCAGATTCACTGGTGGTCAGATTCGAGATGTCGCGGCCACCGCGGAAAATCTCGCGCGATTGCGGGATACTGAACATGCGAGAATTACGACGCAAGACCTGTATGAGGCAAGTCGTCTACATTCGAACCAGAAGCTCGCGACTTTGGCTCGAAAGATCACACCGGAGTACAAATGGGGAGACATAGTACTTCCGGCGGATCGTCTGGAGCAGTTACGAGAAGTCTGCAACCACGTCAAATATCGCGACCGGGTGTATAGCGAGTGGGGCTTCGGTCGCAAGCTGTCGTTGGGCAAGGGTCTAAGCGTTCTTTTTGCCGGTCCGTCTGGCACTGGCAAAACCATGGCGGCGGAGATCATTGCCGGCGAATTAGGATTGGATCTCTATAAAATTGACCTGTCGACGGTGGTGAGCAAATACATCGGCGAGACCGAGAAAAACCTGTCTCGTATATTTATTGAAGCTGAAACATCCAATGCCATCCTGTTCTTTGACGAGGCCGACGCTTTGTTCGGCAAGCGCAGCGAAGTCAAAGACTCGCACGACCGGTATGCGAATATCGAAATCGGCTACCTACTCCAACGCATGGAAGAATATGAGGGCGTGGTCATCCTGGCGACCAACTTTCGTA